>Ga0068858_100000061_pt1 | contig 113998 bp, 101 predicted proteins | sample KBSSwiS12_FD_66589 | JGI IMG/M metagenome (GOLD analysis project Ga0068858, IMG submission 66589) | Switchgrass rhizosphere microbial communities from Kellogg Biological Station, Michigan, USA - KBS Switchgrass S1-2 | ecosystem: Host-associated > Plants > Roots > Rhizosphere > Soil ...
CGTCTCCCGGCGTGTCGCCGCCGAATCATCCGCCCTGGCGCTGGTCGCGCTCACTTAGGCAAGAGGTAGTGGGTCAGTTTGAAATCTGCCCCTGCTTTTTGTAGGTCGCGGGCCGGCCCGGCTTAGAATCCGCCGCTTCCACGATGGCGACCAGATCGGTCATTTCCCACAGCCTGGGCGCCGCCGCTCAGAGAGCCGGCTACCCGTCGCCCGCGGGCGCCCTCCTGCGGGCGCGGAGGAGGGCGACGACGCCCCACCAGCCAGGTCCTGCAGAATAGTAAACCAGCTGATCATGTAAGGCGAAGCCCGCGACGGCGAGGCCGCCTGCGAGGCCGAACCAGCGGTCCATCAAGAACGCTGCCCTCACTTCGCCGTCGCGTCGGCGCCCTGGTAGATGTCCCAGTCTTCCCACGGCAGCATGCCGCCGCACGGCACTCCGCTGGCATCCGCGCCCATGACCTTGTCCAGCCGCTTGCATTGAACGCCAGCCTCGTACTGCAGATAGGAACAATCCGCTGTCGGCTCGCAACCGCCCGAATAGATCAGGGCGTTGCGTCGGCACAGGTTCGCCAGCGCCAACGCCGGCCGCTCGCCAATCTTGTCGCGACACGAGCCCTTGGCGTTCTCCGGTTGGGACGCCGCCGCCCAGGCGGCCTCCATGTCGCGCCGCCGCGACTCCCCGAGCGCACGCCGCTCCGCATCCGAAGGCTCGGGCCGCGTCGGATGTTGGGCCTCCTGCTCGCGATAGAACTCGTCGACAGTCTTGTCGCTGCGTACATAGCGTCCTGTCAGGTCCGATCCCATGCCGCAGTACTGGTCGCCATCCGAGCGCTCCACTGTCATCCGGTCGCGGGAGGTCTCCAGCACCATCTGGCCCGGCCGCGCCTTCACGTCCTCCGCGGTCATTTCGATGTTGTCGCCGCTGAACGGGACGAGATCGGCCGTGAGCCGCCCCGTCGCATAGCGCCCGACGGCGACCGTTTCGCATTCCGCCGGCGGCCCCGACGCCCCCTCCTGATCCGAGGTTCCGCTAATCGAGACGCGCCAGCGTCCGCCGGGGGCTTGCGAGATCGTCATCTCGGCCCAAGCCGGAGCTTCGCGCACATAGCGCCCAGCCAGCGAAGTCGGGCCCGGGTCGGGCGCCCGCGCCGCTACCTCTGACTTCGCCTCGGGCTGGCCTGCTGACTTCGCCTCTGGCCGGCCGTGACAACTTGCCAGCGCCATGCCCGCCACAAGCCCCGCCCAAATGCACAGCGCACGCGCGTCCGCTCTCCGCCCCATTGTCGCCCCCACTCCCAATCCGCGCCACGCTACAAGAACAAAGCAGAAACTCAGATCCAGATGAAGCCGCAGCTGAGCTCCGCCGCACTTGAATACGGCCGGGGATCAGACGTATCGCGGCAGCTCAACCGGCAGATCCTTCTGCCCATCGGTCCGCCCACGTCTTGAGACCAGCCAACTGGGCCGCAACTCGCCACGCCAGCGCGAGCGCGGTCCTCGCACCCGCCGAGCTCGCCAAGCCCCACCCGAATCGTTCGTCCGCCACCGCCAAGCGTCAAGCTGTACGACAGCGGTCGACTTACGAGAACAAAACAAGCACGTCAAGATTGAGCGCTCGGCGGGAACCCGTCGCGGGACGCCTTCGCGCTAGTGTCCCGATTCCGAAGTTCGCAGGGGCCTTTGGCGGGCTCGAACGAACTTTGGAATCGATAAGGACACTCGCCAAGTGAACCCGCGCCGCCGCAGCCGGCGCTCAGATTGGCCGATGGAACTGATCAGAGGTGCGCTGCCGCCGCCGGCGCGCTCTTGAGGCGCCGCTGCATGAGCGCTCGCGCCCCCGGTCGCCGACAGGAACGGCGAACCGCGAACGGGGCAGGACATCAAACGTGCGGCGGCGGCTCCACCGGCGCGCTCTTAAGGCGCCGCTGCATGACCAGACTGACGACAGTCAGAACAACCGCGGAGGCCAGGCAAACAAGTCCAACCGCGATCGTCACGAACGATCTGGCCAGGACGAGATGACCGATGGCGCTGATGATCCCGACGAACCCGGTTGTGGCCGCGATGTTGAATCCTTGAGGCAAGCGGCCCATCAGCGTTCCGATTGTCGCCAGGCACGTCATGAGGAGCAGCCCCGTCGCGCCGAACCCCCGCACTAGGTCGCCGTCAGGACCGATCAGCTCCAGTGTGGCTTGAACCAGCAGCACGCCTGCGGCCAGCACCGCAAGGCGACGAGCGCCTTCGCTCATCTTAGCCTCCCAACGAACCCCACCCCAAGCTGGCGCCGCACAGCGAACAGATCAAGAACTAAAACTGGCTTCTCCGGGGATCGTCAACGGCCGCGCTCGCGTTTCGTTTTCTCATGCACGGACCGTTCGACCCCGACCACCGGCGTCGCGAGACGCGCGGCGAGCTGAGCCGCCTTCCAGGCCGTCAGGGGGCCCTCCAAACCGGCGGCGGAGAAGCCGAGAGCGTCTGTGGCGAGGTCCCAGCCCACTCCCGGCCAATCAATGTTGTGCGCCCACTGACCAAAGTCGAATGGACCCGTCGTATGCCAGCCTCCGATCGGACGAAGCTTGCCGTCCGGACGGTTTCGTTGTCCGAGGGCAAGAAGCTCATCGGATCGTTCCTCCAGATTGTCGGATTGGTCAGCCCACGACAACCGCCCGCCCCGGCTCAGGCCGGAGCGGACGGGCCCCGCGCCTACTGCAGGTCGGCGATCACGAAGTGCGCCTTTTCGTTGGCGCATTCGAAGGCGGCTTCGTGGGTCATGATCTGCTTGGCGCTGTCGCCGGTCTTGGCGAGATCATCGGTCTTGAAGCCGTCGAGAGTGGCCACCGCCGCATATTCCGGATCGATCGCCACCAGGTCGCGCGTCAGCCCGTAGGGGTGCGGCACCAGCATCAGCTGGCCGAAGTCGCCGACATAGACCTCGGCGCCGGCGATGATCGTCGCCTGCTCGCGCCCCTTCACCTCGGCGCGGATGTCGGCGATGCCGGTGAAGGCCGAGAACTGCTGCTTCTGCACCGGCCCCATCAGGGCGATCGAGGGGTTGGCGCCGTTCGAGAACGCGCTGGCCCAGGCCGCCTTCAGCAGGGTCTCGGTCAGGGTGCGCTGCGTGCCGTTGGTCGCCGCCGCGACCACGCCGGTGGCGAAGCCGCCGCTGGCGCCGGACGTCCCGCGCGAGACGTTGCTGGTCAGCCAGGCCAGGACGCCTGCGGTGCCCCGCGGCGTCGCCCCGGCCTCGGCGATCGAGGCGTAGTTGCCGATCATCCGCGCCTCCATGTCACGGCGCAGCTCGATGCCCTTGCGGATCTTCTGGCGGTTGACCTCCGACTTGCGGCCGGCCTTGTCGACCACCTCCTGGGTGCGCGAGACGCCCAGGGTCTTGCGGAAGATCTGGCAATAGTTGCCGACGCGGGCGGTGTTGTTGGGCGCGTCCAGGGTGGCGATGTCGTCGCCTTCCAGCGCCGCGTTGGCCGGGTTCGGCGTCGCCAGGTTCTCGGTCTGCCATTCGTGATAGCGGGCCGAGGCCTTCTTCTTGCCGATCGCCGAGAGGAACGGCGTCTTCTCCGGGGCCACCCGGTAGATGGTGTCCTCCAGGTCCTCGCGGTTGCCCGACATGTTCAGGGTGGTGGACAGGTTGGTCGGAGCCGTCATGGGCTCAGTCTCCTTGGGCGTTGAGCAGGGCCACCGCGTCCTCGACCGATCGCGACTTGGCGAAGCGGCTCCTGGCCTGGGCGGCCCTGCGAACTTTGGGATCGACCGGACCCGCCGACGCCCCGCCCCGTGCGAGGGAGCGGGTCGCCGAGGGGCCCGGTCTTGGGGTGGAGTTGGACGTTCCGGCCTTGGCCTGCGCCTGGTCCCAGAGCATCGCCTTGCGGGCGAGGCTCATCTCCAGCGCCGAGATCTGCACCAGCGCGTCGGGCGGAACGCCCTTGCCGTGCAGGTAGCGGGTGACCTCGGTGCGCCGCTCGGTCCCGGTCTCCGGGTGGGCGAGATCGGGATCGAGGCTCTTCAGCCGCTCGAACTCGGCGGCGACGTAGGCGTGGTGGTTCGCCCGCCGCGCGACGGCGGCGATTTGCGAAGCATGGTCCAGCCTAGCCCTTTCCGCCTCGTACTGCCCGCGGGCGGCCTGCATCGCCTCGACGCCGTGGGCCTGGGCGATGGCCGCCCAGTCGGGGGTCCCCTGCCAGCGGTCTTCGAAGCTCTGCAGCGCCTCGGGCACGGCGTCGGCCAGCTGCGCCAGCAGGTGGCGGGCTTGCGCCGCCTCCTGCAGCGCCGAGTTGCGGACCTGCTCGGCCTCGGCCTTGGCCTTGGCGGCGGCCGCCTCCCTCGGTTCCTCCTGCGACAGCACGACGGCCTGCAGGTCGGGATCGAGCTCGGCGAACCGCGCCTTGGCGTCCTTCGACCAGTACTTCGGCGCAGCCAGGCGATCGACGTCGCCCGGCCCGTCCGCCTCGGTTTCATCCTCTCCGTCCGACGGGTCTTCGGCCCAGTCGGAGGCCTCCTCGGGCGCGCTGGCCGCACCCTCGAATTCTTCATCGCCATCGCCGGCGCCCTCGCGCCCGGCGTCCCGCCGGTCGAGCAGAGCCACGGCCTCGTCGAGCGACAGCGCGCCGCCCTGCGGCGCATCAGCGGCTTCAGTCATTCGTCACCTTGTCTGTTTGGGGGGCCCGCATTCGGTCGGGCATGGCTCAGGCCGGGCGAGACGTCGGCCGGCACGGCGCGGGCGGGCGCCGCCCGCTCCCCGGCGAGGCCGGCGCTTCGCGACCGACCGCCAAGCGACTGGACCCGGTTTGACGGTCTACATGATTACCGCGATCAATCAGTAGCCGTACTGAGGAGGCTGATAATTGCGGATGGCCCGTGAATCCCGGCGTCACCCTTCTCGCCCGCTTGCGGGCGACCGTGCGACGAGCACACGCAGCCGTAGCCAACGATGTCCACGCCCGGCGGCGGCTTGGCGAGAACAGCAGCTCGGGCGCCTGGCGAACACAAGCCTTCATGGCGCCGCAGCGCTTGTCTCGCCGCGCGCCCGCGCGGACGCCCGGGAACGAGGTCTATCATTTGCCGAAAGAAACGTAGTCTCCATCCAGGTGTGCGGTGGCTGGCGGAGCCTTGCTGCCCAGGCGCACGCGATTTCCGTCCTTGGCAGGTAGATTGACGATCACGTCCGAACCGTCGATCCGCAATCGGTAGCCGGCCATGATGTGATAGCTGCCCAGATAGCGACGACGGCTGTCGAAGATCAGGATCTCGGCGCCGCCATGCGCCACTCCCCAACCATGCGTCCTCGTCCGGTAAGTTAGCTGATACACAAGGTAGCTGGGGCCATCGACAGACTTAGTACGGCCGACATAATCGACCGTCTGGTGGACGAGGCTGCAATCCATGTTGCCCTCGTATCCGCCCCGCTCGAGCGCACTTCGTAGACCGCCGAAGCAATCGGCAGCGAACGCCCCAGTCGAAGAAAACAGCGCGGCCCCGGCCGCGACACTGGCGAGCACCGGGAGTTGCCGCCCGCCCATTCTCGATCTCGCCTGCCGCATGTCGCAGATCCCCTCGCAAGCGCGCCGCCGAGTGGATGGATGCCTCCGGCTTGCGCTCGCAACAATAAAGAACAAAACAAAAACATCAAGGTTTTGCAACGCGCCCGTCATCGGCCTTGCTTGATGTCACGGTAGGCCTTCCCGACCTTCTCCATGTAACGTGGGTCGCCGCCGCCGTTGTACCGTCTCGTCGCCTCATCCCAACCAAGAAACTCGGTTGGCCGGCCCTTCGAGTCATAGCGATTGGCTTTGGACTCTAGCCAATCCAGCCCGGCCCTCACGCCCAGTTCCGGTCCCGGCGGGACGCCTTTTGTCAGTCCGATCTGGGCCTTGTAGTCGTCGTTCTTCGGCCAATCGCCCGTGTTGTTCACCTGCATCGGGTCTCGGCTGGCGGCCTTCAGGTCATGTCCGCTCTCGACCCGAATAATGGCCCGGATCCAGTCGGGATCCATACAGACGTCATCGCCTGGATCGGCCTGGTTCATCTTGTTGAAGGCGGCCACCTTGGCGGCGACGATCGGATCCAGGTTCGTCGGATACGGCTTGGCGACGGCCGGCCCTGCCACCTGCAGATTGTTTGCGGGATCGATAGTGGCCGCATCAGTCTCCACGCCGAACGCTTGCGGCCCAAAGACCCTTGCGGACGGTAGGAAACGCACTCCCGCTCTACCGGCTCCCGCCTGCATCGGCGACCCGAGCAAAGTTCCATCCAAGTAAGACGTCGGTGCGGCCGGCGCGTTGTCCGCCATGAACCGCGCATAGTCGCCACCGAACAGGCCGCCAACCTTCGGCAGTCTCGCCCGGCGCGCGATATCCGCCTGCGCCTGCGCGATTGGATCGTCGTTCGGATCAGGACCCGCGGCTCCCAGCCCGCGCAGAAGGCCGAACAGATCCTGCAACCCACGGCCGCCCGTTCCGTCGAAGCTCATCGGCGGTTCGCTCCTGGATGTGATGTAATCTCGGAGCTGGATTCAGCGCCTTTGCGGCGTCTAGCCGGCGCAATACGTCTCGCGTTCAGTTCACGGTTGTCGCGAAGCCTACAGCGAGTGGCCGGCTAGACGCACAGAACAGCAATGCGGGTCGCCACGGTCGGTCAGCGCAGGTTGATCGCGACGGCGCCCTTGTCGTCGAACCAGACATCTCCGAGGCCGACCGACACCTGTCCGCTGCGGGTGAACATCTCGTGGGGCGACACGTCCTTGAGGATCCTGAGCAACGACGGGGTGAAGATGCGTTTCCATTGGGCCAGGAGGGCGGCCTTGTTGCGGATGACCCTGCGACGCGTCCCGGGGCCGTTGACGTACAGCGGGTAGGAGACGAAGGCCGCAGCTGTATCGCGGTCGCCTTTGATCGCCGCCTGCAGGAACTTGCGAACCTTCGCCTCGTACTCGGCGTCGGAAAGGTCCGTCACGGAATCGTAGAGACGCGCCTGGCTGCCCGTCGCTTGTCTGGCCGTCCACGACCATTCGAACTGAAGCGCGACGGGAAGCGACGTTCCCCCTTTGGTCCAGACGCCGGCGAATCCCTCGGCGTTCTGGACGGTCAAGGGCGCGCCGTGCGTCGGGTGGCTCGTGACGAAGTGCAGCCTGAACATGCTTCCGTCAGCCCCCTGCAGGGTCATGGTCTCGCCATCCAAGCGCACCTTCAGGGGAATATCCACAAGCTGCCGAACATAGAAGTAGTGCGCGTCCGCGAGCGGAGTGTTGTCGAGAACTTTGAACTGCATGCCGATCGGGTAGGGCCCGACCTTGCCGCTCAACTCGCGGAAGACCAGTTCCTCTGACCGAGAATCTTCCTCCGCCGCTGCGGCCGCGACGCACATCGCGATCAGAGCCAGCGCACAGCCAAGCCCGGTGGCTCTTGCCCAGGAGAACATCACCACCCCACGGTTTTGCGAACAAAACCGAAACGCACTCCCCAGTCATTGTCAAGCTGGACGCCAGAGATTGAGGCGCGCGCCGGCGCTCTCACCGTGAGCCAATGGATTTTGGCGGAAGCTTTAGCAGCGCGCTTTGGAACTGCCGCACGCGCTTGGACGTCTGTTTGTTCCACGTCGAATTCGCGATCTCCTTGGAGGCCGCCGCGTAATCGCCCTGGACGATCAAGGGCCAGGACTTGACGAACTTATCCCTCCAGTTCGTCCCCAGCTGGAAGTTCACCGAAGCCAAGGGAACGATGCTTGCGCTCTACCGACGGCCGCTACTCGGCGCCCGTGCCGCTCGGCCCGCTCAGATGCGCCTCGACCTGCTGGATGATGACCGAGGCAAGCCGCATCTGCTTCGGCCCAAGGCGGACGGCGAGCATCATGAGACTTGGCTCATCGTCGGTTTCGAGCATGATCGCCCCATGTATCGGCGCGCCTGAAGGGACGAGTCTTCCTTGCGTGCCGAGTCCCTGTCCGCCCGCCGCGGTGACGTACTCCACGCGCTTGGCGGAGCGCGATGTGATCTGGTCGGACGACGTCGGCTTCCACGGCTTGATCGGCTCGAGCCCCTCGGCCGCCACCTGGCACACGAAGGCCTCGGCGGCCGGGAAAAGTCCCGCCGCGGCGTCGGCGACCTCGAAGCGGCCGGAGGTCTCGCCGTCTCTGGCGATGACCTCGACGGCGGGTCCCTTGATCGGCACACCCGGCTCGAGAAGCTCCGAACCATGCCGCTCCGGCGTGACGATCAGGATGGATCCGTTGGATCCCGCCAGGCCGAAGCAATGCCATCCGCGCGGCGCCAGCACCCCGAGATTCTCAGAGGCGTAATAGGCCAAATGCGCCGCATCGCCGCTGGGCAGGCGCGGCGTCGCGATCTTACGCCTGGGCGGAGGCGCCGGCCCCATCTGCCCATCGGACGCACAAGCGACCAGTGGGACCGGCTTCAATTCGGCGCCCAGAACAGGCCCCGCGACCCCGCCCCAGACCAGGATGGCGAGGCCTAGGATCTTGCGCCCCATGAAGCTCACGAACTCGGCCCCCGCCTAAGCTGGCCGCGCGCGCCTTTTTGAAGCCGCCGACCCGGAGAGAACAAAATAGAAACTTCGATTCAGAGTTGTCAACCGGGCGCTGCTGCGCCTGTCGATGCGTGCGGGGAGCGCCATCGAATGAGGTCGCAATACCGCGAACGTTCCGGCCGGCCTCTTTTGAGAGGCGCCGCCCTATCCGCGCGTAAGCCCTGCCTCCGCCACCGCGTATTCCGCGGCGCGCGCGTAACCGGCGTGCTCGCCGGCGGCGACGGTCTTCACCAGCGCCTCGCGCACCGCCGCCAGGTTCTGCAGGCTCATGTGCAGCTTCAGCACCTTGGCGTCGGCCCCGACCGGCGTCTGGGCGAGCGCCGCCAGCAGCGCCGCGCGCACCGCCTCGAAGGCCGCCGCCGTTTCCGACAGCTCGCCCTCGGCCCGGCGGCCGCGCAGGATGTCCGCGTTCAGGTCGCGCCGGCTCATCCGCCAACCCCGCCCGGCAGGTCGTCCACGTGCCCGGCCACGTCGAACGAGTTCGACGCCCCGGAGGCCAGCGCCTGGCCCTTCAGCGCCAGGGTCGCCATCAGCTCCTCGCGCTGCAGCTTCAGCGCCTCGGCGGCGCGTTCACGTTCGAGTTGGATCTTCAGCTGCATCTCCTCTCGCTTCAGCGCCATCTCCGCGGCCATCCGCTCGCGCGCGAGCTGCAGCTCGGCCTGGGCCTTGGCCATCTCCGCCTGCGCGTCGGGATCGTGGTTTTCCAACCCCGCCGGCGCATGCGCCGGATCGCTCCAATAGAGGTCGGGGCTCTTCTCCCCCACCGCCCGGCTGAAGGCGCGCAGCCGGTTGTAGACGTTCTGGGCGGTGATGAACGGCCCCTCGATCCCGCCCTGCATCTGCAGCACCTTCTCGGTCAGGCCGATCGCCTGGGACTGCACCGCGAGATCCCGGTCGCGGCCGGACGCGCCTACGCCGACATGGACGCTCAGCGCCTCGCGCTCGCGCCAGGCTTCCGGGCGCACCTCACGCCAGACCTGGCCCACCTTCAGCCGCGCCGGCGCATGGTCGCGGGTGAACTCCTCGCGCAGCAGCTGGTGGACGCCGAGGAACAGGTCCTTCACCCCGGTCTCGGCGAACACCCGGCAGATCATCCGCACCCGCTTCTGCGCCGCCGCGATCAGCTGCATCGCGCCGCTGGCGGTCTCATGCAGGGTGTCCGGGTTCAGCCCCTGGGCGTTGCGCACCACGCCGGAGCGCTGCTCGGCCACGGTCGACATGAACTCCATCGCCGCGAAGACGTCGAAGCCCAGGCCGCCCCCCGAGATCGGCCGCACCGCCTGCCCAGTCTTCGAGCGAACCGGCACGTTGGGGGCGTTGTTCAACAGGTCGGCGATGGTGAACTCGCTGGCCTGTTCTTCGGAGACCTCCATCCGCTGGTTCAGGGCGAAGTAGCCGCTGTCCAGCAGCATGCGCAGCAGCACCGTCTTGATGCGCATCACCTCGAACAGCTTGTCCGCCAGGCTCTCACCATAGAAGCGGTGGGCCGACAGATACGGCGTCAGCGCGCCGAAGGGGATCTGGCTGACACGCTCCTTTTGCAGCAGCACCCGCTGCTCTGCGTCGGTCTCCACTCGCCAGATCTCGACCTCGCCGTCGTCATCGGCATCGATGCGCAGATAGTGGGTGCGCACCTCGACGACCCTCAGATCGTCGACCCCGCTCTCGCCGGCCCGGTCGTTCTCGCCGGCCTCGTCGCGGGCGTTTTCCAGCGCGTCCTGACGCGAGGTGGCGTGCGGCAGGCTGCGGGCCAGCTTCCTGTCCACCCCGCGGGCGATCAACTCCTGCACGCGTGGCCGGTCGCGCAGCGCGCAATAGGCCGCGTCCCTGAGCGCGATGGTGTCGGCCGCCACCGTGAAGTCCTCCGACGGCACGGCCCGGATGCAGACCCGGCCGCGCAGCTCGCACAGCTTCACCGCCATCGCGCCGTCGTCCCGCGTCTCCATCTGCGCCCGCGTCCAGGGCTTCTGCAGCTGCGCCAGGGCCGCCAGTGCGGCCGCCTCTTCTGGACCGCTCGCCTCGTGGCGGGTGATCGGCTTCTCGTCCTCCTCCCACCACCAGTGGAACAGGCCCGTGCGGTTCAAGAGCGCGTCCTGGACAGCGTCATGGAAGGCGCGGAAGGCGTCGTTCTGGTGGAAGACCACATGGGTGACCAGGTCGGTCTCCTCGCGCGCCTGGGCTTCGTCCGCCGCCCCGTCCGCCTGGAAGCTCACCACGTCGTCGCCGCCGAAGAACACCTCCATGACGTCGGGCATCAAGGTGTCGACGGCGTCCGCCAGCGTGGAGTCCACCGCCGTCGAGCGGCCGCGGATCACCTGCAGGTCGACGATCCTGCCCTGGCGATACTCCTGGGCCTTGATCCGCACCCGCGCGAGTTCGCCGGTGTCGCCCTCGCCGAAGCCGACCGAACGCCGGCATTCGTCGTCGACGATGCGCAGGAAGTCGGCGTCGGAATAGCGGGACCTGGGGTCGCGCACGGATCTGTCCGTCGCCTCCGGCGTGTCCGGAGGCTCGGTGGGCTCGGTCTTGGGCAAGCTATGACCCTCAGGGCTAGACGAGCGCAGCGAGCAGCGCGTTCACGCGCGAGATCGCCTGCTGCATTTGCGGCGGAGTCAGGTATTCGGCCGCCAGGAAGGCCTTGTGCAGGCCGTTGCCGGTGCTGGCCGTCCCACCGGTCGCGCCGATCAGCATGTTGGAGGCGGTGAGCGCCTCGCTGGCGCCGGCGACATCGGTTCCGACCACGGTGCTGTCATAACCGTAGGAGAATTTCGTCGCGTCCGGCCGGGTCCACCAGGCGACGGCGAAGTCCTGTGCGGCCGTGGCCGTCACCGGCGTGACCATGTTCGGTCGCCAGTCGATCGCCAGGCTGGAGCGGGTGGAGAGCCGCGAGACGCTGGTGCCGGCGCGGGTGAGGACGCTGGCGCCCGCTCCTTTCCAGAGCGCCATGCAGGCGCTGTCGCGGGAGAACCGGACGCCCGACGAGGTGCCTGGCTGGTAGGCGAGCTGGACATAGTTCGAGGCGTCCGCGCCGCTGAAGCCCTGGCCCGCAGCGAACGTCGGCGCGCCGGTGAGCGTGGCGTTGAACGCGGCCTGGGTCGCGTTCTGCAGGGCCGTGGCCTGGTAGGGGGCGGCGAGGATCGACAGCACGTCGATCTTGTCGAGCAGGCCGTCCGCCAGCAGCCCGTCGAGGCAGGCCTTGTAGGCGGCGATCTTGGCCGCATCGTAGAGCACGTTGGCATGGCGCAGCAGGTAGGCCTCGCCGGGCGGCATGCGATCGTAGCTGTTGCCATTGCTGCTGGTGATCCCCGGCAGCGAGGCCTCGAGCGCGGCCTTGCCCAGCGGCGGCAGGATGAAGGCGGTGTTCTTGAACTGCGCGGCGGTCGGCGAGGCGTTGAGCTGCAGGCTGTTGCCCCGCAGCGTCACCGTGTCGAACATCGCCACCGGCGTCGTTCGCCCTGGCGCGCAATAGACCGGCCTGTCGGCCGTCAGCACCACGCCGCCGGTGAACAGGATGTTCGAAAGCAAGGTCGAGGTGGGCTCGTTGTAGCCTCGCGCCTGCGCCTGGATCGATCCGCCCGAGACGGTGACGCCGGAGCACGGGTTGGCCCCGGAGATCGTCAGGCCCTGGTCCATCGACGAGATGTCGGGGTTGGTGATCGCGATGTCGTGGACCTCGCCATAGTCGGTCTGGATGTAGATCCCAACCAGGGCGTCAGGGTCGGCTGCCGCGCCGCGCACGCAGCTGTCCACCTTGAAGTTCTCGAGCGTGCTGTCGCGCACCGAGATCAGGTGGAAGCCCTTGAAATTGAAGCCCGGCGCACTGGTGTGATGATGGGCGCGACACCGGCGGGAGATGTTGCCGGAGCCCTCCTTGAGCTTGCCGTCGCCCTGGTCGGAGGCCCGGAAGCTGAAGGCGGCCGTCGAGCGGGTAATCACGTCGTCGGTGCTCGGGTGGCCGACATCGCAGTCTTCGAACAGGTTGTTGTAGGCGCCGTAGTCCGTCTCGATGCCGCCCTGCCCGGTGTGGCCGCTCACCGAGACGCGGCGCACGACGCAGTCATGCACATTGGGGCCGGCGAGTTCGACGGCGTTCTTCATGGTGCCGAAGACTGTGCTGTCCTCGATCACGGCGCCGCTCATGCCGGGGATCTCGCCGCGAGCATAGCCGATGAACTGGCTGCGCAGGCGGAAGCCGTAGGGGGCCTTGCGGGCGACGTCGTTGGCGAAGCAGCGACGGATCACCCCGCCGGTGGTGGCCTCGGGATTGGTCGCGTCGCTGTCGATCACCACGGCGCAGGTGTTGAGCAGCGCGCTCGCCGCGACCGTCTCGCCGTAGTCGGTGACCGTCAGGTCCTGGAACGCCACGTTGTCGTTGTTCAGCGAGAAGGCGCCGTGGGTATAGCTCGCGAACCCGGCCGCCTCGCGCGCCGCCAGGTTGCCGTTGAGGGTCAGCCCCTTCACCAGCGCGCCGTCGCCCTGCACGGCGACCACATTGAGCGCCGCCGAGGCGTTGGTGAGCTTCACCGTCGCTGCGCCGGCGGCGGAGAACAGCACGTCGCCGGCGGGGACCGGGCTCAGCGCCGAACTCGTGAACAGACCGGAGAGCAGCTGCACGTTCGAGCCCACGGCCCAGCGGTTGGGAAGGTCGCTCGATAGGTCCGCGATCCCCGGCGCGAGCTGCTGCAGGGCCAGCATCAGGCGACCTGGGGCCACCGGCCAGCCGGCCGCCACCGCCGGGGTGAGGTTCGAATAGACCGCCGACGGCGGGCCGCCGGAGATCAGCACCCGCAAGGTCGCATTGTCACCGATGATGACTCCCTGCGCGCCGTCGGCCGTGGCGGTGGCCACATCCGTCCAGCTGATGCCGTTCGGCAGCAGCGCCTGCAGCTTCGCCGTCGCGGCGTTCCAGGCGCCGGAAATGCCCCAGATGTACGAACCGCCGGCGATGGCCGCGACGCTGCTTCCGGTCGCGCTGGCGGCGGCAAGCAGGGTGTAAGGCCGGCCGTCCACCGGTGTCCCGGTATCCCAGTTGAATCGCGCGACCGCCGCGATATGCGCGCCGCCGTCGGATATCCCATAGGCCATTCAGACGATCCCTAGGTTCGGCAGAGCCAGTTTGGCCTGCATGGAGGCGACGGCCGGCCTGGCCAGCGCGCCGTAACGAAAGGCGTCGGCCGCGTGGCTCGCCCAGTTGTGCAGGGGCCGCTCGCGCCAGACCTGGCGCTTAGCGTCCCATTCTCGTCGGTATTGCTTCAGCGCCTCGATCCCGCGCGCGCAGCGCTCGGCGTCGAACCAGCAGCGGGCCAGCATCAGCCGCGCCGCATTTATCCCGTCGGCGACCGTCTGCTGCGGGATCACCCTGACGTCGCGCAGGCCCAGCGCCCGGAGCGTCTCGATGCGACTCACCCCGGTGCCGAGTTCGCGCGCCTCGGCGTCGTGCGGCAAGACGTGACGGCCAAAGCGGTAGTCTCGCGCCTCGAGCCGGCGCACGATCTGCGGCAGGCCTTCGCCGGAGACCTCCAGGTAGTCGAAGATCCGCCGCTCGGGTCCGACGTCCTGGACGAACCAGATGGCGGTGGCGTCGTCGATGCCCAGGTCCCACCAGGTGTCGACCTTGACCGTCGGTTCGATCGGGACACGGCAGAACCGCCCCTCCGCCTCGGCCTTGGCCAGTTCGGCGGCGTAGAAGGCGCCCTCGACCGCAGCGTCGAAGCTGCACTCGTATTCCCGGGCATAGGCCGAGGGGTCCATGCTGCGGCCCGCGTCCGCCAACTCCTCGGCCGACAGCAGCCCGGTCTGCGACGCTTTCAATTCCCACAGCGCCCAGCCGGGCTCGCCTCGCGCGGCGCGTTCGCGCAGCTCGAAGAAGGTGTTCTTGCCGCGCGGCGTGCCGGTGAAGGTCGCCTGCCCCTTCCGGTCCGACAACGCCGGCCGGATCACCTCGGTCCAGGCCCGGGGATCCCAGTCGCCGAACTCGTCGCAGTCGACGTCGTCCAGGTAGAGGCCGCGCAGGGCGTCCGGATTGTCCGCGCCGAACAGCCGGATGCGCCCGCCGTTCGGCAGGTCGCACCGCAACTCCGCCTCGTTCCAGCTGACGCCCGGAACGGGCGCCGTGAACCGCTTCAGGTGGTCCCAGGCCACCGCCTTCGCCTGCCCCAGATAGGGCGCGACATAGGCGCAGCGCGGGTTTGGCTTGTCGCAGGTCAACGCTGTGCGGATCAGGCCGTTCAGCGCCGCCACCGTCTTGCCCGCCCGCCGGTGCGCCACCACTACCCGCCAGCGTGCGGAGCTTTGGTGGTAGGGCAGCCACACTGAGCGCGGCCGATAGGGGATTACGACTTCGCGCTCGGATCCGGAGCGCCCTCGGCTTGCGTCAGCGCCCATCGGATCACCTGTTCGAACGGTTTGTCGTCCTGGTTGCCGACGGCTACGCTCGCCAGCCGCGGATGGACGTAAGGCGCTGCGGCCTTGGCGGCGTCGAGCCGCTTGGCCGGCTCCACCGCGTCATCCCGCATCACCTGCAGCATGTAGTCGAGCGGGCTCGCTCCGGAGGCTCGGATGGCGGCCAGGGTCTCGGCTGCGGAGGCAGGCGCGGCCTCCCTCTTCGGTCTTCCCGCCACGGCCGGCCCTAGGCGCTCAGGACCGCGTGCCAGGCGCCGTTGGCGGCCGAGGTGAACTGCGCCGTCTTTCCCGCCGCCAAGGCGAAGGCGCTGTTGGCGGCCGCCCCGTTGATCTGCTCGCCGGTCGCCGGAAACAGGTTCATCGAATTGCTCGCATGTCCGTTGGTCACCGTGACCTGCATGCCCGCCTTGGCCGGCGGCAGCGCGCCGGAGTCCGCCGCCGTCGCCACCGTAGTGAAGCGGTTGATCACCGCGGCGCAGAGGGTCGCCCCGCTCTGGCCGCCCCCGGCCTTGGCCGCCAGCGCGTCCACCGCGGTCACGGTTGGATAGCCGCCCGAGGCGCCGGTGCCGACGCCTTCACAGGACCAGGCCCCAGCCGAGGCCGCCGTGAACAGATAGGCGGCTTGCGGCGGGGCCGCGATCCCCATCGAACCCGCCACGCCGTTGAGGGTGTCGGCCCCATCGCCATAGACGCGCAGGACATTGGCCGTGTTGTTGATCACCGCCACTGTCAGCCCGGCCACCGCGGGCATCAGCCGCACGCCGTCTCCGAGCGTCGAGCCCGCCGCGGGCGCAGTGGACGTATCCACCCGGTTGACCTCCTGGCTCAGCACCGTCGCGCCCGCCTGGGTCCGCGTCGCACTGGCGCTGATGCCGGACGACGCGCTCCCGGTGATCAAGGCGCCCTGCGGCAGCGCGACCGCGCCAGCGAACGTCCACCCCGAGGTCTGCGACCCCGTGATCCCATATTTCTGTCCCACGCCAGCCATGGCGAACCCTCTCTCTTCTCTTCTGGGGTGATGGGGAATGCCGCGGCTCAACGGTCCTTCCGGACCGGCCCGCCGACGCGATCAAGGAGGGGGCTCAACGCCCCTCCCAAACAAGCAAAAAGCCCCGCAGCAACCCTGCGAGGCCCTCGACCGCCATCTCTGCGATCATCTCATTTCGTGAATTCCGCGGTGATTTGCGGCGGGTGGCAAGGGCCCGACCACATCGCTCGTGCAGTTGCCGAAGACTGTCCGTGCGGATTCGCACCGGAGAGACTTCCCGTGACAGGCGCAGCCGCGCGGACCGACGAAATATATGCGTCGGTCCTCAGTGCGCTTCGGACGAGGCTGCGGGATCTGGCGGGGAGTTCGATAGGGCTATCTGCGCCCACTAATCTCACCCTGCCATTTCGTGAATTCCGAAGCGATTTGCACCCAACGGCAAGCGCAGAAAAACGGCTCGCTCATGCAATGGCTCCGGGGCGCGACGCGGGACGGCGCGAACCTCCCACAAGGCCGCCGGCGCCCCAAGCACCCGGTAAAACCCCCACCTGAACGCCCGACAACGCGCGCCTCAGAGGTCGTTCAGCGGCCGGGCTCTCTATTGCGGGCGGCACGGGGCTTGCGCCTCGCCCGGCACAGGAAACCTCAGATGAAGAAGCTCACCGCCATCTCCGCCGCCGCCCTCGCCGTCCTCAGCGCCGGCGCGGCCGCCACCCCCAGCTTCGCTGGAGACTATCGCAGTTACGGCTACGACGACGCCTGCCGCTCGCGGCAGCACGACAATGGGACAACCGGCGCAGTGGTCGGCGGCGTCGCCGGCGCCCTCCTGGGCTCCAGCCTGGCCGGCCGCCACGACGGCCGCACCGGCGGAGCGGTGATCGGCGGCCTGGCCGGCGCCCTGCTCGGCAACAGCATCGGCCGCAGCAGCGCCAAGTCGTGGGATAGCTGCGACGGCCGCGACTATGGACGCGTCGAATATCGCCGGCCCGTCTACGGCGCGCGCTATGATCGAGGCTACAGCGATTGGGGCTACAGCGACCGAGGCTAAGGCTACGGCTATCGCGACCGCAGCTACGGCCACCGCTACGACCCCTACAGCTACTGAGCGGCGGAGCCCGGCGACGGTCTATTGCAGCGTCAGTTGCGGAGCCGCCGTCGCCAGTTCCGCTTCGCCGAGAGTCGGGGCGAAGCCCGCCAGGTCCAGCGTCTCGACGATCTGCTCCAGCGCCTCGGCGAGGGTGATCGGCGCGTTGGAAGACGACGCGATCGTCACCACGCGCTGGATGTGCTTGAGGGCTGTCTCGCAGTGGGTCTCGGTCATGGCCTGGCCGTCCGTCGATTGAGGGCGCGAAGTTCGCAGAACGCGCATCGGCGACAGTGGCTCACTGTAGACCCGGCAAAAATAAAATCCAGGGATCCATCGCCGCTCAGGCCGCCGAAGCGCGTCCGGGCGAGGCCTGGATCTGCTGCAAAATGTCGCTCAGCGGCCGGAGCGTCACCGGCTTCGGCACGAACCCGTCGAAGCCGAGCTCGCGGTACTGTGCGGCGTCGCGCGTAAGGTCGGCGGTCAGCGCCACCACGGGCGCCCCTCGGTTCGGCCCCTTGCGCCGCCGCAACTCTCGCAGCAGATCGAAGCCGCTCATCTCCGGCATGTGAATGTCGGTAAAGATGACGTCGAAAGCCTCGCGATCCAGTAGATCGAGCGCCTCCTGCGGCGAAATGCAACAACTGGTGGTGACGCCCAGCGCCTCCAACAGCGCCGCGACGACCCGCAGATTCACCGCATTGTCGTCCACATAGAGAACACGCGCAGAGGCGTGCACGTACCCCGCATCCGGATTCATGGATTAGGCCCCCGCCTAAAATCACTATACTAATGGTCATCTTGCCGGCGGCGTGCTTAAGACATCACGAACGCAAAGCGCGAGCGCCTGAAAAATGAGCGGCAAAGTGGCGCAAATGGTCTCCATGGAGGCGGCGAGCCTCTAAAACGTCGCCATCCATCGCTTCGGCCGGATGGCCGCCAGCGTCTCCAGTCCGCTGACCAGCAGCCGGTGCTTGCGCTCCCAACGGGTCTCGAAATGGCCGGCGCAGCGCTGCAAGATCCACTGTGGCCAGGAGGCCAGGCAGAAGCAGAGGAAGACCTCGTTTTGCTCCTCCGCGGACATCGCCCGGCTCAGGCTGTTGTAGCGCAGCCGCGCCTCCGCCTGCTCCGCCTCGCTGGGCGGCCCGCGACGTTCCGCCGCTCCGAGCACCGCCTCGAAGGCGGCGGCGATCTCGGTGTCCGACATCTCACTCACCCGGCGCAGATCCCGCGTCTCCGGCTCGGCGACCTCGATTAGTCCCGGCGTGCGGCGCTGCGGATGCGACCGGCGCCAGGCGCCCGCATAGACCTGGCCCGCCCGATGCTGCGCCTCGCTGATCCAGCCCCGCGCCAGCGCCAGGCACATCGGGTCCTCCGCATCCGCCAGCCGCGCGGACGGCGTTTCGCCGAGCAACGCGCGGCGCAACGCCACCACCTTTTCATTGGGCGGCGCCTTCTGCACCAGTTGGCCTGAGGGATGCCGCGGCCCGGCCTTGCGCGGCCGTCCGCCGCCACTGCGTCGCATCATGTCGTCGCCTCCACATATGAACTTCGTCGTCACGCCGCCCACCGCTCGGCCGCCTGGCTCCAGCGCCTCTGCTCCACCGCCTGGATCGCCGGCGATACCGGTTTGAACACCACGCCGTGGTGAGCTTGGCAGTAGACGCTGCGCAGCTTCACCGCGGCGCAGCATGAGACCAGGGCGTCGCCGTCGCCGGCGACGGGAAAGGCGCATTCGCCGAATTCACGCGACAGCCAGGGACGCGGGGTGGTCCCGAGCAGCGGGACGAACACCTCCTCGCGCCAGGGCGAACGCGGCGGACTTGGCGCCTCCGACAGGCGCGCCAACGCTGCCGGGGCCGGCCGCAGCGATGGTTGCGCGCCGGCGCCCGTCCCGGCTAGCGACGGCCCGTCGTAGCGTCGCGGCGCCGACGCCGGCTTGCGGCTGCCGAGCAATTGCAAGCGATGGAGTTTGCCCAGCACAGCGCTGCGGCTCACGCCGCCTAGCGCATCGGCGATTCCGGCGGCGGAGACGCCTTCGGCCCACAGGCGCTCCAGCTTTACGATCCGGGCGGCGGTCCATGTCATGGAAAGACTCCGATGGGATTTGTTCTTGATTTGTTCTAGTGACGAAAAGCGGCCGGCCTCGCGCGCGCGATCGGTCGGCGGATTGACAAGCCGGCTCAATCGGGACGCCATGCCTACTCGAAACAAACCAGGAACACGCGCGATGAGCGGACCACGGCGAAGAGGAAGACGAGGGCGGCAGGCATGCAGTTACGGTATTTTTGATACCTCCCCGGAGTCAAGCTATTTGGTAGCAATCATACCCTTTTCGATGTTAGAGGTGTCGGCATGGGTGAACGCCACGACCGACTCCGTCAGGCCCGGATCGCCGCCGGCTTCGATCGCGCGAGCGACGCTGCCGCGCGCTTCGGCTGGAATGAGAACACCTACAAGTCGAACGAGAACGGAAACGCCCCCTTCTCCTTCCGCAAGGCGCGCGATTACGCCGAGGCGTTCGGCGTTCGCGCCGAATGGCTCTACGACGAGACCGGGCCCGTCCTGGCGACCGCCGAACCGATGGTCCGCATCATCGGCCGGGTAGGCGCCGACGCGGAGGGCGCCGTGATCCACACCACCGGACAGGAAGGCTTCGACACTGCGCCTGTCCCGCCCGGGGGGACCTCCGCGGCTGTCGCATTAGAGGTGGTGGGCCACTCCATGCGGGCGATCGCCGAGGACGGCTCGCTGATCTACTTCGAGGATCAGCGAAATCCGCCGACTCCGGACATGCTGGGCTACTACTGCATCGTCGAGACCGAGGACGGTCGAGTGCTGTTCAAGCGCCTGCTGCGCGGGTCCAGCCCCGGTCTCTATGTCCTGGAAAGTCAGGTCGGCCCGCCGATCGACGACGTCCGGCTGCGCTGGGCCGCAGACCCCACCGCCATCATTCCCCCCAAGCAGGCGCGCCGCATCATCCGCCGCGCCGGCGAACGCCAGGTCGCCTGACGGCGCAAACGCCACGGACATCTAACATACCTTTCGCTTGACATTTTGGGTATTTTTAATACCATCTTGTCGTCAGGGAGGGCCCTTATGGCGAGCCAGGGTTTCAGCGTGCGGGATGCGCACGAGATCTGCGTCGAACCCTATCTCGCCCGGGAGGAGCACCGCGGCCGAGTGCGTCGGGCCGCCGACCAAAGCGAGGCGCTGCGTTGCGCGGGCGTGGCCTGGTCGGGGCTCGGCCCCACCCCGACGCCGGGGCGAACAGCCGAGGCGGTGCGAGCCGCCGCCGAAGCCGCGCTCGCCCGCGCCGCCGGCTTCGCCGCAAGTCCGCGCGGGCGTTTCCTGCGCGCCCTTCGCGCTCTCGAGCAGCACGGATTTTCCGTTGCAGCCGAGACCGCCCGCGCCGCCTTCGCCCGCGGCTTCGCCGACGCCGACCGCCCCGCCTGCCCGGCCGAGATCGGCGCCGCGCTTTCCGCCCTCGGCCGCCTCAGCCGAGCGGAGGCGCGCCACGCCTGCCTGGCGCTGACGGAACTGCTGATGGGGGAGATGCGGTTGGCGGCGGAGTAGGGGCTCAGCAGCCGAGGACGGCGGCTTTGGCCGCCAGCACTTCGGACTTCGGCGACCGTCTCGCCCGCTGGCGATTGAAGAAGCCGGAGATCAACAAGACGATAGGCGCCAGCAGCCACAGCGAATTGTTGATCCAGACGTAGGTGTTGTCGGCCGGCCAGTCGTTCAGGAGGTAGACGGCCTCGAGCGTGAACAGCGCCGCGGCGATCAGGGTCACCAGGCCGATCCAGTAGCTCACAAAGATCATCGCCAGCGGCAGGAGGCCGAGTGCAAAGGTCCCGTCCTCCACCAGGTGGGCCAGCGGCGAATGCAGGCCGACAGCGGAGGCGAGCACGCTGAAGCTAAGGTTGGCGAAGAACCAGGCGGCGCCCAGGCGCTCGCCATAGCCCCCTTTTACATACGCGAAAGCCGCGCAGGCGCCGGAGAAGATGTATTCGAAGGCAAGAAGAAAGAACGCCTGCATGGACTGTGCGCCTCCGCACCGAGCAAAAGCACACAGTCCTTAAACATGTACGAAGCGGTTAGCCGTGCGCGCGCGCGGCCTCGGCTTCGGCGACAACATCGTCCGCATCGTTGATCAGGTGCTTCGTGTCGAGGCCGGCGGTGGTCCGCAGGCCCATGGCTTCGCGGATCTTGTCCATGCGCTTGTGCGAGGCCACCACACTGGTGCGCGCGCCCTGCAGTTCAGACATCGCCTCGACCACCTTGGCGAAGGCGCTGTCGCTGACCTGGGCGGCCAGGTTCAGGTCGGTGCAGGCGCCACGCATCTCCACCATCAGCTCCGCCGCCAGCGCCAGAGTATCGTCAATGCTCCGCTCAACCGCATGCAGTTTCACCGCGACGCGCTGAGCCCGGATATCCTTGTCCATGCCCTTAACCCTCTGAAATGCGGTTAAGACCCCATTAGGCTTAACCGTGCGGTAACCTTAACCATGAGTTAACGGGCGCACCAACAAGTATTTGCGGTGAACCGAGCATATCCGCCCGGTTGCAAGGGAAGAATCCGCAGGCAATGGCCGCCTTTTCGGCACAACCGGGCGACGAATTCATACCGTGCTAAGGTATTCGACGTGGTGGATGGACAACTTTCAATGACGTATACACAATCACCACGCCCTTCGGTTGCATCATTAAGCGCCCGCGCGTGACGGATGGAGGATTGAGTCGCCGCGCCTTCGGCGACTCATCGCTCCAGCTTGGTCGACAGGATGATCGAGGAGGTCGTCCGCTCGACCCCCTCCAGATTGCCGATGCGGTCGATCACACCCTCGATCTGGCCGACCGTGTCAGCGGCGGCCATGACGATCATGTCGAACACGCCGGCGACCGTGTGCAGCACCCGCACCTCGTCGATCGTCCGCAGGGCGGCGCCGACCGCAGCTTCCTTCTTCGGCTCGACCTTGATCATCACATGCGCCCGCACCGCGCCCTGCTCCCGCTCGGGCGCCAGCCTCGCCATGTAGCCGATGATCACCCCATCGCGCTCGAGCCGCTCGATCCGCGCCTGCACCGTCGTGCGCGAGCGTCCCACCAGCCGCGCCAGTTCCGCCGTCGAGGCGCGACCGTTGGCTCGAAGCGCTGCGATCAGCTTCTGGTCGACGGCGTCGAGTTGCACTTTGCTCAGCCTCCCCTGCGAACTGCCGTAAACTAACCCCCATTTCGACGGTTCAGCCACTGTCTTTCGTGAACTCCAGGCGTAACCCTGCGTGGCGGACCTGGAGGACAATGATGAACAGGGTGGTCGTAGTGGGCGCCGGCAAGATCGGCTCGACGATCGCCGACCTCCTCGCCGGGACCGGCGACTATCAGGTGCTGGTCGCCGACAAGTCCGAGCTGGCGCTGGAACGCCTCGACGCCGGCGCGGCGATCGAGCGCCGCCGGCTCGACATCCAGGCGCCGGACGAGCTCGCCGCCGCCCTCGACGGCGCCTTCGCTGTTCTGAGCGCGGCGCCCTACCATCTGACGCCCGACATCGCCCGCGCCGCCCGCAAGACCGGCGTCCACTACCTCGACCTCACCGAGGACGTCGCCAGCACCCGCATTGTCAAGCAGTTGGCCGAAGGCGCCGACAGCGCCTTCATCCCGCAGTGCGGCCTGGCGCCAGGCTTCATCTCAATCGTCGCCTACGACCTCGCCAGCCGTTTCGACAGCCTGCTGGACGTCCACATGGGCGTCGGCGCCTTGCCGCAGTTCCCGTCCAACGCGCTGAACTACAATCTCACCTGGAGCACCGACGGCCTGATCAACGAGTACTGCGAGCCCTGCGAGGCGATCCTCGACGGCGTGCTGCGCCAGACCCGGCCGCTCGAGGACCTCGAGCAGTTCGCCCTCGACGGCGTCGTTTACGAGGCCTTCAACACCTCCGGCGGCCTCGGCACACTCTGCGAGACCCTCGCCGGTCGTGTGCGCAATCTCAGCTACCGGACGATCCGCTATCCGGGCCACGCCGCCCTGATGAAGGCCCTGCTCAACGACCTGCGCCTGCGCGAACGTCGCGACGTGCTGAAGGACATCCTGGAGAACTCCGTGCCCGCCACCTACCAGGACGTGGTCATCGTCTACGCCAGCGTCAGCGGCGAGAAGGGCGGCCGGCTGGTGCAGGAGACCTACGCCCACAAGATCTACGCCGGCCCGGTCCAGGGCCAGCTGCGCAGCGCCATTCAGATCACCACCGCGGCCGGCATCTGTGCGGTCCTCGACCTGCTCGCTCAGGGCCAGCTGCCGCAAGCCGGCTTTGTACGTCAGGAGGAAGTCTCGCTTGCCGCCTTCCTGCAGAACCGCTTCGGCCGCTTCTACGCATCCCCCGCGGCCAGCCAGGCGGCCGCCTGATCCGCCGACCACCGAGCATCTCGTCTTCTGTTGAGCCCCGAGCCTGAGCCCCAAATGAACGCCTTCGAGTCTCCTCGCGACGCCCGCTCTGCGGCCGAGCTGCTCGCCGCGCTCGGCGTGCCGCCGAGGCTGCATGTCGGCGGCGCGCGCACGGTCCGCTCGCCCGTGACCGGCGATCCGATCGGCGGCGTCCACGACGCCTCCCCGGCCGAGGTCCAGGTCGCCGTCGAGCGCGCGCACCGGGCCTTCCTCGCCTGGCGCAACACGCCGGCCCCGCGGCGCGGCGAGCTGGTCCGGCTGTTCGGCGAGGAGCTGCGCGCCGCCAAGACCGACCTCGCCGCCCTCGTCACCCTCGAAGCCGGCAAGATCGTCTCCGAGGCCCTGGGCGAGGTGCAGGAGATGATTGACATCTGCGACTATGCCGTCGGCCTCTCGCGCCAGCTGTTCGGCCTGACTCTCGCCACCGAGCGCCACGACCACCGGATGATGGAGACCTGGCACCCGCTGGGCGTGGTGGGGATCATCTCCGCCTTCAACTTCCCAGTCGCGGTCTGGTCCTGGAACGCAGCCCTGGCCATCGTCTGCGGCGACGCCTGCGTCTGGAAGCCGTCGGAGAAGACCCCCCTCACCGCCCTCGCCGTCCAAGCTCTCTTCGATCGCGCCTGCGACCGCTTCGGCGACGCGCCGGAGGGGCTCTCGTCCGTCGTCATCGGCGGCCGCGACGTCGGCGAGGCCCTGGTGGATCATCCGCAGGCGCCGCTGATCTCGGCGACCGGCTCCACCGCCATGGGCCGCGCCGTCGGCCCTCGGCTCGCCGGTCGGTTCGCCCGTGCGCTGCTGGAGCTGGGCGGCAACAATGCCGCCATCATCGCGCCCACCGCCGACCTCGACCTGGCGTTGCGCGGCGTCGCCTTCGCCGCCATGGGCACCGCCGGCCAGCGATGCACCACGCTTCGCCGCCTCTTCGTCCACGAGAGCTGCTACGACGCCTTCGTCTCACGGCTGAAGGCGGCTTACGCCTCGGTTCCGGTTGGCGATCCGCGCCGCCCCTCGACCCTGGTCGGCCCACTGATCGACGGCGAGGCCTTCGAACGCATGCAGGCCGCGCTGGCCCAGGCGCACGCGGCGGGCGGCGAGATCACCGGCGGCGAACGCGTCGACAGTGCGCCTGGGGCGCACCCCAACGCCTTCTATGCCCGACCGGCGCTGGTGGAGATGTCGGGCCAGGTCGAGGTAGTGCGGCGCGAGACCTTCGCCCCCATCCTCTACGTCATGCGCTACGGCGACCTGGAAGAGGCGATCGCTTGGCAGAACGATGTACCCCAGGGCCTCTCGTCTTCCATCTTCACCAACGACATTCGCGAGGCCGAGCTCTTCATCTCCGCTCGCGGCTCCGACTGCGGCATCGCCAACGTCAACATCGGCCCCTCGGGCGCGGAGATCGGCGGCGCCTTCGGTGGCGAGAAGGAGACCGGCGGCGGCCGCGAGGCCGGTTCCGACAGCTGGAAGGCCTATATGCGACGCGCCACCAACACCGTGAACTACGGCCGCACCCTGCCGCTCGCCCAGGGCGTCAGCTTTGACGTCTGACCTCGAAGCAGCACGGCCGATGTCCGTCGGACGCCCAGATCACCTGGAAACCCTTGTCGCGACGGCGATCGGCGCCGCGTCCGCACGCGAGGCGCTCGCGACGCTCGTGGTCCCGCCGGCGCTGGCCTCGAACGGCGGCCCCAACGTCACGCGCGCCGTGTTCGCCATGGCTCTCAACGCGGCCCTCTTCCACGACTTGCTGGCCCGCGTCCCGACCGGGGCGGCCTATGTCGGCGACGTTCGCGCCGCCGGCGGCCGGATTCTGCTCGATCATGGCGCGCTGCGCACCGTGCGCCTGCCGTCATCGGGCGGCGCCGGCGGCCAGCCGCCAGGCTATCTCGCCTTCGCCCGGATCCTGGAGCCGCTCGGCTACGAACTCGCCGGCCGCTATCCGCTGGAACGCCTGAAGATGACCGGCCGCGCCTTCCGCCACCGGGACCTGCCGGAGGAACTCTCGCAGTTCTTCGTCAGCGAGTTGCACGTCGAGCGCTTCTCCCCGGCCTTCCAGAAAGTGGCCGAGCACGTCTTCGGGACCACGCGCGACCCGCTCGACGCCACCGCCATGGCCGCCCTCGACGCCTTCGGCCGGAGCGGCGCCTGCGACCTCGAGCTCGCCTGCCGGGCCCTGCCGACCCTGGTGAACGCCTTCGGCCGCTGGCACGAAGCGCCCAGCCTCCTCGCCTACGAGGCCCTGCTCGCCGAGTCCCCCGAAGCCGCCTGGATCGCCACGGAAGGCTCAGCCTTCAACCACGCCACAGACCGCGTCGCCGACGTCGAGGCCTTGGCCGACGCCCAGCGCCGCCTGGGCCGCCCGATCAAGGATCAGGTCGAACGCTCCGCCGGCGGCGGCGTCCGCCAGACCGCCTTCAGGGCCACCCCTGTCGAGCGACTGTTCCACGACATCGGCGGGGCCGTCCGTCGGCTGGTCCCCGGATCCTTCTACGAGTTCATCACCCGCGAACCCCTGCCCGACGGCGGCCTCGACCTGCGCTTCGACAGCTCCAACGCCCAGGGCATCTTCAAGATGACCACGGCGGCCTGATCGCAGCCGCACGAAACGATCTGGAACGCGCCGACCGGCGGGCATCACCGCTATTGGGCTGGGCGAACGACGGATTCCCACGCACCATGCCGTCCGCGGTCGGCCCGATCCACCTTGGACGTCGAGCCGCAAGGGCGGGAGGAAAAGAACATGTCGTTTGCCGGCGAATTCAAGGAGTTCATCGCGCGGGGCAATGTCATCGACTTGGCGGTCGGCGTGATCATCGGCGGCGCCTTCGGCAAGATCGTCACCAGCCTGGTCGATCAGGTCATCATGCCGCCCATCGGGCTGGCCACCGGGGGGATCGACTTCTCGCAGTTGAAAATCGTGCTGAAGGCCGCCGATCCCGCCGCCAAACAGGCGGAGGTCGCCATCCAGTACGGGGCCTTCCTCAACACCCTCATCCAGTTCGCCATTATCGCCCTGGTCATCTTCCTGATGGTCAAGGCGATCAACACCCTGCGGCGGCAGGAAGCCGAGGCGCCCTCCGTCCCCCCGGCCCCCACCCGCGCCGAAGCCCTCCTGGAAGACATCCGCGACTCCCTCCGAGGCGGCGCCCGCCCCTAGCCCGCGGCGTTGGCCCGGCGTTTCGCGGGTTCGCGGGAGAGGCGGATCGAGGGAAGATCGGACCGAGTTTCTCAAGTTGGATCCCGGGAACCGAGACAAGGCCGTGGAGATTCTTGAGCAGGGGAACGCGCGATGACTGCTCCGGGCAGTCCGCAACTCATCTGCGCCACAGCGACGCCGACGCCAGGTCAACACGCGCGCTCGATGCCGGCCGTCACGGCCCAGGCCCGGTGCAACTTACGCGTCAGTCGCGACTTTTTTCTTCCCCAGCGCTGTCAGCGCTCGGAATCCTCGCAGACGGGCCGCCGTAGCTCACCCGCCACGACATTCTGAATTCACCGTAGTCTCTATACGAATAAGGCTCGAAAAGGCAATCGCACGGGAGCATGTCTTCGGGAAATGCCCTAGGGATATTTTCACCAGTGGCGACACCTGCAATGAAGTCGGTAAGATCACAATCCAACGTCTCGAAGACATCCATGCCCCGGTCCCAGATGACTACTCTCCAGTCTGCGGGCACCCCCTCGGATAGCCAGAAAAATTCATCACCGTTGTCCGACGAGCCGAAGGGCAAAAGCCCCCCAGCGGCGGGCCAAAGAGGATAAGTCAGCTCGTCCATCAGGCGAAACATATTGGTGACGGCCTGAAAACTGGACAGCAGCCGCAGATTGGGACTTCGGGACACGGGGACACAAATGCCGAAAAACCCCATCAATCTGCCGCTTCCGTACAGGCGGACGAAGTCCTTGTAATCTTGCGGCAACAGCGTGCCGAGCGCGGCTTCGAATGGTTGCCATGGACCGATGTAGGCCTCGAATGGCGCGGCCGGCGGCGGGATCGCCTTGATCAGCGTCTCGACGGTCATTTGCGGCGCCCGATAGGATTACGGACAAGGCGAGCGGACGGCCCGCTCCCAGAGCCGTGCGCGGTCATGACGATCAACGACGGCTGAAGCACACCGTCGTCGTAGAGCGGCGTGACGGAATAATCTACGACCTCGCCCGCATGCAGTTTCCGGGCGACAGCCTGCTCAAAGGCCTGCATCTGTGGCGAATTGGCTCCCTTCTGCGTGAGCGTGACGAAATTGCGGCTCTCGAGACCGCCGGCGCCACCAAGGCTTTTCGCCAGAAGATGGCCCCTTGCCTCGTTATAGCGGTTGCCATTTCCTTGCCATCCAGGCGGCGCCAGCCGCCGGCTGGCTCGCGCGCCAGTGCCGAGCATGGGGGTAGTAAGCGTCGCGCTAATGCCGGTAGCCTGTCCCTTCGCATTGAGATCTCTGTAGCGGACGTTAGGTCGTGGCCACCCCGGCGAAGCGATTTGCCCCCGAGCGGGCGACGCCGAACTGCGGGCCGGCATGGCTCGCGGCGCGACCGCCCCAAGCGGGTTGGCGGATCCGAAGGAAGCATCGCGCACTGGTTGGAACATTTCAAGAACAATCCTGAGGCCGAAGAGAAGGCCATTGAGATTCTCCGGCAAGTCACCTCAGACTTCGATCGCGCCCATGGAACCTCGATCACACCGAAGTTGGAAAAGGCTCTCGGGTCCGCGGGCAAGGGAAAACCACCCCCGTAGGCGGAGCAGCTGATTGGCGCGGAAGCAGACAACGGCGGTCGAAACTTGGCTGAGGTATGAGATCCGGACCTCAGATTGCGTGCCTTTGGACCGAGAGTCCTATCCGGGCGACCTATACGAAGGCCGTCCTATTCCATGGCCGCAGTGGGCGTGCCGAGCCCCCGATGGCGGGATCCACAAGGACAATCGCATCGGACAAATCGATGTGCACGTCACCGCCCTGCCGAAGAAGAAAGACGAGATCGGCTGGACGTGCGATTTCCATGTGCTCCTCATTTACAGGCGCTGGCTGGAGGAGATCAAGGATCTCATCGACCCTTCGAAGACCTTCGTCGGCCGCGTGTTTCAGAACGGCCAGGAACTTACGGATTGGGCGACGCTCCATGAGCACTCGCCGCCGCTTCTGATGATGAAAGAGGGATGGCGGAAAACCTGCGCGATCTGCGGAGGAGAGTACAGCGTGATCTATCGCGGCACGTTCTTCGCTGATCCCGCCGTTCTGGGACGCAGGGTCATCGTGAACGCCAAAGGTATTTTCGTCCGGAAGGAAGATGCGGAAGCGCGCGGCCTCAAACCGCCTGCCGGTGGCTTCAAGCCGATCACCGTACAATATCGGCCGGAATGGGTCTCTCAGATGCGCCTGATGACTCCGCCGGATTATCCATCCCGCACGTGATGCGGCGTCCGCGCGGCAAGGTGCTCCGGCCCACCCGGTCGACCGACCACGGCCGCTTCTTCTACTCGCACGCCAAAGACTGTCGTCGCTGCTCCTTGTCGATCATCTGCCTGTCCAAGGGGCGCGCCAACCGGGCGATCGTGATCAGCGACGATTATCCAGCTTTGCTGCGCGCCCGCCGGCGACGTGATGGCTGGTCTGATGAGGAGCTCCGGCTTTACCAGCGCCACAGGTGGCATTCGGAAGGGTTCCACGGGAGGCCAAGACCTGGCACGGACTCGCCCGAGCTGTCCGCCGTGGCCTGGAGAACATGAGGATCCAAGCCTTCCTGACCGCCGCAGCCATCAATCTCAAGCGGCTGGCGACAGCGCTCCTTTTGCTGTGGCGGCTGGTAGCGGCGACCTCCCCCGGGGTCGGCGGGATCGGCGGCGGCACGCGAAATTGGGCGGACTATTTCGCCAAGACGCCCGGGAGCGAGGAGAAGGCGATTGAGATTCTCCGGCAAGTCACCGCAGACTTCGATCGAGCCCATGGAACATCGATCACGCCGAAGTTGGAAAAGGCTCTCGAGTCTGCGGGCAAAGGAAAACCATCGCCCTAGGCGGAGCACCTGATTGCCGCGCAAGCAGACAAACGCGATCGAAGCTTGGCTGAGGTATGATGTCCGCACTCCGGACTGCGTGCCTTTGGACCGAGAGGCCTATCCGGGCGACGTGTACGAAGGTCGACCGGTTCCGTGGCCGCCGTGGGCATGCCGAGCCCCGGACGGCGGGATCCACAAAGACAGTCGCATCGGGCAAATCGATGTGCACATCGCCACTCCACCCAAGAAGAAAGACGAAATCAGCTGGACCTGCGAGTTCCAGGTGAAAGCTTGGCTCTGCTATGCGTGTCGGACCGCAAATTGCGCGCCTCTAGACCGAGACCTCTACGCCGCCGGCGTCTATGAGGGCCGCCCGATCCCGCTGCCTCCCTGGGTTTGCCGCTCCCCGGACGGCGGGCTCCACAAGGACAATCGCGTGGGTCAGATTGATGTGCACCTCAGCGCGCCACCCAAAATAAAGGATGAGATCAGCTGGACATGCGACTTCGGGGTGCGCCTCATTTCCAGGCGATGGCTGGAACAGATCGAGGACCTGATCGACCCTTCGAAGACCTTCGTGGGCCGCGCGTTCCTGAAAGGAAAGGAACTCACGGACTGGGTGACGCTCCACGAACCCTCACCGCCGCTGCTGATGATGAGGGAGGGGTGGCGGAAGTCGTGCCCCATCTGCGGCCAAGACAACAGCGTCATGTATAGCGGCATGTTCTTCGCCGATCCTACCACCCTGGGGCGCAGAGTGATCGTCAGCGGTGACGATATCTTCGTCCGGAAGGAGGACGCGGAGGCGCGCGGCCTCAAGCCGCCGGCGGGAGGCTTCAAGCCGGTAAGGATTCGATATCGGCCTGAATGGGTGGCCCAAATGCGTCTGCGCGATCCACCGGATTTCACGTCCCGCACGTAATATCGTGTGACGGGCGGCCTGAGCAGGTCAGGCAGCTGTAACTCTTATGGGCCGGTGGCTGGGGAACTAGGACTCGAACCTAGAATGACGGTACCAAAAACCGCAGTGTTACCATTACACCATTCCCCAGCAGGAACGGCGCAGAGGGGGCTCCCCCTCGCGAGGCGGTGGAGATAGCGCAGCAGCCCTGCGGATGCAACGCCCGTCCATCAAGTTGCGACATCGAAAATGGGCTTCTTGCCGGCTCGAAAATCCTTCCCTATAAGGCGCGCTCTCAAGTCGGAGTGTGGCTCAGTCTGGTAGAGCACCGCGTTCGGGACGCGGGGGTCGCAGGTTCGAATCCTGCCACTCCGACCATTCATTCCCCCGCTAATCCGCGCTAATCCGGGGTGAATTTTCTTTCCGCGAATATCCTCAAGTTTCCCGCCCGTTAGGCGCGGGTCCGCCTGTGCGCGTGGCTCTCCAGCCACCGGAAATGGGCCGTGAACCCTTCAAATGTGGGCCTGCTCTCCCAAAACGGAAGTGTACGTTCCGGTCGCGCTTCCCCAGCAAACAGGGAAATTAACAGGGAACGACGTCGGTCTCTGGACGCGATACCGCCCACGCCTTCAGGCGGGGTTTAAGCCGAGCTTTTCGACGACAGGGCGCTGCTCGGCCCAGCTGAGCGGCAAGGGGGCGGCCGTCAAGGCGGCGAGCGAAACGCCCCGGTGCTGGCGGCCGCCCAGAATCTGATCCGCGATATCCGGCGCGAGAGAGGCCAGCGGCGACAGACGCGAGGCGTGGTGATTGCGAAGCCCTCACGTCGGGCGAGAGCCTTGATGGAGGCGACCTCGCCCGTCTCAAGCTGCCGTGTCCACGTCTTGGCCAGCACGAGCGCTCTGACCCGCGCGCGGTCCATTCTTGCTGCCGGCGCTGGAGCGGTCGCAGCAGCATCGAGGATTCCCGCGACTATTCGCCCTCCCACAAGTTGCTTACTAACTCGGCCACGCTGTTCGCGCGCCCGACCTGAGCCTTCATCTCGTCCAGCAGCTCCTGCTCGCTCCTGGGCGGACCATCTTCCCCCGCAATCGCCTCGTCATCTCGCCAGTAGTCTGGATTGTTTTGGATCGCTGCGCAGAGACAGGCCTTCATATCGTCGAACGTCATGTCGGGGATCGGATCTAAGATCAGGTCCAGCCGGTGAAGACTTTGCCGGACCATGAAGCGCAATACGCGCGTCCAGAACCCTCCGGTCACACCCAGATCGCGGACGGACGAAATTCGCCAGCAACGGCCTTCGCCATCCACAATCAGCATGCTCGGCCTGTCTGCGAGACGCCATGACACACAGATCGAGAAGTCCTCAGCGTCCCTGAACCATTCCCATGACTCCCGCCCTGGTTGCGCATCCGCTAAGCCGACGAGAGGATATGTGAGGTCGCTGGGGTTCATCGACGATCGCTCCGCGCCTTTGCCGCAGCGACGGGATGTCCTACCGCGGCGCCCGTCGCGACCTTCGACCAGGCAGGCGTGCCATACCAGTAGCGCTGAGCCGGATTGAAACGGGGCAGGGCGCCGACTCTGTGATCGATCCGCCAATGCGTCACGGCGTCCGGCATCGGCTTGATGTTCCAGGGTTGGTTCTTGATCCAGTCGGGCACGTTCTTCCCCCACCGGTTCTGAGGAATAAGCCAGTGGTGGCCATGCTGCAGAGGCGCAAGCATCGCCCGCTCCTTTCCCAACCACGGCCGAACATACCGGTCCCAGTCGTAGGGATTTTTGGCCGCATTTTCTGCAACGTAGAAGGTGCCCTTTCCAAGGCCTTTGGCGAGGGATTCGGCAAGGAACAGATCGGACGCGGCCAGGGCGCCGTTGAGCGCCGCGCCCGCGTAGTCGCCCTCTTGGAAATCCGCGACGGCTTCGCGACCGGACCCACACACGGGAATGAGTGACTCAGCGAAACCAGGGTGTCCGACGGAGCGTGGGGAACGCTCCTGCGCCTCGGCGGCCTGCCGCGCCGCGCGCTCGCGGGCCTGAATGGAGTCATACCGCGCCCGCGAGATGTTCTGAGACGCGCGCACGGCAGCGCGCTTCGCATTCGCCACGATTGGTCACCTCTTGGATTTCGTTTAGATTTCTGCCGGCAGCGCGAGCAGGATCGGCGGCAGTCGCGCCGGAGAAACGATCCCGTCGGCGGCTCGATAGGCCCCGAGGTCGGCTTCAGCGCGAGGCTGCCATATCGGGAATCAGGCGGTGATTTGGCCACGCTTGCAAATGAAAGCCTCCACCGCGGGTGCGGTCCGAGGTTCGAGATACGGACGCCCATGAGAGACCAGTCGCCCCGCGACTGCCACTCCGACCATTCTTTTCCCGGCAAACGCCAGGTGAATTCCCGGCCCTCACCCCACAAGCAATCCGTGGCTCAGCGTGACGCGCCCGCCTGCGCTCGGGTCTCCGGCACGGCGCAAGGCTGATCGATCGATTGCGGCGAGTTGATCCGCCCGTCTATGGCAAGGCATGGCGAAGACACCCTTTGAACGAGGCATCGTGGCGCACCGTGAGGGGCGGTTGGATGAGGCCGCTTAGGCCTATGAAGAGGCGCTCTATCTCGATCCGTCAGCGGCGGCCGCCTATAATCTTGGCTCCATCCTGTGCCTGCGTATGGATTGCACCGACGCCGTGGGGCTGCTGCAACTGGCGGAGCGGCTGAGGCCAGGGCATCCAGGTACGCGTGCGGCGCTGGGTTGGGCGCTGATGCGCACGGACCGCCTTCGAGAGGCGGAGCACATGTTGCGATCCGCGGTCGACTTGGCGCCGGGAGACGGTTCCGCGAGAGAAAGCCTGGGGGCCTGCCTGTTGGCCCAGGGCCGTTACGCCGAGGGATAGCCGTACTGGGAAAGCCGCGAGGCGAGGCGCACGACCTTTCTGGCGAAGTCCGCCCTTCCGGAGTGGCGAGGAGGGTCGCTTCGGGGAATATCCCCGCTGGTGTGGGGCGAACAAGGTCTTTGGCAGAAGACCCCGGGGGACTGGGAAGGCGTCATGGAAGACGTGCTCGCGGCGCGCGACCGAGAAGGCCTGCCCAGCACATCCTGAGGCGCCCTCTTGGCGAACAGGGCTCCGCAGCCCGGACACTCTCCTATGGACTTTGCGGCGTGGCCCTTGACGTGCTGTAGACGGGCGCCACCGCTCGGCTCTCCACGCAGACACGGCTAATCCCCGCCCCCAGCGCCATCCCATCGCCGCGCCGTCACTTAGGCACGCCCATTTGTTCTGTTTTTGTTCTTTACAGAGCACGATTCGTTTGCTGCAGTGGAGCGTGTAGGTCCGGGCCTGCTCTCGCTTGGAGGGTAGGTTCGACGGCCGCGGTCGGAGGGTTGGGGTGAATCGAGAAACAGCGACTCAGGCGCTCGCACGCCGACGGCGTGAGCGGCAGGCAACGGAAGAGCGAGAGCACGCAGCTCGGAAACGAGCGCCCTCAGCCATGCTAGCGGCCCGGGGTGGTGAAGAAGGCTTTACCGGCGCCTTGCGTGAAGCCGGGGCCCAGGTGGGGGCGGCAAGCCGGGGCGCACTGGACACACTCACATTCGGTCATCGAGATACCCTGGCGGCGGGGCTCGAAACCCTGGCGGACCCGTCGAGTCTCTCGACCTGGCGCACGCAATATCAGAACCATCGCAGACAGGAGGCGGCGCAGGACCAGTACGATATCACGCATTACGAGCCTGCCCGGACGGTGGGGCAAGTCGCGGGAGTAGTCGTGCCGATGATCCTGACGGGCGGAGAGAGCGCGCTTGCGTCGGCCCCCCGCCTTGCCGGCGCGGCCGCCCGAACTGGCCGGGAGTTCGGGGCCGCGCTCGCAGCGGGCGGAGGCGTTGGCGCAGGCGTGCAGCATGTCTCGGATTTGGTCAGAGGCCGTCAACCCAGCTGGCAAAGCGATCTGGCGGGCGCCGCCGGCGGCGCGGCCGATGTTGCGGCCCTTGCCGCTCGGCTCGGCCCCGGACGGGCAGGCGGGATCAACGGAGCGGTGGCCGCGACGATGGAGGACCTGCTCAATGGGCGACCGGTCTCACTCGAACGCGTGTCGCAGGGCGCCCTGGCGGGACAGGTGATCGGCGGAGCGGCCGGCGAACTTGGCCGGCGCTGGTCGAACGCCCTCGGCAGACGTGCCAAGGGACAGCTGGGAGAGATGCTAGGCGCCGTCCGCAGCGCAGTAAACGGAATGCCGCGAGAGGCCGTTCCCAAGACTTCGGTCTCGATCAAGGGCACCGGCAAATCTTGGCGGCCGGACGGACGCTGGGGCGGTCAGTTTTTCGAGGACAAGTTCGGCTACGGCGCCGACCTATCGCGCAACCAGCGCCTCGCGCGACGGATCGATCCGGGAACGTTCAACCTCTACCATTTCCTTCCGGACGACATAGCCGCGCTTTTGGGAGTTCCAGGAGCCGCTACGGGCCAGCAGGCGGCGCCCCGCCGACGCGGGCAGTGAGGGGGTGACGAGAGATGGGCCTGCATATGAACTGGCTCGCCGTTGAATGCGGTGACAAGGATGCAGTCCTGACGTCGCTCGGCCTGCAGGAGACCGGCTGGGTCAACGATGAGCTGAGGGCCCAGCTCGCCTGCGCGACCCTGCCCAACGGCTGGACCGTGATCGTCTCGAGCGATTATCGGCTGGAGCTGGAAAGTCTGTTGCCGGCCGCCTCGGCGAAAGGCCGTGCGATCGGCTGCGAAGTCTCAGAAATCGTCATGTACAGCGGCGTGCGCGCCTATCAGGACGGCGAGTTCGCCTGGGCGGTGACACATGACCCTGACAAGGAGCGCTACGGCGTCGCTGTGAACGGCGAGCCTCCGTCTCAACTTTCCGACATTCTGGCGAAGGTGGGCGAGCTAGCCGCAGCCGAACCGGATGAGCCTGTCGATTGGTGGTTCGACGCGCCGGTCGAACTCGCTAGGAGCGTCTGCGGCTATGAGGCGGGGGCCGTGCAGAACGCCGAATGGTCCACTGTGGCTTTCGCTGCCGATGTGAGATCGGCGCCGCGGCGCGAGCGCACATTGCGCGGGGCAATACGCGCCGAGATCATGCCGCTGCTTGGGTCCCTGGGATGGGAGCCGCGGGTTGGAAAAGCCGAATGGCCCAACGCCTTCTACAGTGCAAGCCGGGTCCACGACGGCCATTTGCAGTTCGTCAACCTGGTCGGGAAGGACGATGGCGAGGACGTGTACCTGTTCCCGAGCTTCGGGGCCTGGCCTGGCGAGGCCAACGAAGGGGACCCTCTGATCGCGGGAGAGGTCAGGGCCGCGCATGCGGCGATCTGGAAGCGATTGACCAAGCCGTGGCGCCGCCTGACAGGGAAGCGCGGCCTGGATGAGCGCCTCGATCAGGTCGTCGGAGATGCTCAGCGCGCTATCGTCGACATGAATGAATTTCTGACCCTGGGTCGCACCAGCCCGAACTTGAGGATCGATCTTGGCTCAGCTCAGGTGTGGATCGACGCGCTCTTAGCCAAGGATGACGCCCCAGGCGGCTAGGCATCCTCTACCGCAGCTTGCTCGTCCTCGCCGGTCCAGACACCATGGCGATCGGATCCGCGCTTTGGGCCATGCGCGAGCACGCGCGGCGCCAGATCGAACCGAAGGGACGCCCCGCCGCCACGATGGCCTACAGGCTGACTCAGCGCCGCGCCCGCCGCCATCTTCCCGCGGCCCCCAATGTGTGCGACAGCCGCCTGACCGCCGCCGGTTCGAGAGGCTTGGCTGACCCACGATGAAGCAGTTTCTGATCACCGCCGCCGGCGTCTTCGCGGGCTTGATGATCTTCCTGATCGGGGTGCCGATCGTGCTGATTTCGATCGCCGCAAGCGCTGCGCGCCCCGAGGCCACGCCGGCCAAGGCCGTGCTCGAGCTCGATCTGCGCGATCCCCTCACCGACCAGTCGCCGCAGAACCCGCTGGCCGGCCTCGGCCACCGCGCGAACTCGGTGATGTCGATCGTCGAGACCCTGCACCGCGCCGAAAGCGACGACCGGGTCAAGGGCCTGTTCATCCGGCTGCCGGAGGGCGGCATGGAGCCGGCGGCCGCCGACGAGCTGCGGCTGGCGCTGCGCCGCTTCCGCGCCGCCGGCAAGGTCGTGGTCGCCCACAGCCAGGGCATCTATCCCTCCGGCGTGACGACCGCGACCTATATGCTGGGGGCCGCCGCCGACGAGCTCTGGATGCAGCCCGCCGCCTCGTTCCAAGTGACGGGGCTGGCCAATGAGGACGTCTTCCTCAAGCGCTTCTTCGACCGCTACGGGATCAAGGCCGACTACGAGCAGCGCTACCAGTACAAGAACGCCGTCAACGGCTACCTCTATGACGACTACACGGCCGCACACCGCGAGGCGGAGCTCTCCTGGATGGGCTCCATCTACACGACCAACATCGTCACCGCCGCCGCCGACCGAAAGACCTCGCCCGAGGCGCTCCGTCGCAGCCTGGAGGCCGGCCCCTATCTCGCCGAACAGGCGCAGAAGCTGGGCCTCGTCGACCGCGTCGGCCAGGTCCGCGACGCCGAACAGGCGCTGCTCAAGCGCACCGGCGGAACCGCCGTCGACCTCGACGACTATGGCCACGGCCGCCGGCGCAATCCCCTGACCGGCCCGGCCATTGCAGTGATCCAGGCCGAAGGGCCGATCGTCACCGGCAAGGACGGCGGGCGCAATCCGTTCACCGGCAGCAACAACATCTATTCCGATGACCTCTCCGACGCCTTCTATGACGCCGCCAAGGCGCGCGACGTCAAAGCCATCGTCTTCCGGCTGAACTCACCGGGCGGTTCGGACACCGCCTCGGAGCAGATCCTGGCCGGCATCCGCGCCGCCAAGGCGGCCGGCAAGCCGGTGGTGGTCTCGATGGGGACCTATGGCGCCTCGGGCGGCTACTGGGTTTCGTCGGAGGCCTCGGCCATCGTCGCCGAGCCCACCACCCTCACCGGCTCGATCGGCGTCTTCGGCGGCAAGTTCGCCGTCGGCCCGGCGCTGGCCAAGTTCGGCGTCGACCTGCGCCAGCTGGGCGTCGGCAATTCCTACGCCGGGGCCTTCGGCGCGAGCCGCGAGTTCACGCCCCAGGAGCGGGCCGCCTTCTCCGGCTGGATGGACCAGATCTACGGCAACTTCCTGCAGCGGGTGTCGACCGGCCGCAACCTGCCGATCGATCGCGTCCAGCAGATCGCCCGCGGCCACGTCTGGACCGGCGTCCAGGCCCGCGAGCTTGGGCTGGTCGACCAGGTCGGCGGCTTCTACGAGGCCGTCGAGCGCGCCAAGACCCTGGCCAACCTCTCCGGCGAGCCGCGGCTGAAGCGCATGACCCCGCCAGCCTCCCCGGTCGAGGCGATCCAGAAGCTGCTCGGCGTCGAGGCGACCTCCGCCCGCACGCTCGCCGCCGCCGCCTGGGTGTTCAGCGACCCGCGCGCCGAATCCATCATCGACCAGGCCGCCCAAGCCCGCCTGCGCGCCGGCGGCGCCATGGTCCTGGCCCCCGATCGCGTACGGTAGCCCTGCACTCTGCAGCAGCCGCGGATCGGCTACCGTGCGGACCGGCGAGGCCGAGTTGACCGCCGCCGAGGCGGACTGGCGACTTGCCGTCTACGGGCAAGCCTGAGCCGTCAACGCCGGTAGCGCGCGCCGACGTAGAGGAAGCGGCCGAGGTCGAACGCCAGCCCCTGGGTGGATCCGGCCACGGTGAACGGCGGCCGCTCGTCGAACAGGTTCTGGGCGCCGGCGAACAGCTCGATCCCTTGCGCCCGGCCGCCGATCCGCCAGGCCGCCGAGAGGTCATGATAGAAGACCGGCTCGGTGAACGGGATGTTCAGCGACTCCGAGTGGTCCGCCGCCGTCGGATCGCGATCGAACAGCGCCATCCGGCCGATGTAGCGCGTCGTCCAGCCCAGCGTCAGCGGCCCCTGCTGATAGTCCAGCTCGGCCACCCCCTTCAGCTGCGGATTGTCGCCGTAGGTGGCGTTGGCCGTGCCTTCCAGGATGTTCACCTGCGACGGGTTCTGCTGGAACGGATAGTTCCTCAGCCGCGCCACATAGTCGGCGGTCAGGTTGAAGCTCAGCCGCCCGTCCAGCGGCCGGGTGTAGCGCCAGGCGCCGGTCAACGTCGAGACGTCGGCCGCATAGCTCACCTGCAGCTCGAAGCCTTCGGTGTAGAGTTTGGAGGCGTTGACGTAGGTCGTGTGGATCGAGGTCAGGCCGTTCAGCGTCGCGTCGCGCGTGAACAGGCTGCAGTACTGGGAATCGAGGCCACCGCTCGAGCCGTAGCAGTTGTTCACAATATCCTGGGCCTGGACCTCGGTGATCGCGTCTTTGATCTTGATCGAATAGTAGTCGAGCGTGACCACCAGGTTCTTCACCATGGTGGGCTGCACCACGAAGCCGGCCGTATAGCTGAACGAGGTTTCCGGATCGAGGCCGCTGTTGCCGGACACCGTGCCCGGGACCGAGACGTTCGACGTCGCCACGAAGCCGGCCGGCAGCCCCGCCGCCGCGCAGTTGCGGGCGAAGTTGACGTTGCTGTTGATGTTCTCCGCGCTGCACGGATCGTCGACGCTGAAGAAGGTCGCCGAGACCGGCTGGAAGGCCTCGGTGATGTTCGGCGCCCGGATCGCCCGCGAATAGGTCCCGCGCAGCTTCAGCCAGGACGCTGGCCCATAGACCGCGCCCACCTTGTAGGCCGAGACGCCGCCGACGGTGCTGTAGTGCGCGCCGCGATAGGCGGCGTTGATCGAGAGCTCGTCGAGCAGCGGGCCCGCCTGACGGAATATCGGCGCATTCAGCTCCAGATAGCCCTCATAGACGTTGTAGCCGCCGGCGGAGTCGGCGACGGCGTTTTCCGTCAGCCCCGCCGCCAGCATCGGGTCGTTGCGCTCGCGCGTCCGTTCCATCCGGTATTCCGCGCCGACCGCGACCGCGATCGGGCCGCCCGGCAGTTGCAGGAAGCGGCCACTGTCGAAGCGGGCGTTGAGGTTGGCGACCTGCTGGGTCAGCCGGTCGCTGACGCCGAAGTCGCCGAACGAATAGGCCATGGCGGCCGCGCTGTTCTGCTGGCCGAAGGGATTGTAGGGCACGCAGGCTGAAGGATTGAGCGCGCCGGCGCCCAGGCCGGTCTGCGGCGCCGAGGGCACATTGATGCGGCATGCCGCACGTCCGGTGACGGGATCGATCACCGAATCCAGCGCGGCGGCGAAATTCCCCACGATCCTCAGGTTCTTGTCGCGGAACCGGGTGTCGGTCTCGCCATAGTTCAGCGCGCCATCCCAGCTCACGGCGGCGAACCCGGCGTCGAAATCGCCGTTCAGGCCGGCGACCGCGCGATAGGTCCGCCGGCGGATGTCCTGCTCGCGCCCGTCGTTGAGGAAACGCGAGACCACATAGAGGGCCCTCGGGTTCAGGACCGAGGCGATGGCCGGCGTCAGGAAGGCGTTGTCCGGCCTCAGCAGGGTGTTTGCCGAGATCGACGGCTGGATGGCGTTTTCGACGTCGTTCTGCACGAGCTTGGCGTCGACGAAGCCGTGCAGGTGAGCGCTGAAGTCCATGTGAGCGTTCAGCGCCGCGCCCTTGGTCTCGATCGGCGAGGTCAGCTGCTGGTAGTCTTCCGGGAAGAAGCAGTCGGCGCAGTTGGCCGGCAGCTGGCCGAAGGCGAAGCTGTTGTAGCCGGTGCGCCTTGGCGTCGGGATCGGATGGCCGGCAGCGTCGAAGAGGGTGGGCGCGCCGGTGAAATAATTGACCAGCACCCCGTTGCGGGTGGTCAGGTCGCTGCCGACGTTGGGGACGTAGAGGCGGTCGGGAACGCCGTCGTTGGGGATGGTCGGGCCGCTGAACCGGAAGCTGGGGTCGAGGCCGGCCACGTCCGCGGGGTTGTTGATCAGGCCATAGTTGTGCGCGCCCGGCAGGTTGCGGACGTCGACGCCGGCCTCCTTCCGCCAGAAGCCGGACACCGCCAGGTTCAGCCGGTCGTCCAGGAAGCTGCGACCGGCGGTGACCGAGGCGCTGTACTTGGCGCCGAAGCCATTGTCGTAGCCGCCCAGCTGAGCGTCAGCCTGCAGCCCTTCGAACGACGTCTTGGTGATGATGTTGACGACCCCGGTGACAGCGTCGGAGCCGTAGATGGCCGAGGCCCCGCCGGTGATCACCTCGACCCGCTCGACCAGGGCCGGCGGAATGGCGTTGACGTCGACCGCATTGGTCGACAGGTCGCCTGCGACATGGCGCTGGCCGTCGACCAGCACCAGGGTGCGCGAGACGCCCAGGCCGCGCAGGTCGATCGAGCTGATCCCTGCGCCGTTGCGGAAGTTGTTGGAATTGGCCCGCAGCGTGCCGCGATAGCCCGCCTGCGGCAGGCGCGCGATGAGGTCGCCCAGGCTTTGCGGACCGGCCGCCTCGATCACAGACAGCGGGAGCACCGAAACCGGCGTCGGCTGCTCCAGGTTCGGCCGCGGCAGGTGCGAGCCGGTCACCACCACCTCGGACAGCTCCGCGCCATGCGCGTCCTGCGCGGCGGCGGGCGAAGCGGCCGCCATCACCGCCATGGAGGCGCCGAAGGTCACGGATGACGCCAGGAGGCGCGCCCGCATGCTGGTCCAGTTCAACTTCAGTCCTCCGGCCCGCCTATGGTTACGCAGCGCGGGCCCGCAAAATGACTCCGGCCCTGCGCGTCAGCGCGTGGCGGACGCCGCCCCTTCCGGCGACGCGCGGGATTAAGACAGCGTTGTGCTTGAGGAATCCTTAGCGGCGGCGGGCGCCGGTCACGCGCCAAAGAAAAAGGGCGGCGAGATCGCTCTCGCCGCCCGCAGGTCAGCTCTTTAACGGCGCGGGGGATCTAGAACCGCGCGGTGAGCGCCACGAACATGTGGCGGCCCAGCAGGTCGTAGCTCGGATAGCTGTTCGGCAAGGCGCCCCCGACGATGGTATTCGAGATCAGCGGCGGGTTGCGGTCGAAGATGTTGTTGACGCCGGCCCGCACCGCCAGCTTCTCGTTGATGTTCCAGTTGGCCGCCAGGTCGAAGTAGCTCACCGCCGGCACCTTGTGGGTGAAGGCCGTGACCGTGCCTTCGCCGATGGTCGGCTCGTCGGTGTCCGATTCGAAGGTGGCCTTGCCGATATAGCGCCAGGCGCCCGACAGCTGCACGTCATGCGGCGCGTTCCAGGTCACGCGCAGCTGATGACGCCACTTCGGGAACAGGCCCGAGCAGGTCGGGCCGAACAGGCCGGCGCAGTCGTAGGTCGGCGAGCCCGGCAGCGGGGTGTTCTTCTGGTGCGGCTGATAGCTGCCGGTCAGGTTGAACGATATGCTGCCCCAGTCGTCGTGGCCGAAGCGGTCCAGTCCCAGCTTGTAGCCCGCCTGTACGTCGACCCCCGAGAGTTCTTCGGAGGCGATGTTGGTGTTGGTGCCGACGATGTAGCCGCCCGCCCCCACGGTCGTGCCGAACAGGATCCCATTGATCGGATTGCGCACGATATTGTTGCAGAAGGTAGGATTGCCGCTGTTCAGGCACTCCGACATGCTGACGTCGAGCGGGACGTTCGAGATGATGTTCGTCAGCTTGATATGGTAGTAGTCGACGCTGGCCGTGAAGCCCGGAATGGCCCTCGGCGTCAGCAGGAAGCCGACCGTGTAGGTGTTCGCCCTCTCCGGCTTCAGGTCCAGGTTGCCGCCAGTGAGGGTCGCGCACTGATTGGCTGGGCACTGCGGGATCGTGCCGTACTGGGCCGCCGAGACGCCGGTATTTGCGCACTGCGCCTGGCTCGCGGTGGGTGTGGCGCCCGCGCAGGGATCGACGGGCACGTCGCTGGTGTTGGTCACCGACTGGGGCGTGTAAAGTTCCAGGATATTCGGCGCCCGCACCGCGCGGTTGAACGAACCACGGAACCGGATGTCTTCGGTCGGCGCCCATTCCAGACCGACCTTGAAGGTGTTGGCGTTGATCCCGGTCGAATAGTGCGACTGACGATAGCCGCCGTTGAAGGTCAGGTCGTGAACGAACGGCATGTCCTGGACGATCGGAACCTGGATTTCTCCGAAGCCTTCGAGGACGCTCAGGCTGTTGTTGACAATCACGCCGGCGCCGCCGAACCCGGACAGGTCGTTGCTGAGCTCCGCCTGGTCGGGGTTGTAAGTCAGGTGGTCGCGACGGGACTGGAAGCCCACCGACACGCCGATCCCGTCGGTCGCCCAGGGCGACTTGATGCCATAGTCGGCGAGATTGCCGGTGATGGTTCCTTCGATGATCCGCTCGGTCGTGGTGCCCCGCGACGTGCCACTCTCGGTCAGATAGTTCAAGGCGTCGGTGGTGACGCCGCCGTCCTGGAAGATGTTGTAAGGAACGCAACCGGCGCCGGAGATACAGGCGGTCGTGCCGGGCGCTGAACCCGGTTGAACAAGCAGCGCGTTCTGCGTCCGCGAGATGCTGAGGAAGTTGGCGTTCGAGACGAACACCGACGTGTGGTAGTATGAACCATACAGGTCATAGTCGAACGGGCCGAACAGCTTGCCCTTGGCGCCAAGGACGATGCGATAGTTCTCGTGCTCGTAGTCGAATTTCCGCGGCCCGCCCTCGACATTGCGGCGGCCGATGAAGATGTCGGCAAGGCCCGGGTTGGTCGAGTCCAAGGGTGAGAAGTTGAAGCTGGTGCTGGCGATGGCGGCCGGCGAACAGCCGAGCGTCGACGCCTGCTGGTTGCTCAACAAGGGACTGTTGCAGTTGACCAGGAACCCGCCCGAAGGCTGTGCGCCCGAACCCTGGAACAGGGCGGACGGAGCGACCTCCGTATGGGTCGTGTCGTGCATGAAGTTGAAGCTGGTGTAGACGTTGAAATTCTTGTTCACCTCGTAGTTGGCCAGGAAGCCGGCCGTGTAGCGGGTGTCCTGCTGCAGCAGGGTCTCATACGGGTTGGCGTTGAAGATCGAAGGCGGCGTCGTGCCCGGCGTTCCCCAGTCGACGAACTGGTTGCCCAGCACCGAATAGGCGTTCGGGTTGATCGTCGAATCCGACGTGTAGAATTTGTTCGAGTTGCTGGAGCCGAAGCAGGTTCCGTCGCTGTCCAGCTGGCAGCCCGAGAAGTCGCGCGCGTTCTGGTAGACCGGATCTTGGGCGTGGTAGGTCAGGAACCCGGTGACGTTGCCGCGGCCGTCCGGCGCATTGGCGCCGAAGATCAGGCTGTAGTCGACCGACTTGCCGTCCCACTTGGAGTCCGGCACCTGATAGCCGTTCTCCCGCAGCAGGTTCTGCATGTAGTCGTTGTGCTGGCTATGCTGGTTGACGCCGAACTGGGCGTCCAGCTGCACGCCTTCGAAGTTGTGCTTCATGATGAAGTTGACGACCCCGGCCACGGCGTCGGAGCCGTAGGTGGCCGAGGCGCCGCCGGTCAGCACTTCGACGCGGTCGATCAACTGCGAGGGGACCTGGTTGATGTCCGGCGCCGGGTTCGGGTTGCCGGTGTTGGGGTCGCCGATGCCGAGGCGCCGGCCATCCACCAGCACCAGGGTGCGCTGCGGGCCGAGGCCGCGCAGGTCGACGGTGGAGACGCCGCCCGGAGTCGAGAGGGCGTCCGAGGTCGGGCCGAAGTCCGCCCCGGTGTTGAACGCCGTCTGCGGCAACTGCATGATGATGTCGACGGTGTTCGGTCGCCCGCCGATCGCCACGTCCGCAGCGTTCACCGTCTGCACCGGGCTGATGCTGGTCAGGTTCGGCTGCGGAATGCGCGAACCGGTGACCACCAGCTCCTGCACCTCCACGGCGCCACCCGCCGTCGCCGGCGCGGCGTTCTGCGCGAAGGCCTGGGTCGCCGTCAGCCCCACGAGGGCGAAGCCGCCGATCATCGAGGAGGCAAGAAGGCGTTCCCGCACATGTTTCGTCGTCACGATTGTATGTCCTCCAGCGGGTCCGCGCCTGTGCTCCCCGGGCTGGCCCGCGTCCAAGCGTTCGATCCCGGTCACGGCGGACTCCAGTTACGTTTGTGTTACGTCCGCGACGAAATAGGCGTCAACGACCAACCGCGCCGGAAGCTGATTCGGACCGGGAGATGTCACATTCCGGACACATCGCCGATACCTCTCAGGGGCGAAATCGAGGCGGCGCATGATGTTTTTCGATCACTCCGGCCGAGGCCACGACGCCGTCGAGAAGCACGATTTTTCCGCCTCGCCAGCAGTTTATGAGGTTTGATGCGGAGATAACCGGGCCGTGATCGCAAAAATCGGCTCTTTTCCGGCGTCCGCCGATATGAAATCCATGGCGACGGCGGAATGAGGCGGATCGATGGTAGTTTTTCGAACGGGTTGTCACATCGTGACCGTCGCTTTGGGAATCGCCCTGGTGTCTCCGGCGTTCGCTGCAGATACATCGCCCGCTCCGCCCAAGGCCGTTCAGGCGACGATCGACTGCCGCAGGTTGAGCGACGACCACGCCCGGCTCGCCTGCTACGACCAGGCCGTCGACGCCCTCGGCAAGGCGCTGGGCCTGGGCCAGGTGGTCGCCGTCGACCGCTCGCAGGTTCAGGCGGTTCGCCGCCAGGCGTTCGGTTTCACCCTGCCCTCCCTCGACCTCTTTGGCCGAAGCGAGAGGCCGCAGGACGTCGACGCGGTCACCCTGGTCGTCGAGGACGCCCGCCGCGCCCCCAACGGCAAATGGACCCTGCGGCTGGAGGGCGGGCAGGTCTGGCGCCAGATCGACACCGGCGACTTCAGCCGCGACCCCAAGCCGGGCGCCCAGGCGATCATCAAGAAGGCCATGCTGGGCAGCTATATGATGATGATCGGCGGCCATTCGCCGGTCCGCGTCCACCGCGACCAATAGGCCCGGGCTATGACAGGCTCTACCGATCCTTCGGGTCGATCGCGTCGCGCAGTCCGTCGCCGATGAAGTTGAAGCTCACCAGCGTCACGATCATCGTCGCCGAGGGGAAGATCAGCAGCCAGGGGGCCAGCTCCATCTGCTGGGCGCCGTCGGCGATCAGCCCGCCCAGCGACGCCATCGGCGGCTGCACGCCCAGCCCCAAGAAGCTCAGGAAGCTCTCGGCCAGGATCACCGCCGGAACGGTCAGGGTCGCATAGACCACCACCGGCCCCAGCAGGTTGGGAACGATGTGCCGGCGGATGATCGCCGCATGGGTGAGCCCCGCCGCTCGCGCCGCCTCGACGAACTCCTTCTGCTTCAACGCCAGGGTCTGGCCGCGGACGATCCGGCTCATGGTCAGCCACTCGACCGCCCCGATCGCCAGGAACATCAGCACCAGGTTCGAGCCGAAGGTCACCATCAGCAGGATGACGAAGAAGATGAAGGGCAGCGAGTAGAGCACGTCGACCAGACGCATCATCGCCTCGTCCGTGCGCCCGCCGGCGAAGCCCGCCGTGGCGCCCCAGGCCACGCCGATCGCCAGCGAAACGGCGGTGGCGACAAGGCCGATCGCCAGCGAGACGCGCAGCCCCATCAACAGCCGCGCCAGGAGGTCGCGGCCCAGCGCGTCGGAGCCCAGCAGATGTCCGCCGGCGAGCGGCGGCAACCAGACGTCGGCCTTGCGCACCTCATCGTAACCGAAGCCGACGAGCAGCGGGCCGACCAGGGCTGCGAGGGCGAGCAGGCCCAGCACCGCCATGGCGGCGACCGCGGCCTTGTTGCGCATCAGTCGGCGTCGGGCGTCGTCCCACAGGCTGCGGCCGCGCGCCGCCTGCTCCAGGACCTGCGCCGCGCGCGGCGATCCCAGCGCCAGCCGCCTCACGTCAGCCGCACTCGCGGATCGAGCGCGGCATAGAGCAGGTCCGCCAGCAGGTTCAGCACCAGGATTAGCCCGGCGTAGACGATCACCATGCCCATCACCACCGTGTAGTCCCGCTGCAGGGCGCTGATGACGAAGAACTTGCCCAAGCCCGGCAGGTTGAAGATCCGCTCGACCACCAGCGAGCCGGTCAGCAGCCCCGCGCAGGCCGGCCCCAGATAGCTGACCAGCGGCAGCAGCGCCGCGCGCAACGCGTGGCGGACGATCACCCGATGCTCCGGCAGGCCTTTTGCGCGCGCCGTTCGGATGTAGTTGGCCCGCAGCGCCTCAACCATGCCGGCCCGCGTCAGTCGCGAGATCACCGCCACCTGCGGCAGGGCCAGCACCACCACCGGCAGCACCAGGTTGCGCCAGGCCCCGTCGTTCCAGCCGCCGCCCGGCAGCCAGCCGAGCTTGGAGGCGAAGGCCAGCACCAGCAGAGGCCCGGTGACGAAGGTTGGAATGCAGACGCCCAGCACGGCGACGCCCATCACCAGATGATCGACCCCGCCATTCTGCCGCGCCGCCGCCAGCACGCCGAGGCTGACGCCGGTGACGGACGCCAGCCCAATGGCCAGGCCGCCCAGCCTCAAGCTCACCGGCGCGTTCTCCTGGAGGATCTGCAGGACGCTCTTGTCCTTGTACTTCAGCGACGGGCCGAGGTCTCCGCGGAGCACGCCTGCGAGGTAGTTCAGATATTGCACGCCGAGCGGCCGATCGAGGCCGTAGCGGGCGCGGACATTGCGCTCGATCTGCGGGCTCAGCTTGCGGTCCATGTCGAACGGCCCGCCCGGCGCCGCGCGCATCATGAAAAAGGCCAGCGTGATCACCAGCAGCAGCGTCGGGATCGCGACCAGCAGGCGCCGGCCGATAAAGCGGAGCATGGGCGCCCGACGTCAGAGGAAAGGGGCTCGACCGCAAGCTTCCCTCCCGCCCGGATTGATGTCAAACGAGGTCGGGGCGCCGACAGACACGAGAGCCGCATGACCCAGTTCCGCCGCGTCACCGACCAGCTTTCGGTCAGCCCGCAGATCACGCTCGACGATGTCGCCCAGGCCGCCGGCCAGGGGTTCAGGCTGATCATCAACAACCGTCCCGACGGCGAAGAAGCCGGCCAGCCGCGCAGCACCGAGTTCGCGGCCGCCGCGGCCGCCGCCGGCCTGGCCTATGTGCACATCCCGGTCACCGGCGGCCCGACCCGCGAACAGGTGGAGACCCAGCGCCGGGTGGTCGCCGACGCCGACGGTCCGACGCTGGCCTTCTGCCGCTCCGGCACCCGCTCGATCGTCACCTGGGCGCTCGGCGAGGCGATGTCCGGCGCGCACAGCCGCGACGAACTCGTCCAACTTGGCCGGGAGGCGGGCTACGACCTCTCCGGCGTGCTCCCGCGTTGACGGCATGATCCCCTACGTTCGCGAGCTCGAGGTCGAATACGGCCGCGCCGATCAGGTTTCGCCGCTGATTCGCCGGGTGATCGCCGACAATCCCGGCCCGTTCACCTACCTCGGCACCGGGACCTACATCGTGGGCCGCGGCGAGGTCGCGGTGATCGACCCCGGTCCTGACCTGCCGGAGCACCTGGACGCCATCCTCGCCGCCACCGCCGGCGAGCGGATCATCGCCATTCCGATCACCCACCACCACAGCGACCACTCACCCCTGGCGACCGCCCTGAAGGCGCGGACCGGGGCGACCATCTACGGCTGCCCGCTTGCCGGCCCGCCGCAGGCCGACACCGGCGAGATCCGCATGGAGGCCGCCCATGACCCCGCCTTCGCCCCGGACGTCAGCGTCTGCACCGGCGGCGTGATCGCCGGCCCGGGCTGGACGCTGGAGGCGATCCCGACGCCGGGCCACACCTCCAACCACATCTGCTACGCCCTGGCCGAGGAGAACGCCCTGTTCTCCGGCGACCACATCATGGGCTGGTCGACGACCGTCATCACCCCGCCCGACGGCGACATGACCGACTACATGGAAAGCCTGGAGCGGATCCGCGCCCGCGGCTTCTCCACCCTTTGGCCGACCCACGGGCCGCCGGTGCGCCAGGTCGCCCCCTTCCTCGACGCCTACATCGCCCACCGCCGCGCGCGCGAGACCCAGATCCTGCAGGCCCTACAATCCGGCCCGAGCCGCATCGCCGAGCTGGTGCCGCAGCTCTACGCCGACGTCGACGCGCGGCTGCATCCGGCCGCCGCACGGTCCATGCTGGCGCACATGATCGACCTGACGCGTCGCGGCCGCATCCGTACAGAGGGCCCGCCCGAGGCCGACAGCGAGTATCGCCTCGCCTGAGCCGGCGGCCCGCGGTTAGCGGGCCATCGACCTCGCCTCCGGGGCGAGGCGGGACCAGACCGCCTCGAGATCCTGGCGGAACTGCGCATAGGACCATTGCTGCGCCGTCGCCACGGCGGCCTCGACATATCGGCGCAACGGCGCGCCGCCGGACCGCACCAGCGAAATCGCCTGGGCCAGGGCGTCGGCCGCCGCCAGGCAGTCGTCGTCCTCGACCCAGAAGCCGTTGTCCGGCGTCGCATACTGGCGTCCGCCGATCCCGGTGAAGCCCGCGCAGATGCAGCCGCTCGCCAAGGCCTCCAGGGTGGTCAAGCCCACGGACTCCATCCGGCTCAGGCTCAGATGCACGGCGGCGCCGGCGAAGACGCTGGCGACCTGGGCTTCCGACGCCTGCTCGATCCGATGCCAGCCGAGCTCCGCCGCCGGGGGAAACAGGTGGCGGGCCAGGGTGCGGATGGCCTTGGCTTCGACGGGGCGCTTGCGGGGGATCAGCGCCCCGACGAACTGCTTCTCGCCCGGGCGGAAGATCCGCTCGTCGGCGAAGCAGCGGATGGTCTCGATCGACCCGCCCGGAAACAGGCGCTGCAAGGTCGCTGCGTGCCCGGAGCTCACCGCGATGAAGCTCGACAGGCGCTGCGGATGCCGGGCGATCGCCTCCAGGCCGCCGGACACCGCCAGATAGGGCGCCGATGACTGGCACAGCACCACCGCTCGACCCGGCCGCTCGCCCGCCATGCCCAGGGCCGCGACGCCGTCGTCCGGCACGACGAGGATGTCGTCGGCTCGAAACCGAGCGTCGTGCATGATCGGGGCCCGGTGCTCGAACCAGCGCGGCGGTGGACGGTCGCCGGCGGCGAGGCAGACCGCGTTGAACCCGAGTTCGGCCAACGCCTCGACGTGCCGCAGGATCACCTTCTGGCCGCCGGCGACGCCGTCGTTGGTCAACAGCAGATAGACGATCCGCGACATCGGACTGGTATTCCTTCGGGGCACGGCGTTGGACGACCGTCGTCTACGGTCTAGCGCAGGTTGCGCCGATCGGCAGCGTCGTCTCTATCGAGCCGCCGAGCCGGCCACGAACTCGAGCACGAAGGTCCGCAGGGCGTCATAATCGGTCAGGTCGTAATCGTGCGAGGTGACCGTCGGATGTCCCCGCTGGGCGGCGATGAAATGCAGCGCCAGGCGCTTGAAGAAGTCGTACTGGCTGTAGCGGATCGCGCCGGCCGCATGGTGCACCGCCTTGGGCGTCCACAGCGTCTCCTGCTGAAATTTCTCAACGCAGGCCTGGCAGCCTTCCCAATCATGCGGATTGACCCCGGCGGCCGAGAGCGAGACCGAAATGAAAGCCGCCGGCTTGGCGTTGAGCACCTCATGGTGCGCCCGCGCATAGGCGACGAGCGCAGGCTGGTAACGGCCCACGTGCAGCGATGCGGCCAGGATCACCGCATCGTACCGTTGCGGATCCGGCTGCGAGGCGTCAGGGCCGGCCGGCTCGACGGCGGCGGTGTGGCCGCCCTCGCCCAGCACACGGGCCGCAAAGTGGACCAGGCTGCGCGTATGCCCTTCGGTCGAGCCGTAAACGATCAGGACCCGCATCTGCGCCTCCGGACTATATCCCGCCAGCCTCAACGCCGCGCCGCGATCGAGGGTCCCTGCAACCGGACTGGAACGCGTCGTGCAAAGCTGACCCTATCCGTCCCCCAGTGTCTCCAGTTGGGACGGCCAACGACGAAGGCGGCGGAACGAGCCCAAAGCGCCACGCCTTCAGCCGGCGCCCCACGCGTCGGCGAGCCCCGGTCCTCCCTGCGGAGGCCGGGGCTTTATTTTGGCCGGGGCCACGCGTCCGAGCATAGGGACAGGGCCATGGCCGCGACGTCGTCGGGCCGTCCGAACCGGCGGATCGCATAGCGCGCCACGCGCCGCTTCGCCCAGTCGCTCTCGAGGTGCTCGCTCAGCGCCGGCTCCTCGATCGGCGGCCGCAGGGTCGAAAGCGAGATGGCGTTGCAGTGAAGCGGCCTCAGCGCACCGCGACGACTTCGACCTGGGCGCCGTTGACCTGGACGGCGTCGCCTGTGGCCTTGCCGAGCAGGGCGCGCGCCAGGGGCGAGACGTAGGAGACGCTGCCCTTCGCCGGATCCGCTTCGTCCTCGCCGACGATGCGGAAGGTCTGGCGGCGGCCGTCCTCGCGCTCGATCTCCACCGTTCGGCCGAACTGCACGGTCTCGGCCAAGCCTTCCGGCTGGGTGAGCTGGGCGCTGGCGCGCCGGGCCGACCAGTAGCGCAGGTCGCGGGTCGCCCGGGCCATGGCGGTCCGGTCAATGCTGATGGCGCCGTCGCTCTGGGCGGCGGCATAGGCGGCGCGAGCGGCGGCCAACTCGGCCTCGATGGCCGCAAGGCCCCCGGCGGTGACCAGGTTCGGATGCGGCGAGATCGGACGATCCGGCAGGTCCGCGGCGCGGGCCTCGTAGTCTTCCTCGCGGGTGAAAGCGACAGCCATGAGCTTGATCTAGGGCGTCGCAGCCCGGGGCGAAAGGGCGGACCGGCGCCACCAGCCGGCCATGCGCCTCAGCGGTTGAGGTCGGCCAAGGCGTCAGACGCCGTCGCCTGCGCCGGCCGCGCAGCGTCCAGCACCCGCCAGTCCATCGCACCGGCCTCCCGCCCCAGCTGGTCGCGCAGCACCCGCACATCGGCGTCGGATGCATCGCCCGAACGACCAGCCACCCGCGCCTCCAGCACCGCCGCCGGCGCGTCCAGCCAGAGCCCCTGGAAGCGAACCCCGGCCGCGGCCGCCACCGCCGCGGCTCGGGCGCGAATTTCGACGCGTAGAAAGGTCGCGTCCAGCACCACCGCGCGGCCGGCCTTCAGCAGGGTCGCGGCCAGGCCGAAGAGCTCCTCGAACACAGCGGCGTCCGCCTCCGGCGTATAGGCCGAAGCCGGCGCCCGATCGGTCGGCGCCAGGCCAGCCTGGCGCTTGCGGACCTCGTCGCTGCGCAGGATCACCGCGCCCGGCGCGGCGCCCAGCGCCGGGGCGAGCTCGCGCGCCACCGTCGACTTGCCGGAGCCCGAGCGCCCGCCGACCGCCGCCAGCACCGCCGGCGCCGGCGCCAGATGCGCCATCGCCGCGGCCAGGTAGCGCCGCGCCAGGACCGCGTCGCCGCTGTGGGCGGCGACATGGGCGCGTACGGCCGCCCGCACCGACAGCATCAGCGGCAGCGCCGCCAGGCCCTCCCACAGGCTCGCCGGGAACCGCCGCGCCGCCTCGTCGAGATAGCCGCTGAGCACCCGGACTGCCGCCGCCCCCCGGCCGCGGAAATCCAGGTCCATCAACAGGAAGGCGAGGTCGTAGAGCACGTCGATGTCGCTGAGCGCGTCATTGAACTCGATGCAGTCGAACAGCACCGGCCGGCCCTGCTCCAGCAGGATGTTGCCCAGGTGCAGATCCCCGTGGCAGCGGCGCGAGAAGCCAGCCTGCGCCCGGGCTTCGAGCAATGTCCGCCGCCGCACGTATTCCGCAGCCGTGGCGGCGACCAGCTCGGCCACCGTCGCCTCGCCGAGCTGCGGCGCAAGCTCGGCGAGCACATGGGCGTTGGACGGCAGGGTGTAGGCGATCCCCGAACCCGTCCGGAGCGGCGCCTCGGCATGATACCGCGCGATCGTCCGCCCGAGCCGCTCGGCCATCTCGCCGTCCATCGCCTCAGGATTGACCGAGAGCACCGCCTCGTCGGCGAACCGCCGCATCTCCAGCACCTGGTCCAGCACCGCGCCGGGCCCATCGAACTCCAGCCCGCCGTCGGCGCGCCGGGTGATCCGCCGGACCGCGCGATAGATGTCCGGCGCCGCGACGCGATTGAATGAGAGCTCCCGCTCCAGCGCCCAGAACCGCCGCGCCTCCGTGCTCAGGTCCACATAGTCGTAGCGCACCGCCTTCTTCTGCTTGAAGACGGCCTGCGGCGTCAGGAACACCCGGGCGAGCGCGGTCTCGATCACCCGCTCGGCCTGGGCTTGCAGCCAGGCGCCGGCCTCGGCCTGCGGATCTCCAGGCGCAGCGGCGCTCAAGGGAACAGCCGCTGGGTGGTCCACCCGTCGGCGACGCGCGCGAACACCAGCCGTTCGTGCAAGCGAAAGGGTCGGTCGCGCCAGAACTCGATCACCTCCGGCGTCACCCGAAAGCCCGACCAGTGCGGCGGGCGCGGGACCTTGCCGAGGCCGAAGCGCAGGCCGTACTCGGCGATCTTCTTCTCCAGCGCCAACCGGTCGGGCAGCGGCCGCGACTGCTGCGAGGCCCAGCCGCCGAGTTGGGCGGACTTGGCCCGCGTCGCCCAATAGGCGTCGGCCTCCGCATCGCTGACCTGCGACACCGGCCCGCGCACCCGCACCTGCCGGCGAAGCGACTTCCAGTGGAACAGCAGGGCGGCTTTGGGATTGGCCGCAAGCTGCCGGCCCTTGGCGCTTTCCAGGTTGGTGTAGAAGACGAAACCGCGCGCATCGGCGTCCTTCAGCAGCACCATGCGGACGTCCGGCAGACCCTCCTCATCCACGCTCGCCACGGCCATGGCGTTGGGATCGTTGGCTTCCTTGTCTGCGGCCTCATTCAGCCACTCGGCGAAGAGGATCATCGGATCGTCCTCCGACAGCAGCGGCGGAGGCTCGGCGCGTTCGACCTGGCGGACGTAGTCGTCCTCGCTCGGCGACGGCGGGATCAGGCGGTTGTCGATCATCGTCGGGATATAGCGCAGTCCGCGCCCCGGCGCCGCCCCGCCCGCCGAATGATCGCTTGCTCTGGCGCTGGCTCTGCCGCAAGCAGCGCCGATGACGAGACCGCAAGAAGCGCAGCTTTGAGCCCGGCGCCAGACCTGCCCCTGCTGATCGCCCGGTTCGGCGCGCTGACGCTGGGCGTCCTGCTCTTCGGCGGCGCCTGTTTCCCGCTCTATGCGCCCTGGGCGGCGCGCGCACCGGCGCCGACGTCGCTGCGGATCACGGCGCCCGCCACCGCGGCCGTCGCCAGCCTGGTCTGGCTGTTGTCGCTTTGGACGCAGACACCGGGCGCCACGGGCGTCGCCGGCCTGATCGGCTTCGGCCTCGGCGCCCCCTCCGGACAGGCGCTGGTGGTGGCGGTGATGATCTGCCTGGTGCTGGTGGGCCTGGCGCTGGCCCCGCCCCGGCCGCCGAAGATCCGCGCCTTCGTCGCCGGCGGCTTGCTGGTCGCCCTGGCCTGCGTCGGCCACGCCTCGGCCGTCGGCGGCGTCGCCGGCCTGACGCGGGTGGCGGTGATGTCCCTGCACCTGCTGTTCGCCGGCGCCTGGCTGGGCGGGCTGCTGCCGCTGGCCCTGGCCTTGCGCGCGCCCGGCGCCGAGACCGAGCGGCTGCTGCGCGCCTTCGGCAGGATGGCGATCGGCTCTGTCGCGCTGCTGGCCACCACCGGCCTGATCGTCGCCGCCTTCGTGGTCAGCCTCGCCGGCGGCCCGCCCGGGCCGACCTATCTGACCGCCTTCGCCGTCAAGCTCGCCCTGGTGCTCGGCCTGGGGATCGTGGCGGGCGTCAATCGCTGGGGGCTGACGCCGCTCGCCGCGCGCCACCCGGCGCGAGCGAGGCGGGCGATGTCCTGGACGCTGGCGATCGAACTGCTGCTCGCCTTCGCCCTGCTGGCGACGGTGGCCGAGCTCGGCCTGCTCGATCCGGGCCGGTAGTCGGGGCCCGGCCGCGGCTCGGGCGTTCGCGCTTCACGCCGCCATCGCCTTGCGGGCCGCGATCAGCAGGAACCCCGAGCGGGTGAGGCCGTGCATTTCGGCGTAGCTGTCGATCTGCCGTAACTCGGGCTCGGGCAGGGTGATGTTGACCCGCACGGCTTTGGCGGAGATCTGCGGCGCAGGGATCAGGACCGGAGTACCATCGCGGTTGTCCGGATCCTGCATCACGGCATCCATCGAGGAGGGCTCCGGGATAGCTTCCCCTTCGTCCGACAGGAGCTCGATGTGTCCGGCGAGCGCCTCACGTCCCATCCTTAACAATTCGTCCAGGCTGGACCCTGCGGAGATGCAGCCCGGGAAGTCGGGAAAGGAGATCCCGAAGTCACTGGCCTCATCCTTGTGGATGATCCCGATGTAATATCGCATGACTATCTCACCTTAACCTTAGGCCGGACTGCTTCTCGATGGATCGGAGAGTGCCGGTCGGGATGTCCTTCTTCGGGTGCGGAACGGTCACGAGGCCCGGCTTGGCTTTGTGGTGGTAGTGATGATGATCACCTGTCACCCGCTTCAGGCTCCACCCATCGGCTTCCAGCGCCTTGATCACCTCCCGACTGTTCATGTGCGTACCGTACACACCCTCGCAAGAGGCTCAAGCGGAATACACACGAATATGTATTCAATGCCACTGCGGACCACGCATGTTTGTTCCGCTCGCCGGGTTCCGGTAGAAGCCGGCCCATGTCGCACAACACCTTCGGCCATCTCTTCCGCGTGACGACCTGGGGCGAGAGCCATGGGCCGGCGCTCGGCTGCGTGGTCGACGGCTGCCCACCGGGCATCGCGCTCACTGAGGCCGACATCCAGCCCTGGCTCGACCGGCGCCGGCCCGGCCAGGGCAAGTTCGTGACCCAGCGCCAGGAGCCGGACGCCGTGCGCATCCTCTCCGGCGTGTTCGGCGACGAACGCACGCCCGGCCAGGTCACCACCGGCACGCCGATCTCGCTGATGATCGAAAACCTCGACCAGCGCAGCCGCGACTATTCCGAAATCGCCCAGGCCTTCCGCCCCGGCCACGCCGACTACGCCTATTTCGCCAAGTACGGCGTTCGCGACTACCGCGGCGGCGGGCGCCAGTCGGCCCGCGAGACCGCCGCCCGGGTCGCCGCCGGCGCGATCGCGCGCAAGGTCATAGCCCAGGTCGAGATCCGCGGAGCGGTGGTGCAGATCGGCCCGCACGCCGTCGATCCCGCCCGCATCGACTGGGCCGAGACGCTGAACAATCCGTTCTGGTGTCCGGACGCCGCCATGGTCCCGGTCTGGGAAGAGCACCTGGAGAAGGTCCGCAAGGCCGGCTCGTCGACCGGCGCGGTGGTGGCCGTCGAGGCGCTGGGCGTGCCGGCCGGCTGGGGCGCGCCGCTCTACGGCAAGCTGGACGCCGAGCTCGCCGCCGCCTTCATGTCGATCAACGCCGCCAAGGGGGTGGAGATCGGGGCCGGGTTCGCCTCGGCCGCCCTGTCCGGTGAGGAGAACGCCGACGAGATGCGCAGCGGTGTGGACGGGCCGGAGTTCCTGGCCAACCACGCCGGCGGCGTCATGGGCGGCATCTCCACCGGCCAGCCGGTCACCGCCCGCGTCGCCTTCAAGCCGACCTCCTCGATCCTCACCCCGCGCCGGACGCTGACCGAGGCCGGCGAGGAGCTCGAGCTACGCACCAAGGGCCGCCACGATCCCTGCGTCGGCATCCGCGCCGTGCCGGTGGTCGAGGCCATGACCGCCTGCGTGCTCGCCGACGCCTTCCTGCGCCACCGCGGCCAGACCGGCGGCGGAGCCTTCCATCCCGGCGAGCCCGAGCGGCGGTAGACGGTCGGAAGATGGGAGCGCCCCGGCGGACGCTCCCGCTTCAGGTCACTGCGCCGGCTGGAGTTGCGACTCCATCGCCCGGTTCGCCTCGCGGATCGCGTCGGAGGAGGCGCGGGCGATGATCTCGCCGCCCTCGATCGCCTGCTGCAGGTTGTCCCGCAGCAGATGGCTCTGCACCGTGATCAGTTCCTGCACCGAACGACAGCCGCTCAGCTGGCCAAGCGCGTTGATATTGGTGCGCACCGCCTTCTGGGTCAGGTCGAACCAGGCGCGCGAGGCGTCCTGGGCGCCCTTGGCGAGCGCGCTGGAAGCTTGGGAGACCGCCCGGACGTTCTGCGCCGACTGCTCGGCGAGGTCCGGATTGGGCGCGGACGCGCCGATCGCGCGGGTCCAATTCTCGGTCAGGCCCTCCAGGCCGCGCACGCCGGCCTCGAGGCTGGAACGCACCGCCTGCTGGGCGGTCTCGATCTGGCTGCGCAGGATCTCGCTGTTCGCCTTGGCTGCGGCGCGGCTGGCCTCGGCGGTCTTGTCGGCCACCGCCTCGGCGGCCTGAGCGCTTTCCTTGACCTTGCGGGCGCCAACGTCGATGGCCGCCTGGGCGGCTTCCGATGCAGCGAGCGCGGCGCCGCCGTTTTTCGACGGGGACGAGGTAGGGGTCTGAACATCTTCCATGGGAAATTCCTCGCTGGAGAAGCCCGCCTGCAGCGGGTCGGTTAGCCCGGCTTGAACGCAGAGACATGCTGATGCTGCAATGCAGCAGCATCGTTTCAACCGTCTCGCGGGACAGCTTGTTCCCGCAAAAGTTGTGCTGTCAGGCCACCAGATAGGTGCAGCTTTCGCCGATCGTCGGCCTCGACACGCTGATCCGGCAGAGGCCGGGGAACTGCGGCTTGAGGCGGTCGGCGAAATAAAGGCAGATGTTCTCCAGGGTCGGGCTCTCCAGCCCGGGCTTGTCGTTGAGCAACCCGTGGTCCAGTTCCGCCGCGACCGTCTTCAGCGCCAGGTCGAGCTCGCCCAGGTCCGCCACCCAGCCGACCGGCGGCATGGCCTCGCCGCGCACCGTGGCCTCGACTCGGAAGGAGTGGCCGTGCAGGCGCGTGTAGGGGCTGCCCGCCGGTCCGTTCGGCAGGCTGTGCGCGGCGTCGAAGCCGGCGGCCTTGGTGATCTCGAAAATGACTGGGCTCATGAAGGTGTCGGGCGGCCAAGGCTCTGGAAAGCCTCAGGCGATGCCCAGATATTTGTGGGTTTGGACGCTTAAACGCCAGCGGGGGTGTGCGAGGCAATAGGCGATCGCCGCCTCGGTGTTGGCGATGCGCTCCGGTCCGTCCATCGGCTGCAGCAGGAAGCGCTCGAAATCCAGCCCTTCGAAGCGGGCCGGATCGACTCCGGCTTGCGGATAGACAAGCTTCAGCTCCTGGCCGCGGGTCTGGACCACCGTCGCCTCGGCCTTGGGGCTGACGCAGATCCAGTCCAGCCCCTCCGGCGCCGCCAGCGTGCCATTGGTCTCCACCGCGAGCTCGAAGCCGCGAGCGTGGAGCGCTGCGATCAACGCTGCGTCGACCTGAAGCAACGGCTCGCCGCCGGTCAGAACCACCAACCGGTCGCTGGGGCCGCCGCCCCAGGCGGCCTCGACCGCCGCCGCGAGCCCATCGGCCGAGGCGAACCGTCCGCCGCCCGGCCCGTCCATGCCGACGAAGTCGGTGTCGCAGAAGGTGCAGACCGCCTCGGCGCGATCCTGCTCGCGGCCGGACCACAGGTTGCAGCCGGCGAAACGGCAGAACACCGCCGCCCGGCCGGCCTGGCCGCCCTCCCCCTGCAGGGTCAGGAAGATCTCCTTGACCGCATACCTCACGCGACGGCCTCCTCCGCGGCGAGCGCCGGGCGCCCTTCGGCGACCCAGCCCTCCCAGCCGCGGGCGCGCAACTCGCAGGCCGGACAGCTTCCGCAGCCATGGCCCCAGGCGTGCAAGGTCCCGCGTTCGCCGAGATAGCAGGTGTGGCTCTCGCGCACGATCAGCTCGACCAGCCCATCCCCGCCCAGTCCCTTGGCCAGGGCCCAGGTCTCGGCCTTGGTCAGCCGCATGAGCGGCGTCTCGATCACGAAATCCTGGGCCATGCCGAGGTTCAGCGCCTGCTGCAGCGCCTCGAGGGTGTCGCGCCGACAGTCCGGGTAGCCGGAGAAATCGGTCTCGCACATGCCGCCGACCAGCCGCGCGAGCCCTCGCCGATCGGCCAGCGCCGCGGCATAGACGAAGAAGGCCAGGTTGCGGCCCGGCACGAAGGTCGAGGGCAGGCCCTTTTCGGTCAATTCGATCGCCCGGTCCGCCGTCAGCGCGCTCTCGGCCACGGCGCCGAAGCCGCGCATCTCCAGCACATGGTCATCGCCGAGCCGCGCGGCCCAATGGGGAAACTGCCCGACGATCGCCTGGCGCACGGCCTGACGGGCCTGCAGTTCCACCGAATGGCGCTGGCCATAGTCGAAGCCGACCGTCTCGACCCGGCCGTAGCGCGCCAGCGCCCAGGCCAGGCAGACAGCGGAATCCTGCCCGCCGGAAAACAGCACAAGCGCCGAGGTCTCGTTCATCGGCCCCATATGCGCGCTGAGCGGGTCCGGGGGAAGGCGCCGGCGGGCGCGTGGCCGCGAAAGCCTGCAGGACGCTCACAACTGCGGAACTATCAAAAGATCAGGACGGTTCTTCAGGCGTGACGCCCGAAGCCCTCAGAAACGAAGCCGCCGAAGCCGAGCAAATGGCGCGGGTGGTCAGCTATCGGCAGGACAAGCTTTGGTTGATCGCGAAGGCTGCAGAGCTGCGCCGCCTGGCCGAGCGGATGGAAACCGGGGCCCAGCGGACGCAATTGCTTCGCCGCGGACAATCGCCGCCTGACGCCGCGGGCTCGTAAACCTTCCACACACTCAGTTGGTGTAGCCAAACGGGGCATGGACACGCCACGCCCCTCCCCGGAGGTCGAAGCTTTCGCGCGCGAGCTTTGCGCGTCGGAAGGCTGGGACCCCGACGAACGGATCGACTGCGAAGCCGGCGAGGTCGCCCTGGCCACGCAGTGCGCCGTCACCGGCCACTGGAGCTGTGTTCGCTGGCAGGTCTACGCGCCCGTCGCCGAGCGCCTCGCCGTCGCTCGCCCCGCCGCTGACGATTGGGACACTTTCTAGAGCCTCTTCAGCCCGCGCCCGCCGACCTCTCGCGGCCGGGAAAAATTAAGCATCGGCGTTCTAGGATCGTCCGCACCAGGGGGGAAGTGATGACCGAGGCCGTCTCCTGTGGACTGGCGGACGTGGCGAGACAGTTTGTCGCCAGGGCGCCGATCTGCATGTCGCTAATAGATCTCGACGGGCGCGTCCTCGAGATGAGCCAGATGATGGTCACGGCCTTGATCGACAGCCGCGGCCAGTCGCGGGCTGACGTCATCGGCCGCCCTGCCGCCGAGACGGCGCCTGAGGTCGCCGCGCTGGTGGAGGAGATCCTTCAACGGCTCGGCGCCGGCGAACCGGTGATCGAGATCGAAGGATGCCTGCCGCTGGCGGACGGCGGCAGCGTTTGCCTGCGCACCCAGGCCAGTTACTGGCGCGACGACGCCGGCCAGCCGACCTCCGTCCTGCTGGTCCATCAGGACATCAGCGCCGAAGTCGAGGCGCGGCTGGCGCGCGAAGAATCCGAGGCGCAGCTGCGCGCGGTGGTCGATCACCTGCCTGCCCAGATCGCCCTGTTGGACCTGGAGGCGGGACGCATCGAATTGCTGAACGCCGGGCTGTTGGCGAGCGCCGGCGCCTCCATGGCCGCGGCGGTCGGCAGCGCCTATGCAGACGTCCTCCCGCCGCGGCGGCTGGAAAATCTTGTCCGGGATATTGACGAGGCCGAAGCCGCGGGCGGCGTGCTCGAGAGCGAGCGCCTGCTGAGCACCGGGAGCGCGGCCGGCCGCATCGCGCGGACGAAGTACATCATCTTCCGCGACAGCCGGGGGCGGCGCCAGCTGCTCTGGATCGCCGAGGACATCACCGAGTTGCGGCAGTCGGCCGAGGCGCTGAAGCGCGCCGCCGCCGAGGCCGAAGCCGCCAACCGCGCGAAGTCGGAATTCCTGGCCAACATGAGCCACGAGATCCGCACGCCGCTGAACGGGGTGATGGGAGTCGCCGGGGCGCTGGCGAAGACGCCGCTGAGCGCCCCGCAGCAGGAGATGGTCTCGCTGATCGAGACCTCAGCCCAGACCTTGGAGACCCTGCTCAGCGACATCCTCGATCTGGCCCGCATCGAGGCCGGCAAGATGGAGCTGAAGCCGGAGCTGTTCGATCTGGCGGCCTCGGTGAACGCCTGCACCGCCCTGTTCGACGCCGCCGCCCAGGCCAAGGGGCTCGACCTGGAGGTGGCGATCGCCCCGGCCGCCCTGGGCGGCTACGTCGGCGACGCCGCGCGCATCCGCCAGATCCTCGCCAACCTGCTGGGCAACGCAGTGAAGTTCACCCAGGCCGGGCGGGTGCGGCTGAGCGTCCAGGCGCGGCGCGACGAGACCAGCTCGGAGCTGCGCTTCGAGGTCAGCGACACCGGCATCGGCTTCGACGCCGAGACCAAGGCCCGGCTGTTCTCCCGCTTCGAACAGGCCGACGGCTCGATCACCCGCCGGTTCGGCGGCAGCGGCCTGGGCCTGGCGATCTCCCGCTCGCTGGCCGAGGCGATGGGCGGGCGGCTGGAGGCCGACGCCGAGCCGGGCCGCGGCGCGACCTTCGTGCTGACCGTGGAGCTGCCGCGCGGCGTCGGCGCCTTCGACCTCTGGTGCGAGCCGGCCGCGGCCGAGCCCGAGCCCGACCCGCTGGTGGGCATGCGCGTGCTGCTGGCCGAAGACCATCCGACCAACCGCCGCGTCGTCGAGCTGATCCTCGGCGCCGCCGGCGTCGACCTGACCTGCGTCGAGAACGGCGCCGAGGCCGTCGAGGCCTTCCGCACCGACGTCTTCGACCTCATCCTGATGGACATGCAGATGCCGGTGATGGACGGGCTCACCGCCATCGCCGAGATCCGCAAGCTCGAACGCCAGGCCGCCCTCCGGGCGACCCCGACCTTTGTGCTGACCGCCAACGCCATGCCTGAGCATGTCAGCGCCTCGATCGAGGCCGGCGCCGACGGCCACCTGTCCAAGCCGATTGTCGCCGACGCCCTGCTGGAACGGGTGGCGGAAGTCGCCGGGGCTAGGCCTCTCGCAGCGACGTGGTCGCCTTCTGCAAGCTGGGGCTCCCGTACCGCCTGAGCCGAGGCCATTCCCCCGCCGTCCGGGGGACGGCGTGGCGGCGACCTGGTGGTTCGATCGCGGATCTTGCGCCTCCGGCGTCGATGACCTAACCGCTGGCGCGGATCTTCCGGAGGGGGAACATGGCCGAGAGCAAGTCCGCGCCGTCGCTCGAAGCCGTCCGCGCGCGGATCGACGCCATCGATTCCGAACTGCTCAAGCTCGTCGACGAGCGTTCGGCGCTCGCGCGCGAGGTCGCCGCCGCCAAGGCCGCCGCCGGCGACGCCGGCCGCTTCGGCCTGCGCCCGGCCCGCGAGACCCAGGTGCTGCGCAGGCTTCTGGCCGCCCGTGGCGCCGCGGCCCGCCCCGCTCTGGTCGTGCGCATCTGGCGCGAGCTGATGGCCGACAGCCTGAGCCTGCAAGGGCCCTTCCACGTCAGCGTCTGGGGCGGCCGCGATCCTGGCCGCGCCATGGAGCTGACCCGCATGCGCTTCGGCGCGGCGCCCCAGGTGCGCCAGGCCGCCAAGCCCGAGGAAGCCCTGGCCGCCGCCCGCACCCGCGGCGGCGTGGCGGTGGCCGCCCTGACGCCCGACAGCGCCTGGTGGGGGAGGCTGCTGGCCGAACCCAGGCTGAAGGTCTTCACCACACTGCCCTGTCTCGCCGCCTGGGGACCGCTCGCGGCGCTCGGGGTCGCCGAGGTCGAGGTCGAGCCGACCGGCGACGACCGCACCTTCTGGGTCACCGACGCGCCGCAAGCGCCCCGCGCCATCGAAGAGGCGCTGAGCCGCGACGGCGTCGCCGCCACCCTGCTGCTGGAGGCCGGCGGGCTGAAGCTTTTCGTGCTCTCCGGCTTCTACCAGCCGAGCGATCCGCGGCTGGCCCGGGCGCCCGGCCAGCTGTCCGGCGTCATCGGGGCTGCGCCGGCGCCGCTGGACGTGTAAGAGGCGGGCTTTCGCGCCTGCCAGGGCGCGTCGGCTGCTTACGGTTCTGCAGATGTCCGGATCTCCTACGCCCAGCGATCGCGGGCGCGCCTCGCGCCCCCTCCCCAAGCCCGGAATCCTGGAGATCCACGCCTATGTTCCCGGCAAGGCCAAGGCCGAGGGCGTCGTCAATCCGATCAAGCTGTCGGCCAACGAGAACGTGCTCGGCTCCAGCCCGCTGGCGCGCGAGGCCTACGCCGAGACGGCGAGCGAACTGCACGTCTATCCCGACAGCCGCACGACCATCCTGAGGCAGGCGATCGCCGAGCGCTACGGCCTCGAGCCGGAACGGCTGATCTTCGGCTGCGGCTCGGACGAGGTCTTCCAGCTGCTCAACCAGACCTTCCTCGAGCCCGGCGACAACATGGTCCAGGGCGAGTACGCCTTCGCCGCCTTCGCCATCGGCGCCTACGCCTGCCAGGGCGAGGTGAAGATCGCCCGCGAGCCGGGTTATCGCATCGACGTCGACGAGATCCTCAAGGTCGTCGATGAGCGCACCCGCCTTGTCTTCCTGGCCAATCCGGGCAACCCCACCGGCACCTGGGTCCCCTTCTCCGAGATCCGCCGACTGCACGAGGCGCTGCCTCCCAGCGTGGTGCTGGTGCTGGACGGGGCCTATTCCGAGTTCGTCACCGACTCCACCTTCGACGATGGGCTCGAGTACGCCCGGACTTCGGACAACATCGTCGTCACCCACACCTTCTCCAAGCTGCACGGCCTGGCCGCCCTGCGCGTCGGCTGGGGCTATGCCCCCGTGGAGATCGCCGCCGCGGTCGACCGCATCCGTCTGCCGTTCAACACCTCGATCCCGGCGCAGCGCGCCGCGGTCGCCGCCCTGGCCGACGCGGACTTCCAGCAGCGTTCGATCGCCCATGTCGACCGCTGGCGGCCCTGGCTCGACCAGCAGCTGGGCGGGCTAGGCCTCGACGTGGTGCGCCCTTCGGCGGCCAATTTCGTGCTGGTGGGTTTCCCCAAGCGTCCTGGCCGCACGGCCATCGAGGCGGAGGCCTATCTGGCGTCCAAGGGCTACCTGGTGCGCGGCGTCTCCAACTACGGCCTGCCCGACCACCTGCGCATCACCATCGGCCTGGAAGAGCACAACCGCGCCGTCGTCGACGCCCTGGCGGACTTCCTGAAGAGATGAGCTCCAAAGCCGGAACCAGCGTGATCTACCCGAAGCTGGCGGTCATCGGCTGCGGCTTGATCGGCTCCTCGATCGTCCGCGCCGCCCGCGCCGCCGGGGTGGTCGACGAGGTCACCGTCGCCGACGCCTCGCCCGAGCATCGCCAGCGGATCGCTGAGCTCGGCTACGCCGATCTGGTCACCGCCGATCCGGCCGAGGCCGTACAGGGCGCCGACCTGGTGGTGCTCGCCACCCCGGTGCTGGCGATGAGCGGCGCCTTCGCCCAGGCAGCCGCGGCGATGAAGCCGGGCGCCACGGTGACCGACGTCGGCTCCGTCAAGGCCGCCATCGCCGAGGCCCTCAAGCCCCTGATCCCTGAGAACATCTTCCTGGTCCCTGGCCACCCGATCGCCGGCACCGAACACTCCGGGCCGGAGGCCGGCTTCGCCGAACTGTTCCAGAACCGCTGGACCATCCTGACGCCGCTGACGCGCGACGACGATCCCTACCTGGAGGCCGTCCAGCGCCTGGTCGACTTCTGGCGTGCGCTCGGCGCCAACGTCGACCGCATGGACGTCACCCACCACGACCTGGTGCTGGCCGTCACCAGCCACCTGCCCCACCTGATCGCCTACAACATCGTCGGCACCGCCGCCGACCTGGAGGCGGTCACCCAGGCCGAGGTGATGAAGTATTCCGCCGGCGGCTTCCGCGACTTCACACGCATCGCCTCGTCGGACCCGACTATGTGGCGCGACATCTTCCTGGCCAACAAGGACGCCGTGCTGGAGATCCTCGGCCGGTTCACCGAAGATCTCCAGGCGCTGTCGCGAGCGATCCGCTGGGGCGAGGGCGACAAGCTGTTCGACCTTTTCACCCGCACCCGCGCCATCCGCCGCGGCATCATCGCCGCCGGTCAGGAGAGTCCCGAGGCCAACTTCGGCCGCGACCACCGGGCCGCGCCCTAGATCCTGTCCCGATTGGCTTGAATCAAGCCAATCGGGATGAACAGGGTCGTCGCTCTATATCGAGAGCCCTTCCCACTCGCGATGGTCCATCGTGAGTGGGAAGGGCTTTAGGCGGCCCGGCGCCGGACGATCTTCTGGCGGACGACGGCTTCGAGGTGGGCGATCAGCTCCTCGGCCTCGACGATCGCGCCAGGCGCGTCGATCAGCTTGCCGATAGCGCTGAAATGCACCTGCAGCACCTCCGGCTCGCAGTGTTCGTGGCCGCCCATGGCGTCGACATATTCCATCAGCAGCGCCGAGGCGCGGGCGACCATGCCGTCACGCACCTGGCGGGCGCGGAAGCTGGTGTGCTGCATCACCCGATAGGTCATCTTCAGGGTCTCGCGATCGACCCCGCCGCGGGCGATCACCAGGGCGCGCAGGGCTTCGAGCTCGACGCTGATGGTGTCGCGGGTGGCCGCGCGCTCGATCTCGTCGACCACCTGCGCCGGATCGCCGGTGCGGCGCAGCGGTCCCGAATAGCTGAGCTCGAGGCGTCGGCGGCGATCGGGACCAATGTAGTCCTCGCTGACGATGAAAGGCCTGGGCTTGCTCAGCACCAGCTGGATGCGCGAGAGCAGGCCGGCCGGCGTGAACGGCTTGATGACGAACTCGTTGACCCCGGCCCGGCGGGCCAGCTCGACGTCGGCCTCGCTGCGGTGGCCGGTGACGATGATCACCGGCACCTGCGGATTGCGAATGCGACGGTCGGCGACCACGGCGGCGCGGCGGATCGAGCGCGTCAGCTCCAGCCCGCCCATCACCGGCATGTTCCAGTCGCTGAAGATCAGGTGCGGGTCCCAGCCGGCGATCTTGTCGCGCGCCCGCATGCCGTCGCTGGCGGTCTCCACCTGGCCGACTCCGCCCGCGCGCAGCACGTCGCCGATTAGCCGCTGGACGTTGATGTTGTCGTCCACCACGAGGACCTTGAGCGATGCGAGGTCCTCGGGTCGCACGCTGACCTTGGGAAGACTGCGGCTCATGTCCGGATGCGGCTCTCGCGAGAGAAGAAGACTGCGAGCCTAGCCGCCGGCGGTTGAAAAGCCGTTTATGATCAGGCCCGTCGTGAAACCGGACCTCAGTCCTTCGGGCCGAGGCCGATCTCCCCGAGCTGGCCGCGCAGCAGGTGCAGGATGGCGGAAAAGTCCTTCCCCCCCGCGCCCAGCCGGTCGAACAGGGCGTAGAGGCCCTCGGCCTGGGCGCCCAGGGGCGCGGCGGCGCCGGCCTTGGCGGCGGCGTCCTGGGCGAGCTTCAGGTCCTTCAGCATCATCGCCGTGGCGAAGCCGCCTTCGTAGCCGCGGTTCGACGGCGCCGCCGGCACCGGGCCGGGCCACGGGCAGTAGCTGGTCAGGCTCCAGCACTGGCCGGAGGACTGCGAGGCGATCTCGAAGAACCGCTCGGGCTCCAGGCCCAGCTTTTCGGCCAGCGCGATGGCCTCGCACACTCCGATCATCGAGATGCCGAGCACCATGTTGTTGCAGATCTTCGCCGCCTGGCCGGCGCCATGGCCCCCGGCGCGGATCGTCGCGCGCGACATCGGCGCCAGGATCGCCTCGACCGTGGCGAAGTCGGCCGCCTCGCAGCCGACCATGAAGGCCAGCGTGCCGGCTTCGGCCGCCGCGGTCCCGCCGGAGACCGGAGCGTCGGCGAAATGGAAGCCCGCCGCGGTGACTTCGGCGGCCACGGCGCGGGCGCTCTCGACGTCGATGGTCGAGCAGTCGACCATCACCGCGCCCGCACGCACGTTCGGCAGCACCTGCTCGGCATAGAGCTTCCGCACGTGCGGCCCGGCCGGCAGCATGGTGATCACCACGTCGGCCTCGCCCACAGCCGCGGCCGCCGAGGTCGCCGCCTTGCAGCCGGCGGCCACGGCGCGCGCCAGGGCGGCCTCGGAGAGGTCGAAGGCCAGGACCTCGCGGCCAGCCTTGGCCTGGTTGGCGGCCATGCCGCCGCCCATGTTGCCGAGGCCGATGAAGGCGATGCGGGAGATCTCGGTCATGACGCTTGGCTCTGCTTCATCGTCGGCCCTATTTCATGGTCGGGATGACGAAGGCGCTGTCTTCGAGGTCGCCTTCCGGCCAGCGGGCGGTGACGGTCTTGACCTTGGTGTAGAAGCGCACGCCTTCCATGCCGTACTGGTTGGTGTCGCCGAAGCCCGAGCGCTTCCAGCCGCCGAACGAGTGGTAGGCCACCGGCACCGGGATCGGCACGTTGACGCCGACCATGCCGACCTGGACGCGGCTGACGAACTCGCGCGCGGCGCGGCCGTTGCCGGTGAAGATCGCCACGCCGTTGCCGTACTGGTGCTGGCTCGGCAGGGCGACCGCCTCCTCGAAGCTGTCGGCGCGGACCATCTGCAGGACCGGCCCGAAGATCTCCTCCTGGTAGGTGCGCATCGACGGCTTGACCTTGTCGAACAGGGTCGGGCCGAGGAAGTAGCCGTTCTCGTAGCCCTGCAGCTGGAAGCCGCGGCCGTCGACCACCAGCTCGGCGCCTTCCTCGACGCCCAGCTGGATGTAGTCGCTGACCTTCTGCTTGTGGGCGGCCGTGACCACCGGGCCGTACTGCGCCGCCGCGTCGGTGGAGATCCCCACCTTCAGGGTCTCGATCTCCGCCAGCAGGTGTTCGCGCAGGGCCTCGGCGGTCTTCTGACCGACCGGCACCACCACCGGCAGCGCCATGCAGCGCTCGCCGGCCGAGCCGTAGGCCGCGCCGATGATGTCGCGGGTCGCCTGGGCCAGGTCGGCGTCGGGCATGACAACGCCGTGGTTCTTGGCCCCGCCCATCGCCTGCACCCGCTTGCCGGCCGCGGCGGCGCGGCCGTAGATGTACTGGGCTATGTCGGAGGAGCCGACGAAGCTCACCGCCTTGACGTCGGGGTGGTCGAGCAGGGCGTCGACCGCCAGCTTGTCGCCGTGCACCACGTTCAGCACGCCCGCCGGCGCGCCGGCCTCCATGAACAGCTCGGCAAGCCGCACCGGCACGGAGGGGTCCTTCTCCGACGGCTTCAGCACGAAGGCGTTGCCGACCGCGATCGCCACCCCGAACATCCACATCGGGATCATCGCCGGGAAGTTGAACGGGGTGATGCCGGCGCAGACGCCGAGCGGCTGGCGCATCGAATAGACGTCGATCCCCGGCCCCGCGCCTTCGGTGTACTCACCCTTCAGCGCCTGCGGGATGCCGCAGGCGAACTCGACCACCTCCAGCCCGCGCAGGATGTCGCCCTTGGAGTCGGCGATCACCTTGCCGTGCTCGGCCGAGAGCATCTCCGCCAGCGGCTCCATGTTGGCTTCGATCAGCCGCTTGAAGTCGAACATCACCCGCGCCCGGCGCTGCGGATTGACCCGCGCCCAGCCAGCCTGCGCGCGCACCGCCGACTGCACCGCCGCGTCGACCTCGGCCGCCGTCGCCAGCGCCACCCGCGCCTGGACCTCGCCGGTGTTCGGATTGAAGACCTGACCCTGGCGCCCCGAGGTCCCGGCGACGGACTGACCGTCGATGAAATGTGTGATCTCTCGCATGGGAGTTCCGCTATCAGCCCCGCCGTCGGCGGGCCATTGCAATAATGCCTCGCTGAACTTGCAATTTTGCAATGAACGGCGCGTTCAACCGTTTGGCGCGGATTCTGGCCCATTCTGGGCCATTTCTCGCTTGCGGGTTGCGTGGTGCGGTTGCACCGAAATCCGCTGGCTTCGCGGCTCGCGTCAGACGGCTGCTCAATCCGTCTCCGGACCAACCTTTCGAGACAAACCAAAGATTTGTCGAAACAGCGCGCGCGTCTTCTGCAGGAAAACTATCCCAGCGTGGCCAGCGAGCTGCTGCGCCCTTTGCTTTCCGTATTTTCCACCGCCCGGGAGATTTGCGACGGCGATCTCGACAAATATCTGATCCTTTTGGCGCTCGCCATGCGGGTGAGCCAGCATCCCGAATTCAAGACGCTGGACCACGACCGGATCATGGCCGGCGAGCCCGCGGTGCTGCCGAGCTTGGGCGCCAACATCCGTTCGATCGCCGTCTCGATCGGAATCCCCAAGGAGACCGCGCGGCGCAAGATGGTCGAACTGGTGAATGCCGGCTGGCTGGTGCGCCAGCGTTGGGACTTCCGCCTGACCGCCGTCTGCTATGCGGCCCTCGAGCCCGTGCAGATGCGCATTCGGGCCATGGCGGTGGCCAACGACGAGCTTCTGGCGCGGCTTCCCGACTGAGGGTGGACGCAGCCGTTGCCTCGGAGGTCATTTCGCGCCATTGCGGGAGGCCTCCCGCGACAGCCCCGGCCAGCATGACCTACCGAAACGCCTGCGGCGCGACGCCGACCCGGCCGCGCTCCATGGGCGCGCGCCGCATTGTCGACAAGCTGCACGGGTTGCTGGCGGGCGCCATGCCTGCGTGCCGTCCGATCCTCGCCCTCATGGCCCTGCTGTGCGCGGGCCTCGCCACGACCGCGGCCGCCGAGGGCTATTCGCGCGCCGCCGAGCTGGTGCTGGCGCGCGCCTTCGCCGCCACCGGCGGTTCCAACTGGTATCTGCTGCGCGGCTGGCGCGAGACCGGGCGCCAGGGCGGCGTCGCCTATGAGAGCTGGATCGACCCGGTGCGCTATGGCGTGCGGACCGAAATGCGTGACGGCGAGGGCCTGTCCATCCACGGCTTCAACGGCCAGGCTGACTGGCGCGTCGGGTCCGACGGCATGATCGCGGCGGTGAACGACCATGCGAGCCTGGCCAGGGCGCGGACCGAAGCCTTCTTCGCAGTCAACGGCTACTTCTTTCGGGGGCGGTTCGACGCGAGCGGCGACTATATCGGCGTCCGCAGCCTCGGCGGCCGCAGCTTTGACGTGGTGCGGATCCTGCCCGGCGGCGGCGAGCCGCGCGAGCTCTGGTTCGACCAGAAGACCCGCCTGCTTGCCCGCATCGTCGACCGCAACGGCCGCCACGCCAGCGCCCTGAGGGTCACCGACTACCGCAAGGTGGGCCCGGTGCGAATCCCCTTCCGCATCACGCCGGAGCCCGGAAGCTTCTCCGACGGGCTCGCCCGCCAGCGCGAGAGCCTGGTCTTCGAGGCGGTGAGCCGCGATCTCTACAGCCTGAATCGTCCGCAGGAATTGGCCCGGGTCGCGGCGGCCAGGGCTTCGCCGGTGGAGGCCCGGCGAGATGATTGATCAGCGCGCCACCTCGAAGGTGAGGACGTACTGCGCGCTTCGCGCCGGCGGCTGCGAGGCGCCCTCGGCCCGCGGCGGAAGGTCGGCTTCGAGGACGTAGACGCCGGGTTGCCAGGTGCTGGTTCGGATGGAAGGTCCGCGCAGCGCCAGCGACGTCACCATCGACCTGGCCACCGGCGCCGTCGAGGCGAGCCTTGAGCCCGCCCGGCTCGTCGACACGCTGAACGACCTGCATCGCGGCACCAGCCTGCTGCTGACGGCGGTCAGCCTTGTGGCGCTGGTCGGGATCGCGCTTGGCATGACGCCCTAATCGGCGGCGCTGGCGACCGCCGCCCCCCGCATCCACGGCAGCGGTTCGTCCTCGGGAACGACGTCGACCTCGACGTCGAGGGTCTGCACCCCGGGCGCCAGGATGATCCCGTCGATGGGCGCGACGTCGCCGTAGTCCCGGCCGACCGCCAGCACGATGTGATCGTTCTCGGCGAACACGGCGTTGGTCGGGTCGAAGCCGATCCAGCCGCGCTGCGCCCCGCACCAGACCGTGACCCAGGCATGGGTGGCGTCGGCGCCTTCCAGTCGCGGCTGGCCGGGCGGCGGTATGGTCCGCAGATAGCCGCTGACATAGCCCGCCGGCAGGCCGAGGCCGCGCAGGCCGGCGATCATGATGTGGGCGAAGTCCTGGCAGACTCCGTGGCGGCGCTTGAACGCCTCCGCCGCCGGCGTCGAGACCGTGGTGGCCTCGGGATCGTAGGTGAAGTCGCGGTGCATGCGCCGCATCAGGTCGGCCGCGGCTTCGACGATCGGCCGCTCGGGCGGAAAGCTCGCCCGCGCGTAGTCGGTGATCGGCGCGATGTTGGGGGTGCGCGGCGTCGGATAGAGGAAGGCGGCCGGTCCCTCGGGCCCAAGGTCGCTGTCGGAGAAGCTCTCCAGCCGCACGCTCTCCCAGGCCTCGCTGTCGGCCGGCTCGGCGATCGGCGGCACGTGCACGTCGACGCGGCACTGGCTCTCGATCACCAGCACCTCGTGCGGCTCGTCGATCAGCACCCTCAGCAGGCGCTCGCCGAACGGCCCGACGCCGGTCTGGGTCTGCGCCGGCTTCGGCTTAACGCTGATGGTGCTGCGCAGCACCGTCTGGGCCGGCGAGGAGCGCGGCGTCAGCCGCAGCACGCACTGCGCAAAGGACACCGGGTCCTCGTAGCTGTAGGTCGTGCGATGACGCAGCGTGTAGATCACGCCAGCCCGGCCAGCTTGAGCGTGGGCGCCGCGTTCGCCCCTTGCTGGAAGAAGCGATCGGCGATGGCCCCGGAAAGCCGCAGCAGCACGTGCTCGAAGGCCTGCATCCTTTCGACGGTGAGGCGGGCGGCGTCGGCGGTGTCGAGCTCGGTGGCGAGCGGCAGCAGCAGCCGCAGCGGCTCCTCCATCATGCCGTCGTCCTGCAGCGCCGGCAGGATCTGCAGGTGGGCCTTCAGCGTCGCCACCTGGAATCCCAGCGAACGGGTGTTGAACGGGTCCAGCAGGATCATGTCGCGCACCGGCACCAGCGCCAGGCCGACCAGATAACGGGAGCGGTAGGTGATCTGGCTGTCGGCCAGGTCCAGCAACAGGTCGAGATCGTCGGTGTTGGCGGTCTCCGGCGCAAAGGTGCGCGCCAGCCGGCAGGTGTTGATCCCCCGCTCCAAGCGCCGGCCCATGTCCAGGAAACGCCAGCCGGCGACGCGGTTCATGTTCTCCTGGGCGAGGCCGGCGAGGGCCGCGAGGATCTGCAGGGCGCGCTCGACCTGCTGCAGCGCCTCGGCCTCGGAGAGCGGGTTCTGCGCCCCTTGGGTCAGTTGCTCCTCGAGGTCGGTGAGCTGGGCCCAGAAGTCGGCGGACAGCCGCTCGCGCATGCTGGCGGCGGTGCGGCGCGCTCCGCGCACCAGGTAGATGACCGAGCCATAGGCCTTCTGGTCGTGCATGGCGTCGCGCGCCGCGTCGAGCGCCCGGACGCCGAGCGCCTCCTCGTCGAGCGCGCCCCAGTCGATCAGCAGCTGCTGCAGCCCGGCCAGGGTCTCGCCGCTGCCGTGGATGGCGGATTCCGAATCCATCAGGCTGGTGCAGAGGCTGCGCACCAGCCGCAGCGTCGCCTCGGCCCGCTCGAGATAGCGGCCGAGCCAGAACAGGTTGTCGGCCGCCCGGCTGGGGAGGTTCCCCATGATCCGGCGCACCTTCACCTCGTCCTTGCTGGCCAGCAGGGTGATTTTCTCCACCGGCTTGTCGTCGATCACCCAGACGTCCGCGGTGCGGGCGTCATTGCCCATGGAGATGGCCCGTGCGTCCAACCGCTCGGACGTGCGGCAGAAGCCGCCGGGCATGATCTTGAAGCCCTCCGGCGTCCAGGTCGCATAGACCCGCAGCACGAAGGGCGCCGGCTCCAGGCGGCCATCGCGCAGCACCGGCATCGTCGACAGCTGCACCACCTCCTGGCCGACGAAATCCCCCGGCCGGTCGCGCAGCCGCGCCAGCACCGCCTCGCGCTCCTTGGGCGCCATGTCGTCGATCATCCGCGGACGGGTCAGGCCGCCGTCGCCTCCGGCGACATTGAAGGCCGAGGCCAGCGCCAGCTCGTCGAGGTTCTTCTCGACCATCGCCCGCTCGCGCGGCTGGCCGCACCACCAGGTGGCGACGTTCGGCATTTTCAGCTCTTCGCCGAGCATGCGGCGACAAAGCTTCGGCAGGAACCCCAGCAGCGCCTTGGATTCGAGCAGCCCCGAGCCCGGGGAATTGAACACCGCCACGCCGCCGGCGCGGACCGCCTCCAGCAGGCCCGGCGTGCCCAGGTGCGAGGCGCTGTTCAGCTCCAGCGGGTCGATGAAGTCGGCGTCGACGCGGCGCAGCAGCACGTCGGCGCGCTTCAGGCCGGCGATGGTGCGGACATAGACCTTGCCGTCGCGCGCCACCAGGTCGTCGCCCTCGACCAGCAGGAAGCCCAGGTAGCGGGCCAGGTGCGCCTGCTCGAAATAGGTCTCGCTGTAAGGGCCGGGCGTCAGCAGGCAGATGCGCGGATCGCTGCGGTCGGCCCCCGCCGCCAGCCCCTTGCGGAAGCTGTCGAAGAAGGGCGCCAGCCGGTGGACGTTCATGGCGTTGTAGAGGTTCGGATAGGCGCGCGAGAGCACCAGCCGGTTTTCCAGCGCATAGCCCGCCCCCGACGGCGCCTGGGTGCGGTCGTCCAGCACCCACCAGCGCCCGTCGGGCCCGCGGCCGAGATCGACGGCGTAGAGCTGCAGAAAGCGTCCGCCCGGCGGCCGCACCCCGCTCATCGCCCGCACATAGTCGATGCTGCCGGTCAGCGCGGCGGCCGGCAAGGCGCCGTCGGCCACCAGTCGCGCCTCGCCGTAGATGTCCTGAAGCAGGGCCTCCATCAGGCGCGCCCGCTGCTCCACGCATTCGGCGATCTGCGTCCACTCGCGCTTGTCGAGGATCAGCGGCAGCGATCCGAGCGGCCAGCTGCGCTCGGTTTCTTCGCCGTAGATGCGATAGGAGACGCCGGTGTCGCGGATATGTCGGGTGGCCAGCTCGAACCGGGTCTTGAAGTCGTCCTCGCGGTATTCGGCGAGCTCGCCCAGGAAGGACAGCCACTGGTCGCGCGGCCGGCCGCTGGCGTCGACCAGCTCGTCCGGAATCCCCTGCAAGGGCTTGTAGCCGCGCAGCCAGCCGGACAGCCGTCGGGCGGCGGACGGCTCCAGGTCCGCCTTCGCCGACGTCTTCGGGGCTGCCAAATCAGCCGACACGGGTTCTCCTGAGATCGAGCGTCATCGGAAATTCGTCGCTGGGCTCCGCAGGGGGCGGTCGGATGGGGCCGGGCGTATGGCCGTGCTCCTGGAACCTGGCCTTGCGGCGCGCCTGCGCCTCATAGGAATTGACCGGGAACGTATCATAGCTGCGGCCGCCGGGGTGAGCGACATGGTAGACGCAGCCGCCGATCGAACGCTGGGCGGCGCGGTCGATGATGTCGAACGTCAACGGCGCGTTGACCGGCAGGGTCGGATGCAGGCCGCTTGGCAGGGTCCAGGCCTTGTAGCGCAGGCCGGCGACCGCCTGCAGGGAAGTTCCCGTCGAGGTCATCGGCAGGGCGCGGCCGTTGCAGGCGATGACATGGCGCTCCGGGCTGAACCCCTCAGCCAGCACCTGCAGGCGCTCGACCGAGGAGTCCACGAAGCGCACCGTGCCGCCCGCCGTGCCCTCCTCGCCCATCACATGCCAGGGCTCCAGCGCGTGGCGCAGCTCCAGGCTGACCTGGCCGTACTGCACCTGGCCGTGCACCGGGAAGCGGAATTGCCGCTGCGCCTCGTACCAGGCCGGCTGCAACGGGTAGCCGGCCTCGCCCAGCTCGCCCAGCACCTCGAGGAAGTCGCGCCAGACGAAGTGCGGCAGCATGAAGCGGTCGTGCAGGGCCGTGCCCCAGCGCACCAGTCGTCCGGTCTGCGGCTCGCGCCAGAACCAGGCGATCAGCGCCCGCAGCAGCAGTTGCTGGGCCAGGCTCATCCGGGCGTCCGGCGGCATCTCGAAGCCGCGGAACTCCAGCAGGCCCAGACGCCCGGTGGGGCCGTCCGGGGAATAGAGCTTGTCGATGCAGATCTCGGTGCGGTGGGTGTTGCCGGTGATGTCGGTCAGCAGGTTGCGCAACAGCCGGTCAACGAGCCAGGGCGCGGGCGCCTCGTCATTCCCATCCTCCGCCGCGCCGGGCGACGGGATCTGCGAAAGCGCCAGATCCAGCTCGTAGAGCACGTCGTGGCGCGCCTCGTCGATCCGCGGCGCCTGGCTGGTCGGCCCGACGAAGAGGCCGGAGAACAGGTAGGAGAGCGACGGGTGGCGCTGCCAGTAGAGCAGCAGGCTCTTCAGCACGTCAGGCCGGCGCAGGAACGGCGAGTCCTCCGGCTGCGCGCCGCCGACGACGACATGCGCCCCGCCGCCGGTGCCGGTGTGACGGCCGTCGATCATGAACTTGTCGGCCCCGAGCCGGCAGATGCGGGCGTCCTCGTAGACTCCGGTGGTGATCTCCACCGCCTCGCGCCAGGTCGCCGCCGGCTGCACGTTGACCTCGATGACGCCGGGATCCGGGGTCACCTTGAGCACCCCCATGCGCGGGTCGTCTGGCGGCGTATAGCCTTCCACCCGCAGCGGCTGGCCGGCCGCCGCAGCTTCGACGGCGGCGAGCAGTTCGAGATAGTCCTCCAGCCGCGCGACCGGGGGCATGAAGACGTGGAGCACGCCCTTGCGCACCTCGACGGAGACCGCCGTGCGCACATGCACCGGCTGCTTCGGCGCCGATCGCGGCGTCCCCGCGTTGATCGTCTCGGCGGCGGCGGCCCGGTAGTCCGGCAGCGGCCCGCGTTGCGCATAAGGGTCGACCGGGACGATGTAGGGATAGTCCTCCGGCTTCAGCTCCGGCAGGCCGCCCAGCGGCAGCCGCAGGCCGAGCGGCGAGTCCCCCGGAATCAGGTAGAGCCGCTCGCGCTTAAAGCGCCAGGCCTCGCTGACCCAGTCGCCGCCCTCCGCCTTGCTGAAGGCGCGGCGCAGCGGCAGGACATGGCCGACCGGCTTCGAGAGGCCGCCCTCCAGCATGCGCCGCAGCGAGGCGCGCGCGCCGGGCTCGTCGAGCGCGGCGTCCGTCGCCTCGATCCCGTGCGGCAGGTCGGCCTCGGTCTTGATCGCCTGCAGCGGGTCCTCCCGCGCCGGCACGATCAGCGCCGGATCGAGGCCCAGCCGCCCGGCCAGCCGCTCGAGCAGCGCCAGGGCGTCGGCGGAGGTCGCCGGCTTGGCGTCGTCAGGCGGGGCCGCCTCGCCCCAGACCGGCAGGCCGTCGCGGCGCCAGTAGAGGCCGAGCGCCCAGCGCGGCAGCGGCTCGCCCGGGTACCACTTGCCCTGGCCGTAGTGCAGCAGGCCGCCGGGTCCGAAGCGATCCTTCAGCCGATGCAGCAGCTGTTCGGCGATCGCGGGCTTGGTCGGGCCCGAGGCCGCGGTGTTCCACTCCTCGGCCTCGAAGTCGTCGATCGACACGAAGGTCGGCTCGCCGCCGAGGGTCAGGCGCACGTCCTGCCGCTGCAGGTCGGCCTCGACCGTCTCGCCCAGGGCGTCTAGCGCCTCCCAGTCGGCGATCTCGAACGGCTTGGTGATGCGGATCGGTTCGACCAGCCGACTGACTTCCATCGCGAAATCGAAGTCGGAGGCCGCGCGACCGGCCATGCCGGTGATGGGCGCGGCGTTCGCGTAGTGGGGCGAGGCGGCCAGGGGGATATGGCCTTCGCCGCAGAGCAGGCCCGAAGTGACGTCGAAGCCGATCCAGCCGGCGCCCGGGATGTAGACCTCGGCCCAGGCGTGCAGGTCGGTGAAGTCGGTCTGGGTTCCCAGCGGCCCCTCGATCGGGTCGATGTCGGCCTTCAGCTGAAGCAGGTAGCCGGAGACGAAGCGGGCGGCGAGACCCAGCCGGCGCAGGATCTGCACCAGCAGCCAGGCGCTGTCGCGGCAGGAGCCGGAGCCGAGCGAAAGCGTGGCGTCCGGCGTCTGCACGCCAGGCTCCATCCGCACCACGTAGCGGATCTGTTGCTGCAGGCGGCTGTTGAGGCCGACGATGAAGTCCATCACTCCGCAGCCGTCCGGCTGCAGCTCGGCGACGAACGCGTCCAGCCGCGGGCCGGCGTCGTCGAGCGCCAGATAGGGTGCGAGGTCGTGCTTCAGCTGCTGCGGATAATCGAACGGCAGCGTCTCGGCATACGGCTCGATAAAGAAGTCGAACGGGTTGATCACCACCATTTCGGCGGTCAGGTCGACCGTGATGCTCAGCTCGCGGGCAGGCTCGGGGAAGACGATGCGCGCCAGCCAATTGCCGTGCGGATCCTGCTGCCAGTTGATGAAATGGTTGGCCGGCTCGACCTTCAGCGAATAGCTGGGGATACGGGTGCGGGTATGCGGCGCCGGCCGCAGGCGGATCACATGCGGGCCGAACTCGGTCGGCTCCGCGTAGCGGTAGCGGGTCACATGGTGGAGCGCGGCGACGACGGACAGGGCAAGGCCCTCCCTTCATGGAATACCGCGTCTATCCTTAGCGGCCCGTGGCCCTGACAGGCGCCCTAGTTTCCGCCAGGAGCCCGCCATGACAGCTTTGCCGCATCTGTAGGCGTTCGGGGCCGGCGTCTCGGGTCATTCGGCGGCCAGCGCCTCGCCGTCCGGCCGCACTGGCCCCGCCGCCCCGCGGGACGCCGGCCTGCGCTCGGCCGGCGGCGCATCGACCGCCTCCGTCACCACCTTGAAGCCGAGCAGCAGCGGCGTTCCGAAAGCGGTGCTGATCGCCACGTCGGTGGCGTCGCGCCCTCTGGCGATGACGATGCGGCCGATCCGGCGACGGTTGTGGCGGGCGTCCACCGTATGCCAGCGCCCGCCGAGCCAGGCCTCGAACCAGGCGCTGAAGTCCATCTCGGCGTCGACCGGCGGCACGCCGATGTCGCCGAGGTAACCGGTGCAGTAGCGCGCCGGGATGTTCATGCAGCGGCAGAGGGTGATCGCCAGGTGCGCATAATCGCGGCAGACGCCGATCCCTTCCGCGTTCGCCTCGTAGGCCGTGCGGGTGTTGCGCGCGTGTTCATAACCGAACCGGATCCGCTGGTGGGCGTAGTCGAGGATCGCCTGCAGCCTCGGCCAGCCCGGCTCGACCGCGCCGAACTGCGCCCAGGCGAGGTCGCCCATCCGATCGGTCTCGCAGTAGCGGCTGCCCAGCAGGAACGGCAGCACCGCGTCGGGCAACTCGTTCACCGAATGCTGGCGCGCGCTCCAGTCGTGCGGCTCCGGCAGGCCGCTGTCGGCGATGATGAAGTCCGAGCGGAACGTGATCGGGCCGCCTGGCGCGGTGACGCGGCTGACCAGATTGCCGAACAGGTCGATGTGCTGATCGACCGGGACGGCAGGGTCGACCTGCAGTATGTCCGGCGTCACCAGATCCGGGCGGCGGTCGGGATGCACGCTCAGCAGCAGCGACATCGGTGTCTCGCCGTTGGCCTCGTAGGTGATTTCGAAGCCGGCTCGGATGTGCATGGACGATCCCCTCGCAAGCCCCGTTGGGCCGCCGTTCTCGCGACCAGAAGCAACGGAAGAATGTGAATTCGGTTCCGCCCCGAGTCAGGCGAACTCGGCCAGCGAGCCTGTCGGGCGGACGTCCACATGGACCTCCATGCTGCTGTAGCCGGGATCGCCGATCACCGCGCCGGAGATCGGCGCGGCCTCTTCGGGCGTACGGGCCACGGCGATCGGGATCAGGTCTGGCGACTCCGCCAGGCCGTTGGTGGGGTCGAATTCGATCCAGCCGAGGTCAGGCAGGAAGACCTCGCACCAGGCGTGGGTCGCGCCGGCGCCGCGCACCTCGAACTGGGCCGGCGAGAACAGATAACCGGTCACGAAGCGCGCGGCATAGCCCAGCCGGCGCAGCGCCTCGACCATCAGCCAGGCGAAGTCGCGGCAGGTGCCCGAGCCCTGGCGCACCGTGAATTCCGGCGGCTGGGTGCCAGGCTCATAGCGTGCCCAATAGGTGAAGTTGCCGTGGATGTGGCTGTTGAGGCGCAGCAGGAAATCCAGGGCCCGTTCGTCCGGACGGGCCATCAGGCTGCGCACCCACGAAAGCAGCTCCGCGCCCGGGTCCTCCGTCACCGGCTCCATGAAAGGCGCCAGCAGCAGCCGGTCGGCGCGGTCATAGACGATCGGGTTGAGGGTGTGCGGATCTTGCGGCTCGGCAGCCCTCAGCGTTGCCGGGTAGCGCTCGATGACGAGGTCGCTGATGATCAGCAGCTCCCTCGCCTCTCCCTGCGGGCGGAAGAAACAGACGCTGTTGCCCAGCGAATCATAGGCCCAGCGGGTGTCGCCGGTCGGCGACAGGGTCAGGCTGGCGTCGGTCAGCCGGATCGCGTGGCTGTCACGCGGCCGCACCAGCAGCCGATGCGGGCCGAAGCTGACCGGGCGCTCATAGCTGTAGCGGGTCTCGTGGCGGATGCTGAGGGAGGTCATGGGCGCGGGGGAAACCCACATCCTGTCGCGTGGTTCCGGCGCCGGGTGTCCATCAGCGCCGCGGCAAACGCTTGAGGTCGGCGTCGACGGCGCGGGCCACCGCGTCGAGGCCGCGCAACGGGTCGCCGTCGCGCTTGAGCACGTCGTAGTAGCGGCGCAGGTCGGCCGTGGAAATGCGCCGCACGTCGTGCTCGCGCGACCAGTCCAGGCCGATGCGCTGGCCGAGCGTGCAGGCCTTGGGCGGCAACGCCGGCCGCTCGGCGAGGTCGGCCCGGGCGGCGAGCTGGGCGACCACCTCGTTCCAGTTCGGCCTCCCCGGCATGCAGCCGAACAAGTGGTCGCACTCGCCGGTCCAGAACCGCTTGTACCACCGCGCATGCTCCGCGGTGTCGAAGCGCAGGGTCGTCGGCGACACATAGGTCGCACACAACGGCGTGACGAAGACCTGCGCCTGCGCACGGCCGGCCACCGCGGCCAGCAGCGCAGCCAGCAGCAGGCCGCGTCCTGCGCGCGCCGACGCTCTCACGGTCGCGCCGTCAGCGGACCGTCCGGGAGGCCGTCGACGAACTGGCGGACCCGCGGGTCCGAGGTCGCGTCGAGGTCGGCCGGAGCGCCGCGCCAGACGATCCGCCCGTCGTGCAGCAAGGCGATCTCGTCGCCGATGGTGCGCGCCGAGGCCAGGTCGTGAGTGATGGAGACCGCCGTGCAGCCCAGCCGGCGAACCTGCTCGACGATCAGGGCGTTGATCGCCGCCGCCGTGATCGGATCGAGGCCGGTGGTCGGCTCGTCGAAGAACAGGATCTCCGGCGTCGCCACCACCGCGCGCGCCAGGCCCACGCGCTTCTGCATGCCGCCGGAGAGTTCGCCAGGGAACAGGTCGGCGACCTCGGCGTCGAGCCGAACCCGCTCCAGGGCCTCGATCGCGCGCGCCTTGGCGGCCTTGCGGCCGACGCCGTCGGCGTTGATCAGTCGGAAGGCGACGTTCTCCCAGACCGTCACGCTGTCGAACAGGGCCGCGCCCTGGAACAGCACCCCGAAGCGCGAGAACAGCCTGCGCCGGGCCGCGGCGGGCAGCCGGCTGACGTCCTGCCCGTCCAGCGCGATCTCGCCGGCGTCGGGCTGCATCAGGCCGAGCGCCACCTTCAGGGTCACCGACTTGCCCTGGCCCGAGCCGCCGATGATCACCAGCGAGCGTCCGGCCTCGACGCTGAGGTCCAGGCCGTCGAGCACGGGCGCGGCCTGGAAGCGTTTGCTGACGCCCTTCCAGGCGAGTTTGGGCGGAACGCTCATCCGTGGGCGAACAGCGAGGTCAGCAGATAGTCGGCGGCGAACACCAGCACCGAGGCCGAGACCACCGCGTGGGTGGTGGCGCGGCCGACGCCGCGCGCGCCGCCCTTGGCGTTGTAGCCGTGGAAACAGCCCATCAAGGTGACGATGAAGCCGAACACCGCCGCCTTGATCAGGCCCGAGCCGACGTCCCAGGCCTGCAGGAAGCTGACCGTGTTGCGCACATAGACGGTCGGATTGAAGTCGAGCACCCGGCTGGCGACCAGCCAGCCGCCCGCCACGCCCAGGACGTCGGCGACTGCGGTCAGCAGCGGCAGGACCAACACTCCGGCGAGCAGCCGCGGCGCCACCAGGTAGCGGAACGGATCCGTCGACAGGGTCTGCATGGCGTCGATCTGCTCGGTCGCCCGCATCGCCCCGAGCTCGGCGGCGATCGCCGCCGACACCCGCCCCGCCAGCATCAGCGCGGCCAGCACCGGGCCGAGTTCGCGGGTAATGCCGAGGGCGACGATCTGCGGCATCACCTGCTCGGCGTTGAACCGCCCGCCGCCGGTGTAGATGTTGAGCGCAAGGGCCGCACCGGTGAAGACCGCCGTCAGCCCGACTACCGGCAACGAGTAATAGCCGATCGCCGCCAGCTGGCGCGCGAGGCGACCGAAGAACCACGGCGGGCTCGCCGCCGCCGCGACGCCGCGGGCCGCAAACACCGCCACCGACCCCACCCTGCGCAGCGCCGCCAAGGCGGAGCGTCCCAGCAGGCGCACGGGGGCGAGACCGGCGGGCGGCGCGAAGCTTGAAGCCGTCATCTCAGTAGTCCGGCAGGGCCGCTGCGTTGCCGGCGGCGGCCGGCGCGGCGGACGCTGCGGCCCCTTGATCCGCGCCCTGCGGCCGCGGACGCAGCACCTGGCCGACCAGGCCGAACAGGTCGACCGAGCCCTGGGTGTTCTCGATCTCGCCGCCCGGCTTGATGTCGTCCGGCGCCCCGCCCGGGGCGATCGCCACATGCGCGCCGCCGAGCAGGCTGTCGCTGGTCACCTTGGCGGTCGAGTCCGAGGGCAGCTTGACGCCCCGATCGAGGCTCAGGCGCGTCACCGCCAGGTAGGTCTTCGGGTCAAGGCTGATCTTCGTGACCGTGCCCACCTTCACCCCGGCGACGCTGACCGCGGCGCCGGGCGCCAGCGCGCCGACCTCGCCAAACTTGGCGGTGACCTCGTATTGCCCGGCCGTGCGGCCCATCCCGCCGACGCTGAGCGAGTAGACGAGGAAGACCGCGGCCAGGGCGATGACCACCAGGCCCGCCAGGGTTTCGGCCAATTGTTCTCTCATCTGCGGCGACCTCCGGGGCCGGTTCAGCGCGGAGCCGGCCGCTGGGCGTCGGCCCGCAGCTGCTCGATCAGCACGTTGATGTCGCCGTGGCCGTTGTCGATGGTCGAGACGAAGTCCTGCTGCTGGGTGATCGCCAGCCAGATTCCCTTGAACTGGACGTCGACGACCTTCCAGCCGCTGGGGCCGCCCAGCACCCGCCAGGAGACCGGCACCGGCTGCGACAGCTGGCCGCCGGTGACCTGGGTGTTGACGACCACGTCGCCCGGCTTGCGCACGGTCGAGCCGACCACCTTCAGGGTCTCGCCGTGATAGTCGTTCAGGCGGTTGCGATAGACCCGCTCGGCGTAGGCGCGGAAGACCGGGGCGAACTGGGCCCGCTGAGCCGGGGTGATGGTCCGGGCGTATTTGCCGAGTACGAAATTGGTGATCCGCGGCACGTCGGCCAGTTCGTCGATGGCGCGGCGGAAGGCGGCCTGCTTCTGCCCATCGCTCATCCCGCGATCGGCGAGAAGGGAGATCACCCTCTGGGCGCCGGACTGCACGAACTGTTCGGCCGCCGAGTCGCGGACGCCCTGGGTCTGGGCGCCGGCGCTGCCGGCGAAGAGGGCGGCGAAGGCGAAGGCGGTGGCGCACAGGGTGCGCCGCATCAGCTGGGGCATCATCTATTCCAGACCTTCGAAGAACGAATCACTGCGGGCGGACAATGGATCATTGCGGGTTGGCGGGCACGGCGTCGAAGTCGGGCAGTTCCGCCGTCGCGCCGGTGGCCCGGTCGATGACCGCGGCGCGATGCTGGCTGTAAGCCGACCGCGTCGTCACATAGGGATCCGTGGCGTCCTGCAAAGCCCGGAAGGCCGCATCGCCCGACGCCCGGAAGTCGAGCGCCGTCGCCCCGGTGCGGATCGCGCCAGGGGTCGAGGTGATCGGACCGGTGATCAGCCCCGCCGGATCGGTGACCGTGTCGACCACCCGGCCGATGCCGTCGCGCAGGTTCAGCGGCCCGAGGACGGGCAGGTAGACGTAGGGACCCGGCTGGGCGCCATAGCGGCCGAGGGTCTGTCCGAAGTCGGACTCGTGGCTTTCCAGTCCCCAGCGGTTGGCGACGTCGAACAGGCCCGCCACGCCCACGGTCGAGTTGACGACGAACCTCAGGGTCGCGTTGCCGGCCCGGCTGGGCCGGCCCTGCAGCAAATCCTCGATCGCCGTCGAGGGCTCGCCCAGATTGAAGATGACCGAGCTTACCCGGTTGCGCACGCCCTGCGAGGTGACCCGGATATAACCCCGGGCGATCGGGCCGACGACGGCGCGGTCGATCCCCATGCCGACGGCGAACAGACCGCGATTGACCGGCTGCCACGGGTCGTAGGCGATCGGCGTGTTCGCAGCGGTCGGCGACGGCGCGGCCGCAACCTCCGCCGCCGGCTGGGCCATCGCCGCCGTCGCGGTGACGGCGCCCACCAGGCCCGCGCTCGCCAGCCCGAGGCCGAGGGATCGCCATGGCGCGAAGGGGCCGGCGTAGGTTTTGCTGCGTCGAGTCATGCTCACTCCGTAGACGTCGCCACGTAGCTACGCTGTGGCCCGGTTCAAGCTTGCGGCATCGGCATTCCGCCAACTCGGGCGCTCGCCATCGGAAATCTGGCGCGCCTGTGATCTGGAAGCTGCACATTTGTGACAAGGAGTCATCCCACCCGCGCGTCAGCTTGGTGTCGCTGCAACTTAAGACTCGCCCGCATCCAACGCCTCGCGGACCTTGCTGGCGAGGTGCGAGAGGGTGAAGGGCTTGGTGATGAGCCGCGCATCGGCGTCAAGGACGCCGTTGTGAACGATGGCGTTGCGGGTATAGCCGGTCATGTACAGGACCTTGAGATCCGGCCGCAGTTTCAGCGCCTCGACGGAGAGCTGGCGCCCGCTCATGTCGGGCATGACCACGTCGGTGAGGAGCAGCTGGATCTCCGGACGAGCCTCCAGAATCTCCAGCGCCGCCGCGCCGTTCACGGCCTCATGGGTTTGATAGCCCAGGTCTCGGAGGGCGCTGCCGGCGAACTCGCGCACGCCGGCCTCGTCTTCGACGACGAGGATCCATGTGCCGGCCGCCGCTTCTTGCGGCGAGGGCTCGCCCGCACCATCGGCTCCGCCGACCGGGGCAGGGCTGCGCGGCAGATAGAGCTTCACCGTCGTGCCGTTACCAAGCTCGCTATAGATCTTCACGTGGCCGCCGGACTGCTTGAGGAAGCCATGAATCTGGCTCAGGCCTAGCCCGGTGCCGTGCCCGGCCGGCTTGGTCGTGAAGAAGGGATCAAAGGCCTTGTCCGCCACGTCGGGCGGCATGCCCACGCCGGTGTCGGTGACCGCCAGCAGCACGTACTGGCCCGGCGTGACGGTGCTGTCGGCGCGCGCATAGGCTTCGTCGAGGAAGGCGTTTGCTGTCTCTATGGTGAGCTTGCCGCCGTTCGGCATGGCGTCTCGGGCGTTGATCGCCAGGTTCAGCACGGCGCTCTCGAGCTGGGACTGGTCGATCAGCGCGGGCCACAGGCCGCCAGCCAGCACCGTCTCGATGGTGATCTGCTCCCCCAGCGTGCTGCGCAGGATGCGCGACATCTCCGACACCGTGCGGTTGGCGTCCAACGGCTTGGGGGCCAGCGGCTGCTGGCGCGAAAACGCGAGCAGGCTCTGGGTCAATCGGGCGGCCCGCTGGGCGCCTTCCAGGGCTTGGTCGACGAACCGGCGTCTCGCCTCGTCACCGGCGAGACGGCGCGCCAGCATGTCGAGGTTGCCGATGATGATCGCCAGCATGTTGTTGAAATCGTGCGCGAGACCGCCGGTCAGCTGGCCCAGCGCCTCCATCTTCTGCAGCTGGCGCAGTTGCCCTTCGCTCGCCTCCCGCCGAGCCATCTCTTCGGCAAGTGCGGCGCTCTTCTGCGCTAGGGCGAGGACATAGCGCCGGCCGGCGGCGATCACGAACAGCGCCAGCATCATCGCGGCGAGCAGGCTGACGGCGAACGCCGCCACCAGGCGCGCGCGACTGGTGGCGACCTGCGCTTCGCGGTGGGTCAGCAAGCGCATTTCGGCCGCCTCGATGGCCGCGTTGGCGGCACGGACATCCCCGAGGCGATTGATGAGGAGATGGCTGCGGACGGCCGCGATCGCCTCGCTGCGCCGCCCCCCCTGGAGGAGGCCCAGCGTGCGGTCGAGCTCCCCGATCTGGGCCTGCGTGGCGCGATCGAGGTCATCGATGCGCGGCCCGGCGGTGGAATTGTCGCCGGTAAGCTCGCGGAGGTGCGACAGCAAGCGCGGCGCATCGGCCTTCGCGTCCGCGTACTGCGCGAGGTAACGATCATCCTCGGTGATCAGATAGCCGCGCTCAGCCAAGGTCGCGTCCTGCACCCGGGCGAACAGGGCCTGGTTAAGCCGCCGGACTTCGAGCGTATGGGTGACCCAGCGCTCAGCGTCGGCAGCCTGATTGGCCAGCACGAGGGCGGCCACGCCCGCGACCAGCAGCAGGACGAAGCTCACCACGACCGCAAGGGTGAGCCGCCGTGCGCCGGGAACGACGCTATCCAGCCCCAACCGGTCCACGCCCCCACTCCACCCGATACAGCCGCCTCAGCGGTTCGGCACTTCAATCAAAATTTTGCGGCCAAGCAAATGCGCCGCATGCGCGCGGTGGCGATTCTCGCCATCCATGGGAGAGCAACCGGCAACCAGGCCAAGATTTGCTTCTCACCGCCTGACACGGAAGCGATCTGGCCGCCAAGCCGGATTGCCGCGCATTCCAGAGTTTCGATGGGCCCGCTCGCCAGTATGTCTTGCGGCGGACAGACGCCACGCGCCTACCCCCCTAGATGCGCGCCTGGTGCACAGATCCGAGGCCAGGCTCCCAGGTCTGCCTGCAAAGCGCCGGACAGATCCCCTAATGAAAGCGGGAGACCGAATGCCTGAGCGCCATCTGCTCGCGCAAGAGAACGAGACACTCAAGCGACAGCTCGTCGAGCGCTCTCGTTCGCTGCACGAGACCGAAGCCTGCTATGATGCCGTCTTCAACTCCGCCCTGGCCAATATGGCGATCTGTTCAGTCGACGGAATCGTCCTGGACGCCAATCGCACGGCGCTTGGAATCAACGACCTGCAGATCGGCGACTGCGTCGGCAAATACCTGTGGGAGACGCCCTGGTACGACAATCATCGGGAAGAAGGCGCGAAAGTAAAAGCCGCTATCCAGGCGAGGAGCGCCCGCATCACGCGATACGAATCGCGCATTCGCCTGCCGAACGACGAATGGGGCGTGTTCGAAACCAACATCCGGCCGGTCCGAGCCAACGTCGGCGGCGATGTCCGCTTCCTGGTGATCGAGGCGCGCGATCTCACGAGCGTCAAGGCCAGCGAGGAGCGCGCGCACCGCGCCGAGCGGATGGAGGCCCTGGGGCTGCTGACCGGGGGCATCGCCCACGACTTCAACAACTTCCTGACCGTCGTCATCGGCGCCCTCGACCTCGTCGTACGGCGCCCGGACAAGGGCAATCGCGACGCCCTGATCGAGGCCGCCCTGGAGGCGGCGCAGAAGGCGGAAGCCCTCAACAAGCAACTGCTCGCGTTCGCCCGCCGCACGCCGGTCGCCCCCCAGGACACCAATGTCGGCGCCACGCTGCAGAGCCTCGCGCCGCTGCTGAAGAAGGCGGTGGGGGAAGCGGTGGAGGTGCGGGTGCATGTGTCCGGCGGTCCGCAAACCGTGCGGATGGACCTTGCGCAATTCGAGGCCGCCGCCCTCAACCTTTGCGTCAATGCGCGAGACGCCATGCCCAGCGGCGGCGTCATCGACATCGAGGTGCGGCCGGCCACGCCGCAGGAGGCGGCCAACCTCGACGTCAAGGCGCCGGCGGTCACCATTGCGGTGAAGGACACCGGCGTGGGGATTCCCGCCGACATCCTGCCGCGCGTCTTCGATCCCTTCTTCACCACCAAGTCCTTGGGCGGCGGCGCCGGCCTCGGCCTTAGCCAGGTCTATGGTTTCGCCCGCCGCAGCGGCGGCGCGGTGGATGTGGCCAGCCCCGCCGGCCACGGCGCGATCTTCAAGCTCGTCCTGCCCTGCGCGACCGCCACGGCGCTCGCTTCGGAAAGTGCGCCGGACCCATGGCGCGCCCTCGCCTTCCGTACGGCGCTGTTGGTTGAGGACGACCCCAGCGTCGCCAGCGTCACCGAAGCCATGCTCACCGAACTCGGGCTCGAGGTCGTGACCACCTCGGATGGACCGGAGGCCCAGCGGTTGCTGGAGCGCAGCGCTTTCGACCTGCTCATGACAGACGTCATCATGCCCGGCGGCATGACCGGCGTGCAGCTGGCGGAATGGGCGCGGCGACGCCGGCCAGAGATGAAGGTCCTGCTCTTCTCGGGCTGGGCCGCCGAGCAGATGGTCGGACTGCAGGCTGGCCCCGGTCTGCTCCAGAAGCCGTTCGATCTGGCGGCGTTGCGCCGGGCCCTGGTCTCGATCGACTGAGGCGAGGGAAGCGCCGCCCCCGCCGCCAGTGTGCCGGGCTCGCCAGCCTATGGGTCAGCCGCCGGAGCGAACTTCAGATCCGCTAAAGCCCACCAGAAACAGGGACTTGCTAGTATCCTGATCGATTCCGAAGTTCGCCCGAGCCGAACTTCGGAATCGGGACACTAGATCAAGGCCCCGTCTTCGATCCCGCCTTCGAAGCGCCACGTCTGCCGGCGCCGGTCCTCGCCGCCATGAGCGAGTTGGAGCCAGTCCGCCCACTCACGCTCGAGGCGACGCCTCGCCAATTCCGTCCTCGCCTGGGCCCGAAGCCTTGCGCAATCATGCGCACGACGCCGGTACAGTTCGCGCAAATCCATATCGTCGCTCCCCCGCTCGTGCTCGCGCGTTTCCCGGGCGCCGCCGCCCGGGAACGCTTTATTCTTGAGCCGACGTTTCCTCTCCTGGCCTAGGGCCGAACAGACCATCCCACATATCGCAGATCTGATATGTCCTTCAGCGGACACTACGTCGCGCTTCGACGCCGGTCGGCCAGACGCGCGGTTCGGCCGGTCTTCTGAGCGCAGCCTCGCGCACGTCGATGGCGCTGTAGCTGGTCGCCTGCTCCATGTCCTTCAGGTCGGCGTAGCATTCGCAGGAGCGGCGCATGAGCCCATCGCGATCGAGAAGGGTGAGCCGCGATCGGCCGAGCTTTATCAGCCCTTCCAGCCGGAATCGCTGCAGGATGACGTTCACCGAGGTTCGCTGGGCCCCGAGCATCTTGGCGAACACTTCCTGCGGAAGCGCGATCTCCGAGCGCTCCAGAACATCGCAGCAGGTCAGGATCCACTTCGCCAGCCGTCGCTCGATCGGGTGGAGGGCGTTGCAGGCGCCGTTGCGGACCGCACAGCTCATCTTCCAGGCGCAATAGCCATGGATGATCTCGCTCATGTGGCTGGAACCCTGGATCGCCGCGCGGAACAGGTCGGCGTCCACGGCGGAGGCGGCCACCTCCATGTGACAGACGTCGCGGGTCAGACCGGTCCGCAGTCCGAGCGCCGCCATCGCGCCCACCGCGCCTTCGCGGCCGACCAGCACACATTCGATTTCGGTTCCATCCTGGAAGATCGCCAGCTTCGACACCACGCCGCTGTGCAGGAAATAGACGGTGTCCAGCGGCTCGCCCTGTTCGCACAGAACCTGACGTGGCTTCAGCCGGACCTCGCGGATGCAAGACCTGGGAAGATCCGCATCCAATGCCGACAGCAGTAAATTCCGATTGGACAACTTGGGAACCCCACCCCCGCCCCGCCGCCGAGGCTGCAGGGGACCAGTTCAAAACGCGCGACAACTATCTTCGTTTATGGCGCTTGAGACTAACTTAAGTTGTCATCCACTTCGCATCTGCAAAAAAATCTTTAGGCAGTCACTTGAATCCGCTATGCAAAGACATATCGCAGTGCGAAGGCGGACGCCTTTACGCTCGATTATTAGCAATCACATCCCAGTGACAAGACCTCGCGGGCGATGGGGTGGCCGAGCAGGCCGGTTCCCACGCCCGTGACGAATCGGGCCGGTGAGCTAAAAGAGCGGCGTCACAGGCGCCTCGACGTCAGGGCAGAACTGCAGGAGCCGGCGTTGAATCCACCCGAACGAGCGATCATTCTCAGCGCCGGTCAGGGACGGCGGCTGTCGCCGCTCACGGATCGTCGGCCGAAGTGCCTGATCAATCTCTCCGGGCGCACCATGCTGGGGTGGCAACTGCTCCGGCTCGAGGCCGCCGGCGTGCGTGAGGCGGTGGTGGTGACCGGCTTCGGCGCCAACCTTGTCGACGCCGAGATCGCCCGCCTGGCGCAGGGCCCGCTGAAAGTGCGCACCCTGTTCAATCCCTTCTATGCCCTGGCCGACAACCTCGCCTCCTGTTGGCTCGCCAGACGCGAATTCGACCAGTCGGTGCTGCTGCTGAACGGCGACACCCTCTTCGAGACGGCGATCGCCGAGCGCCTGATCGGCGCCCCGCCCGCCGAGATCACGCTCGCGATCGACCGTAAGCCCACCTACGATTCCGACGATATGAAGGTCCAGACAGACGGCTCGCGCCTGTGCGCCATCGGCAAGTCGATCGAGACCTACGACGCCGAGTCAATCGGCTTCCTGCGCTTCTCCGCGGATGGCGCGGCGCGGTTCTCGCATGCGATCGAGGAGGCGATGCGCCGCCCCGAAGGACTCAAGCGCTGGTACCTGAGCGTCATCGACCACCTGGCGCACACGACCGACGCGGTCGCGGTGCAATCGATCGAGGGGCTGGAGTGGGGCGAGACCGATTTTCCCGAGGATGTCGCCGCCAACGTCGCCCTCACCGCGAGCTGGGTGGCCAAGGGCGCCGGCTAAGCCCGCCGGTCAACCGGCGGGCCAGAGGGCGCGCAGATGGTCGGTCAGCGCCTTGGCGGCGGGCGGCGCGAGGTCGACGGCCGGGCTGAGCTGCGGCGCCCCCGGCCAGCCGCGATCGGGGAAAACCAGCTCCGCGAAACTGCGCTCGCCCTCGTAGCGCGGCAGGACGTGAAAATGCACGTCGCGGTCCACCATCATCAGCATCAGATAGTTGATGCGAGCATAACCCACGAACTGCGACAGCGCCTGCTCCACCCCGCGGGTTACCACCGCGAGATCGGCGAACGCCTGCGGGCTGAGGTCGGAGAAGGCCTCCGCCGGCTCCTTGCACACCAGCACCAGGGCGCCCAATGTGGGCTGACTTGGGCGCACCAGCACCAGCCAGCTCGCCGTCTCGGCGACAAGATTGTGCGGATGGCCGAACTTCCGAGCCGTGGGATTCGTCATAAGGCCTACTCGGCGACCGATCGTGCTGCGACCGCGCCATTAGGAATTCAGTTCAACCGATGAAAGCAAGAGGGCGGCGCAAATTGGATCGACAGACCGGCGCACAACGAGGCGTGACGCTTGCGGCGGGCGACGGCCGAATCTGGGGCATGAGCGGCGCCGAGCGGCTGGAGCGAACCTTCGCCCGCGCCGGTCTGCGCGACACCCCCCTTGCATCCCTGTCCGCCGGCGGCGCCGGCACCGTAGTGCTGGTGCGCGCCGACTGGGTCTACGACGAGAGCCTGATCGCCGCCCTGGCCAAGCGGCCGCGCGCCCTATTGGTCGGGCCGAACGGCGAGGCCCTGGCCGCCCATGTCGACGCCGCCGAGGCGCCCGGGGTGGCCGCCGCGCTGGAAGGCGGCGACGCCGCCGCCCTGGCCGGGCTGGAGCGGCTGGATCCGACCACGCTGGCCTACAACGAGGCGCTCCGCAAACGCGAGCCGCCGGTGCTCGAGCCGCTCAACGCCGAGCGGGTCCGCGCCGTCGAGGCGCGGCTTTTCAAGGGCTCCTACAAGGGCGTGACCGACATCGTCACCAAGAGGGTCTGGCCGGTCCCGGCGCGGATCGTCACCCGCTGGTGCGCGCTGGCGAAGATCACGCCGAACCAGGTCACCTTCGCGGGCTTCCTGCTGGTGATCGCCGCCTTCTACTTCTTCTGGCGCGGCCAGTTCGCGGCCGGCCTCGTCTGCGGCTGGATCATGACCTTCCTCGACACCGTCGACGGCAAGCTGGCGCGGGTGACGCTGACATCGTCGAAATGGGGGAACATCTTCGACCATGGCATCGACCTGATCCATCCGCCCTTCTGGTGGTGGGCCTGGTATGTCGGCGTCCAGCAGGGTCCTCATCCGTTGCCCGGCGGCGACTGGATGCTGGGCGTGGTGCTGGTCGGCTATGTCGCCCAGCGCGTGGTCGAGGGCGTCTTCATGCGCAGGTTCGGCATGCACATCCACTCGTGGCGGCCGTTCGACAGCTGGTTCCGGGAGATCACCGCCCGGCGCAACCCGAACCTCATCCTGCTGACCGGCGCGGCCCTGCTCGGCCGCCCCGACGTCGGCTTCGCAGCCATGGCGCTGTGGACCGCCCTCTCCCTCGTCGTCCATCTCGTGCAGTTCGGCCAGGCCCTCGCCGCGCCGAAAGGCGGCGTGGTCTCCTGGCTGTCGCGGTGATCGCCGATCAGGCGGCGTCCTGCCGGTCGGCTTGCGGGCGTCGCCTGAGCAGCAGCCAGAGCATGCCGAGGCCGATCGCCACCGAGGACGCCACCAAGGCGGCGCCGGCCGCCTCCAGTCCATAGCTGCGCACGAGGAACGGCAGCGTCGCGGCGTAGGCGGCGGCGACCACCACCCGCACGCGCACCGTCGCGCCGGCGTAGCCCAGCGAGATCACCATCGGCTCCAAAGGCAGGCTGATCAGGTTGACCACCGCGGCCGCAACCTGCCAGGTCATGATGCCCGCCGCTGCGGCGAAGCCGGCGCCCATCACCAGCCGCAGCAGCGGCGCGCCGGCGAAGCTCGAGATCGCCATAAGCACCAGGCCCACCGCGCTGGCGGCCAGGGTGATGCGTCCGGTGAGCCGCCACATGGTCTGCTCGCGCTGCTCGGCGCGCAGGCGGACGAGCTCCGGATAGAGCGCCGGGATCAACAGCCGGACCGGCTTGGCGATGGCGTCGGCGACCTGGCGGCCGATGCGCCAGAGCGCAGCGTCGGCCGGCCCCAGCAGCCCGCCGACCATCAGGGTCACCAGGTGAGTGAAGGCCACCCCCAGGGTTGCGTTGAGATTGGTCGCCCAGGCGAACCGCCAGACGCCCGGCGTCTCGATGCGCACCGGCCCCAGCCAGCGAAACCCGTGCAGCAGTCCCTGGCGCTCCATCGCCCGCCACGCGGCGACCGCCAGCAGGAGGAAGCCGGCGACGGTGCCCAGCGCCCAGATTCCCAGGAAGGCGGCGAGGCCGGCGTGCAACCAGTAGCCCAGGGCGCAGCCGGCGAGGCGGACCAGCGAGATCACCGCCGCCTGGCCAGCCAGGACGTCGAACCGGTCGAGCAACCGCAGGATGCCCAGCGGCGCTGCGGCGGTGATGAACATCACCGAGAGTGCGTAGGCCGCCGCCAGCGGCCCCTGCTCGGCCCCCCAGCCCAGACGCGAGCCGAAGGCCAGCGCGGCGACCACGCCGAGCGCCACGCCGACTAGGCCGCTGACCAGGTCGAGCAGCAGGGTGAAGCGCACGACCCGCTGCAACTCGCCGATCCGCCGCTGGGCGAGCGGCTCGGCGCCGTACTGCAGGACCGTCTGCCAGGACTGGAACTTGACGACGTCGCCGAGCAATTGGGCGAAGGCGTGGATCATCACCAGCAGGCCGAGGCCACGGACCCCGAGCGCCCGGGCGGCGACGGCGGTGTAGGCGAGGCTGAGGACCGCATTGACCGCCCGGCCGCCGAGCAGCTTGCCGGCGTTGGCCAGTACGCGGCGAAAGATGGCCCCGGCGCTCGCCGGCGGGGGCGCGTCGGTGGCGGCGTTCATGCGGATTTGCCGGGACGGGGCGGATCCGAGGTGATCGGATGAGCCTCCGCCGCGAGCTCGATCGCCCGCTGCTCCTCTTGCGCCATCACCGCGACTCTTCTGACCCCGCCTGCCTTCGGCCGTATCTAGTGCCGTCAGCGCGGAGGTCAAAGCCGAGCCGTCGCCTCGCACGGCCGTGTCTGAATCCAGACAGACGTCAGCCGCGGATCTGGGCGAGGAAATGCGAGGCTGCGCGCGGGTCCGGTCCCCCCTTCAGGCTCGAGATCAGCACCCGCAGCCCGGCCTTGATGGCCGAGGCTTCTTTTCGCCAGCCGGCGAGCTTTACGGGCGCCACCGACGGCTGCAGCTCGGAACTGGTAAGTACAAGCTGAGCCGTAGACTTGCCCGATCCTGTAGCTGACGCGGCCTGTTCTTTGCGGCGCTGCATTTGTCGCTTGAGCGACCGCAAGGCGCATGCGAGGCAGCCGTATGCGTCTGACCGGTGCGCGGTTCACGACACCCCGATTGCTTGCGGGCTGGGCGATCATACTGTGCCTTGGGGCAGGCGCGCCCGCCTGCGCGCAGCAGGCGCCGGCGCCCGCCGAGAGCTCTGAAACTGCATCGCCGCCGGAGCCGGCCGCCGTAGACCCGGAACTGCTGCGCCCGCTTGCCCCGCTCGACCAGTTCAGCGTCGAAAGCCAACAGCCGAGTGGGCCGGCGCCTGCCCCGCCACCGCGGGTCACCTATACGGTGCGCACGGAGGGACTTGAGGCCACCGGGCTGAGGGACCGCTTCCACGAGCTCTCGGCCCTGGAACAGAGCCGCGGCAAGGCGTCCAACGTCGCGCAGATCCGGGCGCGCGCCGCCGAGGATCAGGCCCTGGCCGAAACCCTCATGCGTTCCGAAGGCTACTACGACGCAAAAGCCGACGTCGTGGTCGGACTCCCGCCAGACGCGAGCGGACGCGTGGTCGTCACCGTGACCGCGACGCCCGGCCCGCGCTATCGGCTGGGCGCCGTGCAGGTGAGCGGACGGGAAACCCAGCCGCCCGGGCTTGCGCGCGACGCCCTGCCGCTTCACACGGGCCAGCCGATCCTCGCGCCCGCCGTCGAGGCGGCCGAGGCGAACGTGCGGGTTCGGCTGCCGGAGCAGGGCTACCCGTTCGTCCAGGTCCAGCAGCGGGACATCGTCCTCGATGCGGCGACCGGCGCCGGGGACTACACCCTCCCGGTAACGCCAGGTCCCCGCTCGAGCTTCGGCGGCTATCAGGTCTCCGGCGACCCGGTGTTCGGCCCCAAGCACATCGGGGTGATCTCGCGTTTTCGCGCCGGCCAGCTCTACGACAGCCGAAAGGTCGATGACCTGCGGCGCGCGCTGGTGGCGAGCTCCCTCTACGCCAGCGTCGGGATCGAGCCGGTGGATACCGGCCGCCGGGCGCCGGACGGGACCGAGCGCGTCGACCTGCACGTCACCGGCGCCGCCGCGCCGCCGCGGACCCTCAGCGGCAGCCTGGGCTATGAGACCGGCCTGGGCGCCACTCTCAGCGCGACCTGGACGCACCGGAACCTGCTTCCGCCCGAAGGCGCGCTGATCCTGAACGGGGTCGCGGGGACTCAGCAGCAGCTCCTGGGCGCTACGTTCCGCCGGTCGAACGCGGGCCAGCGAGACCGCACGGTGGAGGCGACCGCCCAGGTGTCCCGGCAGGACATCGACGCCTACCAGGCGAACACCGCCACCCTCAGTGCGCGCGTCTCGCGCCAGAGCACGCCGTTGTGGCAGAAGCGCTGGACCTATTCGGCGGGGGTCGAGGCGCTCGTCACGAGCGAACAGGGCTATGACCTCTCGCTAGGCCGACGCGTGCGGCGCACCTACGAGGTGGCCGCACTGGTGGGCCAGGTCACCTATGACCGTTCCGACAGCCTGCTCGATCCCTCGCGGGGCTTTCGGCTGACGCTGCGGCCAAGCCCGGAGATCTCGCTGGGCGACGGGACCAGGCCTTACTTCAAGGCCCTCGCAGAGGGATCGGCCTATTGGCCGATCGCACAAGCCTTCGTCCTGGCGGGGCGCTTGCGGCTGGGCGGTCTCTTTGGCGCCCAGCCGCAGGACATCGCGCCCTCGCGGCGCTTCTATGCCGGCGGCGGCGGATCGGTGCGCGGCTACGGCTACCAGTCGCTGGGGCCCAGGGATCCCGGCGGCGATCCCATCGGCGGCAGCTCGCTCACGGAGTTCTCCGTCGAAGGCCGCTACCGGTTCGGCGACCTCGGCGTGGTCGCCTTCGTCGATGGCGGCCAGGTGTACGAAAGCTCGACGCCGCGCTTCAGCGACCTTCGGTACGGAGCTGGCCTGGGCGCGCGCTACTACACCAACTTCGGCCCCATCCGGCTCGATGTGGCGACCCCGCTGAGCCGCCGGCCGGGCGACAACGTGGTCGCCGTCTACATCTCGATCGGACAGGCGTTCTGATGTCCCAGACATCGCCAGAGCCGCCCGCCGAGAGGCCGCGCCGGAGGCTGAGCGGGCGGCAGATCGCGATCTGGTGCGCGTCCGCCGCCGGTGGGCTGCTGCTCCTGGCGATCCTCGTGGGCTTCGGGGCGAATACGACGGGCGGTCGTCAACTGCTCGCGGGCGTCGTCGGCAGCCATCGGCTGGGCGACGGACTGCAGGTGAAGATCGGCCGCATCGAGGGCTCGCTCTACGGGCGCATGACGCTGCGCGATGTCACGCTCAGCGATCCTAAGGGCGTATTCGCCACGTCGCCCGCGATCGTCGTGGACTGGCGGCCTCGCGAACTGCTGCGCCGGCATTACCTCTTCCGTGAGCTGTCTTCCGACACCATTCGGCTGCTGCGCGCGCCCGCGCTCAAGGCGAGCCCGCCAAAGCCGAATGCGCCGACGCTGCCGGACATCTATCTCACCGTGCGCAAGCTGCACGTTGGCGCGTTGATCCTGGAGCCGGCGCTCACCGGCGATCGGCGCAGCCTGCGCATCGACGGTTCGGTCGAGCTCTTGCACGGGCGAGCGCGGGCCGACGCCCTGGCGCTGGCGCAGATGATCGACGGCCACGCCGGCGGAGACCGGCTGACGCTGCGGTTGGACACGGCGCCGGACCAGAACCGGCTGGCCCTGGACGCCCATCTCGCCGCGCCACAAGGCGGCGTCGTCGACCGGCTGGCCAGGCTCGGCGGGTCGTTCGCGTTCGAGCTTACGGGGCGCGGCGACTGGCGCGCCTGGAACGGCCGCGCCGTGGCGACCCTGGCCGGCAAAGGCCTGCTGGACACCGTGCTGACCGCGCGGAACGGCGAATTCGCCGCCCACGGAGAGGCGCATCCGGCGATGGTTCTGAAAGGCCCGCCGGGAGCCCTCACCCAGCCCGCCCTTGGCATCGACATTTCAGGTCGTCTGCAGAAGCGCCTGCTCGTCGGCCGCGCGCGTCTCGCGTCCGCGGCGATGACCCTCGCGGCCGCCGGTCGCCTGGACCTGGCCCGCAGCCGCTTCGTCGGCGTCAACGTCGCGGCGCGGCTCCTCAGGCCCGAGGCGGCGTCGCCGCAGCTCAACGGCCAGGACCTCACCGCCAACCTGCAGCTCGAGGGCGCCTTTGCGCGCCCGGTGATCGGCTACGAGATCCGCGCGGCGCGCCTCGGCTTCGGCTCGGCCGTGCTGGAAAGCGTTCGCGCCGCCGGAAACGGCCGGGTCGACGCCAGGCGCACCCTGCGGCTGCCGGTGCACGTCACCGCCGCGCGGATGATCGGCGCGCCAGAGGCGGTGGGCGGACTCGCGCGCAATCTTCGCATCGACGGCGATTTGCTGATCAGCGCAGAGCAGATCGCCTCGGACAATCTGCGGCTGAAGTCCGACACGGGCGACGCCACCGTCATCCTCGCGCTGTCGCTGAAGACCGGTCGCTACGATGCGGCGTTGAAGGGACGGGTGAACCGCTATCCGGTGACGGGTCTCGGCGTGGTGGACGTGGTCACCGACGCCAAGCTCGTGCCCACCGGCCGTGGCCTGTTCCGCATCGCCGGCCACGTGCATGGCCGGACGCTCGGCCTGACGAACGCCTCCGCGGCGAAGCTCCTCGGCGGCGACGCCGTCCTCGATGCGGATTTCACCCGCTCGCCCGACGGTGTCTTCGGCCTCGCGAACCTGCGCCTGGCAGCGCCCAGGTTCCGCATCCTGAACGGCGGCGGGACCTATTCGAACGACGGGCGCCTCGCCCTCACCGCGACCGCCACTTCCGCCGACTACGGGCCGCTGCGGCTCGACGTCGTGGGGACCGTTCGCGCGCCCCAGGCGCGGCTCAGAGCGACAAACCCAAAGGTCGCCGGCCTGACCGGCCTCGACCTGCGCCTCACCGGCGTGGGCGCAGGCGCCTATGCGATCAACGCGACCGCGGCCTCGCCTTACGGCCCTGTCGCGGCCGACGTGCGGCTGCGCCTCGCCAAGGGCGCCATGGCGGCCGACGTCCGCCGCCTGAGCGTCGACGGCGTCACGGCGACAGGCCAGCTCCGCCAGACCCCGGCCGGGCCGTTTGCCGGACTGCTCCGCGTCTCCGGCTCGGGGCTCGACGGTACGGCGCGCCTCAGCCCGGAGGGCCGCTTCCAGCGCGCCGACATCGTGCTGCGCGCGGCCAACGCGCGCGTGCCGCTGAAGCCCGCGCTGACGGTGGCTCAAGGCACGCTCAACGCGACCGCCATCCTCTATCCCAAGGCGCCGGCGATCACCGGACGCGCCTCGCTGGACGGCCTGCGGCAGGGCGAGCTGGTGGTGAACACGGCCACGGCGAACATCGACTACCGTGGGGGGGCCGGAAGCGTGAATGTCTCGGCCAGCGGCCAGACCTCCGCGCCCTTCACGATCGCGGTCAACGCCGGCCTCGCTCCCAATCTGATCCGCGTGAACGGCCAGGGCTCGATCAGGCGACTGCCGATCCGCCTCGCCGCGCCGGCGGAGGTCCGGCGCGACGCGGACGGCTACCGCCTTGCGCCCACGACTTTGCTGCTGCCGAACGGCCGGATCGACGTCTCCGGGGCGTTCGGCAAGACGAAGCGGGTTGCGGCGCGGCTGCGCAACGTCGACCTCGGCATCGCCAACCTGTTCTCGGCCACGCTCGGGCTCGGCGGCTCGGCGTCCGGCGCCGTCGACGTCAGCCTGCCCGCCGGCGGCGCGGGTCCCAGCGGCCGGGCTCAGCTGCAGGTCGCCGGCTTCACCCGCACCGGCCTGACGACCATGTCCGAGCCGGTCGACCTCGCCCTTCTGGCGAACCTGTCGGACGCAGGGGCTGACGCCAGCGCCGTCGTCCGCTGCCGTGGCGCGGTCATCGGTCGGCTGCAAGGGCGGGTGACGCCTGCCCGCGGCCCTCGCGGCGGCTCGTGGATCGCCAGGTTCAAGGCCGCGCCCGTCTCCGGCGGCCTGCGCTACAACGGCGCGGCCGAGGTGCTCTGGGCCTTCACCGGGGTTGGCGGCCAGGAACTTGCCGGCCCGATCGCCATCGGCGCCGATGTCGGCGGCCGCCTCGACGCGCCGCGGCTGACCGGCGTCATCCGCTCCCAGGCCGTGCGCTACGAAAACACCTCGTTCGGCACGGTGATCGACAACATCGCGATCGATGGCCGCTTCACCGACACCCGACTGGAGATCGCAAACCTCACCGGCCGCGCCGGACGCGGGACGGTCCAGGCCCGCGGCTACGCCGACCTGTCCTCGGCGAGCGGCTTTCCGATCGACCTTCGGGTCGCGCTCGACGACGCCACCCTCGCCCGGAGCAATCTGATAAGCGGCGCCCTCACCGGGAACCTCGCGGTCACCAACAGCCGGGCGGCCGGCGCCCTGATCTCCGGGAACCTGCGGGTCAACCAAGCCGAGTACCAGATTGCGCGCCAGGGCTCCGCCGAGGTGGTCGAGTTGACCGGGGTCCGCCAAAAGGGTCAACCGCTTCAGCCGGCCTCGACCAGCAAGACGGCAGGCCCGCCGAGCATCTGGAAGCTCGACATCGGCGTGCGCGCGGACAATCAGTTGTTCGTGCGCGGGATGGGACTGGACGCCGAGTGGGGCTCGAGCCTGCGGATCCGCGGCGACGCCCGCAACCCCGTGATCGTGGGCGACATAAATCTGATCCGCGGCCGCTTTTCCTTCGCCGGTCGGGACCTGACCCTCTCGCACGGCGTGATCCACCTGAACGGGGCCAGCCCGCCGAACCCGACTCTCGACATCCAGGCGTCCACCAGCGTCGAGGGCGTGACGGCGACCATCAACATCGGCGGGACAGCACGCAATCCCGACATCACCTTCAACTCGACGCCCGCGCTGCCCCAGGACGAGGTGCTCGCAAGACTGCTGTTCGGGAGCTCGGTGACCTCACTCTCGCCGCTCCAGGCGGTGCAGCTGGCGGGCGCGCTGAACTCGCTCCGTGGCGGGGGCGGCGGCCTCAATCCGCTCGGGAAGCTCCGGCGGGCCGCCGGATTGAACGAGCTGCGGTTCTATGGGGCTGACGCGGGAACCGGGCGTGGACCGGCCGTCGGCGCGGGCCGGTACATCTCGAAGAACATCTATGTGGAGATCACCACGGACGCGCGCGGATTCACCGCGACCCAGATCGAGATCGCCCTGACCTCGGCCCTGCGGGTCCTGAGCCAGGTCGGCGCGCTCGGCGGCTCGAACGTGACCCTTCGCTACTCGCACGACTATTGAGAACGCGGACGGTCCGGCCGAGCCGGCGCAGTCCCCCCCCCCCGCCAGGCTGGCGCGACCTTCGATCAGTGGCCTTTCAGCTTCCGCGCTTCGCGCTCGAGCGTCGCGCGGTCGTTGCCGTGCCTTTCGATCAATTTGCGGACCTTCTCAACATCCAGTCCGATCGCTTCGGCGAAGTGGCGCACCTCGTAGTCCTCGGCGCCCGAAACACGGCTGCGGTCCGGTTCGCCGATGTGGTCCTTGTTGTCGGCCATACTCATTCTCCTCGGTGACGGAATGGCCGCGCCGAACCAGGGTTCCAGCCGACCACCCGCGGACCGTGCCGCCCTCTGGCGCGGCCTGGCGCTGCCAGAGCTCACGAGCGGCTCATTGAATGACCGACTTGCGTCATCAGCTTGCTGAAGGCGCAGGATTTCTGCCGCCGCCCAGGCCGCGCGCGGTAATCTCGGCCAGCGTCGTCGCCAACTCGTCGGGATCGAAGTCCGTCCCGGGGCTGTGCGGCAGGCTCTCGGCGCAAATCCCGAGGACGGACCGCTGAAAGATATAATAGACGCGATCGAGCAGCCGCCGATCGATTTCGGGCGCGGCCTGCTCAAGCGCTTCACGGAAGCGATGCAGGACAGGGGCGTAGGCTTGGACGATCGGCTCGATTAGCCCAGGTTCGATCGGCTGCAAGGTGCTGACGGCGACAAGGCGTATATAGAAGCGCCAGCCCGGATCCTCGGAGGCGAGGCGGTCGAGGTGGGCCTTGGCGTAGGCTTCGAGGATCGCCTGAAGATCGCTGGCGTCCGCGGCCTCGAGGGCGCTGTCCAGCGCGGCCGATAATTCGAAGACGCGCCGCAACAGCACCTCTCGAAACAGCTCGTCCTTGCTGCGGAAATGGTAGGTGGCAAGGCCGAGCGGCACGCCCGCGGCCTGGGTGATGTCTCGCACCGAAGCGCCGAAATATCCCCGATCCGAAAATAACTTCTCGGCCGCGACCAGCAGCCGTTCTCGCCCATTCGCCCGCGGGCGGATCCGTTTTTCGCTCACCGCGCGAGGGTAGAAGTTCGATTGACAGTCGGCAACGTCACTGTACGATCGTACAAAAATAGCCGCCGAGAGCGGGAGGAAGCGATGACGGTGACAGCGCCCCTTAGTCTCACCTCGACCGTGAAGGAGCCCGCCCTGGGACCATTGATCCCGGAGCGCAGCGGGCCTGGGCCGGTCACGGCGTCCCGACTGCGGCGCACGGCGCTTATCTATTTCGGCATCCTGCTGCTGGGCGGCGCGCCGCTGCTGATGCGGCTGTCGCCCGCCTGGCAAGCCGCGGGCGTGGGCCTCTGGTTCCCCGGGGCGGGGTTCCTGGCCGACGGCGGCTGGGCAGTCCTGCTGCTCCCGGTCACCTTGGCGCTCTTCGCGCTAGCGTTCTTCGCCTGGTTCGGGTCCGGGATGATCTTGGCGCCGCTGCTCGTCTGGGCGGGCGCGGCTGGATTGGCGGCGGCCCTGGCATCGCAAACCTGGACGCCCGGTCCTTTCGTTGCAGGGCTGCTGCTCGCCGCCTTCGGCGGCGAGGTCGTCCGCCGCTCGTCCAAGGCCCGGCGCGAGGGGCATGCGATGCTCCGCGCGCGCTCCGCGGGACTGCCGCGCGCCGAGCTCCGTTATGCGGAACGCGCGGCCGAAGCCGCGGCGGCGCCGGACATCGGCGAGTTGAGCCGCGAAGACCTGTGCGCGGTGCGTTACGCCCTCGACCGCGCGCTCCAGCCGCTCGAACGCTTCGACGGGTTCGACGTGCGGGACATCTTCCAGACGGCGGCGCTACGCTACCAGATCAATCACATCGGCTATGCTCTTTCGCAGGTACAGGCTCAATATACGCCGAGCTTCCATGGTTATCTTTCGCTGGCTCAGCGCAACGCGATCGAGAAGTACCTGCTTCGTCGCGTTTGGGATTATTGGATCTATGAATCGATCTGGGGACACCTGAATCTGAGCAACTGGGACCCAGCCGGGAAGGACAACATCATGTTGACCGGCTATTACGTTCCTCAGGTCGCGATCTACGCGAGCACGACAGGGGACGACCGTTACGGGCGCGAGGGCGCCCTGACCTTCCGCCTCAATGACCGGCAGCAATGGCGACACGACGTCCACACCATCAACAAATCGATCCTCGATAACCTGAGCCAATCGCCCTACTGCCTTTATCCTTGCGAGCCCAACTGGATCTACCCGGCGTGCAACCTGCGGGGAATGGCAGGCCTGGCGGCGCACGACCTGGCGTACGGAACCCATCATGTGGCCCAAGTCCTGGAACCCTTCCTGACGAACCTCGAAACCGAGTTCGTCGGTCCAACGGGGGAAATCGTCGCCCTGCGCTCCAGCCTGACCGGTATCCCGCTGCCGTTCCCCGTCTCAGACGTTACCTATGTTCCGACCCTCAACATCTTCGCGCCGGCGCGGGCGCGGCGCCGTTGGGTGCTCGCCGCGGCCGACCTGGAAAAGGCGATCGAGTGGCGGGACGGGGCGCCGGTGATGAATCTGCCCGACGATGGGATCGACTTCGGCGACTACCGGAAAGGGATCCGCGCGTTCGCCACGGCGACCATCCTCTGCTCGGCCCAGGAATTCGGCGACACCGATATCGCCAAGGCGGCGCAGAACACGCTTGATCTGCTTTGTAGGCGGACCGAGTCCGAAGGCGTCCTCAACTACGGCGCCTCCAACCTCACCAACCTGATCGCGCTCATCGGCCGTATCTCTCGGCGCGACGGCATTCGCGACCTGCACACCGTCCCGCCCGCGGCGGGCGTAAAGACGGGCCCCCTGCTCACCGAAGCGCGCTACCCGGACGTCCTGGTGGCGCGCGCGGTCAGCGACGGCCGCGGGCTCGAGCTCGTGCTCTACGCCTCGACCGACGGCTCCACCCAGGAGCTCGGACTGAGTCGCTTGGAGCCGGGCGCCGCCTACAAGGTGGAGGGTCGACCCGATCTGGCTTTCAAGGCCGACGATCATGGCGGGGCGCGTCTGAGGGTGCGGATCAAGGGCCGCTGCGCTCTTGCCATCCAGCCAGAGGCGCGCAGCGCCAGACCGTGATTTAGGATCAAGCCGGTTCGAGGGTTCCTATGGCCTGCTGCGCCGTCGCCATCTTCATCCTGAGCCAGGCGTATGTGCTCCTGGCCGCTGTGCGCGAGCTGATCTTCGGCAAGTCCGCTCCAGCGACGGCGGAGGTTTCAGGCGCTGCAGCCTGGCGGTTCGTGGAGAGCGCCGCCTCGGCGCCCCCCCGGGCCGCGCGGCTGAGGGCCGCGAGCCTGCTGACGCTGTCGCCGTGGACGGCCGCCGCCGGCTTCACCCTCGGCGCCCTCAGCGTGGCCGTCCTGTTCGTGCTTTCGCGCGCGGCTTCCGTGCTACCGGTCGCGCAGGCCATCTGCGGACACCTGCTTCCCTGATCACGCTCGGACGATGAGGAGAGTGCAATTTGGCAGACGGCGAGTCCTCCGGCCGGCTTCCGGCCGCTCCGCATGAAGGCGTTCGCGTCATCGACCTCGTCGCGGGTCTCATGGCCGCGGCGAGCCGGACGTAGAGCCCCCCGGCGGAGGGGCCGATCGCCGACAAAGCCGCGCGGTTGCGGGTGGCTGACTCAATTTTCTGCGACTCGCGATCAGGCCGGAGGTGTCGCGAAATCCACCGCCTCACCGCGCAATCACGACGTTGAATCCGCGACAGGGTTTTCGGGCAGCTCCCCGAATGACCTAAGCCGAACAGTACCGCACGCGACCGGTGCGCCTCAGGTATCGAATCGATCCATGTCGTCCTCGATCCAGTTGAATCGATAGGCTCTATTTGGGCCGATTTGCAGGCGTCGTGACAGCACCACGGCTAGCCGTAATGTGGGGGCGCCCCGACCTCTTCCGCAAGCATGTCCGCAAGGGTGAGCGCCGTCTCCTCGTCCCAGGCAAGCAACTGATTGGACGCCGGCATGCCATCGCCGCCCAAACCAGCAGGAAAGGCCATCGCCGGCAAACCGCTGAAATTGCCAAGCAGTGTGAACATGGCAATCCGCGGATCGCTCGCCTCTTCGAATGCGTGCGGCCTGATGCCTGCGCTCGGCGTGAGCAGAGCATCATAGTTCTCCAACGCATCCCGGATGCCGTCGGAGATCCTTCGCCGGGATTGGTGACCTGCAACAACATCAGAGGCGCTGAAGGCGCTGGAAGCCTCGACCATCTCTCGTAATTCAATCGAGAACCCATCCGACGCACCGCGCAGGTCCGCCCCGTAAAGTGCTGACAGCTCCGATCCAACGAGCGACATCACGACTGGAAGATCGATCGGGTGAATGTCGATCGTATCAACGGTCATGCCCGCCGACTTCGCGCGCGCCACACTTCGCTGGAAAGCGCGGACGATATCCTCGTTCAGCGGCTGCCATCGCTCCAGATCGAGTGTCGCGAGACGGGGCTTTCGATCGAGCGGCCCAGATGGCGGATAGACCCGATGCCGGGTAAGACCATGCCACAGAAGACGGCAATCTTCGACAGAACGAGCGTGGATTCCGACATGATCCAACGCCGATGCGAGCGGTACCGCGCCCTGTATGGAGATCGCTTCGAGCGAGGGCTTGAAACCGTAGCTACCGGTAAACGCGGCCGGGAGCCGGACCGAGCCCGCAGTGTCTGTTCCCAGCGCGGCGGCGGCCAATCCCGCTGTCACGGCCGCGGCGGAGCCGCCAGAGGAGCCGGCAGGCGTAAAGCCATGCCGCCACGGATTGTGCGTTGGGCCAAAGGCTTCGTTATTGGTGGTCGCTCCTGCGCAAGCCTCGTGGAGGTTGACCATTCCTAGGATAATGACGCCCGCTCGCCGAAGCCGTGAGACGCACGACGCATCCTCCTCCGCCAGCCGATGGCGATAGGCGCCAATGCCGGCATGACAGGGCAAGCCTGAAACCAAGATGTTCGCTTTGATGGCGATGGGAACTCCATCCAGGGCCGACAAGGGCTCGGCATGCGCAAAGCGGGCTCGGCTGGCCCGGGCGGCCGCAAGCGCACCTTCGGCGTCAAGAGCGACATAGCAGCCTGTGCGACCGTCGAACCGCGCAATCCTATCGAGGTAGATTTCGGTGGTGTCGACTGGATCGAAGCGGCCCAAGCGATATCCCGCGCCGAGATGTGCGACGCCGGCGTTGATAGCCTCCTCAGCGAAAGTTCGCGCCAATGTTTCACCCATAGATGTTCGGGCCGTCCTCGTTAAATACCGGAATTGCCGGCTGCAGGAGGACCAGATCGAGTGGACTAGAGCTCAATTCGACCTGATTGAACCGCTCAGCACGGGAGGAACGCTCCGGCCGATTTTATACAATAGATACCATTTGTCTCCACGCTAGTTCTATCAGGTGTCGAGAAACAAACGGCTTCATAAGGAATGGTATTTCAGCGGGTAACTCGCACACCCTGATGCATCCTGACATGACGATTACCTTAGTATCAGGGCGATGGTCTCGCACCCACTTCGCAAGATCGATTCCATTTAATTTACCCGGCATGTGCACGTCGGTGCACACAAGGTGGACACCTGAATCTCGTTTAAGCACAATCAGCGCACTCGCGACATCACGCGCCTCAACGACGTCGAAGCCAGCTTCTTCAAGAGTTTCGGCCGTATTGAACCTGACCATAAAGTCGTCATCAACGACCAGAACGCGATGCTGCGCCATGATGAGTGCCCAACACTTTGTGCCGTACCCGCCCGACGGTGCTCAGCGGCGACCGGCTTGAATGGACTTTGCTCTAGAGGGTATATCCTCCGGTACATTCCAGAACGGCGCCAGAGATATAGGCTGCCTCGTCTGTGCAGAGGAGGTAGACTGCGCCAGCTGCCTCGGATACGGATCCCGCTCGCCCTAAGGGAATGGACGAAGCGAGACCGGCCTGCAACTCTCGGCCCATCCCCGCCTTGACCGCCCTCCCCCCGACGTCAATCGTCGTCGGTTCGGCTCCCAAGCCGGTCATTCTCGTGTCGATGATTCCGAAGGAAACGGCGTTCACGGTCACGCCAAGCCTTCCCCATTCCTTCGCGGCCGTCTTCGTCAAGCCGATGACGCCCGCTTTGCCGGAGGAATATCCGGCCTGGCCGACATTCCCGCCCGTAGCGGCAATCGACGTGATGTTGACCACCGATCGCCTGCCAGGTTCAGCACCCGCGGCCCGCTCTGCTTTGACCGCCGTGGAGATGACCGGCTGCGCGGCGCGAAGAATACGGAATGGAGCCGAGAGATGAACCGCGAGCATGGCCTCCCATTGTTCATCGGTGACCTTTTGCAAGGTTGCGTCCCACGCATATCCGGCGTTGTTCACGATGATGTCGACGCCGCCGAAGGCCTCGACTGCGCTGTCAACGAAGCGCCGACCGAAGTCAGTCGCCGTGACGTCGCCGCAGACCGCGACCGCCTGGCCGCCCGCGGACTGGATTCCGGACACAACCTCATTCGCAAGCCCATCGTCGAGGTCGTTGACGACGAGCCGAGCGCCTTCCGACGCCAGTTTCTCGGCGACGGCGCGGCCAATGCCTCGCCCCGATCCCGAGACGAGCGCGATCCGTCCGTCCAGTTTGCGTCCCGTGTTGTCGCTCATACCAGCTTTCGCTCATCGAGGCCCAAGCTGCGGCCGATGATTTCCTTCATAATCTCGGAGGTCCCCGCAAAGATGCGGCTGACGCGAGAGTCGCTATACATTCGCGCGATGCGGTACTCTTCCATATAACCGGCTCCTCCATGCAACTGAACACATTCGTCCATCACTCGACCTTCGAGTTCGCTGGATACGAGCTTGGCCGATGACGCATCTTCGGCTGTGAGCTCCCGCCGATTAAGAAGAAGAACGCACTGATCGATATAGGTTTGAGCCATGTCGAGCTCCGCTCGCAGACCGGCCATGACGAAGCGTGTATTCTGGAATGCTCCAATGGGCTTCCCGAAGGCGCGCCTTTGCTTGACATAGTCGAGCGTGAGGTCGAACGCCGTCTGCGCCGTCGCCATGAAGCCGATCGCAGCGACGAGCCGTTCCTGCGCGAGAAAATTGGCGAGGTATTTGAAACCTTGCCCGGGCTCACCTAGCAGATTGGCGTTGGGCACTTTGACTTCGTTGAAAAAGAGTTCGGCGGTGTCCTGACTCTTTAGGCCCATCTTATCGAGCTTTCGGCCCCGTTCGAACCCATCCATGCCCCGCTCCACCAGGAACAGCGACACGCCATGAGGCCGGTCTGGATCGGTGCGCGCGGCCACCACCACAAGATCGGACAGGATGCCGTTCGAAATATAGGTCTTCGCTCCGTTCAGCAGCCAGTGATCGCCATGTTGAACGGCGCGGGTCTTCATGCCGGCCAGATCACTGCCAGTCGAAGGTTCGGTCATGGCCACTGCAAGGATCGTATCTCCCGAAACGATTCCTGGCATGAAGCGGGCCTGCTGCTCCTCCGTGCCTAGCTTGGCGACATAGGGCGCGACGAGGTCGCTGTGCAGGTTGATGTAGAAGCCGATATCGCCGTGGCGCATGTTTTCTTCGATGATGATCTGCTCGAAGCGGAAATCATCTATGCCTGCCCCCCCAAAGCGTTCGTCCGCCCATGTGCAAAGCAATCCTGCGGAACCGGCTTTCGTATAGAGGTCGCGATCGACCATTCCGTTCTCGCGAAAGCGCGCTCCGCGCGGCGCCACCTCCGTCTGCATGAAGTGGCGCACGGTGTCGCGGAATTGCTCATGCTCGGGCTCGAAAATGAACCGCCTCATGTCCAGTCGAAGGTCTGGCCGCTAGCCGCCATCTCGCGAAGTCTTGGGGGCGGACTGAAGCGGTTTCCGTAGCATTCGGCGAGCCGGTCGCATTCGGCGACGAATCTGGGGATGCCCACGGTCTCGATCAGAGAAAGAGTGCCGCCTGTCCAGGTCGGGAAACCCCAGCCGAGCACGGCGCCAAGGTCCCCGTCGGCCGGATGGGCGAGGACATTCTCCTCCAGGCAGCGCGCGGTCTCGACCGCCTGCACATAGAGGATTCGCTTCTTGACCTCGTCGACCTCTGGCTGAACGTCCGCGACGGGAAATTCGTCGGCAAGGCCCTTCCACAGCCGCTTCCTCCCCCCCTCCGGATATTCGTAGAACCCGCCGCCGGCCTTGCGGCCGGACCGCTTGAGCCCATCCACCATCCGCTCCATGACCGGCGCCGACCCGGGAAGAACATAGGCGGAATCTTCCGCCTGGCTTTGACGCACGATCTTCAGCGGCAGTTCGATCGAGGTCTCGTCGAGGACGGCAAGGGGCCCGACCGGCATTCCGGCCTGGCGCGCGGCATTCTCGATGAGTGCGGGCGCCACGCCTTCGCGCAAAAGTTCCATTCCCTCGTGGATGAAGGTCTGGAACACACGGCTCGTGTAGAAGCCGCGGCTGTCGTTCACGATGATCGGCGTCTTGCGGATCTGCGCCACGAAATCGAGCGCGCGGGCGAGCGTCTCGGATCGGGTTTTCCGGCCGACGATGACCTCCACCAGAGCCATGCGATCGACTGGCGAGAAGAAATGCAGCCCGATGAAGTTTTCAGGCCGGCCGTAGGCTTCCGACAGTTGCGTGATCGGAAGCGTGGACGTGTTGGAGGCAAACACGGCGCCCGGAGAAATCACCGCCTCGGCCTTACGCGTCACGTCGGCCTTGATCGCGGTATCTTCGAACACCGCCTCGATGACGAGGTCGACCTCGGAAAGATCGGCATAATCGGCGGTGGGCTTAATTCTCGAGAGGAGATCATCGGCCTTGGCCTGGGATAATTGGCCACGCTCGACATGCTTGGTGACCACCTTGGTCGAATAGCTCTTGCCCTTCTCCGCAACCGCAAGGCTGGTATCCAGAAGCACGACCTCGATCCCCGCCTTTGCCGAAACGAAGGCGATCCCCGCCCCCATCATGCCCGCGCCAAGGATGCCGAGTTTCTTGACCTCGGACTTGGGCACGCCGGCGGGCCGGCGCGCGCCCTTCTCGGCGAGGCCCCTGTTGACGAATGTTGTGCGAATGATGTTGCGCGAGGTTGGATCCGTGATGAGCTTAGCAAAATGGCGGCTCTCGACCAGCAATCCCTTCTCGAGGGGCGCCTGAACGCCTTCAAAGATGCAGGTCAGTATTGAGATCGGCGCCGGGTAATTCGTGCCGTACTTGGCATTTAGTTTGGCCGCCTCCATGGTGAAGAAGCCGGCCGTCGTCTGCTTGAGGAGCCCATCGGATTCAGGGATCGCGAAGCCCTTCTTGTCCCAAGGTCGCGTGGGGTCGGGACGCCCCGAGAGCCAGGCCTTGGCTGCCTCGATCACTCTGTCAGCGGGTTCGACCTGATCGACCAATCCTATCGCCAGCGCCTCCGCAGGCGCGTAGCTTTTGCCCTCGAGCAGCACTTGGGTAGCTTTCGGCGCCCCGATCATCCGCGGCAGCCTTTGAGTGCCGCCCGAGCCCGGCAGCAGTCCGACATTCACCTCGGGCAGTCCGACCAGGGCCTTCGGATCGTCGGCGATAATGCGCCGGGTGCAGGCTAGCGCGAGCTCGTACCCGCCTCCCAGCGCAAAGCCGGTCATCGCAGCAACGACGGGCTTGCCGCAAGTTTCAATCAGCCGATGCATCGCACTCGCCTTCTGGCTAAAGGCAAACGCCTGGGCCGTGCTCATGCTGGCTGCCTCGGCCAGGATATATTTGAGGTCGGCGCCGGCCATGAAGCCCTCTTTGGCCGACGTCAGAATGATGCCGATGATTGCGTCGTCCGCCTTGGCCGCCTCGAATGCGGCGGTCATCTCGGCGATCCAGTTGGGCGACACGGTGTTGACCGGCGCATCCGGGTCGTTCAGCGTGATGGTGAGAATGCCGTCGGCGGTCGCGGCGTCGAAATACGTCATTGTCGATCAAACCCGCTCGATGATGGTCGCGGTGCCGAGGCCGTTGCCGGCGCACAGAGTGATGAGAGCTGTGTTGAGGTCGCGCCGCTCGAGCTCATCGAGCACGGTGCCGAGGATCATGGCGCCGGTGGCGCCGAGAGGATGGCCGAGTGCGATTGCGCCACCGGCGACATTCACGCGCTCAGGATCGAGCTCCAGATATTTCATGAAGCGCAGAACGACGCTGGCGAACGCCTCATTGATCTCGAACAGGTCGATGTCCTTCGTCGCCATGCCTGCCCGATTCAACAGCTTGCGCGTGACGTCCGCCGGCGCCGTCAACATGATCGTCGGCTCCGATCCGATATTGGTGAACGCCCGAATTCGGGCGCGAGGCTTGATCCCCGCAGAGCGTCCGAACGCTTCGCTGCCGACAAGCACAGCCGCCGCGCCATCAACGATGCCGGACGAATTCCCTCCGGTGTGGACATGCTCGATCGTTTCCACCGCAGGATAGCGTTGAAGAGCGATCGGGTTGAATACCTCACCGACGGATGTGAAGGCGGGCTTCAGGCTGCCCAGCGACTCCATCGTGGTGTTGGGCCGCAGATATTCGTCGCGATCGAGCACGACTTGGCCGATCACATCGGTGACGGGGATCACCGACTTGTCGAATGCGCCGGATTGCTGGGAATAGGCGGCGCGCCGTTGGCTTTCGACGGCATAGGCATCGACATCCTCCCGGGTGAAGCCGTCCAGCGTGGCGATCAGATCGGCGCCGATGCCCTGAGGGGCAAAGTAATTGTGGTAGCAGCACCAGGGATCGGCGGACCAGGCGCCGGTATCGGCGCCGATATAGGTCCGCGACATGCATTCCACGCCGCCGCCGACGGCTGCCTCCGCGGCGCCCGTCATGACCTGGGCGGCGGCATTGTTGACGGCTTCCAGAGCAGACGCGCAGAATCGATGCACCTGCTGCCCGGCGACGCTCTCGTCCCAATCCGCGGTCAATACGGCTGCTCGGGCGATGTTGCCACCCTGCTCACCGACCGGCTGCGCACAGCCATAGATGACATCGTCAACGAGACGGGTGTCCAGTCCGTTGCGCGCTGCTAGGGCGCGCAACGGTGTTGCGGCGACCTCCACGGCCGTGATCTCGCGGAGAGAGCCATCGGGCCGCCCGCGCCCGCGAGGTGTGCGAACATGATCGTAGATAAAGGCGTCCGTCACTGGGTCTCTCCCGACCGATGCTAAAATGCCCTTCCGTTTGGTAGATTGGACATGCCACCCACCAAACGATTGGTCAAGGACGGACCGCAGGATCGAGCGCTGAGCCAGGATGGGGACAGGTCGCTCAGTCCGGAGGAGCGACGAAATGGCCGCGCTTCACGCACATGTCGCCGCGCGCGACCGTCCTCCAACCGACGCACCGACCAGCCTCAGGCCATCTTTCACGGTGACCGTCAGCTTCCGCGCTCTCGAAGCTGCCCCGCCGCGCACCTTCAGATCTTGGACCCATGCCGCTCGAAGCGTCACCGCGCCCCGCCGAGCAATACTATGTGCGCTCGTCCGGAACGCACGGGTGGAACGCAAGTATTACGGGCGTCAGCCAGGTGTTGGTGCGGCCGCACGAAAACCCTCGAACCCCTTCTCGGCCGAGGCGGCGCAAGCCGCCTGATAGGCGATAGTCCCACCCGTATAGGGAAGCACGACGCGCGGCTTCCCGGGCACGTTGGCCCCGATGTACCAGCTGTCCGCGCGGTCAAATAACGTTTGCGCGGCGCAGTCCTGGCAATGCTGTACCCACTTCGCCTGAACGTTGGCGTCGGCCTCCACCAAGTCCGCGCCCCGCAGATAGGTTTGCGCGATGAGATCAGCGAGGAAATCGACCTGAAACTCGTTAGTGGGCACCACATTCGTGATGACGGATGGGCTCCCAGGCCCCCCCAATATGAATAGGTTCGGAAAGCCGTTCACGGCCACGCCGAGATAGGTCAGCGGTCCCGCCTTCCAGGTATCAGCCAATCTCACGCCGTCTCGGCCGCGAATATCGATCGCGAACAGGGAGCCGGTCATGGCGTCGAAGCCCGATGCGTAGACGATGACATCCAGCGGGACGACGCGCCCATCGCGGAGCTCGACGCCGTTGGGCGCGATCCTGACGATCGGATTAGCCCTGACGTTGATTGCTTCGACGTTCGGCTTCAGGAAGGCCTCATAATAGCCGTCGGCGACGCAGGGACGCTTTGCCAGGAACGGATAGCCTGTCGGCGTGAGGGTTTCGAGCAGGACGGGGTCGGTGATCGTGTCGGAGATCTTGCTGATGATGAACCGGCTGACGATCTCATTGACGGCCGCATCGGTATAGACATTGGCGAAGGCGAAGATGAGCGGTGCTGGCCCACCAGCCTGCCAGCATGTCTCCATGATCTCCTGGCGTTCCTCTTCGGTCAGTGTGGCGATGTCCACACCCCGAATATCGCGCAAGCTTTCGAAGCTAAAGACATCGCCGCCACCCGCGACTTCCATTCGTCGTGCCTTGGCCTTTAGTTCGGCCTTGTGCGACTCCCAATATGCGCGGTCCGCCGTTGTCAGTTCCCGATTGCGAGCAGGGAGGACATAGTTCGGCGTGCGTATGAAGACCGACAGCTTTTCGACCAGGTCAGCCACGGCAGGAATGAACTGCGCCCCGGACGAGCCGGTGCCAATGAGCCCCACCCGTTTGCCCGCCAGATTCGCGCCCTCGCGGGGCCATCTCGCCGTGTGATAGCTCTGACCTTTAAAGCTCTCTGCGCCCGGAACATCCGGCATCTTGGGGATCGTCAGCGGCCCGGCCGCGAGAATGAGGATATGAGTGGAGTAGACCGACCCGTTCGCGCAAGTGACCGTCCAACGGCCGGTCGCATCGTCGAAGAGCGCCTGTTCAACTCGGGCGGAGAATTCAATGTCCCTTCGCAGATCCAGTCGGTCCGCGACGAAGGCCAGGTAGCGCTGGATCTCAGCCTGAGGCGGGTAGCGTTCGCTCCATCGCCATTCCCGCTCCACTTCGTCTGAGAAGCTGTAGGAATAGGTCACCGATTCAACGTCGCAGCGGGCGCCCGGATAGCGGTTGGCGTACCAGCACCCCCCTACGTCGGCCTCGGCTTCAACGATCCGGCCGGTTAGGCCGAGCTGACGGACCTTCCAGAGCATATGGAGGCCGGCGAAGCCGGCGCCAACGACCACAACATCGACGGATTTGGACTTAAGCGCATCTACCATGAAATTCTCTCTCGGATCGTCCAGAAGCGGCGGGCGTGGTCGACATGCCGACCGTGTTGACGGAGTGCTGGCGCTTATTGGCGGTGACGATGATTTCCCCCGACCGCGGGCGGCCGCGTAGATTCCGGGGACGCCTCAGCGGGTGCGCTGCTTTGGGCATGGCCGGGCGCCGCGCCCAGAACGGCGAAGACGATCGCTGTCCCTGAAAGCGTCTGAAAGGTCCGTTCAGGCACGTCCTCGTCCCTTTGACATCGGACCCTTTCACGCTTCGACGCGGGTCTCTCGATTTCGAGCAGGAGTATCGAGTCTACCAACCGTTTGTCAAATATGAATTGGCGTGTATGGTCTCAGACCAGAAGATCGAGACTGGAGGAAACATGCTTGGAAGTCAGCACGGCGCGTTGTTGAACGCGGATCCGGTGATGCTCATCGACGGCGCGTGGCGGCCTGCATCCGACGGTGCGACGATCGATGTCACCGACCCGGCGACCGGCGAAGTCATCGCCCGCTGCCCTGCCGCGACCCCATCGGATGTGAACGTCGCGGTGGAGGCGGCGCATCGAACGCTCCACTCAGCCGAATGGCGGCAGCTCGGGGCCGAAGGGCGCTCCACGATCCTATCGCGATGGGCGGATCTTATTGAGGCCAATGCGGCGGAGCTTTCCTATCTCGAGGTGAGAACCAATGGCATGCCGGGGGCATTCGCCGACTGGATGATCAACTCCTCCGTCGCCTGGCTCAGACACTTCGCGGCTAGCGCCCTTTCCATCCACGGGACCAACGTGTCGGATTCCGTCTCCAAAGGCGGCGACACCTATCATGCCTTCAGCGGCAAGGAGCCAGTGGGCGTTTGTGCGCTGGTTATTCCATGGAACGGCCCGACGGGCTCGTTCGTCCTGAAAACCGGGCCTGCGCTCGCGGCTGGTTGCACCTGCGTTATCAAGCCGGCCGAGCTGACACCGGTGACCGCGATCCGGCTTGGACAGCTCGCTCAGGAAGCGGGTCTGCCCAACGGCGCGCTGAACATCGTCACTGGCTACGGCACGCCCACCGGATCGACATTGGTACGCCATCCCCTGGTGAACAAGGTGTCCTTTACCGGGTCGACGGAGACCGGCCGTCAGATTGGATCCGACGCGGTTCGCGACCTCAAGCGCGTCACGCTTGAGCTTGGCGGAAAATCGCCCTGCATCGTGTTCGACGACGCCGATCTGGAGACGGCGATACCGGCGGCCGCGATGGCCATCTATGGAAATACCGGCCAAGTCTGCTTTGCCGGCTCCCGATTGTTCGTCCAGCGCGCTTCCTACGACAAGGTGCTGGCCGGCATCGCGGAATTCACGGCGTCGCTGAACGTGGGGAGCGGTCTCGTGCCGCAGAACATGATCGGACCGCTTATTTCCGCGAAGCAGCGCGATCGGGTGCTGAACTATATCGCCAGCGGTCTCTCCGATGGCGGCGAGCTCGTCTGCGGTGGATCGCCCCTCGATGGGAACGGCTATTTCATGCAGCCCACCATTCTCGCCAATCTGGGGGCGAGCGCCAGGGCCGTCCGTGAAGAGATCTTCGGGCCTGTTCTCGTCGCGACGCCCTTCGATGAATTCGACGAGGTCATCGGCTACGCGAACGATACCGACTATGGCCTTGGCGCCGGCATATTCACGCGAGATCTCTCCAAGGCGCACAATGCTGCGCGCAGCATTCGAGCGGGAAACGTCTGGGTCAACTGCTACGGGGTTCTCCATCCTAGCCTTCCCTTCGGCGGGTTCGGAAAGTCGGGCCTCGGGCGGGAGATGGGTACCGAGGGAATCGAGGCGTTTCTCGAGACCAAATCGACTTTCATGAAGCTGGCCTGAGCGGCCACGGCTGGCCGAAAAGCAGCTCGCCGCGGGACGTCGCGGAGGCGACGTTCCGCGGTGTCCGGGCAGACTTCATGAACTCAGCGCGCAGGAAACAAACACCGGAGACAGGCCGATGGGCGGTGGTCGCAGGCTTCCGAGTTCGCAAACCCTTCCATCTGAGCGGACCGTGAGGCCGTGAGCATGCGGCTGTCGGGCCGGGTCTGCTTCCTGTCGGGGGGACTGAGCGACTGTCTGGCTGGTCAAGCAGCGAGTGGCTGTTCAAGGGCTTTTCGAGCGTCGCGAGCCTTGGCGTTGAGGCGCACGAGGAGCTTTCGGGCGACGGCGACGCGAGCGGCCA
>Ga0068858_100000063_pt1 | contig 111811 bp, 114 predicted proteins | sample KBSSwiS12_FD_66589 | JGI IMG/M metagenome (GOLD analysis project Ga0068858, IMG submission 66589) | Switchgrass rhizosphere microbial communities from Kellogg Biological Station, Michigan, USA - KBS Switchgrass S1-2 | ecosystem: Host-associated > Plants > Roots > Rhizosphere > Soil ...
GTAATGTCCGGGGGTTGCGCCAAAGACGTGTCTCAGTCCGCTCCGTTGGGGGCTCTCATGCCGGTCGCTCCCTTCCCCACCTCTGATGAATGGAAGCTGGCGGCGCATCGTCTAGCGGCAACCGGTCGAAAGGCAAAGGGGTGAAGAATCTCTGCAATCGCGTACAGACCTTCCGCTTGCGACACGAAGGTAGCGCGATGCTGACCGATGGTGACATCTCCCGGATTGTGTTCGGCTGCGGCAATTTCGGCGGGATTGGCTCGTCGCCGAGCCTGCGCGGCGCCGGCGACAGTGAAGCGCAGGCGCTGGAGCTGCTCGATCACGCGCGGCGGATCGGGCTGCGGCGGTTCGACACCGCCAATACTTACGGCGGCGGCGCGAGCGAACTCATGCTCGGCCAATGGCTGCGGGGCCAGGGCGCGGCCTTCCGCCAAAGCGCGCAGATTGCGACCAAGGTCGGCAATCCGCACGGCTGCCCGGCGGGAGAGACGCCGCTCAGCCGGACGCAGATCGCGCATCACCTCGACATCTCGCTGGATCGCCTGGGGATCGAGCGGATCGACCTCTATTACATCCACGAATTCGATCGGGTGACGCCCGTGGACGAGACGCTCGAGGCGATGATGCGGGCGGCCGAGGCCGGCAAAATCGACCGCCTCGGCATTTCCAACGCGTCGCTAGCCGACGTCGAGGCGGTGCGGCGGCGTGCGCCCGGCGCGCTCGCGGCGCGATTCGACTATGTCCAGAACGAGTATAATTTGCTCGCCACCGCCGACGCCGAAGCGCTGATCCCCTACTGCGCCGAACATGGCTTGCGCTACACGGCGTTCAGTCCGCTCGCCGGCGGCTTGCTCACCGGCAAATATCGGTCCGGCGAAGCGCCCCCGCCCGGCAGCCGCCTGGCCGAGGCACCCGAGGCCTGCGCTGGCTATCTAAGCGAAGAGTCCGTCGCTGCAATCGAACGGCTGAGGCAATCGGCCGAAGCCGCTGGCGAAACCATGGCCGCTGCGGCGCTTCGCTTCGTGCTCGATACGCCCCGGCTGGACGGCCTGATTATCGCCCCGCGCCGGATCGAGCATTTCGCAAGCTACGGCTTAGAGGCGCGCTAGGCCTTCGGCCGGTAGGTCTGGTCGGCAGTGGGGAAGCGGCGGTCGCGGACTTCGGCGGCGTAGGTGGCCGCGGCTTCGCCGATGCGCGCGGCGAGATCGTCGTAGCGCTTCACGAAGCGCGGGGTGCGCTCGAACATGCCGAGCATGTCGTCGGTGACCAGCACCTGGCCATCGCATTCGGCCGAGGCGCCGATGCCGATGATCGGCGGGGCGACGGTACGCGCGACCTTGGTCGCGATCTCCTCCATCACCCCTTCGACGACGATGCAGAAGGCGCCGGCGTCCGCCACAGCCTTTGCATCGGCGAGAATCTTCTTCGCTTCGTCGGCGCTTTTGCCGCGGGCGCCATAGCCGCCGAGGACATTGACCGCCTGTGGCGTCAGGCCGACGTGGCCGATCACCGGAATGCCGCGCTCGACGAGGAAGCGGATGGTCGGGGCCATCGCCTCGCCGCCCTCGAGCTTGACCGCCGCGCAGCCAGTTTCCTTCATGATGGTGGCCGCGCTGTCGAACGCCTGTTCGGGCGAACCTTCATAGCTGCCGAACGGCATGTCGACGGCGACCAAAGCGTGCCAACTGCCGCGGACGACCGCGGCGCCATGCGCGCACATCATATCCATCGTCACCGGAATCGTCGACGGCAGGCCGTAGATCACCTGGCCGAGGCTGTCGCCGACGAGCAGCATTTCGCAGTGCGGATCGAGCAGCTGGGCCATGCGCATGGTGTAGGCGGTGAGCATGACAATCGGCTCGGCGGTCTTGCCGTCGGCCTTGCGGGCGCGGATCGACGGGGCCGTCATGCGCTTGCCCGGAACCGGCGACGGAGTCGCGCGGCTGGTCGCGGTATCGATGGTAAAGGTCGACATGATCGGCGCTTCTAGCGCCAATGCTGCTTTGCAGCAAAACTCACCACCGGGTGCCTCGACTCACTTCAACCAACCCCGCTGGCGCGAATGGCGGGCGAACCAGTAAATCGTCCAGGTGATCACCGTGACGACGACGGCGACCACGATGTCGCCGGTGCTGATCAGATCACGCAGGTGCGGCGCCAGCAATAACCCAGCGAGCCAAATCGCGACCGCGATCATCGACACCAGCAGCAGCGTCTCGGCGAGTTTGCGACGGAGCACCAGCAGCAGTGCGCCGGCGGCGCCGGCCCATACTGCGACGGCATTGGCCGAGATCAGCCATAAAGGCTGTGCCTCATGGACCGTGCGCTGATCGAGCGGCAGGCTGGCCGGGTCGGCGGTCACTTCAAGCAGATAGCCGACGCAGCCGACCAGCATGAAACACAGCGAGACGATCGCCGCCGCGCTGTACCAGCGCGCAATCGGCTGCGGTGCGAAGCGGTCGTCCATCACATGCTCCCCCAGTGTGGGCTCAGTTTCAGCCGAGCCGCTGTTCCCATTCCGCGCCCTGCGCGAGCGAGATTGAATCGAGCACTTCGGTGCTTTGATCGCGCAGCACCGCAAAGGCGCGGCGGATGGCGCACGTCGCCTCGTCCTGGCAGTCGCCGCACGGCGCATAGAAATTGGAGCTCGCGCAGGACACGAGCGCGATCGGCCCTTCCATCGTGCGGACGATCTCGCCGAACGAAATTTCGTCGGCCTGGCGCGACAATTGGTATCCGCCCTTCGGACCGCGCGCGCTTTTGACCAGCCCGGCCTTCTTGAGGTCGAGCATGATCAGTTCGAGATATTTGGGCGGGACTCTCTGGGTTTCGGCGATCCGCGCCAGCTGGACCGGCGCGCCGCCCTGTTCCTCGGCCAGAAACAGAAGCGAACGCAGCGCGTAGCGGGTCTTTTGTGCAATCATGAGCCTGGCAGCACTAGCCGGACCCGACCGCCGCGAAAAGCCACCGAACCGAGCGGGATGAACTTCTCTTAATCCGGGCGAAACCGGCGTGTGAGCCCGGCGGGCCTAGGCACCCCAGTCTGCGGGGCACCAATCCCGCTCACAAGGAGCAAAGAAACATGAAACGTCTGATTGCCTCGTTTGCCGCGCTCGGCCTCATCGCCGTTCCGGCACTCGCCGCCACCAAAACGACGACGAAAGCCCCTGCCACCAAGACGGCGACAGCCAAGGCCGCGAAGGCCGAGGGTGAGTCGGTGGCAACCGAGGCCAAGGAACAGAAAGCCGCCAAGGCTAAGACCCACAAGGCGAAAACCCACAAGGTCTCCAAGAAGGCGTCCAAGCCCGCCGCGACCGACGCCAAGACCTCGGGCTAAGATACAATCGAGAGTTACCGCGCGGCGCGGGGTGTTCCCCCAAGACTCCCATCGCCCGCGCCGCGCGGTTCCACCATTGCTGCCAGCCGGCCTTTCGCCGTAGAAGCCCCATCCGGAGACCCTATGGGCCGCAAGATCCTGCTAGTAGAGGACGACCGCGAGACGGCCGCGTACCTCGCCAAAGGCCTCGGTCAGGAAGGGCATAGCGTCGAGCGCGCGACCAACGGCCAGGATGGCCTGTTCCAGGCGACCGACGGCACATTCGACCTCATCATCCTCGATCGCATGCTCCCGGTGCTCGATGGCATTTCGGTGCTGAAGGCGCTGCGCGCGGCGAAGGTCGAGACCCCGGTACTGGTGCTGTCGGCGCTGGCCTCGGTCGGCGACCGCATCGAAGGACTCGAATCGGGCTCCGACGATTATCTCGTCAAACCATTCTCGTTTGCCGAACTGCTGGCGCGGGTGAATGCGCTGCTGCGGCGGCGCGAAGCGCGTCTCGACCCGGCCGACCACCGGATATCGGTGGGCGACCTGGAGATCGACCCGCTGTCGCGGATCGTCCGGCGCTCGGGCAAGAAGCTTGAGCTCAAGCCGCGCGAGTATCTGCTGCTCGAATATTTTGCCCGCAACGAAGGCCGGGTGGTGACCCGGACCATGCTGCTCGAGCAAGTCTGGGACTATCACTTCGATCCCGGCACCAACGTCATCGACGTCCACGTCAGCCGGCTCCGGCGCAAGCTCGAGGACGGATTCGACAAGCCCCTGCTGCACACCGTCCGCGGCGCCGGCTACATGCTGGCCGCCTAGGACTTTGCCGACCACGATAAGGATCGCGCTGCTCGCGGGCGTGCTCGCACTGCTCTCGAACCTCGTCGTGCTCGGCTTCATCCAGTGGCGCACGCACGACGAAGCCGTGTCCGCGCAGCGCCGCCAGGTAGTCGAGCAAGGTGCGGTGCTGGCTGATATCTATCGCACCGGCGGGATGCGCGCCTTGGGCGACGGCGTTGAAGACACTTTGGCCTACGGCGACCCGCAAACCGCGGTCGGCATCTTCAACGCCAGCGGCCGCGAGATCACCGGTAATCTCGCCGCGATGCCACGGACCAAGGGTCCAATCCGTACCGGCTATCAAAGCGCGTTGATCCGCTTCCAGCAGCAAACCGCCCCGCGCGAGGCGGCGATCGTGGCGATGCGGCTGCCCCGCGGCGAATGGCTGATCAGCGGGCGGACGGTCGGCTACGGCCTGGCGCTGCGCGACACGCTTGAGCGCTCGCTATTGATCGCTCTGCTCGGCGCGGTCCTGCTCGGCCTCGCCGGCGGGGTCATCATCGCCCAATATGTCGGCCGCCGCGTCGGCCGCATCGTCGCGGTGACCGACCGCATTTCCGCCACCGATCTCACCCGCCGCATTCCCTTGTCGGGCAGCAGCGACGCGTTCGACCGCCTTAGCCGGCAGATCAACGAAATGCTCGACCGCATCAGCGCGCTGATGGAGGAGTTGCGCATGGTCACCGATTCGATCGCGCATGACCTGCGCTCGCCGGTCAGCCGCTTGCAATCGGCGGCGCATGCCGCCGCCGAGACCAGCGACGCGACCGAGCGCGACCAGCAACTTACCAGCGTCGTCCGGCAGGCTGACTCGTTGATGCGGATCCTCACCACGGTGCTCGAAATCAGCCGGTCCGAGGCGCTGACCAGCCGCAGCCAGTTCGCCTGGTTCGACGTCGGCGAGCTCGGCGCCGAGTTGAGCGAAATGTACGAGCCGGTCGCCGAGGAAGCCGGGACAATCCTCAAGTTCGATCGCCCGGGCTCCCCGGCCGAACTGTTCGGGCACCGCCAATTGATCGCCCAGGCGATCAGCAACCTGATCGAGAACGCGGTCCGTTACGCGGGCCAGGGTGGCGAGATCTTGGTCCGCGTCGGTCGGCATAGTGGGCAGCTGGAAATCGCCGTCGCCGATCACGGGCCCGGAATTCCGGCCGAGCGGCGGGAAGAGGCACTGCGCCGCTTCGGAAGGCTCGACTCCAGCCGGTCGGAGGAAGGCGCCGGCCTCGGCCTCGCTTTGGCCACGGCAATCGCCCACCTCCACGACGGCAAGCTCCGGCTCGACGATAACCGGCCCGGCCTGCTGGCGACCCTCGATTTGCCGATTTCGCGGCGATCGGCTGGCGCCTAACTCTGTCGATGCACATATAGGTGCCGGGGCGCGAAGGAGTGCCGACAATGACCGACGAACTCTTGGCGGAAACCAGCGCCGATACAAATGCGCCGATCCGAACCGTGAATCCGGCGACCGGCGAACCCGGACCGAACTATACACCGACGACCCTCGCTGAGGCACATGCGGCGGCCGCGGCGGCGCGCGTGGCGTTCGGGCAATGGCGCCGAACATCGTTCGCCGAGCGTTCGGCGATTCTCCGCCGGGCCGGCGCGATCCTGCGCCAGCGCCGGGACGAATTCGCCCGGCTGATGACGCAGGAGATGGGCAAGACCGTCGACGAAGGCCGCGCCGAGGTCGAGAAATGCGCCGCCCATTGCGAGTGGTTCGCCGACCACGCCAAGACCTATCTGGCGCGCGAACCGGTCGATATCGGCGGCCAGGAAGCGTTCGTAACGTTCAACGCGCTCGGCGTCGTGCTGGCGGTGATGCCGTGGAATTTCCCCTTCTGGCAGGTGTTCCGCTTCGCCGCCCCGGCGCTGATGGCCGGCAATGCCGGGCTGCTCAAGCATGCCAGCAACGTGCCGGGCTGCGCGCTGGCGATCGAGGAGGTGCTGCACCGGGCCGGCGTGCCGCGCGACCTGTTCCGCACCCTGTTGCTGCCGAGCAGCGAAATCGAAGCCTTGATCAAGGACGACAATGTCGCCGCCGTGACTTTGACCGGGAGCGTCGGTGCCGGCCGCAGCGTCGCCACCGCCGCCGGCTCAGTACTCAAGAAATGCGTGCTCGAGCTTGGCGGGTCGGATGCCTACATCGTGCTCGAAGATGCCGACATCGAGGCCGCGGCCAAGGTCGCGGCGACCGCGCGCATGGTCAATGGCGGCCAGAGCTGCATCGCCGGCAAGCGCTTCATTGTCGTCCGCCAGGTGCTCGAACAATTCGAAAGCGCGCTGACCAACGCGATGCGTGCCTATGAGCTCGGCGACCCGGCGAAAGAGGGCACCAGGCTCGGCCCGCTGACCAGCATCAAGGCACGCGACGAAATCCACGGACAGGTCAGCGAAAGCATCCGCAAGGGCGCGCGGCTGTTGCTCGGCGGCAGGATCCCTGAACGGCCGGGCGCATGGTATCCGACAACCGTGCTGACCAATGTCCTGCCCGGCCAGCCGGCGCACGACGACGAAGTGTTCGGCCCGGTCGCCGCGATCATCGCCGCCGAGGACGAGGCGGATGCCATCCGTATCGCCAATGCCAGCGAATTCGGTCTGGGCTCAGGCGTCCTCACCGGCGACGTCGACCGCGGCCGGCGGATCGCCGCCGAGGAGCTCGAGGCGGGCCTGAGTTTCGTCAACGAGAACGTCCGCTCCGACTCGCGCATGCCGTTCGGCGGAGTCAAGCATTCGGGCTACGGCCGCGAATGCGGGGCATTCGGAATCCGCGAATTCGTCAACATCAAGAGCGTGCACGTGAAGCCGCTCGGATAATCAGCCTTCGATCACGACCTTGGTGCCCATTTGGGTCAGGCCGTAGAGCCGCTCGGCGAATTTGAGCGGCAGGCGAACGCAGCCGTGGCTCGCCGGGTAGCCCGGGTTCGGGCCGGCGTGGAACGCGATGCCTTTGGGGTCGTACATCTGCATGAACGGCATCGGCGCATTCTCATATTTGCGGCTGTGACCGAGCTTCTGCTTGTTCATCACCGCCCAGAAACCGAGCGGGGTTTCGCGACCCTTCTTGCCGGTGGAGACGGTCGCGACGCCGATCAGCTTGTCGGCGCGATAGACGTAGAACAATTGGGTCAGCGTATCGATCACGACCTTGGTGTCGCCGGCCTGGGGGATGTCCGCGGCCCACAAAAACTGGCCGGGCCGGAGGAACAACGGCCCGAACGCCGCGACCGCGTCCTTGTGCGCCTGCGGGGCATTGCCCTGGGTCCATTTGTACGGCAGCTCGACCCCGGCCGGAGGGGGCGGCGGCGGTGCGTACACCGCCCGCGGCGCGGTCTGGCAGCTGGCGAGAAGCGCAGCGCCGATCGTCGCAACAATAAGATTCCTGGTTTTGTGCACTTGTTTGTTCCCGAGCGGATGACCGTGAGGACGTGCAAGCGCAACCGGACCGATTGAGTCAATCCGAAGGTAAACGCGAAGTTACCCGTTAACTCTGCGGGTTACTCCCATTCGATCGTCCCGGGCGGCTTCGACGTATAGTCGTAGACGACGCGGTTGATGCCCGCGACTTCGTTGACGATGCGGGTTGCGACCCGGCCCAGGAACTCGGCGTCGAACGGGTAGATATCGGCGGTCATGCCGTCGACGCTGGTCACCGCGCGCAGCCCGCAAACGTAATCATAGGTACGAAAATCGCCCATGACCCCGACCGTGCGGACGGGGAGCAGCACCGCAAACGCCTGCCAGATCGCATCGTACAGGCCGGCATTGCGGATCTCCTCGAGATAGACCGCGTCGGCCTTCCTCAGGATGTCACATTTCTCGGCGGTGACTTCGCCCGGGATGCGGATGGCGAGACCGGGTCCGGGGAACGGGTGACGCGCGACGAACGCTTCGGGCAGGCCGAGCTCGCGGCCGAGGACACGCACCTCGTCCTTGAACAATTCGCGCAGCGGTTCGACCAATTGCATGTTCATCCGCTCGGGCAGGCCGCCGACATTGTGGTGGCTCTTGATCGTCACCGACGGGCCGCCGGTGAAGCTGACGCTTTCGATCACGTCGGGGTAGAGCGTGCCTTGGGCGAGGAAGTCGGCGCCGCCGATCTTCTTCGCTTCGGCCTCGAACACACTGATGAACTCCGCGCCGATAAACTTGCGCTTGGCTTCGGGGTCGGTGACCCCGGCGAGCCCGCCGAGGAAGTCCTCGCTTGCGTCCACGTGGACCAATGGGATGTTGTACGAATTGCGGAACAGCGACACGACCTGCTCGGCTTCGCCCTGACGCATCAGGCCATGATCGACGAACACGCAGGTGAGCTGCTCGCCGATCGCTTCGTGGATCAGCACCGCGGCAACCGCGCTGTCGACGCCGCCCGACAGCCCGCAGATCACGCGGCCCTTGCCGACCTGAGCGCGGATGTCGGCGATCTTCGCGTCGCGGAAGCCGGCCATGCTCCAGTCGGCGGCGCAACCGCAGACATGGTGCACGAAATTGGCGAGCAATTTGCCGCCGTCGGGCGTGTGCACCACCTCGGGATGGAACATCAGGCTGTAGCGCTTGGCCGCCTCGTTGGTGGCGATGGCGAACGGCGCACCTTCCGAGCGGGCGACGACCTCGAACCCCGGCGCGAGCGCCTCGACCCGATCGCCGTGGCTCATCCATACCTGATGCTTGTCGCCCACGTTCCACAGGCCATCGAACAGGCTCGACGGGGCGACGATGTCGATGAATGCGCGGCCGAATTCCTTCTGGTCGGAGGTGACGACCGTGCCGCCAAGCTGCTGATGCAGCGTCTGCTGGCCGTAGCAAATGGCGAGCAACGGAAGCCCACTGTCGAACAGCACCTGCGGGGCCGCCGGGCTGCCGTGATCCGTGACCGAGGCCGGCCCGCCGGAGAAGATCACGCCTTTCGGCTGGAGGCGATTGAACGCGTCCTCGGCCGAGTTGAACGGCGCGATCTCGCAATAGACGCCGGCTTCGCGGACGCGCCGCGCGATCAGCTGAGTGACCTGGCTGCCGAAGTCGACGATGAGGATGGATTCAATTGGCTGGACCGTCATGGCGGGCCGATAGGGACGCGTGCCGCCGCTGTCCATATTGCCGGCGTCCGCCTATGATGGCGGCATGGGGCGGCCAAGCAAGCGGCAGACGGCGATCGGGCTCTGGGCGGCGCTGGCGGTTCTCGCATTTCCATTAGCGGCGCAGACGCAAACTCCGGCGGTACCGCCTGCCCTATCGGCACCTTTGCCGCCCGGCTTCGAGCAGCTGTGGCCCGACGCGGAAGCCGCCTTCCGGACGCATTACGAGCGCGCGATGAACTGCGACCTGGCGGGCATGCGGGCCGAGCGCGCCAAGCTCGCAATTGTGACGCGCGTCGCGAAGCAGCGCGCAAACGCGGTACGGGGCACCGCGTCGGCCGACGAGCCTGCGCAATATGCCGCGACGATCGAAGCTCTGTGGCAACAAGCCCTGGCGCAGGCGCCGCTCAACTGCCCGGGACAGGCCCGCGCACCGCAACCGCCGTGCAAACGGGCACCGGCCCACGCTTATCAAGATTGCCCAGCTGTCGATGCAAGCTCGGGGCACGGTCCGCGTTTCACCCCGCCCGATGAACTCGCGACGCGATTGCTGGCGGCGCACAACCAGGCGCGTGCTGAGGCCGGTGTTCCGCCGCTGGTTTGGGATCGCGAACTGGCCGCCGCGGCGGCGGCCTACGGGCCGACACTGACCCATCTCGGGCGGCCGATTCACGCCGAGCGCCTCGGCCGCAACTGTCCGCACGAGAACCTGCTGCAGAGCAGCCGCGGCGGTCGTACGCCAGAACAGATGGTCGCTTACTGGGTCAGCGAGAGGCACAATTATGTCCCCGGCACCTTCCCCAACGTCAGCCGCACCGGCCGCTGGTCCGACGTCGCCCATTACACCCAGATCATCTGGCGCGCGACGACCCGCGTCGGCTGCGCGGTGCATGCGGATCTGAATTACGACTGGCTGATCTGCCGCTACACGCCGCCGGGCAATATCGACGGCCGCCCGGTCCTCTAACGCGGCTTAATAGCCGCGCCAGTTGTACGCGCGGCGTCTGACGTCGATGTCGCGAATCTGGCCGGACCGGTAGACCTTGCATGTCCAGCTAAGGTCCGCCCCGGCCTGATAGCCATAGGTCCCGTAACCGCGCTGATTATACCCTTGGTAACCGCCCCAGCCGGAACTGGCGACGCCGCTGACCTTGAATCCGTAGCTCTTGCGCTCGACCCGGGTGATGCCCTCAACCCGGCCGGAGTTGCGAATCCGGTTGTAACCGCGGCCGTTGTAACCCCAATTGCCGTAGCCGCCGAGACGCTGTTCCACGGCCCGCGCGCAACGGTCGATCCCGTACTGCGAATTGCCATATCGGTTATAGCCGTAATTGCCGTACGGATATTGGCCGTAGCGGTAGCTGTCGATGATGGCGCCGACGACGCCACCACGGTTGGGCGGGTAATATTGCGCCATTGCGGGCGCCGCCGCTCCCAAAACTGCGACACCCATCGCGCCGATCAGAAATCTGGTCCTCATAATCCCACTCCTTCCAACAAGCCTTGCCACGGGTGAATACGCATGATTCCCGGGAATCGTTTCACATGCGCGACGAATTACCTTGGCAAAGGCGAAAAAAATGCGCCGGAACCACGTGGGTCCCGACGCATCAATCTCGTGAGCTTAGACACGATTACTTGGTCTAGTAGCGGCGGTAGCCGTACTGCGAATAGTCCTGGCCGTAGGGCGAATAGCCATAGCCCGACGATCCATTGACCCGGTCGAAGCTGACGCTGGTCACGAAGCCGCGATAATCGGCCTTGCACTTGAACGTCAGGTCGGCCTGGCCCTGCCCATTGTAGCCACCGCCGTTGTAGCCGTAACCGTAACCGGCATAAGCGCCGCTCGAAGCGACCCCGCGAACGGTGACACCGCCACCGGAGCGCGGCTCGACCCGGCTGATGCCGAGAACCCGGCCGCCACCGCCATTATAGCCGTTGTAGCCATAGCCGCCGTACTGCGCATAGCCGCCGCCGTAACCGCCACCCAGGCGCTGCTGAACGGCTGCCGCGCACTGACTGACCGCGGCCTGCTGGTTGCCGGCGCCGTAGCCGTAACCGCCATAACCGACGCCACCGCCAAGCACCTGGCTGAGCACCTGCCCGATGACATTACCGCCGTTGCCGTAGCCGTAACCGGGGTAGTATTGCGCGCTGGCGGGAGCCGCGCTGACCAATGCGGCCACAAGAGCGCCGCCCGCCAAAATTTTCGTCAAAGCCTTCATGGCCCCACTCCTCATTACAAAACGACTCGCCGGCAATATGCGCCGCGATCCAGTCAGTTTCCTATCGATCTGGGGCTGCACGATGGGTGAACCCAATCATTGCCTTTCGTTCAGAATGATTAACGAAAGCCGTTGCGGGCCAGGGGGTTACTGGCCGAGATCAAGCCCAGTGAAGTGGCCGAGGAAGGCGTAAACGTCGGCGGCTTCCGCGATGATCTTGCTGGTCGGTTTGCCCGATCCGTGACCGGCCCGGGTTTCGATCCGAATGAGGTGCGGCGCGCCGTTGGGATCGTCCGCCTGGAGCGCCGAAATATATTTGAAGCTGTGGCCCGGTACGACCCGATCGTCGGTGTCGGCGGTCGTCACCAGCATCGGCGGATAACGCACGCCGGGCGTGAGGTTGTGGTACGGTGAATAAGCCAGCAGTGTCCGGAAATCCGCTTCCTTGTCGGGGTGGCCGTAATCGTCGACCCAATAGCGGCCGGCGGTGAAACGGTCGAAGCGCAGCATGTCCATCACGCCGACCGCGGGGCTCGCGGCATCGAACAAATCGGGGCGCTGGTTGACCACGGCGCCGATCAACAAGCCACCGTTGGAGCCGCCGTTGATCGCCAGCCCGTGCGGCGAGGTGATGTGCTGCGCCTTCAGATATTCGCCAGCGGCGATGAAGTCGTCGAACACATTCTGCTTGTGGGTCAGGCGGCCGGCGTCGTGCCAGGCTTTGCCATATTCGCCGCCCCCGCGGAGGTTGGCGACGACATAGACACCGCCCTTTTCGAGCCAAGCCAGCCGTGTCGCGGAATAAGCCGGGGTCAAGGAAATGTCGAAACCGCCGTAGCCGTAGAGCACTGTCGGCGCGGGGCCGGTCAAGTCCTTGCGATGGACGATAAACATCGGCACTCGAATGCCGTCCTTTGATGCGTAGAAGCGCTGCTCGACCGCGTAATCATCGGGACTGAACGCCAGCTTGGGCGCGGCCCAGACGGTCGCTTGTCCGGTGGCCGCATCGTATCGATAGACGCTCGTCGGCTGATTGAAACTGGTGTAGGCGAAGAAGGTCTCGGGATCGGAACCCTTGCCCGAGAAACCGGCCGCCGTGCCCAGCCCAGGCAACGCAATGGTCGACAGCCGCCGGCCGTCCAGTCCAAAAACGCGCACTTCACTCCTGGCATCGACCAGGTAGCTGGCGATCAGCTTGCCCCCGATCAGGCTGACCCCGTCCAGCGCATCCTTCGCTTCAGGGATGACAGTCACCGGCATACTGCGTGCGCGCCCGACGTTCAGCGCCGCCACCCGCTGCAGCGGAGCGCTCTTGTCGGTCGCGAAGAAGAAGCGCGTTCCTTTGTTGCCGATGTAATTCCACTGGTTCTTGAGCCCAGTGAACAGGGCGACCGGTTTGGATCCCGACTTGCGCAGATCGATGACATGGACGTCGTTCTCGTTGCCCGCGAGGCTGGTGGAAATGACCAGCCAGTGTCCGTCATCGGTGACCTGCGCGTAATGGCTGAGCTTGGGGTTAGCGGGGGTCGCATAGACCAGCCGGTCGGCGGACTGGGCGGTTCCGAGCCGGTGGAAATAAACGCGATGATTAAGCGTGGCGTTCTGAAACGTGGCGTTGGCCACCGGCTCGGGGTAGCGCGAATAATAGAAGCCGCGCCCATCCTTCGCCCAGCTGACGTTGCCGCCGTATTTCAGCCATTTGAGTTCGTCCGGCATGATCTTGCCGGTGGCGACGTTCATGACCTTGACCGTGCGCCAGTCGGTGCCGCCATCCTGGATCGCGTAGGCGAGCAATTTGCCGTCGTCGCTCGGAGTCCACTCGGCGAGCGCTGTCGCGCCGTCCTTGGACCACGGATTCGGATCGATCAGGACGCGGCCCTCGCCGCCGACGCTGTCGCGAACGAATAGCGCCGACTGGTTCTGCAGCCCGCTGTTACGCGTGTAGAAATACCGCCCGCCCTGTTTCCGCGGCGCGGCAAACCGCTCGTAATCGTAGAGCTGAGTAATGCGCTTCTCGAGCGCGTCGCGGCCCGGCAAAGTGGCGAGGAAGGCGTTGGTCACCTTGTTCTGGGCATCGACCCAGGCACGCACCTCGGTGTCATTGCGCACGTCGTTTTCGAGCCAGCGATAAGGATCGGCGACGGGCACGCCGAACTGCGGTTCGACCAGATCGACGCGCCGCGTTTGCGGGTAGGCGATCGCCGGCGCGGTCGCCGCCTGCGCCGCGGCGATGTCCGGGGCGGTCAAGGCAACGACGGTCGAAAGTAAGACAGCGAGCAGGCTCCGACGCATCGAATTATCCCCTGAGACGAAAACGGACGCCGCACGCTACGCGCGACGTCCGCTTGTACTCAAGTGCGTTGAAGCGATGTCGGCTATGCCGTTTCGAGCTCATCCTCGACCATCACCGGGCCCGAATCCTGGCCCTTGGCGGAAACGTCGCGGTCGACGAATTCGATGATCGCGATCGGCGCCGCGTCGGAGGCGCGGATGCCGGCCTTGACCACCCGGGTGTAGCCGCCGCTGCGGCCGGAATAGCGCTTGGCGATGACGTCGAACAGCTTGGTAAGCTGAGCGTCGTCCATCAGCCGAGACTGGGCGAGGCGGCGGTTCGACAGACCGCCCTTCTTGGCCAGCGTGACCAGCTTCTCGACGTACGGGCGAAGCTCCTTGGCCTTGGCGAGGGTAGTGGTAATCTGCTCGTGCTTGATCAGCGCGGCGGCCATGTTGCGAAACAAGGCGATGCGGTGGCTCGAGGTGCGCTGCAGTTTACGATGGCCAACACGATGGCGCATGGGTCGTCTCCGTTCGTCGGGAGCCCGTGTCAGGTAGCTCCAGCCAGGCGGACTTGAGGGAGCCGCCGTTATCCCAAATAGCAACGGCGAGCCTGAGGCCCGCCGGACGTGCAGCCCTCAAGCGGATAGGGCGTTGAAAGTCAAGACTAGTCGGCGACCCAGTCGGTGCGCAGGCGCTTGATCGCGAACAACATGAGCAGCGCCGCGACGAGGTAGAAAGCGGTGCAGCCGACCGCTGCGTAACGGAGGGACTCGGCGCCGTAGGTTGACTTCAGCGCATCAGAAATACCGCCGATCAGCAGCGGCCCGACGCCGAGCCCGATCAGATTGTTGATGAACAGGAAGCTGGCCGAGGCGGTCGCGCGCATCGGCTGCGGGACCAGGTGCTGAACCGCGGTCACGACCGGGCCGAGCCAGAGGATGTTGAGCGCGTTGGGGATCAGCAGCAGCGGCCAGGCGAGCCACAGGCTCGGCACCATCAGGCCCAAAGCGAAGGTCGGCGCGGTGATCAGCCAGGCGATCGTCGGCAGCTTCGCATACCATCCCTTGTCCATTGCGCCGAGCCGGTCGGCGAGCCAGCCGCCCATGAATACCCCGGTGCAGCCGCCGATGATCAGCAGCGACGCAAGGAAGTTGCCGGTCGTAATTAGGTCGAGATGGTAGCTGCGGATGAGCACCGACGGTGTCCACACCGCGAGGCCATAACCGCACAGCGAGCTCATCGAGGCGGCGAACGCCATCAGCCAAAAGGTCGGCTTGCGCGCGACGATTGGGAAGACCTGCATCAGCGGCACGGCGTCGGTGACCGGGGCGGGGCGGGGCAAATCGCGGACGGCGTATTTGATGAGTGGGGCAAGTAAGATGCCGGCGATACCCATGATCAGGAACGCTGAGCGCCAGCCAAACCATTCTGCGAGATAGGCGCCGATAAATGAGCCGCTACCGAGGCCGATCGGCACGCCGAGCGAGAAGATCGCGAGCGCGCGGGCGCGGCGCGCGGACGGGAAGTAATCGGCGATGAGGGCATAGCACGGGGCGACCCCGCCGGCCTCACCGATGCCGACTCCGAGGCGGAACAGGAACAGCTGCCAATATCCGGTGGCGACCCCGCACAATGCGGTGAAGCCGCTCCACACCGCCAGCGAGCCGGCGACGACCGCGCTGCGGCTGGTGCGGTCGGCAAGATAAGCAAGCGGCACGCCGAGTACCGCGTAGAGCAAAGCGAAGGCCAGTCCGCCGATCGCTCCGAACTCGGTGTCGCTTAGGTGCAGGTCGGCCTTGATCGCCGGCGCAAGGATCCCAAGGATCTGTCGATCGAGGAAATTGAAGATGTAGGCGAGCAGCAACAGCGCGAGGACGATGCGCGCCCGCGGCGCGGTGAGCGTGGGTTGCGCGGAGGCCATCGATGCGAGGCTGGCACGGCTGCGGCGGACCAGCAAGCCCCACCGCCGCCAGCGGCTCAGTAGCGCGCCGTCAAGCGGAGGGTGACGGTGCGCGGTGCGCCGTAATAAACCGTGCGGATGTTGCCGACGCTGGAGAATTCCTGGGCGTCGGTCTTGTACGCTTTCTTGGCCAGATTGTAGCCGTAGATGCCGACCGAGTATTTCTTCGATTGATCCTCCCACACGATCCGCGCGTCGTGGATCCAATAGCCATTCTGAAACAGCCCTTCGATCTTCGTGTCCGTGTTGAAGAATGTGTTGTCGACGGCCAGCGCCTGACGCGAGCGGTAGCGAGTTTGTCCGCCGACCGTGATCGAACCGGCGGAATTCAGGTTGAATGCATATTGCGCGCCGAGCCGCAGCGTCCACTTGGGCGCGAACGCCGGCGTCTGAAAGGCGCGGCTGCCGCCGAAGTTGGTGAACCGGGCGTCATCAAACACCCTGTATTTGGCGTCGAGGTAGCCGAGCTGACCGTCGATCAGCAATCCGGTCACTGGTGTCCAGGCGGCCTCGAGCTCGGCGCCGCGGATCCTGAGTTTGCCGGCGTTGATGACCGACAAAACCGCAATGTCGATCGGCGAGTTCGGGTCATCCACCGTGCCCGCGACGCGCGCCTGGAAGTCTTTGTAGTCACTGTGGAACACTGCACCGTTCAGACGCAACTGGTTGGCGATCGTTGTCTTGAACCCGCCCTCGTACGACCAGACCTTCTCCGGCGCATATTCGGTCGCTTCGGTCGGCGAATTGGCGCGGCCATTAAACCCGCCCGATTTGAAGCCCTTGGCAACGCGCGCGTAGAGCATTGTCGTCGGCGTAGCCTGCCAATCGACGCTGGCCATCGGCGACCAATCGCTCCATTTTCCTCTCGGCGGCGCGAAAGGGAACGGGGGAAATGGCGCAAAGGTCGACGTGATCGTGGTCAGGCGGTCGTAGTCTTTGGTTTCGTGCGTATAGCGAATGCCTGCGGACAGCCGGACATTGGGAACGACCTCATAGGTAGCGTTGGCGTAGCCCGCGTAACTCTTCGTCCTCAGATCATCGTCGATGAAGCGCGTAAAGGTGAACGGTGGCAACACCAGGCTGAAACGCAGAAAGTCGTTCGCATATGCTTCCTGGTGCGAGGTGATGTGCTCGTTCAGATAATAAAGTCCCCCTACGGCGCTTAGACGCCGGCCGGTGTAGGCGAGCTGGAATTCCTGGCTGAACTGCTTCTGGTTGACGCCCACAAAGACGTCGCCGAGTTGCCATTCCGACGCGTCGATGTCGACGAAATCGCGTGTCTTAAGGTTTCGATAGGCGGTGATTGATTTCACCGTCAGCGCGTCCGTTAAATCGACCGCCGCCGTTCCCGCAAACCCGTAATGGGTAAGCTTTGTGGAGTTGGGCAGGCCAGGTGTCGTGCGGCCGGTCCAGTGGTAACTTCCAGTGCCGACGGCATTACTGACGGGCAGCGTTAGGCCGAAGGCACTTAGGAGGTCGTTGACCGGCCGGCCGACATTCAGTGCGGCGTTGTCGTGCTGGTAGTCGGCGGTCAGATCGACCCGAACCTTAGACGTCGGATTGAGCGCGACCGCGACGCGGCCAGCAACCGTCTTCTTGTTGTTGTATTCACGATCGTCCGCCGCGTCCTCGACGAACCCGTCGCGCCGCGATCCGAGGACCGAAACGCCAATATCGAAGCCCTGCGAAATCGGGCCGGACAGCGTGCCCTTCGCCTCGAGTTGGTCGTAGCTCCCGCCCGCGAGCGATGCGCTGGCGCGGAGCGTATCGTCGGGCCGCCGGGTGACGAACTTGATTGCACCGCCGATCGTGTTTTTGCCGTACAGCGTGCCCTGCGGCCCGCGCAGCACTTCAATGCGGTCGAGATCGAGCAGGTCGAGTTGGCTGCCGCGGATGCGCGAGAGGTAAACGTCGTCGACATAGACGCCGACGGCCGGATCGAACGTCTGCAACGCGTCGGGTTGGCCGATACCGCGAATGAAGATGTTGGTCGCGTTGGACGAGCCGCGCCCGGCGACGATATTGAGGTTCGGCACCGCGCCCTGCAGGCCGGTCGTGTCCTGCGCCTGGATGCGGTCGAGCGCGCGGGCATTGAACGCCGAAACCGACGCCGGGACGCGCTGCAGCTTTTCCTCGGTGCGCCGGGCGGTGATGACGATCTGACCGGTCGCGCTGTCCTGGCCGTCATTGTTGGCGGCGGCAGCCGGTGGCGGCGCGGCAGGTGCATCCTGAGCAATGGCCGGCGTGGCGATAAATGCCGCGGCGGCAACGGTGCCGAGCAACGCGGCGCGGGCGTGGATAGCGCGCATTCTTGATTCTCCCCCTTGCCGGCGCCCTGAACTCGCCAGCCCTCGGACTCGCTCATAATGAAAGTTGAACCGGCTTTCAACTTGCGAATATTCGCGCTAGAAAGCTATCGCCATGGGATGGGGGACACAGTGGACAATGTGGTGCAGAGCAGCCCGGCGAGCGACGGCAAGGCGCCGCGCACCGCGCGTGGCGAACGCACGCTGCGCAAGATCCTCGACGCTGCCCGGGACGAATTCGGCGAGCGCGGCTTCGGCGAGACCTCGATCGTCGGCATCACCCGGCGCGCCGGCGTCGCGCTCGGCACTTTCTATACGTATTTCGATTCGAAGGAAGCGGTGTTCGGCGCCGTCGTGCGCGACATGTCGGCCCAGGTCCGCGACCAGGTTGCGCCGGCGTTCAAGGATGCGACCGACGCGCTCGACGGCGAACGCCGCGCGCTCGAATGGTTCCTCCGGTTCGCCCGCGAGCATCGCGATGTCTACCGGATCATCGACGAGGCCGAATTCGTCGAGCCGGCCGCCTATCGCGAACATTATGAAACCACCGCGAAGCGCATCGCCGCGCGGTTCAAGGCCGGGCGCGACAAAGGCGAGCTGGCACCCGATTTGGCCGACGAGGATCTCGACATTCTCGCCTGGGCCTCGATGGGGGCGAACGTGTTCCTCGGCCTCCGCTATTCCGTCTGGGACAGCGCCGATAGCAGACGCGTTGCCAAGGTGACCGGCCGCCTGTTGCGCAAGGGTCTCGGCGCATGAGTGACGAACTTTGGCCGCGGTACGCGGATCGCTATTTCACGGTCCGCGACAGCCTGAAACTCCACTATCGCGATTATCCGGGCAGCGCCGACCGGCCACCCCTACTGTGCCTTCCGGGCCTGACCCGCAACGCCAAGGATTTCGCTGTTCTCGCCGAGCGCTACTCGCCGCGCTTTCGCGTGGTTGCTCCCGATTTCCGCGGCCGCGGGATGAGCGAATATGATCCGGTCCCGGCGCGCTATCTGCCGCCCACCTACACGCAGGACATGATCGAACTGCTGGATCAGCTGGCGATTCCGCAGGCAATCCTGATCGGCACTTCGCTCGGCGGCCTGGTGACCATGCTGATGGCGGTCATGGCGCCGCAACGGATTGCCGCATCGGTGCTCAACGACATCGGGCCGGAGATCGACGACACCGGGGTCGAGCGGATCAAGACCTATGTCGGCAAGGGCGTCCGGTTCAGCAGCTGGGACGAGGCGGCCGAGGTCGTCGCGGCCAACAACGCCCATGCCTTCGACGGCTATACCCACGACGACTGGCTGCGGATGGCGCAGCGCAATTGCCGCGAGGACAATGGCGACATCGTGTTCGACTACGATCAGGCGATCGCGCAGCCGTTCAACAGCGACGCCCCGGTGCCGGCGTTCGACATCTGGCCGCTATTCGCGGCGCTGGCGCAGAAACCGCTGCTGGTGATCCGCGGCGCGAAGAGCGATTTGTTGTCAGCCTCGGCGCTTGAGAAAATGCACGCAGCGGCACCGAACATGAAGTCGGCGGTAGTCGCCGGCGTCGGCCACGCTCCGGAGCTGAATGAGCCAGAAGCGGTGACGGCGATCGATGCATTCTTGGGTGAGATCGAGCGCAGCCCCTAACTTACTCGAGGGTCCCCATCCCAACCAACAGCGCGGCGAACATGCTGATCACGATCAGCGCGAACATCGTCAGCAGGGTCGCGCGCCAGATCGCGCCCCAGCGGCTGAGCCCGTAGGCGCCCTTGAGCTGACGATACATGTGAAATGGCGGGATCAGCCACAGGAACCCGGCGAGCGCGGTCAGCGAGATGGACTGGAAGATGACTCCGATGACCACCAGCAGCGTCATGAAGCACAGTGAATAAGTGACAAACACCGTGTGGTCGTAGAGCCGATAACGGCGGCTGAACGGGAACAGCAGCCACACGAAAGGCACCGACAGCGGTATGATCAGCCAGCTGAATTTATAGGCATTGGTCTTGAGCTTGTAGGCGACCAGTTCGGGGTTCTTGCGCGCTTTCTTGACCGCATCCGACAGCGAGGGGGCGAGACCCGACGGGTCGATGTCGATCGCCTTCGAGCTAATCTCGCCGCGCGACACGGCTTCCACCGCGGCGATTTCGGCCTTCTGGTCGGTGATTTTCTCGTCGAGCTTGGCCGCCACCGGCCCGGTCGCACCGGCGCGCCGCTGTTCGAGCACCGCAAGCTTCTGATTGTCCTTGGCCAGTTCGCTGGCGATGTCCTTTTTTGCTTCGGGCGAGAATTCGCCGACCCCGCCCAGCATGCTGACCGCCGCGAACATCAGGAATACGCAGAACAGAAACAATGCGATCGGCGAGACGAAGCTGGCCCGCTGGCCGTCGACATAGCGGCGGGTGAGTTCGCCCGGCTTCCACGCGAGCAGCGGCAAGGTACGCCAGATCTTGCCCTCGAAATGCAGCACGCCGTGGAGGAAATCGTGGAAGAAGGCGCTCAGCGTCCGGTGAACATGCGCATGCTGCCCGCAAGCGTGGCAGTAATTGCCGGTCAGCTCGGTGCCACAATTGAGACAATTCTTCTCGTGCGTGTGGCCGTCATCGCCCTCACCGGCTTTGGGCTCGACGGCGCGGCCAACGACCGCCCCGGTCACCACATCACCCAATGCTTCGAACTCTCCGACCATGCTGCCCCCTTCTCGGGATACATTATGCGGGCTTGTTCGCTCATGCTAGCGGGTGCGCATGGCCCGCATCGGTCTTCTCGGTGGCTCGTTCAACCCGGCACATCAGGCGCACCGGGCGATCAGCCTTGGCGCGATGCGGGTGCTCGGGCTCGACGAAGTGTGGTGGCTGGTTTCGCCCGGCAATCCGCTGAAGGAAGGCGCCAAGGACATGGCGAGCTTCGCCGCGCGCTTTGCCTCGGCGAAGCGGATGGCGCGGCGCGTGCCGATCCGGGTCAGCGATTTCGAACAGCGCGCGGGGACGCGCTACACCTTCGACACCATCAAATTGCTCAAGCGCCACCACCCCCGCGACCGGTTCATTTGGTTGCTCGGAAGCGACACCCTGCCAAATTTTCACAAATGGCGGAATTGGAGGGGCTTAGCCCGCGAAGTGCCGATTGCGGTGATTCCCCGGCCCGGCTATGATCACCTTGCCCTCGCGGTGCGCGCGATGGGCTGGCTCGGGAGGTTTGTCCGACCTTCGAACCAGGCGAAATGTTGGACGGAGTGGAGTGCACCGGCGATCATCCTGCTTCGCCTGCCGCGAGACCCCACGTCCGCAACCGCCATCCGCGCGTACGACCCAAATTGGCATCGTCGGGAACCAAGGCGCGCCGCTCGCGTCCCTCGTGTGTCGCTGCCATTGTCCGTCAGGAGACCCCTTGGCCGAACGTCCAGCTAAAACCGGCTCACCCGTCGACGTGGAAGCACTGCATCGCCTCGTGCTGCAATCGCTCGACGACGACCAGGCGGTCGACGTCGTGACCATCCCGCTGACCGGCAAGTCTAACATCGCCGACCATATGGTGATCGCCTCGGGCCGGTCGACGCGGCAGGTCGCGTCGATGGCGAGCAAGCTTGCCGACCGCATCAAACAGGAGCTCAAGAAGAACGTGCGGATCGAGGGCTTGTCCGCGGCGGACTGGGTTCTGATCGACGCCGACGACGTGATCGTTCATATTTTTCGCCCCGAAGTAAGAAGTTTTTACAATTTGGAGCGAATGTGGGCGTTTGGCGACGATTCCGGCGCCAGCGCGACTGCTCGCGGGTGAGGCATATGCGATTCTGGGCTATCCTGTTGCCGCTCTTTGCGTTTGCCGCGCAACCCGCGGTCGCGGCCACGAGCCCGAGCCTGACCAGCCTCGAACAGCAATTGCAGGCGACGATCGGCGGTGGCGGTTCCGACGTCGGCATCGCCGCGCTTGACCTGCGCACCGGCGAGACCGTCAGCATTCAGGGCAATACGCCGTTCCCGATGGCCAGCACGGTCAAGGTCGCGGTCGCCGCCCTCTATCTGTCGCAGGTCGATCACGGCCGGCGCTCGCTCGACGACACCATCAACGGCCAGTCGGCGCGCAGCCTGATGGCGCGGATGCTGATCCACAGCGATAACCGCGCGACCGATATATTGCTGAAGGATCTCGGCGGCCCGACCGCTCTGCACGACTGGCTGCAGGCCAACGGCGTCACCGGTTTGCGGGTCGACCGCACCATCGCCCAGTTGCTCGCCGACAAGCGCAACCTGTGGGACCATCGCGATTCGAGCACGCCAACGGCGATGGTCGATCTGCTGAAGCGAATTTACCGAGCCGAGCTGATTCGGCCCACAAGCCGCAACTATCTGCTCGACCTGATGGCCCAGTGCGAGACCGGCAAGAACCGGATGAAGGCGTTGCTTCCGGGTGTTCCGATCGAACACAAGACAGGCACCCTGACCGGCCTGGCCGACGATGTCGGGTTTATCACCATGCCCGATGGCCATCGCGTCGCCGTGGCAATCTTTACCCGCGGTGGGACCAACCGCCCGTCGACCATCGCGCAAGCGGCCCGGGCAATCTACGACGGCTTCACCCGCGTCCTCACCTGGCCGCTGTCGGGCGCGCTCAACGCCCAATAGTGCTGTTGCACATCGTCGCCCGCGGCAAGATCGGCCGGTCGCCTGAAGCCGAGCTGGTCGAGCGTTATCTCAAGCGCATCCAGTGGCCGACCAAAGTCACCGAGCTGCCGGACAAGGGCGGCAAAGTGCCCGAGCTCTCGCCCAACAGTGCAACCATCGTTCTCGATGAACGGGGCGAGGCCCTGTCCTCCCCAGAATTGGCGAAAAAACTTGAGGCATGGCGCGACGGCGGCAAACGCGAAGCGCGCTTCCTGATCGGTGCCGCCGACGGCCACGGCGAAGAACAGCGTAGGTCCGCCGATTTGATCCTGTCGTTCGGCGAAGCGACCTGGCCCCATCTGCTGGTTCGCGCGATGCTCGCCGAACAAATGTTCCGGGCCACATCAATCCTTGCGAACCACCCCTATCATCGCGAAGGTTAGTCGGTGACGAGGCTCGCGCCCTTGCTGCTGTTCGCGCCGCTGCTGCTGGCGGCGAGTGCGCCTTTGCCGACGCCGACAAATCCGTTGGACGCCGCGCTGCAGCGCGCTCGCGCCGAACAAACCAACGCCGAGGCCGAAACCCAGCGCTTGGAACGGATCGCCAGTGGCGCGCAAAGCGAGGCCGCCCGGCTCCAGGCGCGCGAGGCAGCTGCGGCCAGCGCCATCGACGCTGCCGAGGCGCGTATTTCGGCAGCCGATGCCTCCTTCCGAATTGTCACTGCGGCAGCCGAGCGGCAGACCGCGCAATTGCGCCAGGAGCAGCAGCCGATCGCCTCGCTGCTGTCGGGGCTGGCGATGATGGCGCGGCGCCCGCCTTTGCTGGCTATCGCCGATCGCGGCAGTACCGACGATCTGGTGAAAGTTCGCATGCTGCTGGATACCACTCTGCCGATAATCCGCCGCCGCACCGCGGCGCTGTCGGGCCAACTCGCCCAAGGCCGCCAGCTGGCGAGCGAGGCGCTGGCCGCCAGGCAGGAGCTGCGGCGCAGCCGGGAAGGTCTGGTCGCCGAGCGGCGGCAGTTCGCCGCGCTGGAAGCGCAGGCGCTGAAATCATTCGCGTCCGCGCGCGGTCAGGCGCTCGCGACCGGCGACGTGGCGCTCGCGGCCGGCGAGGACATCGAGCAATTGAGCGGCGCCGAAGCCGGCACGCGCAGCGCGTTCGCGATTGCCAGCGAACTGGCGAATCACGACCCGGCCCCGCCGCGCGTGGTCGCGCCCGACGGTCGCGCCGTTTCCGCTTTGCCTTACCGCCTGCCCGCGCCCGCCGCGGTAACCGAGGGCCTGGGATCGGTCAACGCGCACGGCGTCCGCGCGCGCGGCCTGACCTTAGCTACGTCGCGCGGAACCCCCCTCACCGTTCCGGGCTCGGGCATCGTGCGCTTCTCCGGACCGTTCCGGAGCCACGATGGGGTCGTGATCATCGACCACGGCCAGGGCTGGATGAGCCTGATCGTCGGCGTTGCGTCGCCGCTGAAGACCGGCGACCGGGTCGCGCTCGGCGATCCGCTCGGCCGGGCGCTCGGGCCGATCGAGGTCGAACTGTCCCAAAATGGGCAACGGGTGTCGCCCGCTCTCATCGCAGGTTCATCTCAAACCCTGTCAAATAGTGGCAAAGGCCGTTAAACGCGTAGTCGCCGAAATAGGACGATTTCCAATGAACCCAATTCGTAAGCTCCTGCCACCGGTCGCGCTGGTCAGCGCGCTCGCGCTCGTGCCGGTCACCGCCAGTTCCTTCGCCGCCGCGGACACGACCAATTACCAAGAGCTCGAGAAGTTCATGAGCGTCTATCAGCAGGTTAAGCAGCATTATGTCGTCCCGGTCGACGACCACACGCTGATCAAGGGCGCGATCGACGGCATGCTGTCGTCGCTCGACCCGCATTCGTCCTACGCCGAGGGCGCCGAATATGACGCGCTCAAGACCCTGATCGATGGCAGCTACGGCGGCCTCGGCCTGTCGGTCGGCATGGAAGACGGCACGGTCAAGGTCATTACCCCGACCGAGGACACGCCGGCGTGGAAAGCGGGGATCAAGGCCGGCGACTACATCACCCACATCAACGGCGAATTGATTTACGGCTTCACGCTCGACGAGGCGGTCGAGAAGATGCGCGGCAAGCCGGGCAGCCCGATCAAGCTAACGCTGGTGCGCAAGGGCCGCGACAAGCCGTTCGACGTCACCCTAGTCCGTGAGGAAATCAAGGTTCGCCCGGTCAAGTGGGAGGTCAAGGAAGGCATCGGCTACATCAACATCAACCAGTTCGCGGCCGGCACCGGCGAAGCGACCGAAGCCGCGATCACGGCGATCGACAAGGCGACCGGCGGCAAGCCGCTCGGCTACGTCGTCGACCTGCGCTCCAACCCCGGCGGTTCACTCGACGAAGCCATCCAGGTCAGCGACGCGTTCCTCGACAGCGGCGAAATCGTCTCGCAGCGCGGTCGCGATAAGGACGATATCCAGCGCTATTACGCCAAGCCCGGCGACATGGCCCACGGCCTGCCGGTGGTCGTGCTGACCGACGTCGGCAGCGCTTCTGCGTCGGAAATCGTCGCCGGCGCACTGCAGGATCACCGCCGCGCGCTGGTGCTGGGCGAGCGCACGTTCGGCAAGGGTTCGGTCCAGTCGATCGCCATGCTTCCCGACCGCACCGCGCTCAGGCTGACCACAGCGCGCTACTACACGCCGTCGGGGCACTCGGTGCAGGAAGGCGGGATCGATCCGGACATCAGCGTGCCACAATTGTCGGACCCCGACTACAAGGACCGGCCGGTCACCCGCGAGGCCGATTTGCGCCGGCACCTGCTCAACCAGGCCAAGGTCGACGACAAATTGCTCGAGAGCGACAACACGACCGATCCGCGCTTCGCGGCGACGCCGGAAGAGCTCGAAAAGAAGGGCATCAAGGACTTCCAGCTCTATTATGCGCTGAACACGATCAAGCGGATCACGGCGCCGCTGGTCCCGACGACATCGATCGCGAAGAAGGGACGCTAAGGCCGGCATGAACGAGGCCGTTGCCGACGCTCCCCGGACCGTGCCGCCATTGGCGAGTGCGGCTACGGCCCGGCTGGTCGCACTACTGCTGCCGGCGGTGCTGCTCGCCGGAGCCTTCGGCTCGCAATATTTAGGCGGTCTGTATCCGTGCGAGATGTGCTGGTGGCAGCGCTATGCGCACTTCGCCGCGCTGGTCCCAGCGGCCCTGGCCTTTACCGGCCCGGCGACGTCGCAACGACCAAAGCTGCTCACCCTGCTCGCGGCCCTCGCCATCGCCGTGTCGGGCGCGATCGGCGTCTATCACGCCGGGGTCGAACTCAAGATTTTCGAGGGCTTCACGACCTGCACCTCAACCGCCAGCGGTGCGACCACCGCGGACCTACTTAAGTCGATCGTCGCCGCACCTCTGATCCGCTGCGACCAGGTTCAATGGTCGTTCCTCGGCATTTCGATGGCCGGGTGGAACGCGATTCTGTCACTCAGCGGAGCAGGCATAATCGCCGTCCTGACGCTGCGGGGGTCGCGCCGATGAGCGGCTGGCGCCCCGGCGACCGCAAGGCCGATCGCGAGTCGATGCTGCGCGTCGACCAAGCCGGCGAATATGGCGCGACGCGGATCTACGCGGGCCAGCTCGCGGTGCTCCGCAGCAACGCCCCCGAAGCCAAGCTGATCGCCCGCATGGCGGCGCAGGAGGGGCGGCACCTCAAGCGCTTCGACGCCTTGATCGCCGCGCGGCGGGTCCGCCCAACCGCGCTCCAACCCTTGTGGAACGTCGCCGGCTTCGCGCTCGGCGCCGCCACCGCTTTGATGTCGGACAAAGCCGCCCTGGCCTGCACCGATGCGGTCGAGACCGAAATCGACCGCCATTATGGGCAGCAGCTCGACGAGCTTGGCGACGATGATCCCGAGCTTGCAGCCGATATCGCCGAATTTCGCGCCGAGGAGCTCGAGCACCGCGACACAGCCAGGGCCGCGGGTGCCGCCGATGCGGTGGGCTATCCGATTCTGACTGCGGCGATCCGTGCCGGATGCAGGGTTGCAATTGAGCTGTCGAAGCGCATTTGAGGAACCGAACGGCGGGTTTACCCGCTACATCGGTTGTGGAAGGACGAAGACGATGACCAGGCTGACGATCACCCTCGCGGGCGCCGCCATATTGGCAAGCGGTCTTGCTGTGGCGCCGATGCCCGCGGTGGCGCAGTCGGGCGACGCGATCAGCGAGATCATCGTTTACGGTATGGACCCCTGCCCGCGCTCGACCGATGACAAGGTCGTGATTTGCGCCCGCAAGCCGGAAGCCGAACGCTATCGCATTCCCGAGAAGCTGCGCAGCGGCGGCCCGCGCCAGACTCGCGAAGCCTGGGCCAACAAAGCCCGCCAGTTTGAAACGGTCGGATCGACCGGTACCTTCAGCTGCTCGCCGGTCGGACCCGGCGGCTACACTGGCTGCCTGACCCAGGTGATCAACCAGGCCAGGCGTGAGCGGAACGAGCAGACGGACCAGACCACCGCTCCGGAACAATAAGCCAGCCATAAGCTCGCGGTCAGGGGAGGGCGGCGATCATGTCCACTGCCGCAACGGCACTCGGCGCACCGGCTGCATCTGACGACCCCACCTTCCTGGGACATCCGCGCGGCCTCGCCTACCTTGCCTTCACTGAAGCGTGGGAGCGATTTTCCTATTACGGCATGACGGCGCTGCTGACGCTGTACATGATCCACCAGCTGCTGCTCCCGGGCCATGCCGAGCATGTCCTCGGCCTCGGCCCGCTACGCCATTTGTTCGAATCGCGCGCGCCGATGTCAGACCTCGCCTTCGCCTCGCTGATCTACGGCTGGTACGGCGGCCTGGTCTATTTCACCCCGCTGTTCGGCGGGATGATCGCCGATCGGTGGCTCGGCACGCGCACCACGGTTGTGGTTGGCGCGCTGTTGATGAGCGCCGGCCATATCGCGATGGCGTTCGACCAGAGCTTCCTGATCGCGCTGGCGCTTCTGATCGTCGGGTCGGGCTGCCTCAAAGGCAACATCTCGGCTCAGGTCGGCCAGCTTTATCCGCGCGACGATGAATCGCGGCGGACGCAGGGCTTCACCATCTTCTCTGCCGGCATCAACATCGGCTCGGTGATGGGCCCGCTCGGGTGCGGCGCGGTCGGGGCGGTCTACGGCTGGCACGCCGGTTTCGGCCTCGCCGGGGCGCTGATGATCATCGCCCTCCTCACCTACCTCGCCGGCCAGCGCTATTTGCCCGATGGCCGCGTCCGCAAGTCGGGCAAGGCAGAACTGCCGCCGCTCACCGCCGACGAAAAGCGCCGCACCGGGCTGCTCGTCGCGGTGATCGCCTTCGCCATCCTGCCCCAGGCCGCTTATTCGATGATCTGGAACATCGGGCTGATCTGGATCGACGGCCACGTCAGCCTGGCTTCGCCGTTTGGGACGGTGCCGACCGCGTGGTTTAACTCGGTCGACAGTTTCGCGAGTATCGTCGCGGTTCCACCACTGGTCGCCTTGTGGGCGTGGCAGGCGCGCCGCCGCCGCGAGCCGGCGAGCATCGCCAAGATGGGCATCGGCTCGGCGATCACCGGCGTGTCGGCGTTGGTGTTTGTCGCCGGATGCCTGCTGGCGGGACCGGACGGCAAGGTCTCGGTGGTCTGGCCACTGCTCGGCTTCACCGGGATGGGCGTCGCGTTCCTCTATTATTGGCCGGTGCTGCTCGCGCTGATCTCGCAAGCCGCTCCGGCCAAGATCAATTCAACGATGATGGGCGTCGCCTTCCTGTCGCTATTCCTCGCCAGCCTGCTGATGGGCTGGGTCGGCAGCTTCTACGACGAAATGAGCCCGGCAGCGTTCTGGACTCTCGACGCCGGTCTCGGGTTCGCCGGCGCTTTGATCGTGGTCATTCTCAACCGCCCACTGACCCGGGCATTGGAACCGGCCGCCGTCGCCAGGACTTAGAGGCGCGCCAGAAACGAGGACCTCCGCCATGACGGTTGCCGAAGCCACCCCCGATTTCGAACAAGGCGACCGCCACGACCGCGCCTTCCTCGGCCACCCCAAGGGCCTCGGCTTCCTCGGCTTCACCGAGGCGTGCGAGCGTTTCTCTTATTATTCCATGCAGACGCTGCTCACGCTCTACATGGTCAATTACCTGCTGCTTCCCGGTCATATTGAGGCGGTCACCGGCCTCGCCTGGCTGAGGGGGTGGCACTATCCCGGGCTTGACGGGCAACCGCTGTCGTCGGCCATTTTCGGTGATTATTCGTCACTGGTTTATCTGATGCCGATCCTCGGCGGGATCATCGCCGACAAGCTGACGGGCCGCCGGATTGCGTTGATTGCCGGTGGGCTAATCATGGCGCTCGGCCATTTCCTGATGGCGATCGAGGGCGCGTTCCTGTTCGCGCTTCTTTCGCTGATCGTCGGGGTCGGCCTGTTCAAGGGCAATATCGCGACCCAGGTCGGCGAGCTCTACAAACAGAATGACCTGCGCCGGGCGATGGCGTTCCAAATCTTCTACATCTTCATCAACGTCAGCGTGATTCTCGCGCCGCTGATCTCCGGCACCCTCGGCCAGAAGGTCGGTTGGCATTATGGCTTTGGTTGTGCTGGCGTCGTGATGGTGGTCGGTCTCGCCATCTATCTGTCGGGCCGGAAATCCCTGCCGCCCGACCTCGCCGTCGCCGACCGCGATCAGAAGCAGCTGATCGGCCGCATCATCGCCGGAGCCTTCGGCATCGCCGCGCTGGTCATCGTTTGGCTGATGATCTCTGGCATCCTGTTTTCGAACTGGGTCGTCGGCACCATCTCGGCGCTAGCAATGATTGGCGCGCTGTACTGGTTCCTGACCCGAAACCTCGATCGCGTTGACAGATTGCGGGTGCTCTCACTGTGCATCCTGATTCCGGTGATGGCGATCTCGCTGCTGACCAACCAGGAAATCTTCAATGCCTATCTTGTCTGGGGCGACCAGCGCTTCAACCTGCAGTTCATGACCTACACGATGCCGTCGAGCTGGTTGATCACCCTCGACGCAACGCTCAGTTTCTCGATGCTGGTGGCGGTCGCGTTGTTCTGGAAATGGTGGAGCCTGAAGCGGCGCGAACCCGACGAGATCACCAAGATCATCATCGGCAGCGTCTTCACCATCGCCGGCGGCCTGTGCCTGTTCGCGGCCGCCGCGGTTACCCCGGCCGGAGATAAGGTCGGCCTGTTCTGGCCGGTCATGTTCCATTTGCTGAACAGCATCGGCTTCGCCCACATCCTGCCGATCAGCCTGGCGCTGTTCACCAAGATCGCACCCAAGCAGATCACCGCGACGGTGATCGGGCTTTATTATCTGGCGTTCTTCGGCGCGAACAAAATGGTCGGCTATGTCGGCGGCCTCTATTCGAGCCTTCCGACGACCACCTTCTGGTTGATCCACGTCGCCAGCGCCGTCTTCGGGCTGGTCGCGTTCGTCGTGTTCAAGCTCGTCCTTGGCAAGCGCATGAGCGGCACCGGCGTTCGTGAGCAGGCCGAAGCGCTTAGCTAGTCAGGGAACGATCGGCAGGAGCACTGCGCTCGCGTTCGGGCCGCCGTAGAACACGCTCTGCGTCGCCTTCCGGTAATCGCCGGCCTTGGCGTGGAAGATGTTGGGGACGAACGTCTGCGGATTGCGGTCGTAGAGCGGGAACAGGCTCGACTGAACCTGAACCGCGATCCGATGCCCGGGCAGGAACACGTGGTTCACATTGGGCAGGCCGAAGCGATAATGCTCGGCCTTACTGGCCTTGAGCGCGCGCGGCTGGGCGAAGCTGTCGACGTAGCGCCCGCGGAAAATCTCGATCCCTATCGGCAGCTCAAAACCTGACATGTCCGGCTTCGACCCCTGGTCGGCGCCTTCGGGGGTCTCGTTGGGATAGACGTCGATCAGCTTGACCACCCAGTCGCTGTCGGTGCCGCTGGTCGCGGCGAACAGATCGACCTCGGGCGGGCCCATAATGTGGACCGCCTTAGTCAGTGGCGCCGAGGTGTAGCTGAGCACGTCGGTGCGGTCCGAGACGAAGCGCTGATCGCGCACCAGCCACGGCTTCCATTGATCGTCCGCGCCCATATTGATCGGCCGCGGGATGAACGGCACCGGCTTGGTCGGATCGGAGACATAATCGTCATGCCCGGCGCTTCCCGGCCGGTCGAAGCTGGCGCCGTTACCGGCGGTCAGGAATAGGGGCGTCGGCGCGCCCATCGGCCAGCGCGGGCTGGCCTGCCACTGGTTGATGCCGGTCGCGTAGGTCAAAACGTTGGGCGTCTGCGGGTCGGGCGCTCCCTTCAGATAATGGTCGAAGAACGGCTTCACCCACTTGACCCGCCATTCGAGCGCGGTGTCGCCGGTGAAGGTCAGCGCGCCAAGGTCGTAGCCATAATGGTTGGCGCCCGAATGCCGCCACGGCCCGATTGCCAGATGGAGCAGGCCACTGCCCTCGTACTTGTCCTTCAGTGCCTTGTAGACCGCGGGGCCGCCGTAGCTGTCCTCCTGGTCCCACTGCCCGACCTCGATCAGCGTCGGCACCGTCAACGGGCGCGCCGCCAGCCATTTGTCGACCGCCTGGCCCGACCAGAATTCGGTGTAGGCCGGGTTCTGCATCAGCTTCTGGATGAACGGGTAATTGGTGATGTTGAGGCGGCGGGCATAGTCGCCCATCGAGCCGGCCTCGAGGTAGCGGGTGTAATCGTCGCCGCTGCCGAAGGCGAGGCCGCTGCCTTCCGCCTTGGCCGTGCTCTGCGACACCGCGAAGTCGAACGCGCTGACCCGGAACGCGCCGTTGTGGAACCAGTCGTCGCCCATCCAGCCGTCGACCATCGGGCTCTGCGGCACCGCGGCCTTGAGCGCCGGATGCGGGTTGATCTCCGACGCCAGGGTCAGGAAGCCGAGGTAGGACGATCCGATCGTCCCGACCTTGCCGTTCGACTCCGGCACGTTCTTGGTGAGCCAGTCGATCGCGTCATAGGCGTCGGTGCTCTCGTCGATGCCCGTGTTGTTGAGCGGCCCGACGATCGGGCGGTTCATCACGAACTGCCCCTCCGAATTGTGCAGCCCCCGGATGTCCTGCTGGACGATGATGTAGCCGTCCTCGAAGAATTCCTTGTACATCGCACCCAGGATATCGACGCCGTGCTGGCTCGGCGTGCGGGCCATCGACCCCTTCGCATCATAGGGCGTGCGCGACAGCAGGATCGGGCCGCCGACCGTGCCCTTCTTCATCACGATGACGGTGTACAATTTGGTCCCGTCGCGCATCGGCACCATCACCACGCGCTTGATGTGATCGGCCTCGGGCAGCACCGGATCGTAACTGGCGACGACGTCGGGCGTCATCGGCGTCACCGCCGCCGGCGGCGCGGCGATGGCGGTCGAACTGGCGGCGAGCAGAAGCGGGGCGGCGAAGCGCAGGGCGAGGTTGGTCATGCGGCGAGCCCTAGGCAGGGCCGCGCCGCACGACAAGCGGATTGCTAGAGCGTCACCTCGGCGACCTTCTCGTCCATCCCCGCCTCGGGCTTGCGCCCGAGCAGCTTGTTGAACACCGGCTTGAGGAAGCCTTCAACGTCGCTCAGCCAGATTTTCGCGTCCTCGACCTCGAACCGGATGAGCACGAGCTTGGGATCGTCCTTGCCCTCATACCATTCGGCGACGATCGGGCTCCACAGCCGCTCGACCGACGTGCGGTCTTCGGCGAGCATCAGCGAGCCGCGCAGACTGGCGAATAGATCGTGGCCCTTGCCGGCGTAGGTGGCGATCGCGCGGCTGGACTGGCCGATCGCGCGCGTCAGGTCGTGATCCTTGGCGGTGAAAATCCACAGCACGCCGGCGTCACGATCCTCGTCCTCGAACTGCGCGGTCATCGGTTGGGTCGCGCCGTCGCGAGCGCCTTCGACGCCGAGCATGAGGAACGGGCTGTGCTTCAGCTCGCTCCAGAATTTGTCCTCGATTTCGCGGTCGTCGGCCACATCATTCTCCATTGTCGGTTGAGCAACAGACCGCTGTCGTTCCCCAACAAGCAGCTGACTTGGATGGAGAATTTGCGAAATCAGAAGCTGTAGCCGACCGTCGCCTTGATCGTGCGCGTCGCACCCGGGGCGATGTTGTTGTCGGCGTTGGCGGTCGGAAAATAATGCGCGCCAAGGATATTCTCGAGATTGACCTGCGCCGCGACCCCGTGCGTCAGCTTGTAATAAAGCGCGGCGTCGACCCGGGCATAAGCCGGCAGTGTCACCAGATTGCTGATCGTGGTGTAGGATTTCGAACGCGCGATGACGCCCAGCCCCGCCCCGAACTGCCTGGTCAAATCGTAGCGGTTCCACACGGAAAAACTGTGGCGCGGCACCAGCGGCACTTCACACCGGCCGGCCACGCAGGCGGTGGTCGCGCTGGTCACCCGCGCCTTCTGCAACGTGTATCCCGCTGACATCAACCAGCGGCTGGTGACGCTGCGTTCGAGCCCGAGTTCGAGCCCGCGGCCGCGCTGCTTGCCGGTCAGGATGGTGTGCGTCTGGTCGGCGGGATCGGTCGCCCGGGTGTTGCTGCGGTCGAGCTGATAGACCGCCGCCGTGGCCAGCAGCCCGTCGAGGATCTCCCACTTCGCGCCGGCTTCATAATTGTCGAACCGTTCGGGCTTGAGCCCCTCGGTGACGTCGGTCAGCCCGCTGAACTGATCGCCCGATTGCGGCAAATAGGAGCGGCTGTAGTTGGTGTAGATCGACAAATTGCCGGTCGGCTTCAGGACGACACCGAGCCGCGGCGACCACAGATTGTCGCGCCGGCCGAATCGGCCGCCGCCAACCGCGCGAAGGTCGTTGACGTCGACCTTGAAGCTGTCGAAGCGCAGCCCGGCGACGATCTCGAGCCATGAGGCGGGCTTGATCTGGTCCTGGACATAAGCCGCGGCAACGGTCGCCTTGACCCGGTTGTTGGCGTCGCTGGGGAGCGGAGCGAAGGTGACCGTCTCGTCGACCACCGTCGGGTCGCTCAGCGGCACCGACCCATCGGTGAGGATTCCGGCGCCCGAAAGGGTCGCGGTGTTGCGGACGTTGCGCGACTTTTCGCGGCCGACCTCAAAACCGAACAGCAAGGTCTGGTCGACGCCGCCGAGCCGGTTCTCCCAGATCAGGTCGGTCTGGCTGAACAGGTTCCGGCGGTTGTTGCGATTGTTGTATCCGGCCAGCTTCACACGCTCGGGGAGCGTCGCCGTCGGCACCAGCACGCCGCTGTTGGCGAAGACGTTCTGGTAGAATTTCTTATAGTCGCCAAGCATCGTCCGGTTGCGCAGCGTGAGCCCCTCGGCGAAGCGGTGCTCGATCGCCACCGTCGCGACATTGGCGTTGACCCGGGCGAAGCTGACGTCGGGATCGCCGAAGAAGGTCTTGGTGAAGCCCTTGAGCGGTTCGTCGCCGCTGGCCGGCACGCCGCGGTCGGCGGTGCGGCGGTCGTGGAAATATTCGTAGCCGACATCGATGCGGGTGTCGGGACCGATCAGCACGGCCGCAGTCGGGTTGATCCCGTAGCGCTTGAGGTCGACGTGGCGGCGGAAGCTGTCGCCGTCCTCGTACATCGCGTTGAGCCGGAGTCCGAACGCGTCGCCGAGTGGCTGATCGACGTCGCCGGTCAGGCGGAACCCGCCGAAGCCGTCGCCCGACGCGGTCGCGGCGCGCGCGGGGTTGAGGCTCGGGCGCTTGAGCACGCGGTTGACGATCCCGCCGCCGCCGCCGCGGCCGAAGATCATCGCATTTGGGCCCTTCAACACCTCGACCCGGTCGACATTGTAGAAATCGCGGAAGAACTGGACGTCGTCGCGCACCCCATCGACGAAGAAGTCGGCGGTGCTCGAATTGCCGCGCAGCACGATCTGGTCGCGATTGCCCTCGCCGCTGCCATAGGACGCACCGGGGACGAAATTGAGCAGATCGGCGACCGAGCGTAGCTGCTGGTCGGCGATCTGGCCGCTGGTGATGACGGTCAGCGCCTGGGGGATATTGCGGATGTCGGTTGCGGTCTTGGTCGCGGTGCTGGTCTTGCGCACGCCATATTCGATGCGCTGCCCGGTGACGACGATCTCACGCTGGTCGACCCCGTCCGCGGCTGCGTCAGCGGCAAAGGCCGGCGCGGCACCGCACAAGATCAATGCGGCGAACGAAAGCTTGACCACGCGATGCATCATTTTCCCTTTGGACTATGCCAGAGGGCTTAGTGTTATTGATAGTCATTCGCAATAGCAGAAATCACTCTGCCGCGAGCAAGGTCTCCGCTCCGCCGAGATCAACCGAAACCAGCCGGCTGATGCCCTTCTCAATCATCGTCACGCCATAGAGCCGGTCCATCCGGCTCATCGTCACCGCGTTATGGGTGACGATCAGATAGCGCGTGTCGGTCTCCTGCGTCATACAATGGAGCAGCTCGCAGAAACGCTCGACATTGGCGTCGTCGAGCGGGGCGTCGACTTCGTCGAGCACACAGATCGGCGCAGGGTTGGTCAGGAACAAAGCGAAGATCAAGGCAATCGCGGTCAGCGCCTGCTCGCCGCCCGAGAGCAAGGTCAATGCTGACAAGCGCTTGCCCGGCGGCTGGGCCATGATCTCGAGCCCGGCTTCGAGCGGATCGTCGCTTTCGACCAGCTCGAGATGCGCCTGGCCGCCGTCGAATAGGGTCGTGAACAGCCGCCGGAAATGGCCATCGACCCTTTCATAGGCATCGAGCAAGCGCACCCGCCCCTCGCGATTGAGATTGCCGATCGAGCCGCGCAGGCGATGGATCGCCTGGGTCAATTCCTCGGCCTCTGCCGCGCCCTGGGTGCGGGTTTCGTCGAGCTCGGCCAGTTCGCGTTCGGCGACGAGATTGACCGGGCCGATCCGCTCGCGTTCGGCGGTCAGCCGCTCGAGCGTCGCGGATTCGGCGTCGGCGTTGCGATTCTCGTCGGGGTCGAACCCGAGCGTTTCGGGCAGACGCTGGGGCACGCATTCGAATTTCTCGACACAGCTCTTGGCGAATTCCGCGCTACGCTCGCGCTGCCCTTCGGCCCGCGCCAGCGCCCCGGCACGGCGCTCGCGCGCATCGGCGAACCGCTCGCCCGCCAAAGTGACTTGCGCCGCGGCTTCGGCGAGCGCCCGCTCGGCCTCGCCCTCGGCCGCCGACGCCTCGGCGACCTTGACCTGGCTTTCGGAGTTCGCCCGTTCAAGCTCGGCGATCTGGCGATCGAGTTCGGCCGGCTGCGTCTCCAGCTCGGCGCGCTCGCTAGCTTGGCCCTTCTGCCGCTCGAGCCCTGCTGCGAGCCGGCGCTCGGCATCGGCCTGGCGGCGACGCCATTCGGATTGCTCGCGGCCGGCGGTGCTGTGGCGCTCGCGGTCGGCGGCGGTCTCGCGCGCCCGGGTCGCGGATTCAGCGCGCTTGTCGGCGACCCCGGTGGCCGCCGTCGCCGCGGACGCGCGCGCCGCTTCGACATCACGTTCAAGGCTGGCGGGATCGGGCAGCGCGGCGAGCGAGCGTTCCGCTGCTGCGACGGCCTCATTCGACGCATCCATGACCGGTTTCAAATCCTCGCGGCGCTGCTCGAGTTCGACCCGCTGCGCTTCGATCCGTTCAAGCGCAGCAGTCGCCGCGTCCCCGGCCCGCGCCGCGTCGCGCGCGTCGCGTTCGGCGGAGAGCGCCTGATGGCGCGCCTCCTCCGCCCGGGCGCGGCACGTCTCCATTTCGGCGAGTGCCGAGTCGCGGCCCTTGAGCGCGGCTTCCGCCGCTTGTTCGAGGTCGGGAATAGCGCGCGCCAGTTCGGCGTGACGATTGGCGCGGAGCAAGCGTTCGGCTGCGGCAGCCCCCGAGCCTTCAGCGGCAAATCCGTCCCACCGCCGCAATCGACCGTCGAGGGTCACCAGCCGTTGCCCAACCGCGAGCGGCTGACCAGAATCCTTCTCGACGACCCCAATCTGCCGCAGCCGACGCGCCAGTTCCGGCGGCGCGCTCACACGATTGGCTAACCGCTCGACCCCCGCCGGCAGCGCCGGATCGCCCGGCAATTCGTCGCTGCCCTGCCAGCGCCGGGCGCCATCGTTGCCGATCGCCGCGTCCACGTCCTCGCCCAGCGCCGCCGCCAACGCGCGCTCGTAACCCGGCTCGGCGGCCAGGCTGGCGATCGCCGACCCGCCGCCATGTTCGAGTGCCCGGGCGAGCGCGTCATGCTCGGACTTCGCGGCCGACCACGCGGCGCGGGCCGAGGACAAGGTGCTTTCGGCGGCATCGCGCTGTTCGGCCGCGACGGCGCGGCCATCCTCGGCCGTTTGCCGCCGCACTTCCGCTTGTTCGAGCGCGGCCGCCGCGGCCTTGGCATTCGCCGCGGCCTCGTCGCGCGCCGTCGTCTGCTCGCTGCCGTCGCCGAGCATGGCGATATGCTGGGCAAGCTTGTCGCCTTCCTGCCGGGTCCGTCCCAGCTGGGCCTGCGCCGCTTCGAGCGCGGCCTCGGCCACGCGCCGCTCGGCCCGCATCGCCGCCTGCCGCGCGAGCAATTCGGCCAGCGCCGCTTCGGCCTCGCGCGACAGCGCTTCCGCCGCATTGAGTTCAGCCGCGATCCGCCCGCCCTGGGCTTCGGCATCATCAAGACGCTGCTCGATCGTCGATCGCTCTTCCTCGATCTGGGCGATGGCCGCGGCGGCGTCGCCGTGCAGCGCTTTCTCGCGCGCGATGTCGGCCTCAAGCGCGGCGTCGAGCCGGTCGAGTTCTTCCAGCCGCCGCGCCACCGTGTCGCGCCGCGCCCGGGCGGTGGCGAGTTGATGAGCGAGGTCGTGGGCGGCGTCGCGCGAGGTCGCCAGCGCGTTGCGGCGTTCGGTGAGCAGCTGGTTCGCCGCTTCCTGCGCGGCTTGGGTATCGACCATCGCGCGCTGGATGGTTTCGACGTCGGCCTCGGCCGCTTGCGCCTCAGCGTTGGCGGCCCCTGCCGCGCGTTCCGCCTCGACCCACCGCGCATGCAGCAACTTCGCTTCGACCGACCGGATCTCGTCACTGAGCTTGCGATAACGTTCGGCGGCGCGCGCCTGCCGTCGGAGCTGCGCCGCGCGCTGCTCTTGGTCAGACAGGATTTCCCCGAGGCGCGCAAGATTGGCTTCGGTCGCGCGCAACTTTTGCTCGGCATCCTTGCGCCGCGCGTGGAGCCCGGAAATCCCTGCCGCTTCCTCAAGCAACTGGCGGCGCTCGACCGGCTTGGCCGAGATGATCGAGCCGACCTTACCCTGGCTGACCAGCGACGGAGAGTGCGCCCCGGTCGCTGCGTCGGCGAACAGCAACGCCACGTCCTTGGCGCGGACGTCGCGGCCGTCGATTCGGTAAGCTGAACCCGCACCCCGCTCGATCCGCCGCGTGACTTCGCTTTCGCGCGGCGCATTGTCCTCGTCGGACGTGCGGTCGAGCAGGATCGAGACTTCGGCGAAATCGCGCGGCGGGCGCGATGCGGTGCCGGCGAAAATCACGTCGTCCATGCCGCCGCCGCGCAGCGACTTGGGACTGGCCTCGCCCATCACCCAGCGAATCGCTTCGAGCAAATTGGATTTGCCGCAACCGTTGGGGCCGACGATCCCGGTCAGGCCAGGTTCGACCCGCAGGTCAGCCGGTTCGATGAAGCTCTTGAACCCGCTGAGCTTGAGCCGCCGGATCCTCAACCTCTGGCCCCCACCCGTCTGCTAGCCGCCCAATTCGGCGCGGAGCTTGGGTTCGAGCGCGCCCCAGGTCCCCGCCTGCTCGAGCATCTTGCCGTTGAGGATGAAGGTCGGCGTGCCGGGGAAGGCCGGATATTGGTCGGTCGCGGCCTTGTTCATCGCCACAAGGCGTTCGATTTCTTTTTCATCGGTCAGGCACTGCCCGCTTTTCGCCGGCGGAACTCCGCGCGCAGCTGCCCATTGCGGCAGCCCGGCAAGCTTGGCCGCTTCGAGGAACAGGCGCTTGGTCGGCAGGTCTTTCATCGCGTCCAGCCGGTCCGCCGGCGTTGACTGGGCCTTCTCAACCCACGTCGCCTGATCCTTGAACAGCGCCCGGGTCAGCGAGAAGAAGCTCTTGGCGCCGTTGCAGCGGGCGATCAGCGCGGCACCAAGGTCGTAGGGGTCACGCACGTAGTTGCGGAATTCGTAGCTGACCTTGCCGGTCCTCACATAATTACGGATCAGCGCGTCCCCGCCTTCATTGTCGAACGCGCGACAATGCGGGCAGGTCATCGAGCCGTATTCGACCAGCGATACCTTCGCCTTCGCATTGCCCATCCGATACCCGCCCGCCGGAGTCTTGACGACGATGCGGGTCCAGTCGGTCGCGACTGGCGGCTTGCGAACCACCGCCGAACTAGCCGGAACGGCGACGGCCGCGCCGAGGATTAGGAAAGCGGCGGCAAGCTTCACCGCAGCGCCTCGCGCAGCTTGGGCTCAAGCGCTTCCCAGGTCGCCGTCTTGTCGGCCAGCTTGCCGTTGATGATGAAGGTCGGCGTGCCCGGGAAGTCGGGATATTGCTGGGTCACGTTGGCGTTCATTTCGACCAGTTTGTTGACCGCATTGGTGTCGGCCAGGCAGGTCGCGCTCTTGGCCGTCGGCAGGCCGCGCGCAACCGCCCAGTCCTGCAAGCCGGCAAGGCGCGCCGCCGTCGGCGGGATCTGCGCGCTCGGCATGGTCTGCAGCGCCTCCAGCTGCGGCTGTGGGATAGTCTGCAGCTTGCCCTCCCAATTGGGCTGGTCCTTGTACAAGGCGCGAGCCATGGGGAAGAAGCCGCTTGGACCGTTGCAGCGCGCGATCAGCGTCGCCGCGAGATCGAACGCATCGCGCACGTAATTGCGGAATTCCCAGCTGACCTGGCCGCTTTTCACATAAGCGTTCATCAGCGGTTCGGCGCCCTTTTCGTCGAACTCGCGGCAGTGCGGGCAGGTCAGCGAGCCATATTCGATCAGCTTCACCTTGGCGTTGGGATTGCCCATCAGCATGCCGCCGTCCGCGGTCAGCGACACCGTCTGGGTCCAGTCGCCGCCCTGCGGCGGCGCGACGGGGGTGAGGTTGAGCGGCGCATTGTTCGCGGCATTTTCCTGCTTCGAATTACAGGCGCCGAGCGCGGTCACGGCGGCGACACAGGCGAGAGTGTTGAAAAATTTCATCGATCATTGCTCCGGATGATCTCGGGAAGAGGTACGTCGTCGGCCGAGCCGAGCGACGGCGGGCCGCTACTAGCGACAATTTGCGAGGCAAGCGACTCCAGGCAGGCGCGCAATTCCGGATCCGCGATTTCGCGCAGGCCCGCGCCGAGTTCCTTCGGCACCGGCCGCAACTCGGGGCGCTTCGGCCGCGGCGGGACCGCCGGCGGTCTGCCCTGCTTGAAATTGACGCGGTTGACCGCTTCGTAGCCGAAGAAGCGGTTGACGCGTTCGATGATGATTGGCGCGAGATGCTGGATTAGCGGGGCGTGCGCGCCCTCGACCAGCAGGGTCAGCGATCCGCCACCCTTACTCCCGGTCGGGAAGCGGATCGATTCGGGCGACGAAACCTTGGCGTAGCGTGCGCCGACGATCTCGCCCCAGCGGCTGACGATCGAACTCTGGACGAAGCCGAAGCGCCGGAACGACTGCCCGCCGATCTCGCCGACGAGATCGCCAGCCAGGCGCGCGCGCATGCTCCGCGGCGCTTCATCATTTCCCGTCTTTCGCTTCGTCATCGCGATCGAGCATGCCATAGCGACCCGGTGACCGCCAATATCGCCGAACGCCTGCTCAAACATTATGTGGATAACTTCCGGCGGCTGCCGTGGCGGGCAGCGCCTGGCGAACCGGCCCCCGATCCCTATCGCGTATGGCTGAGCGAAGTCATGCTCCAGCAGACCACGGTCGCGGCGGTGATTCCCCGGTTCGAGCGGTTCATCGCGCGCTGGCCGACGATCGACGCCCTCGCCGCGGCGAAGGACGAGGACATCCTCTCCGAATGGGCCGGCCTCGGTTATTATGCGCGGGCCCGCAACCTCATCGCCTGCGCCCGCGAAGTGACGCGGCGCGGCGCCTTCCCGACGACCGCGGCCGAACTCCGCTTGCTCCCGGGGCTTGGCGATTACGCCGCCGCCGCCATCGCCGCGATCGCCTTTAGTGAGCCGGTCGCGGTGGTCGATACCAACGTCGCCCGGGTAGTTGCCCGGCTTCACGCGATCAGAACGCCGTCGGCGGCGCGGCGGCGCGAACTGACGCTGGCGATGACGCCGGCCGAGCGCCCCGGCGACTTCGCCCAGGCGATGATGGACCTCGGCGCCACCGTCTGCCGGCCGAAGGCGCCGCTATGCGGTCAGTGTCCCCTTATCGCGAATTGCGCCGCTTATGCCTTGGGCACACCGGAATCCTTCCCGACCGCCAAGCCCAAACGCGTCCGCCCGCAGCGCCATGGCGTGGCGTATTGGATCGAACGCGACGGCCGGGTGTGGCTGGTCCGAAGGCCGGCCAAGGGCTTACTCGGTGGAATGGCTGCGCTGCCGGGATCCGAATGGACTGACGAAGCCACACCCGCCGGACCGGCGACCGTCGGTGTCGTTCGCCATGTCTTCACCCATTTCGCCCTGGCGCTGCAGATCGAGCGCGCGGCCGCGCCGATTGGCGATGGCTGGTGGCAATCGCTGGGCAGTCTCGCCGAGGCCGGCCTGCCGACGCTCTACCGCAAGGCGATCGACGCCGCACTGGCGCCGGACGAGCGCATTGCCGCCTGAGCCGTTCTTCAGCGGCCCCGGGCTCGATCGGGCCGACGCACTGCGCGGCGATCCGTCGGCGCTTGCCCGGCTCGCTACCCGGCCCGATGCGCGTCAGCTCAAGTGGACTGACGGCTTCCCGGAGCTGACCGCCGATGGGCGACTGGCATGGCAGCCGGCCCAGCGTACGGACCTGTTCCTTGGCCTCAGTGGCGGCACCCCGTGCTATTGTGCGATCGAGGACGCGAATGCGACGGCCTGGGCCGCCTTCCCGCTGCTAGCCATCCTCGACGATACCGACGCCCCGCTGTTCGCTGTCGCCCTTAGCCTGTCGCGCTGGCATCAACGGCACCGGTTCTGCGCCAACTGCGGCCAGTCGACGGATGTCGTGCGCGGCGGCTGGTCGCGCCATTGTCGCAGTTGCTCGGCCGAGCACTTCCCGCGGGTCGATCCGGTTGTGATCATGATCGCGGAGTGCGACGGTGCGCTGCTCCTCGGCCGGCAGCCGCACTATCCGCCAGGTCGTTATTCGGCCCTCGCCGGGTTCGTAGAGGTCGGCGAAAGCATCGAGGCCGCGGTTCGCCGCGAGCTTCACGAGGAGGCCGGGATCACGGTCGGTGCCGTCACCTACGTCGCCAGCCAACCGTGGCCGTTCCCATCATCGCTGATGATTGGCTGTTCGGCTCTGGCCGAGAACAGGAAACTGACCATCGACACGACTGAACTCGACGATGCTCGCTGGTTCCAGCGGCAGGAAGTCGAGGCAGCGCTTGCCGGGGAGCCGGACGCACCGTTCCAGCCGCCGCCCAAAGCCGCCATCGCGCGAACGCTCCTTGAGCGCTGGCTGTCTGCTTGATGTGGCCCGAACTCGCCCTTAAGAGGCCACGCAAATCCAATCTTCTCGGCTCCGAGACCACAGGGAAATTTCATGGACGATCGCTTTAACACCATCGCCGGCTGGGTGCTGTTCGCGGGCATCGTCGGGCTCGGCTCGTCGATTGTCGCGGGCGAGCTTTTTCACAGCGAGCGGCCGGAAAAGATGGGCTATCCGATCGAGGGCGTCGCCCAGGAAGGCGCCGAAGGCGGCGCGGCGGCCGAGCAGCCGATCGAGTTTTATCTCGCCAGCGCCGATCCGGTCAAAGGCGCCGACACCTTCAAGAAGTGCGCCGCCTGCCACAATGCCGACAAGGGTGGCGCCAACCAGCTCGGCCCGAATCTCTGGGGTGTGCTCGGTGAGTCGATCGGCACCGGTCGTGGCTTCGCCTTCTCCGACGCGCTCGCCAAGAAAGGCGGGACGTGGGACTTTGACAATCTTGCGCAGTGGCTGACCAGCCCGAAGGCGTTCGCGCCGGGGACCAAGATGACCTTCGCCGGGCTTGGCAATCCGCAGGACCGGGCCAACGTGATCGCTTTCCTCAACCAGCATAGCGACGGGCCGAAGCCGCTGCCGGCGGCACCCGCCGCGGCTGCTGCGAAACCTGGCGAAGCTCCGGCCGATGCGGCAGCGGACAAAGGTGCGGCTCCGGCGGCGGCCGGCACCAACGCCGCCCAACCGGCCGACAGTGCGGCGAAAAAACCCTAGGACTTCCGCCTACTCGGCCGGTCCCGACTGCTGGACCGGCAGCGTGTCCGGGTGGTGTTCGTAGAACGTCTGAACGAAGTCCCAGCCCTCGCGCGCATCCTCGCACCAGTGGATCAGGTCGAGATCGTGCGGGGCGATCACGCCTTCTTCGGCCAGGCCCTTGAAATCGACCATCCGGCTCCAGAAATCGCGGCCGAACAGCAAGATCGGCAGCGGCCGTACCTTGCCCGTCTGGATCAGGGTCAACAGTTCGAACATTTCGTCGAACGTGCCGAATCCGCCGGGGAACACCGCCACCGCCCGCGCGCGCAGCAGGAAGTGCATTTTGCGCAGCGCGAAATAGTGAAACTGGAAGCTGAGGTCCGGCGTCACATAGGGGTTGGGCATCTGCTCGTGCGGCAGCACGATGTTCAGCGCGATCGACTCGCGACCTTCCTCCGAGGCGCCGCGGTTTGCGGCTTCCATGATCGACGGGCCGCCGCCCGAGCAAACCACGAAATGCTTCTTGCCCTCGTCGTCACAGCCGCAACGGCTTGCGAGCCGTGCCAGGTCGTGCGCGACGTCGTAATATTTTGACTTGGCCCTCAACCGCTCAGCGATCGCCCGCTGCTCGTCATTGGTGGCCGCGGCAATCAGTGCATCGGCCTTGTCGGGCGCCGGGATTCGCGCCGAACCATAGAACACGAAGGTCGAGCCGATATTCGCCTCGTTGAGCAGCAGTTCCGGCTTCAACAATTCGAGCTGGAAGCGGACTGGCCGCAAATCCTCGCGCAGCAGGAACTCGGTGTCCTGGAACGCCAGCTTGTAGGAATCGCTGGCGGTTTGCGGGGTCGAGGGGACGTGGCTTGCGGCCTGGGCGTCGACCTTCGAGGTGGGGAAAATGCGCTTTGGCGGGACTGCATCGTTCATATGCGGCCCCGCCTAGCGATATTCGATTACAGCGTCACGTTGCTTCCGGTTCGCGCTTTGCGCCCCAGTCGATCCGCCGGGTCGCGTACATCACTCCGGCCAGCGCCGCGAACAGCAGCAATGAACCGATAAGCAGCGAGAAGGCTTCGAGGCTGAGCAGGATGTACAGCACCGCGTAGAGCCCGACGAGCAACGCGCCGATGAAGCCCGCGCGCCGCCAGCTGCCGAGGACGGCGGCCGAATAAGCGGTGTTCAGCCCGGCGATCGCGGCCGATGCGAAGATGTAGGCGGGCGTGAAACCGACCACTTCGGCGAAGGCGAGCAGCAGGACGAAGAACAGCACGATCGCCGCGCCCATCAGCAAATATTCGACCGGCGACACCCGCACACCGGCGATGACATCGAACATCAAAAGCGCGAGGAAGGTAAAGCCGATGAACAGGAAACCGTACTTGGTTGCGCGATTGACTTGCGAATAGAGGTCGACCGGCTGGATCAAATCGACCTGCGCCAATTGCGTACCGTCGGGGGCTTCGGCCGTCGCCTCGCCGCTCGGCGCGACAGACGATGCTCCAACGTCGCTGGTGCTGACCAAAGATCGGCCGAGCGCGAGGTTGCCGACGCTATATTCGGCGTTGAATTCCTTCGCACCGACGGTTCGCTTGTTGGGCAGGAAGCTGCCGCCGAAGCTCGGATGCGGCCAGGTTGAATGCAGCGCCCAATGGGTCTCCCCGGCGTCGGGCGCGAGGCTGAGCGAGGCATTGCCGCGGAAGTCATAGTCGAAGCCGACCGCGAGCGGCTGCGTCGGCAGCGCCGCCGCGTCGACCCAGGCGAAGAAGCCGCGGCCACTGCCACTGCTGCCGCCACCGGGCTGGAGCCGCAGCGGACGCCCATCGGCCGAGACTTGCGGGTTCGCCCCAAGGCCGCGCGGATCGCTCAGTCCGAAGCGCAATTCGGCGCGGCTCAAATCCATTTGCTCGGGTTTGACGCCAGTCCGGGCAAGGTCGGGCGGAAACGCGAAGCGCGCCTTGCCCGTGACATGCGCGTCGTAGACCACCGCCTCGTAGATCGATCGCTTGCGCACTTCGGGCCGAACCTCGGTCGACAGTTCGACCGCCTCGGGCGCCAGGGTCAGCTCGCGCGTGACCTCATTGGTGCGGGTCACGCTTTGCCCGTTCTGCAGTTCCGTCTGGGTCGTCGTCGCTTTGTACGGAATGACCAGCACCGGCCCGGTCATCCGTTGCGCTCCGCCCCATCCTTCGGTGATCGAACTCGCCGCCTCGCGCGATTGGGACTCGCGGTCATAGGCCAGCAGGTAAACCGAAAAGAGCGGAATGCTGAGGACGAAGCCGACGATGATCGTCAGCAGCAATTTGAAGCCCGGGGTGCGATCCCCGTCGAATCTAACCACGATCTTGGTCTCCCTGTTTGCCGAGGGAGGAAGCCTGCGCCAGACGGCCGCTGGCCGTCATGAGCGAACCCTGAGCAATTTGTGAGGAATGACGCCGCGCAACACTCGCTTTGTCTACAAAAATGCACGGTTCGTCGTCAAGCTATGCGGATTTTGCGGTCACCAGATAATTGAGCCGGACGTCGTCGCTGAGGTGCAGACCGCGGGTCGGCGACCAGGCGATGCCCTCAACGTCGACGCAGGCGAGCCCGGCATTGGCGAGCAGCGGCTTCATCGCATCGGGGGCAATGAACTTGTCGAAATCGTGCGTGCCCTTGGGGATCTGGCCCAGCCCTTCGCCGAGCGTGATCATCAACAGCTTCGACCAACCCGTCGCGTTGGGCGTCGACAGGATCAGCAACCCGCCCGGCGCGAGCCGCATGGCCAGCGCATTGAGGAATGCTTGCGGCTCGGCGACATGCTCGATCACTTCCATGCAGGTGATCAGGTCGAACTGCCCTGCGACATCGAGCACGTCGGCGGCGCGATAGTCGATCGCCAGCCCCATCGCCGTGGCGTGGTCGCGCGCGACAGCGATCACCTCCGGCGCTGCGTCGATCCCGGTGACCTTCGCCCCGAGCCGAGCCAACGATTCCGACAGCAGCCCGGCGCCGCAGCCGACGTCCATGGCGCTCTTGCCCACCAGAGGCGTCCGCCCGCACTCGTCGCATTGCCAATGCCGGTCGATCTGGTCGCGGATGTATTGCAGCCGCACCGGATTGAGCTTGTGCAGCATCGCCGACGCACCCGCCGGGTCCCACCAGTCGGCGGCGAGCTTGCCGAACCGCTCGGCCTCGTCCGGCAGGATGCTTGTCTCGACCATGACGCCCCCCTAACAGGACGCGCCCGTCAGCCCAAGGAGCCGAATGCCCCGCATTGTGATGAAATTTGGCGGAACGTCGATGGCCGGGATCGAGCGCATCCGCAGCGTCGCCGCGCGGGTCAGGCGCGAGGCCGAGGCGGGCAATGAGGTGCTGGTCGTGGTCTCGGCGATGGCCGGCGAGACCGACCGGCTGGTGCAATTGTGCCGCGAAGCCGCCGCGCTCCACGATCCCACCGAATATGATGTGGTGGTCGCCTCGGGCGAGCAGGTCACCGCCGGGCTGCTGGCGATGACCCTCCAGGGCATGGGCTGCAACGCTCGCAGCTTCATGGGCTGGCAGCTGATCAAGGCGTCGGGCGTGCACGGCAACGCCCGGGTCGAAACGGTCGAGAGCGCGACGCTCGACGAGGCGCTGAAAGGCGGCACCGTCGCGGTGATCCCCGGTTTCCAGGGGGTATCCGAGGATGGCCGGGTGGCGACGCTCGGCCGCGGGGGCTCCGACACGTCGGCAGTGGCGCTTGCCGCCGGGGTCAAGGCCGACCGCTGCGACATCTACACCGACGTCGACGGGGTCTACACCACCGACCCGCGGATCGTGCCCAAGGCGCGCAAACTCGCCCAGGTGACGTTCGAGGAGATGCTCGAGCTGGCCGGGGTCGGCGCCAAGGTGTTGCAGGTGCGCTCGGTCGGCCTCGCGATGCGCGAGAATCTGCCGCTGCGCGTGCTATCGGCGTTCGAGGATCAGCCCGGCACGGATATCGTCGCCGCGCTTTCGGGAGAGCATATGGAACGCAACCTCATCGCCGGGATCGCCGCCGACAAGAATGAGGCGCGGGTGACGCTGACCGGCATCGCCGACGCGCCGGGCATGGTCGCGGGCGTCATCAGTCCGCTGGCCGAGGCCGGCATCCAGGTCGACATGATCGTCCACGCCGCGACGCCCAACACCGGCTCGAGCGATCTCACCTTCACCGTCCCGCGCGCCGGCCTGTCGCAGGCGATGGCGGTGATCGAGAAGCTCAGAAACGCGATCGGTTACGACCAGCTGGTCACCGACGACGCGGTCGCCAAGGTCAGCATCGTCGGCGTCGGCATCCGCTCCAACCCGCAGCTTGCCGCGAAGATGTTCGAGGTACTGGCCGAGCGCCAGATCAACCTGCTCGCGGTGTCGTCGAGCGAGATCAAGGTCAGCGCGCTGATCGCCGAGGACCAGCTCGACCTTGCCGTGCGCGTGCTCCACACCGCCTTCGGCCTCGACACGGAGCAAGCGACATGAGCGCCGGACACAAGCGCCTGAAACAGCTGATGCACCGCGGCACCGAATTCCTCGGCTGCGAGGTCGCGGTCATGGGCGGCGCGATGAGCTGGGTCTCCGAGCGCAACCTGGTTTCTGCCATTTCCAACGCCGGCGGGTTCGGCGTAATCGCCTGCGGGGCGATGAACCCGGAACTACTCGATACCGAGATCGCCGAGACCAAGACGCGCACCGACCGCCCGGTCGGCGTCAACCTGATCACCATGCATCCGCAACTGGCCGAGCTGATCGACGTCTGCACCCGGCACCATGTCAGCCATGTCGTGCTCGCCGGCGGGCTGCCGCCGGGCTGGGCGATCGACAAGATCAAGGCCAGCGGCGCCAAGCTGATGGGTTTCTCTCCGGCACTGTCGCTGGCCAAGAAATTGATGCGCTCGGGAGTCGACGCCTTGGTCATCGAAGGGATGGAGGCCGGCGGCCACATCGGCCCGGTCACGACCTCGGTCCTGGCGCAGGAAATCCTGCCCCACGTCAGCCACGACATTCCGGTATTCATTGCCGGCGGTATCGGCCGCGGCGAGGCGATTGCCGCTTATCTCGAAATGGGCGCGGTCGGGGTCCAGCTCGGCACCCGCTTCGTCTGCGCCAACGAGAGCATCGCCCACGCCAATTTCAAGAAAGCGTTCATCCGCGCCTCGGCCCGCGATGCCATCCTCTCGATCCAGATCGACCCGCGCCTGCCGGTGATCCCGGTGCGCGCGCTCAAGAACCAGGAAACCGAGCGCTTCGCCGCCAAGCAGCGCGAAGTCGCCCAGGCGCTCGACGAGGGTGCGATCGAAATGGCCGAAGCGCAGCTCCAGATCGAACATTATTGGGCCGGGGCCCTGCGCCGCGCGGTGATCGACGGCGACATCGAGAGCGGCTCGGTCATGGCCGGCCAGTCGGTCGGCATGGTCGTCCGCGAGGAGCCGGTCGGAGCAATCATCCAGGAATTGGTCGACGAAGCCGCCGCGGCACTCGAAAGCCGCGGCTAAGGTCCGCTTTCGACCCATTGCGGACATTAGACTCGCGAGCGATACGCACGACGGTGCGGATCCGTGTCCTCCTCGATATGCTCTCGAAACGGGCGCCTGCGATCGTGGCATGCACATTGTGTGCGGCGCTTTTGGGTGCGTGGAGCGGGGCGCCAGATTGGCTGGCCAATGGCCTTGCGATTGTGGTCGGTTTCCTGGCCTTGGCACTGTTGGCCCTAAGGGGGCGACGGAATGAATTTAGAACCGCCGAAGAATTGGGTTCCACCCGAGGCGGCGACTGGATCGCTTACGAGCTTGCCGGAAAGGGATCGCCGCCGGGTTTCTACGTCCTCGCTTTCTTTGGCATCGTGACGATTGTCCTGACCGGCTTCCAGACGCCTTACGCCTTGTTGGCGTGGGCCGGCTTCGGCCTCGGCCTCGTCTGGGGCATCGTCAACGCGCGCTACCCGACAGACGAAACGTCGGATCTGTAACGACCGCTTCGCGCTCGCAATCGCGCGCCCGACATCCTCCCACGTGGCATCGTCGCCGCGCATCTGATAGCGGCTCCGCCATGCCCGCGTCCGCCTCAATTTCTGCCCGCGAGATCCTGACCGGTCTCCATGAGGTGATGGCGGCGCGCGGATCGGTCCAGGCCAAGCTCGCCAAGGTCGTCGACCTGATTGCCGCCAAGATGGCAAGCGAGGTGTGCTCAATCTATCTGCTGCGCGACAACAAGCTCGAACTGTTCGCGACCCATGGCCTGAGGCAGGAAGCGGTCCACCTGACACGCCTCAGGATGGGCGAGGGCCTGGTCGGGACGATCGCCTCCGAGGGACGCATCCTCAACCTCGCCGAGGCCGCCGATCATGCGGCCTTCGCTTACCGCCCGGAAACGGGCGAGGAGAGCTTCCACAGTTTTGCCGGCGTGCCGATCGTCCGCCTCGAGAGCCCGATCGGCGTGCTTGCCGTCCAGCATGCCGAGCCGCGCCGCTATGCGGACGTCGAGATCGAAGCGCTGCAGACCGTCGCCATGGTCCTGTCGGAAATGATCGCGGGGGCGCGGCTGGTCGACGGGGCGCGGCGCGGGCGGATGCGCAGCGCCGGGCCGCTGCGCCTGTCGGGGCTCAAGCTGGTCGCCGGCATGGCCAAGGGCCAGGCGGTGTTCCACGAGCCGCGGGTGGTGGTCGAACATACCGTAGCCGAAGACACCGAGGCTGAACGCGAGCGCGTCTATGGCGCGTTCCGCCGGATGCGCGAGCAGATCGACAATATGACCAAGGAGGCGGAGTTCGGCACCGCCGGCGAGCATCAGGAGATCCTCGAGACCTACCGCATGTTCGCTTACGACGAAGGCTGGTCGCGGCGGATCAACGAAGCGATCGACAGCGGCCTTACCGCCGAAGCGGCGATCGAGCGCGTCCAACAGCGGATGCGCGCCCGCATGCGCGACATCGACGATTCGCTGCTGCAGGAGCGGATGCACGACCTCGAGGATCTGTCGAACCGCCTGCTGCGCATCGTCTCCGGGCGAATGGGTACAGCCGCGCAGACCGGCCTTGCCCACGACACCGTCCTCATCGCCCGCAATCTCGGGCCGGCCGAGCTGCTCGAATATGACCGTCGGCGGTTGAAGGGCGTGCTGCTCGAAGAAGGTTCGCTGACCTCGCACATGGTGATCGTCGCCCGGGCGATCGGAGTGCCGGTGATTGGCCGCCTTAACGACATCCGCCACAGCGTCGAGGAAGGCGAGGCGATTCTCGTCGACGGCGACAACGGCAGCATCATCATCCGCCCCACCCGCCCGCTGCTGCAAAGCTTCGAGCATCGGATGACGCTGAGCCACAAGCGCCGTGCCGAATTCGCCGCAGCTAAGTCCCTGCCGGCGGTGACCAGGGACGGGCTGAAGGTCAGCGTAATGGTCAACGCCGGTCTGGCCGAGGACGCCGCCGCGCTGTCGATGACCGGCGCCGACGGCATCGGCTTGTTCCGCACCGAATTCCAATTCCTCGTCTCGGCCACGCTACCGGGCCGCGAACGCCAGCACCGGCTGTACACCAAGGTGCTCGAATCGGCCGGCAACCGCCCGGTCGTGTTTCGCACCGTCGATATCGGCGGCGACAAAGCCCTGCCCTATCTCGCCGACGTCCATGAGAAGGCCGAGAATCCGGCGATGGGCTGGCGCGCGCTGAGGCTCTCGCTCGATCGCTCGACCCTGATGAAGGCGCAGGCGCGCGCGTTGATCGAGGCTTCGGGCGGCAAGATCCTCCGGGTGATGTTCCCGATGGTTTCGGAACCGTGGGAGTATGAAGAAGCCCGAGGACTGTTCGAAGAGCAGGTCGAGTGGGCCCGCAAGGCGCATCGCAAGCTACCGAGCAAAATCGAATATGGCGCCATGCTCGAAGTCCCGAGCCTCGCCGAAATGCTCGATCAGCTGCTGCCCCGCGTCGATTTCATTTCGATCGGCACCAACGATCTGACCCAGTTCCTGTTCGCCGCCGACCGCTCCGACCCGCGCCTCGCGCAACGTTACGATTGGCTCAGCCCGGCGATCCTGCGCTTCCTCAAACGCGTACTCGACGCGGCCCGCGCGGCCGGGGTGCCGGCGCGAATCTGCGGCGAAATGGCGGGCCGTCCGGTCGAGGCGATGGCGTTGGTCGGGATCGGTGCAGAGAATTTTTCGATCACGCCGGGCGCGGTCGGGCCGGTCAAGGCGATGGTCCGGTCGCTGGACGCGGCGGCGGCCAGAAGCCGACTTGAACAACTGCTTGCGCGCCCGCCAAAAGACATGCGTAAGGCGTTGACCGACTGGGCGCGGCGCCACAGCGTCGTGATTGGCTAGCATCGGCGGTTGACAGTCCCGCGCCAGCCTTCAAACAGTGACCTTTCACGCGGATCTGAAAGCAGGATGATGGACGAGGAACTGGTCGAAACGGACGGTCCATCAGTCGGCCAGCGCCTGCGCGCGGCGCGCGAAGAGAAAGGGCTGAGCCTCGAGGATATCGCGGCGCAGACCCGGATTCCGCGGCGCCACCTCGAAAGCATCGAGAACGCAGATTGGGACAAGCTCCCGGCCCCGACCTACACCATTGGTTTCGCCCGCAGTTACGCCTCAAGCGTCGGCCTCGACCGCGCCGAAGTCGCCGATCAGCTGCGCACGGAAATCGGCGGCTCGCGGCCGCAGACGATGCTGTCGCCCGAGGTTTTCGAACCGGCCGACCCGGCCCGCACCATGCCCAAGACGCTCGTCTTCGGGGCGATTGCGGCCGTGATCATCCTGATCCTGGTGATGACCTGGCTGAACAAGCGTTCGCTCGAACCCGACGAGACCACAACCAACGTGCTCGCGACGACGGCCCCGGCGGCGGCCCAGCCGAGCGTGTCTCCGCCCGCGGCGACCCCGGCGCAGGGCCCGGTTACCCTGACCGCGACCGGAGCGGTGTGGCTGCAGGTGTCCGAGAAAGGCGGCGCGACGCTGTTCGCCGGGACGCTTCAGCCGGGGCAGAGCTTTGCCGTCCCGCCAACCGCCACGGCGCCGGTGCTCAAGACCGGCAAGCCCGAGGCGCTGCGGATTACGGTCGGCAACGCAACCGCGCCGGCGGTTGGCCCGGCGGCGACAACGGTCAACGATGTCAGTCTGCTTCCGGCGGATCTGCTGAAGGCCGGCCAGCCATCGGCACCGGCGCCGCAAGGCGCTCCGCCTGCGGCGGCGCCCCGGCCAGGTACGGCACCGCCCCGGCGGACAACCGCCGCGACGCCGGCTCCGGCTCCCGCGCCGCCCCCAGCCGAACCCGCGCCGGCGACGGCCAATGTAACTACGGGCCAATAGGATTCATCGCCGGGCAAGGCGCAGCGGCGCACAGTCGAGACACTGCAAAGGGTTGGGGAAAGTTCGTTGACATCCAAGCGCATACTTGCCGCCGTCGCGGCGTCCGTGACTCTGATTTTGCTGCCCGTCCCGGCGCTTGCGCAGCGCCAGCCGCCGACACCCGAACAACGGCTCGAGCGGCTTGAGCGCCAGGTTCAGGAAGTCCAGCGCCAGGTCTTCCCGCGCGGCCGTCCGGCGACGACGTCCGGATTTTCGGACGAGCCGGCGGCGACGCAATCGTCGGTGGCGACGCTCGACCAACGCCTCGACGCGCTCGAACGCCAGATGAGCGACATCCTCCGCCAGGCGGAAGAAAACGGTCATCGCCAGCAATCGCTCGAAGCCGACATTGCCAAGCTGCGCACCGAGCAGGATGCGCGCATTGCAACGCTTGAACAGCGCGTCGGCGAAGCGGCAACCTCGTTGCCGCCGCCCACCACGGTCGAGACTGTAACGACGCTGCCTAAGCCGACGGCCAAGCCGCGAACCGACACCGTCACGACCGCACCGGCGACGACCGAGGCGGCCTCGACCACCGACGCCGGCGAAGACGCCTACACGGCCGGCTTCCGCCTGTGGGAGGCGGGCAAATATGACGAAGCGATCGCCGCTCTGAAGGCGTTTAACACCGCCTATCCCAAACATCGCCGGGTCAGCTACGCCAAGAACCTCATCGGCCGCTCGCTGCTCGACAAGGGCGATGCGCGCGGCGCGGCCGAGGCCTTCCTCGCCAATTACCGGAGCAACTCCAAGGGCGAGCGCGCGCCCGACAGCCTCTATTATCTCGGCCAGTCGTTGATCAAACTCGGCCAGCCGGGCCAGGCCTGCAGGGCCTATGCAGAACTCGATTCGGTCTACGGGCCGAAAGTTCGTCCCGACCTGCAGAAACTGGTCGCCGCCGCCGAGTCCGAGGCCAAGTGCAGTTGATGTGCTAATGGGCATCGGGATGGTCCCCGAGCCCGCCCTCGTTGAGCGATTTACGCGCGATCTCGATGCCCTGAGCGCGCCAGATCTACGCCTCGGAATCGCCGTATCGGGGGGTCCTGACAGCCTCGCTCTGCTGCTGCTCGCAGCATCCGCGCGGCCCGGGCTGGTTGAAGCAGCCAGCGTCGACCACGGGCTCCGCGCCGAAAGCCGCGCCGAAACGGAGATGGTCGCGGACCTGTGCCGCCAGCTCGGAGTGGCCCACGCAATCCTGACCATCGCCTGGGCCGAACCGCCGGCCACCGCCATCCAGGAACGCGCTCGCGCCGCCCGTTATGACCTGCTGGCGGACTGGGTATCGAATCGCGCGCTCGACGGCCTGATCACGGCGCACCACGCGGATGACCAGGCCGAGACGTTGGTGATGCGGCTCAACCGCGGTTCGGGCGTACGCGGCCTCGCCGGCATGCGGCCGGCCGCAATCGTCCCGGGCAGCACGATCCCGCTACTGCGGCCGTTACTCGGTTGGCGCCGCGCCGAGCTCGACACGATTTGCGACACCGCCGGGCTCACCCCTGTCGTCGACCCAAGCAACGCCGACGAACAATATGAACGCATTCGAGTTCGCCGAGCTTTGAGCGAAGCAGAGTGGCTCGATCCGCAAGCCATCGGGCGGAGCGCCGCTTATCTCGCGTCGGCCGACGCAGCGATCGACTGGGCCACCGGCCAGGAATGGGACCGCGACGTCACCGTGGGTGACGGCCATATCGCGTATCGCCCGTCCGCCGCACCGGCCGAGATCGTCCGCCGGATCGTCACCCGCGCCGTGACCGGTCTCGCCCATGAAGGATCGGGCGAAGCGGTGCGTGGGCGCGAACTTGAACCCGTCATCGCAGCGCTCGAGGCCGGCCGGACAGCGACGCTGAGGGGCGTGCTCTGCACCGGCGGAAAGGAATGGCGGTTCAGCCAGGCGCCCGCACGCAAGACTGGATTGTAGCGCGTTCGTTTCGGTCACGCACCGGACTCGACCTGTGGGTAACTTGCGTTAAACATGGCTTCAGCGACTCGGGGAGTCCGCTGCTTCAACCGGGGAGAAGCGAGTGGAATCGGACGTTCGATACTATCGGCGGCGGGCCAATGACGAGATCGTCGCCGCCAATCGCGCGGTCACCCAGGCCGCGCGCGAGCGGCGCATGCAGCTTGCCGGCATCTTCCTCGACCGTCTGCGCGAGCTCGAGGACCGCTCGGCCTTCGAATGGGCTGAATAGCCACCGGCCAGGCCGGTCCGCTTTCGCGACCATCGTTCACCACACTCTAAGGCGCGCATTGTTATTGGTGCGCATGCGCCTATTTTAGGCATGACCGATGTTCGGCGGCTGAAAGACGAGAGATGGACGACAAGGAAAAGAAGCCCGGCAATCCGTGGACCAAGAGCCTGCTGATCTGGGTCGGCATCATTTTCGCGCTGGTTCTGTTCGCCCAGATCATCGGTGGCGGACCGCGCGGCACCGCCGGTCAGCCGATGGCGTATTCCGAATTCGTCAAACAGGTCGATGACGGCAATGTTCGCTCAGCGACCATGGCGACCGGGACGACCGGCAATTCGGCGATTACCGGCAAGCTTGCCGGCGGCGAGGATTTCCGCACCGTTGCGCCAGTTGGATCGACCATTGCCGACAAGATGATCCAGAAGGGGGTATCGGTTCAAGTCAAGGCCGAGGAAACCAGCAGCATCTGGGTCTACATGCTGTACAATTCCCTGCCCTTACTGCTGATCTTCGGCGTCGGCTTTTTCATCATCCGACAGATGCAGAAGAACGCCGGGTCCGGCGCGATGGGCTTTGGCAAGAGCCGCGCCCGGATGCTGACCGAGAAGCAGGGCCGTGTGACCTTCGCCGACGTCGCCGGCATCGACGAAGCACGCGAAGAGTTGCAGGAAATCGTCGAATATCTGAAGGACCCCGGCCGTTTTGCCCGGCTTGGCGGCAAGATCCCCAAGGGCGCACTGCTGGTCGGCTCGCCGGGCACCGGCAAGACCCTGCTCGCCCGCGCTATCGCCGGTGAAGCCGGCGTTCCGTTCTTCACCATTTCGGGTTCGGACTTTGTCGAGATGTTCGTCGGCGTCGGCGCCAGCCGCGTCCGCGACATGTTCGATCAGGCCAAGAAGTCGGCGCCGTGCATCGTGTTCATCGACGAGATCGACGCCGTCGGCCGCCATCGCGGCGCCGGGCTCGGCAACGGCAATGACGAGCGCGAACAGACCCTCAACCAGCTGTTGGTCGAGATGGACGGGTTCGAGGCCAACGAAGGCATCATCATCATCGCCGCGACCAACCGGCCCGACGTGCTCGACCCGGCGCTGCTGCGCCCCGGCCGCTTCGATCGCCAGGTCGTGGTGCCGCGCCCCGACATCGATGGCCGCGAGCAGATCCTCGGCGTGCACATGAAGAAGGTGCCGCTGGCGCCCGACGTCGATCCGCGGGTGATCGCACGCGGTACCCCGGGCTTCTCCGGCGCCGACCTGGCCAACCTCGTCAACGAGGCCGCGCTGCTCGCTGCCCGGCGCGGCAAGCGCCTGGTCGCGATGAAGGAGTTCGAGGAAGCCAAGGACAAGGTCATGATGGGCACCGAGCGCCGCTCGATGGTCATGACCGAGGACGAAAAGCGGATGACCGCTTATCACGAGGCGGGCCACGCGATCGTTGCGCTGCACGAGCCGGCGTCGGATCCGATCCACAAGGCGACGATCATCCCGCGCGGCCGCGCACTCGGCATGGTCATGCGCCTGCCGGAACGCGACAGTTACAGCTACCACCGCGACAAAATGTACGCGAACCTCGCCGTCTCGATGGGCGGCCGCGTCGCCGAGGAAGTCATCTTCGGCTACGACAAGGTATCGTCGGGCGCCTCGTCCGACATCAGCTACGCGACCGGCCTCGCCCGCGACATGGTCACCCGCTGGGGCATGTCCGACCTGCTCGGCCCGCTGCAATATGCCGACGCCGACGAAGAAGTGTTCCTCGGCTACTCGGTCAATCGCCAGCGCAACATGTCGAACGAAACGGCGCAGGCGATCGACAAGGAAATCCGCCGCATCGTCGAGGAGGGCTACGAGCGCGCCAAGCATTTGCTCGAAAAGCATCGCGACCAGCTCGAAATACTGGCCAAGGGCCTGCTGGAATATGAGACGCTGTCGGGCGACGAGATCAAAGCGGTGCTCGACGGCGGCACGATCGACCGCGGCGGCGTCAGCGGCCCGGCGATCCCGGCCGCGGGTTCTTCGATCCCGAAGGCCAAGCGGCCCAAGGGTGGCGCGATCGGCGGTCCGGCGCAGGCCGGGGTTTAGTTCACCGGCGGTTCAAGCGTGAACGCGCTCTGCGGCCTCCCCACGGAGTGACTGTCTTTATGCGAAACGCTTTGCTTTTGGTCCTCGCCCTCACCGTTGCCGCGCCGGCGATTGCCGCCCCGCCCGGCTCGGCCCAGAATTTCCTCGATCGCGCCCACCGCTTGAAAGCGAAGGGGCCGTTCGCCTTCTTCGACAGCGATTATGGCCGCTTGAAAGCTGAGGCGACCGCGGTTGGCAAGGCGATCGGCGACGACCGCATCGCCGCGCAGCGTGCCGGCAAGCCGATCCTCTATTGCTCGCCCAACGCGCGGGCGCAGCTCGGCAGCTTCGAATTCATTGATGGGCTCGACGCGATTCCGCCGGCGGAACGCGCGCACATGACGCTTAAGGACGGCATGATCCGCGTCCTCCAGCAGAAATATCCCTGCCGCCGTTAGCGGCGGCGCCAGGTGCTTGCCGCGAGCCGCCCGACTAGCGGTGAGAGGCCGCGGTGGCTTGAGACGTGATAGATCGACTGCCCGTCGAGTTCCTTGATCAGCCGCCGGTGCGCTTCGCCCAGCGCATGATAGGGCAGTCCCGGCAGCAGGTGATGAAGCGCGTGATAGCGCAAGCCGACCGGCGCCCACAGCGCCGGCAGCGTCGCCGGCGGCGGGATGTTGACGCTGTCGAGGAACTGCGCGGTGACGCTCATCGGCTCGCCGTCATTCTCCCACAAATGCGCGACCAAGGTGCGGACCTGGTTGAGGAACATCACACCCGCGGCGACACCGAGAAAGATCAGGAAATCGCGCAGCGGCACGACGCCCGTTGCGACCACGACAATCAAGGCGAGCGCCCAGGCGCTGCACGCCGCTTCCTGCCACGCCCAGTCGCGCGCGAATTGACCTTCGGGCGCGGGACGGACGAACCTGGGGTTGATCTGTAGCCCGGAGAATTTCCCGACCACCGCCGCCCGCAGCCGCTTCGACAGCAGCGACAGCGGTGCCAGAATGCCAAAGCGGATCAGCATCCCGACCGGGGCCAGCGCGGCGACCACCAGGAACACCGGCAGCGTCCACGGGCGCATCAGCGCCAGCGGCAGATATTCGGGATCGTCGGCGGTGCCATAATAGGTCTTGGCGTGGTGCTGGTTGTGGACGCCTTCGTACATGAAGCTCGGCACCAGCAGCGGTAGGCCCACGAGCAAATTCCAGACGAAGCGGAACCCCGTCACCGCGCCCTTCTTGATATGCGTCAGCTCGTGGATGAACGATCCCGCCCGATACAATGCCAGCACGGCGATCAAACCGGTCGCCGGCGCCACCGGCCAGCTCAACGCCATAGTCGCGAACAGCGCGGCATAACCGACCAACGCCGACCCCAGCATGTCCGCCCAATAGATGGTGTCCCGGGGCGCATTCAGATCGCGCGTCAGGTTCGCCGCGGCCTTGAGCATGGTCGCGTCGTCTTTCGCATGCGCGGCCACGCGCTGCGGCGTGGCAGCGTCGGTCGCGTTGCGCGTCAAGATCGCGGTATCGGTCATGGAGCTTTGCTGAGACATCCTGTTGCCACCAGATAATGGCCTGATCGTGGCGTTTGTAGGGTTCACTGGCGCTGAACGCGGCGAGACGCTAGCCAGCACCCATGAGCTCCGCACCCGTCACCATCCGCCCGGTCCAAACCAAGGCCGACAAAAAGGCCTTCGTCGACTTCGCCTGGACCGCCTACAAGGACGACCCCGCCTGGGTCCCCCCGCTCAAGGATGAAGTCCATGGCCTGATTACGCCGGGCAAGAACCCGTGGTTCGCCCATGCCCGCGCCGTATTGTGGCTGGCGGAACGCGGCGGCCAGGTGGTCGGGCGGATCAGCGCCCAAATTGACGACCTGGTCCAGGAGCATATGGGCCAGGGCACCGGCCAGTGGGGCTTCTTCGACGCGCTCGACGGCGAGGCCGCGACTGCCCTGCTCGCGACCGCCGAGGATTGGCTCCGCGGGCAAAAGATGACCCGCGCGCTCGGCCCGATCAGCCTGTCAATCTGGGATGAGCCGGGGCTCGAAATAGAAGGCTTCGACGAGCCGCCGACGGCTATGATGGGCCATCACCGCCCCGCCTATCAGGCCTGGATCGAGGCCGCCGGCCACGCCAAGGCCAAGGACCTGCTGACCTACGAGCTCGACATCACCCATTGGGAAGATCCCAAGATCGACCGCCTGATCGCCATGGGCGAACGCAATTCCCACATCCGCATCCGCATGGTCGACAAGTCCAAATTCAACGATGAGGCGCGGCTGATCCTCAACCTGTTGAACGACGCCTGGTCGGCCAATTGGGGCTACGTGCCCCTGACCGAGGCCGAAATCGCTTATGCCGGCAAGAAACTGAAGCCGATCATCTTCAACGAACTGGTGCGCATCGCCGAGGTCGACGGCGAGCCGGTCGCGTTCATGCTCACCATCCCCGACATCAACGAGCTGATCGCGGACCTCAATGGCGAGCTGTTCCCGTTTAACTTCATCAAATTGCTGTGGCGCCTGCGCAAGCCGCGCACGCGGCGCCTGCGGGTGCCGCTGATGGGCGTCGCCAGGAAGCTCCACCACACCCGCCTGGCGAGCCAACTCGCCTTCATGATGATCGAATATACCCGCCGCGACGCGACCACTAAGTTCGGCGCGACCCACGGCGAATTCGGCTGGATCCTGGAGGACAATAAGGGGATGCTGTCGATCGCCCAGCTGCCCGGCGCCCACGTCAATCACCGCTACCGGATCTACGAAAAGGCTTTGTAGTTCCCCGGCGCGGGCCGAGGAACTTGAGCCACTGCCCTACCGCTCCATACGATAGAGCAGGTTCAGCGACACCGCGGTTTCCAGCTGACCCGGGGCGACGATCCCGCCGTCGCGCTCGGGCGCGGGCGGTGGGGGTGGCGGCGGCGCCGGTGGCAGGCTGTTGATCCGGCTGCCGGTAATCACGACTTCGGTGCCACGATAGGAGACGCCCTCTTCGACCGACAGCAGCCGCACCGACGTATAGCCGTTGTTGCGGGCATATTCGGTCGCTTCCGCCTGGCCCCGCGCCATCGCCCGAACCCGGGCCTCGCGGCGCAGCGGCGCCGGGTCCGAGATCGCGAAATTGGGGCCATAGACGGTGTCTGCGCCGCCCGTCGTCAACGCGTCGAGCAACGACGTCAGCTTGTCGATGTTGCGGGTTTTGATCAGCACCGAATTGCTCGCGATATAGCCGATCAGGACCTGCCGGCCCTGCCCGTTCGGCGGGTTGTCCCAGCGGTAATCGGGCTGCAGCTGGATGCCCTGCGTCTGGATATCGCGTTCGCGGATGCCGGCGGCGCGGATCGTCGCCAGCAGCTTTTCCGTCTTCACCTTGCTCAGTGCGGCGGCCGCGGTCGCCGTCGCCGCCTTGGCCTGGGTGCCGACCGTCAGGCTGGCCTCGTCGGGCGGTGTCCGCAGCGATTCGGCAATGTTGACCCGCACCAGCGGTGTGCTCGCCATTTCCGCGATGCTGGCGGTCGATGCCTGTTGCGCGAACGCCGCCGCCGGATGAATCAGCGCCGCCGACAACGCAATCGCCGCGCCTAGCGGCCGAACAGTGTTACGCATCACAATCTCCTCCTCAAAAAGCCGGGTCACGGAAACCGCGCTCCATCCTGAGACGCGGCCGCGCCGGAAATCCTTTGAGCAGGTCGCAAATATATCTGCAAAGCCGCGATCGGCCCGCGCGCAGTCCTGACGCCGGCTCAGCCCCTCAGGCGAGCGTTACGCCAGGCAAGCGGATGATGAGCGCGGTCAGCGCGAAGCTGATGAACGCGATCGCCCAGGGGCTGGCGGCAAGCCTATTCAACCGCTGCCACGGGGATATCCTCGCCACCGACGGTGATCCCTGATCCCGCTTGGGGTTCGCTGCGCCCGGAACAAGCATCACGCGAACACGCTCTGGGTAAAGAGCATCTGATAGCCCGTCATCAGCGTCGCGAAGGTCAGCAGGGTAGTCATCGCCATCACGCCCAAGATCTTGGCGGGCACCGCCTGCCCTTCCGCGCGCGATGCGGTTGCGGGTTTGACCCGGAATTGTGACATCTTCGTATTTTCCCTTTTCGAGCGGCTCACCTGTGGCGGCTCTTGTCCGATTTATTCATAAAGCGTGCCAATGGCGGAAAACCGCCATCGCGTCGTCAAGCGGCGTCGCAAACAGGTGGGGATCGCGCCAAGGTTAGGCAAGATGTCCCAACCGGCGAATGTCCGCGTCCCACCCCAACCGGCAGCGATCGACCCATTGCGGACCTTCTTCGAACGGGCCATGCGCGCTCGACGTTTCAACGACCAAAAAGGGTGAACGCAATGAGCTTTGGTATCTGGGAAGCGTCTGTCCCGCTGTTCGTAAATTCGCTTACGGACATGCGCGACTGGCTGGGCAAGGCGGCGGACGAGAAGAGCGAAGCGGCACTGTTGGAGGCGCGGCTTGCGCCCGACATGCGGCCCTTGCCGGCGCAATACCAAATGGCGTCGGACTCGGCGAAGAATGCGCTGGCCCGGCTCACCGGCACCGAAGCCCCGTCCATGCCCGATACCGAAGCGAGCTTCACCGAGCTTCGCGACCGGTGCGATCGAACGATCGCCTATCTCCAAAGCTTCGACCCAGGCTCTTTGGCTGGCAACGATGACCGCGAAGTCGTGCTCAAATTCCCCAATGGCACGGGCTACCGCTTCCATGGCGCGCAGTATCTCACCAGCTTTGCGCTCCCCAATTTCTTCTTTCACGTCACCACGGCGTACGCGATCCTCCGCAACGCGGGTGTCGCTTTGGGCAAGCCCGACTTCCTCCAGCACCTCGGCCCCCCAAACGTCACCGCCTGATCGCTGGGAGGCGCTTCAATCGGATCACGACCATTTTGCATGACGGCCATCCGCTAGATACAATCGGCGAGGAGCAGCTCGTTGAGGTCGTCAGCCTGGTCGCGTCATTTCCTTAGAGCGAACGGCTCAGTTCCATCGTTGAGATGCGGAGGGACATATGGCGATTAGCAATATCGAAAGCCTGAAACAGCACCTCCAAACTGCGATCGAGCTCGAGCATTCGACTCTGCCGCCGTACCTTTGCGCGCTTTACTCGCTGAAGGAGGGCAGCAACGCGGAGGCTCGCGCGGTCCTTGAAAGCGTCGTTCTCGAGGAAATGCTTCATCTCGCGCTCGCGGCGAACGTCCTCAATGCGATTGGCGGCACGCCGGTGCTCGATTCGCCGCGGCTCATGCCCGGCCACCCGACGACCCTTCCGCACAGCGACGGCAGCATCATTCTCTCGCTGCGGCCGTTCTCCAAGGAGGCGGTGGAGGGTTTCATGGCCGTCGAGCGGCCGGCTCCGACGGACGCTGTTTCCGAGGACGAGAATTACGCGACGATCGGCCAATTCTATCGCGCAATCGAGGAAGCGCTGGTGCGCCTCAGCGCCGAGCTCGGCGAAGCGTCATTATTCAGCGGTAACCCCGCGCGACAGGTGACCGATGCACTCTATTATGGCGGCGGCGGCCGCATCATCGCGGTCGGCGATCTCGATTCCGCGCGTAAGGCGCTCGGCGAAATCGTTACCCAAGGCGAAGGCATGGACCATCAGTCCATTCTCGACGGCGACAAGGACATGTTCCACCCGGAACGAGACGAAATCGCGCATTATTTCCGATTTGAGCAGCTCTTGCTGGGGCGGGCGTTCCGGCGTGGGGACACGCCGTTTTCCGGGCCCACCGGTGCAGCGGTCAGAGTCGACTGGAGCGCAGTCTATCCGATGCCGGTCAACCCCAAGAGCGCAGAGTATCCGCCGGGAACCAGGGCGCGGGATGCGATAGACGGGTTCAACAGCGCCTACTGCACCCTGCTGCAGCTGCTCGAGCGGACGTTCAACGGCGTGCCGATGTTGCTCAGATGTGCAACGGGGGCGATGTACGGGATTAAGGGGTGGATGATCGACCTCATGGCCTTGGAGTTTGATGGGCCGGTCCAGCCTGGGCCGAGCTTCGAATGGGTGCCGCCCGAGGATCGCGTGTTCCCCGGTACTCAGATCTGGGTGCTGCCCCGCGGACCTTATGTCGCGACCGGCGAAATCGATGTATTCGATGCCGAAGAAGAGCTGCGCAAACATGGCGGCGTCAGCGTGCTGTGCCGATGCGGCGGGTCACGGACGAAACCCTTCTGCGATGGGACGCATGCGCGGATCGGCTTCGAGGGCAAGGAAAGCGCCGATCACGGGCTCATCGCGGACCGGCGCAAAGCCTATCCGACGCCAGACGGCGCAATCGTCTACGACGATCGGACCCGCTGCGCACATTATGGCCAGTGCACGAGCCGCTGTCCCAAGGCCTTTGGCGTGAGCGATGACAATTTCGTCGACCCGATGGCGGCATCGACGGCGGAACTGCAGAGCGTCGTGTCGGGATGCCCGTCAGGAGCGTTGACCTTTGCGCCCGCGGGCAGCGATATTCCGGTGGAAGAGCATCAGGAGCCCTCGATCCACCCGATCGTGGACGGTCCGTACCGGGTCCGTGGCGGAATCGAGGTGTTCGGGGCCGACGGGAAGCCCTACGAGGCCCGCGAACGGCAAACGTTGTGCCGTTGCGGTCAATCGCGCAACAAGCCCTTCTGCGACGGCTCGCATTGGTATGCGGGGTTCCGCGATCCGGCTCCGCCCGAACTGGTCGATGTCGAGCCCTATCCCTGGACCGATCCACACGCTGCTGAACTCGGGCGGGAACGCTATGCCCGCGAACAGGCGGCGAAAAAGGCGGCGGGCGACCAGGGGCAATCGGATCCGCTCGTTCAGACTTAGGCGGATTTCCGCGGCCGTCCGTAACGGATCCCGCGCCCCATCGCCCTTAGCGTAGCTCGACCCACGTCGGCGCATGGTCCGACGCTTTCTCTTCCCCCCGCGCCCATTTGTCGACGCCCGCGCCTTGCAGACGGTCGGCCGCCTCGGGCGAGCACAGCAGATGGTCGATGCGAAAACCGGCATCGCGCTGCCAGCAGCCGGCGGTATAGTCCCAAAAGGTGTAGAGCTTGTCCTGCCTCGGGTGGAACATGCGCAGCGCATCGGTCCAGCCCTGGTTGAGGATGCGCCGCCACGCCTGGCGGGTCTCGGGCTGGAGCAAGGCATCGCCCGCTGTCGCCTTGGCCGAGAAGACGTCGCGGTCCTCCGGGACCACGTTCCAGTCGCCGGCCAGCACCACCGCGCGCTCGGTCGCCTGTAATCCGGCGGCATGGGCAGCGAGCCGTTCCATCCATTTTAGCTTATAATCGAACTTGTCAGTGCCGACCGGATTGCCGTTGGGAAGGTAGAGCGAGGCGACGATCAGGCCGTCAACTTGGGCCTCGATGTAGCGGCTGTGGCTGTCGTCGGGGTCGTCGGGCAGACCGACGCGGCGCAGTCCGGGCGTTACGCCCTTGGCCAGGATCGCGACGCCGTTGAAGCCTTTCTGGCCGTGCCACACGGCGCCGTAGCCGGCCGCCTCGACGTCGGCGATCGGCAGCGCGTCGTCGGCGCATTTCAGTTCCTGGAGGCAGGCGACATCGGGCTGTTCGCGCGCGAGCCATTCGAGCAGGCGCGGCAGGCGCGCGCGGATGCCGTTGACGTTGAAGGTGGCGAGTTTCATTCGGGCAGCCCTAGCCGCTCGAAGTTAGACCGAGAAGCTCGATCCGCAGCCGCAGCCCGACTGGGCGTTGGGGTTGGTCACGCGAAACGCGGAACCGCCGAGATCCTCGACGAAATCAACCGCCGAGCCCTTGACCAGTTCGAGGCTGACCGGGTCAACGACCAGCTTGACGCCGTCGGTCTCGGTGACCGCATCGTCGTCAGCGAGCGCATCGGCTAGTTCGAAGGTGTAGGTGAAGCCGGCGCAACCGCCGCCGTCGACCGCGAGGCGGAGGATGGCAGGCTTGGACTGGCGGTCGGCGATCCACGCGACGCGCTTGGCGGCATTTTCGGTCAGGCTGATTTGGCGGTCGCTCACAGGAACGAGATAGGGAGCGCCCAGCGGGCGGACAAGCTTAGCGGCCGCCGGTGGGGCCGCCGATCGCCAGCGATTCCATCGGCGCGGCGTTGGCGCGCTTCTGCATGGCGAGGACGTAATCGGTCGATTTCATGAACGGAATCGGATTCACCGGGCGGCCGTCGATCCGCACTTCATAGTGCAGATGGTTGCCAGTCGAGCGGCCAGTCGAACCCATGCGGCCGATCTGCTGGCCGCGGGTGACATGTTGTCCCGCGCTGACGAGGATCGCCGACATATGGCCGTAGCGGGTGGTGATGCCGCGGCCATGGTCGAGCTCGACGAGATTGCCATAGCCGCCATTATTCCAGCCGGCGCGGAGCACGGTGCCGTCGGCGGTGGCATAGATGGCGGTGCCATAGGCGCCCGAAAGATCGATCCCCGGGTGCATCGCGGCGCCAGCGTGGAACGGGTCGGCGCGATAGCCGAAGCCGCTGCTGAACGCGGCGGCGGCCTGGACCGGCTTGTCCGACGGAACCGCGATCACACCGTCCTGCAGCTGGTCGAGTTTCTTCCAGCTCTTGAACAGCGCCTTAAAGGTCGGGTTGCCGGCGCTTTCGAACGGCCCGCCAACGCCGTCTGCGCCGACGCGAGCCGGGTTGATGCCGAGCTTTTTCAGTTGGGCAGCGGTGACCTGATAGCGGGCGTCAAGCGCCTGCGCGACCAGGGCGGCTTGCTGGAGTTGTTGCTGCTCGACCCGGGCAAGCGGGCCATCCGGTGCGACCTGACCGCTCGCGGCGGCCTGCGCGATCAGCTTCGGGTCGACATTCTGGCCGCTCAGCAGGCCCTCGATGATCGCCTGGCGCTGCTCGATCTGGCGGGCGCGGGCTTCGGTCGCCGCGCTAAGGCCACCGGTGACCTGCGGGCGGGAGACGAGCCGCGCGGTGGCAAAGCTCGACCAGCCGACAAGGGCCATCAGGATCAGGAAGAAAACGGCTTGGACGGGGGCGGAAATGCGGAAGCGGCGGAGCTTGGAACCATCGTGCACAAACAGTTCGCGGTCGCGGAACAAGGCGCTCGTCGCTGCCAAAACTTGCGTCATCCGATCCCCGCTCCAAACCTCGGGCGTCGCGCACAAATAGTGCGCCGCCCTGAATTCCCAGCCAAATCTGGAGCTCCCCAGCCCCGTGAGCCAACCCGCGAATTGCCCGCCGCGAGATGACGAGGACTGGACTGGCCCCGAATGGTTAATGATTTCAACCTTCCGTTCCCCCTACCGGGACGAGTTGCGAGGTAACTGCGGTGAAGCGTTCGATTCACGTCCGGAACGCTTTCTCAGCGAGCAAAATCAAGCGATTGTGCGGTGCAGCAGGCGAATCTTTCGCGCCGCCTTGCCGCCGCCATAATGCGGCTTAGAAGCGGCGGCGGGCCACGCCGTCCCAACGCGGCGCGAGCTCTCTGTGAGGAGAGTGATTTTTGGTTGACCGTCCTGCCGCGCTACCGGCGCGCCCGCATTTTTCTTCCGGCCCCTGCGCCAAGCCCCCGGGATGGAACGCCTCGCTGCTCCGTGCCGACGCACTCGGCCGTTCGCATCGCGCGGCTTTGGGTAAAGCGAGATTGCAAGAAGCGATCGAGCGCACTCATGTGCTCCTCGGTCTCCCCGCGGACTACCGGCTAGGGATCGTCCCCGCGTCCGACACCGGGGCGATGGAGCTGGCGATCTGGTCCCTGCTCGGGGCGCGACCAGTAACGATGCTAGCGTGGGAGAGTTTTGGCACCGGCTGGGTCACCGATGTCGCCAAGCAGCTCAATCTCGACGCCGAAATCCGCACCGCCGATTATGGCGAGATTTGCGAACTCGAGGGGATCGATCCGGAGCGCGATGTCGTGTTCACTTGGAACGGCACGACCAGCGGCGTTCGCGTCCCCAACGCCGAGTGGCTCCCCGCCGACCGCGTCGGCCTTGCGATTTGCGATGCGACCTCGGCCGCCTTCGCGCAGGACATCGATTGGCCCAAAATCGATGTCGGCACCTTCAGCTGGCAGAAGGCGCTCGGCGGCGAGGCCGCGCACGGGATGCTGGTACTCAGCCCACGCGCCGTCGAACGGCTCGAAAGCGAGCCCGCGCCGCGCCCGCTGCCCAAGATCTTCCGCCTGACCAAAAGCGGCAAGCTGATCGACGGCATCTTCAAGGGCGAGACGATCAACACGCCCTCGATGCTTTGCGTCGAGGATTGGCTGTTCGCGCTCGACTGGGCGGAGCGGATCGGGGGCCTGAAGGCGCTGATTGCGCGCGCCGACGCCAATGCGGCGGCGCTGGACCACTGGGTGCGGTCCGCGGACTGGATCGAGCATTTGGCGGCCGACCCGGCAATCCGATCAAACACCTCGGTCTGCCTGCAATTCACCGATCGCTCGGACGCCGAGACCAACACGGCGCGGCAGAAGGCGGTCGCCAAACTGCTCGATACCGAAGGCGCCGCCTACGACATCGGTGCCTACCGCGATGCACCGCCGGGCCTGCGCGTCTGGTGCGGGGCGACGGTCGACACCGCCGATATCGAAGGACTCGGGCCGTGGCTCGACTGGGCCTGGGAGCAGAGCAAGTGACTGAGCAAGTACGCGTCCTGATTGCCGACAAAATGGATCCGCGGGCCGCCGCGATTTTCCGCGAGCGGAGCATCGGCATCGACGAGAAACCGGGCCTGTCGCCCGATGAGCTGGCGGCAATCATCGGCGACTATGATGGCGTTGCCGTTCGCAGCTCGACCAAGATCAACGCGACTGCAATGGACGCGGCCCTGCCCCGGCTGAAGGTCATCGGCCGGGCCGGGATTGGCGTGGACACGATCGACGTCCTCGCCGCCTCAGCCCGCGGCATCGTTGTCATGAACACGCCGTTCGGCAATTCGATCACCACCGCCGAGCATGCCATCGCGATGCTGTTCGCGCTCGCCCGCGAAATCCCCGCGGCCGACCAGTCGACCCAGTCGGGCAAGTGGGAGAAGAATCGCTTCATGGGCGTCGAGCTCGCCGGCAAGACGCTCGGTCTGATCGGCTGCGGCAATATCGGCTCGATCGTCGCCGACCGCGCCCACGGCCTCAAGATGAAGGTCGTCGCCTACGACCCGTTCCTCTCCCCCGACCGCGCCGTCGAACTCGGCGTCGACAAAGTCGAGCTCGACGAACTGCTCGGCCGGGCCGACTTCATCACCCTCCACACACCCCTGACCGATCAGACCCGCAGCATCCTCAGCCGCGAGGCGCTAGCCAAGACGAAGCCCGGCGTCAGGATCGTCAATTGCGCGCGCGGCGGGCTGATCGACGAGGCCGCGCTCAAGGATGCGCTCGACCGCGGTCACGTCGCCGGCGCCGCGCTCGACGTGTTCTCGGAGGAGCCGGCCAAGGCCAATCCTTTGTTCGGAACGCGCGGCCTGATCTGCACACCGCACCTCGGCGCGTCGACCAATGAAGCGCAGGTCAACGTCGCGATCCAGATCGCCGAGCAGATGAGCGATTTCCTGTTGCTCGGCGGGATCACCAATGCGGTCAACGTACCGTCGCTGTCGGCTGAGGAGGCGCCGCGCCTGAAGCCCTATATGGGACTGGCGGAAAAGCTTGGCCGGCTGGTCGGGCAGATCGCCGGGACCGAAATTCGCTCGATCGACGTCGAGGTCGAGGGCGCGGCGGCCGAGCTCAATATCAAGCCGATCACCGGCGCCGTGCTCGCCGGGCTGATGGGCACCTGGTCCGACACCGTGAACATGGTCAACGCGCCCTATCTGGCGAAGGAACGCGGGATCGCCGTGCGCGAAATCCGCAACGAGGGCGAAGGCGATTATCATACCTTGGTCGCGGTGACCGTCGGCACCGGCCAAGGCGCGAAACGCGTCGAGGGCACGCTATTCGGCAATCGTGCCCCGCGGCTGGTCAATATCTTCGGCGTGGCCGTCGAGGCCGAGTTGACCGGCCAGATGATCTACATCGTCAACACCGACGCACCCGGCTTCATCGGGGCGCTCGGGACCAAGCTGGGCGAGAACAAAATCAACATCGCCACCTTCAACCTCGGTCGCCACGCGGCCGGCGGTGAAGCGGTCGCGCTGGTCGCGGTCGACGACCCGATTACGGCAGACGTCGCCAAGCAGCTGCACGATCTACCGGGCGTGCTGCAGGTCGTGCCGCTGAGTTTCTAGTTTGGATTTAGTCCTTGCGCCCGGCGCGCATTTCTTCGGTGCGGGCGGCGCGTTCGGCCATTCGGGTCCACGCATCTTCGGCGCGGAGGCAGCGATCGCGAACATTGTCGAGCGTCGCTGAATCGGCATCGGCCTTCGCCTGGGCGGCGCGGTCGAGATAGAATTGAAGTTGGGTGGTAATCGGCATGAATGGGTCCGCCGGACGCAACCGTGCGCCCGGCGGCCTTTCGTGGGGATGCTAGCCTTCGACCGCTTGCAGATTGACCGCCTTGGTCTTGCCGCGCTGGTCCTCTTCGAGGTCGTAGCTCACGCGCTGGTTCTGCTGCAGCGTACGCATGCCGGCACGTTCCACCGCGGTGATGTGAACGAATGCGTCATTGCCACCCTCGTCCGGGCTGATGAAGCCGTAGCCTTTGGAATCGTTGAAAAATTTGACTGTGCCGAGAGCCATTGCTCAGTCCTTCCTTATGGTGGCGGCCCGCCAATCGGCCCGCCGGCGCTAGGAGAGGCGAAGGAGAGGAAAGAGGAGCCGCAAAGAGCCCTGAAGTCCGTCCGTTTGCGACTAGTAGCGACTCTTCCCATAGTCCGGATGGCGCGGCAATGTAAGTATGGCCGATCTGGACGCACCGCCGTCCGGCCCCTAGGAGCGCGCGGGCTTCCAACCATAAGGAATTTTCGTGGGCAACGTCACGGTCATCGGCGCGCAATGGGGTGACGAAGGCAAAGGCAAGATCGTCGACTGGCTGGCAAGCCGGGCGGACATGGTCGTGCGCTTCCAGGGCGGCCACAATGCCGGCCACACGTTGGTCGTCGGCGAGCAGGTCTACAAGCTCTCACTGCTGCCCTCGGGGATCGTGCGCGGTACGCCATCGGTGATCGGCAATGGCGTGGTGCTCGACCCGTGGGCGCTCAAGGCCGAGGTCGAGAAAATCGCCGCGCAGGGGATCGCGGTCACGCCCGAGATCCTGATGATCGCCGAAACCTGCCCGCTGATCCTGCCGATCCACCGCGACCTCGATGCGTTGCGCGAGGACGCCTCGGGCGCAGGCAAGATCGGCACCACCCGCCGCGGCATCGGCCCGGCCTATGAGGACAAGGTCGGCCGCCGCGCGATCCGCGTGTGCGACCTTGCCAGGCTCGACGATCTCGGGCCGCTGCTCGATCGCCTGTGCGCGCACCACGATGCGCTGCGCGCCGGCTTCAACGAACCGCCGGTTGATCGCGACCGGCTGCTCAAGGACCTCAGCGAAATCGCCGGTTTCGTGCTGTCCTTTGCGCGTCCGGTATGGCGCGATCTCGATGCGGCGCTGCAGCTTGGCCGGCGGATCCTGTTCGAAGGCGCGCAGGGCGTGCTGCTCGACGTCGATCACGGCACCTACCCGTTCGTCACGTCATCCAACACCGTCGCCGGGACCACCGGGTCGGGCAGCGGGATCGGGCCCTCGGCGGCGGGCTTCGTGCTCGGCATCGTCAAGGCCTACACGACCCGGGTTGGCTCAGGACCGTTCCCGACCGAGCAGGACAATGAGGTTGGCCAAAGGCTCGGCGAACGCGGCCATGAATTCGGCACGGTCACCGGGCGGCAGCGCCGCTGCGGCTGGTTCGACGCGGTGCTGGTGCGCCAGGCCGCGGCGGTCAGCGGGATCACCGGCGTCGCTTTGACCAAACTCGACGTGCTCGATGGCTTCGAAACCGTCAAAATCTGCACCGGCTATTCGATTGGCGGCGAGAAGTTCGAATATCTGCCGCCGCACGCCGCCGACCAGATGCGGGTCGAGCCGATCTACGAGGAGATCGAGGGCTGGCCGGGCTCGACGCGCGGCGCCCGCAGCTGGGCCGATCTGCCGGCGCGGGCGATCAAATATGTCCGCCGGATCGAGGAGCTGATCCGCTGCCCCGTGGCCCTGGTCTCGACCAGCCCCGAGCGCGACGACACGATCCTCGTGCGGGACCCGTTCGCTGGCTAGACGGTCGCGATGTCGGGGGCGTCCTCGGCCTTCATCCCGATGACGTTGTAGCCGGCGTCGACATGGTGGATCTCGCCGGTAACACCGCTGGATAAGTCGGACAGCAAATACAGCCCGGCCCCGCCGACATCCTCGATCGTCACGTTGCGACGCAGTGGCGCGTTATATTCGTTCCACTTCATGATGTAGCGGAAGTCGCCAATGCCGCTCGCCGCCAGCGTCTTGATCGGTCCGGCGGAAATGCCGTTGACGCGGATGCCTTCCGGCCCGAGGTCGGCAGCCAGATACTTGACCGACGCCTCGAGCCCGGCCTTGGCGACGCCCATCACATTGTAATGCGGGATCACCTTCTCGGCGCCGTAATAGGTCAGTGTGAGTAGCGATCCGCCCGGGCTCATCAGGGCCCGCGCGCGCTGGGCGACGGCGATGAAGCTGAACACCGAAATGTTCATCGTCATCAGGAAATTGTCCATAGTCGTGTCGACGAACTTCCCGCGCAGCTCATTCTTGTCGGAAAAGCCGATCGCGTGGACAACGAAGTCGATCGAGTCCCACCGCTCCTTCAGCGAATCGAAGGTCCGATCGAGTGCCTTCATGTCCGACACGTCGCAATCGACGAGGAGGTCGGAGCCCAGTTCCGCCGCCAGCGGCCGGACACGCTTTTCCAGCGCCTCGCCCTGGTAGGAGAAAGAGAGCTCGGCGCCCTGTGCGGCGACCGCGCGCGCGATGCCCCACGCCAGCGAACGATCATTGGCGAGCCCCATGATCAACCCGCGCTTGCCCTGCATCAATCCGGTCAAAGTTGCGGTCCCCCTGTTTCCACTACGACTTCGACATCCTCCCCGGGTTGAGGCTCCTCGACTTCGAGCTGATCGGTGTACGGCCCGGAATAGACTTCGCCCTTTAGCGCGATGGCGCCGGATTCGGCCAGTGCCGCGTTGAGTTCGGCCCCGGTGACCACGCCGAGACCGACGACAAAAAAGAAAATCAGCGAGATCATCACCCCGGCGAGGCTACCGTATGTCAGGCTGTAGCCACCGAGCAGACCGAGCACGCTGGGAAGGATTTCGACCGTCGCCAGCCACCAGACGGTGATCAACAGGGCGCCGGGCCACTTGCGGCAGGTCCGCTTGCGATAGCGCGCCGGAGTCAGCGCGAAGAACAACGCGTAAAAGGTCACAAACAGGGTTGCCGCCGGCACCAGCCGGTAAAGACCTAAAGTCGTACCCAGCCCTTCCGCGAGCGGAAACCACTCGACCAGCGCGTGGTGGAGCGTGCTCAGCGCCACGCTGGCGGCGAAGGCGATCATCAACAACATGACCGCGCCGAGGATCAGGAGGATGGACCCCAGTCGATATTCCCAGAACGGCGAGCAAAATTTGACGCCGTAGGCGCGCCGCAAAATGTCGCGGATCGTCTCGACGAAGCTGGCCGCGGTCCACAAACCGACGATCGCGCCGAGCCACAGCAGGGGGCCAGTCCGCGCGGTCAGGACCTCGTTGATCGGCTCACGCAAGGTCTTGGCGACGTCCGGCGGCAGGCGACGCAGCACGTTGGCCACCGTCAGCATCGCATCCTGGCTCTGGCCGAGCAAATGCGCGACCGCCGCAGCGACAATGAAAAACGGAAACAGCGCGACGATCGCCAGATAAGCGAGGTTGCCGGCGTGGATGAACCCATCGTTATAGACGCCGACAACGACCCGCTTGGTCACTTCCCAGGCCGTGACTCGCGGCTTGAGCTTTTGTTCGACCTCGCTGCCGAACGCGGCCCGCATGCTGGCGAGGCGCTTGCGCCTGGCTTCGGGGGATTGGGGGGAATTCTCTCTCATTCGGTGACGGCGCTAAACACCCAGCGATGCGCGGGGGTTGCCGCCGCCATCCCACTTCTCGGCGAACTGCTGCAATTGTTCGTCATTCGCGGGGACGTCGATCTCGACCGCGACCAGCTGGTCGCCGCGCTTGCCGTCCTTGGCGGCGAAGCCGCGATCCTTGAGCCGCAGGACCTTGCCCGACGTCGTGCCCTTGGGAATGGTCAGCATGACCGGCCCCTCGGGGGTCGGCACTTTCACCTTCGCCCCGAGCACCGCTTCGGTAAGCGTGATCGGGAGCGTCAGCCGGATATCATTCCCGTCGCGCATGAAGAATTTGTGCGATGCAATTTCGATGGTGACGATGGCGTCGCCGCGGCCGGCGGGCCCGTCCTCACCCTTGCCGGTCAGGCGAATCTTGCCGCCGTCGTCCAGCCCTTTGGGGAGCTTCACATCGATCGTCTTGCCGTCGGCCAGCGCAATCCGCTGCGGCTTGAGCGCAACCGCGTCAATAAACGGCACCTTCAGCCGGTAAGCGACGTCAGCGCCCTTCTGGGGTTTCACACGCTGGCGAAAACCGCCGAAACCGCCACCGGCTCGTCCCCGATTGGCGCCGCCGAACAGACCCTCGAACAGGTCGCTGAGATCGGCGGTATCGCCGCCGAAGTTGAAATTCTCGAACCCCGGTCCGCCCGCACCTGGCTGCGGTCCGCCGGCGCCGCCCGCATAGCCGCCGTAGCCCGACCCGAACGACATCTTGGGATTGCCGTCCTCGTCGATTTCGCCACGATCATATTTAGCGCGCTTCTCCTTGTCCGACAGCAAATCATAGGCGTGTGTGATCTCCCCGAACCGTTTGGCGGCGTCGGGCTTGTCCTTGTTGCGATCGGGATGGAGCTGCTTGGCGAGGCTCCGATACGCCTTTTTGATCTCGTCGGCGCTCGCGCCGCGTTGCACGCCGAGGCGTTGGTAGAGATCGAGTGCCATAGCGCTCCCATGCCGTAACCGTTTCGCGCTGACCAGATGGGTTGCCGTTTGCGCGAGGCCAAGCCTAGAGCGCGGGCAGCATGACCGACCCGTTCCAACTATTCCATAATTGGTTCGCCGAAGCGCAGGCGGGGGAGGCCAATGAGCCTGAAGCCATGGCCGTGGCGACCACCGGAGCCGATGGGCAACCGTCGGTACGGATGGTTTTGCTGAAAGCGCACGGACCGGACGGCTTCGTCTTCTACACCCATGAGCAAAGCGCCAAGGGCGCGGACCTCGCCGAGAATCCGCGAGCCGCCTTGCTGTTTCACTGGAAATCGCTTCGCCGCCAAATTCGCGTCGAAGGGGCAGTCCAGCGGACCTCGGCGGCCGAAGCCGACGCCTATTTCGCGAGCCGGAGCCGCGATTCCCAGCTTGGCGCCTGGGCTTCGGACCAGTCGCGCCCGCTCGACAACCGCGCGACCTTCGAACAGCGCTTCGACGAGGCCAAGCGCCGGTTCGCAGGACAGGACGTGCCGCGCCCGGCGAGCTGGGGCGGCTATCGGGTCGTACCCGACCGGATCGAGTTCTGGACCGACCGACCGCACCGGCTGCACGAACGGCGACTGTTCACGCGGGGCGGTGGCGGCTGGAGCGAAGGGCTGCTTTACCCGTGACCACGGCCGAAATCGCCGCCGAGCGGTCGAAGCATTCGACCCGCGCCGCCTTCGCCAGCGTGACCCTGGCAAGTGTGTTGCTGTGCGCGAAGGCCTGGGCAGCTTACGCGACCGATTCGACGGCAATGCTGGGCTCGCTCGCGGATACAGCGCTCGACGTCATCGCCAGCATCACCACCCTAGTCGGCGTGCGCATTGCCGCCGCGCCGGCTGACCACGACCACCGCTTCGGTCACGGCAAGGCGGAAGCGCTGGTCGCGCTCGCCCAGGTTGCGCTGATCTCCGTGTCGGCGATCGGCATCGGCTGGCGGGCGATCGACCGGCTGATCCATGGCGCGGAGACCGCCGCGCTTGAGCTCGGGGTCGGCGTGTCGGTATTTGCGATCGCCGCGACCTTCGCATTGCTGTGGTACCAGCGCCTGGTGATCGCCCGCACCGGATCGGTCGCGATCAAGACCGACAATGTCCACTACAAGTCGGACCTGTTCTTGAACGGGTCGGTGATCGTCGCCTTGGTCCTTGACCAGAAGTTCCACGTCCACGGCGCAGACGCCGTGTTCGGGATCGGCATTGCGCTGTGGCTGGTGTGGGGCGCTTACCGAGCGTCGAACGAGGCGATCCACCAGTTGATGGACCGCGAGTGGCCGGAAGCGGACCGGCAGGAATTTCTCGACGCCGCCGCGCAATATGAGGAGTTGCGCGGGCTGCATGATTTGCGCACCCGCACCAGCGGCAACGTCCGGTTCGTACAATTCCACGTCTGGGTGCCGGCCGGTTGGACAGTGCAGGAAGCGCATGACCGGCTCGACACCGTCGAGGAAGCGTTGCAAGCGCGCTTCCCCGGCACCGAAATCCTGATCCATGTCGACCCCGAAGGGCAGACCGACCGGGAGACCTTGCTCTCGTCGGAGCTAACGGAGAGCGCGAAATGAACAGCCTTCCTTTCTTCCAGGTCGATGCGTTCGCCGACAGACCGCTGACCGGCAATCCGGCCGCGGTGATGCCGCTCGACCGCTGGCTAGACGACGCGCTGATGCAGGCGATCGCGGCCGAGAATAATCTCAGCGAGACCGCCTTCACGGTGCCGAGCGAGAAAGACAGCGTCGATTTCGATTTGCGCTGGTTCACGCCGACCAGTGAGGTCGACATGTGCGGCCATGCGACACTTGCCGCGGGCCATGTGCTGATCCACTCGGAGCCGGTGCGGTTCGCGGCGCGGTGCGGGATCCTGACGGTCAAGCGGCACGGCGAACGGCTCGAACTGGAGATGGCGGCCGCCAAGCTCACCGAAGTCCAGGAGCCGAATTTGTACGCGGCGCTGGGGCTGCCTGAGGCGCCGGCGTGGCTGGCCGATGGCTATAATGACGCGGCGATCATCGAACTGGCCGACGAAGCTGCGGTGCGCGCCGTGCAACCTGACTTCAAGGCGCTTGGCAAGATCCATCGAATGCCGGTGGTGACGGCGCGGGGCACGACCCACGACGTGGTGAGCCGCGTATTTGTGCCATATCTCGGGATCGACGAGGACCCGGTCACCGGCTCGGCCCACGCGGCGCTCGCGCCTTATTGGGCGCCGCGCCTCGGCCGGAATGAGTTCACAGCGCTTCAGGCGAGCGCGCGGACCGGGGTGCTGCATTGCCGGCTGGATGGCGACCGTGTGGTGCTCGGCGGCCAGTGTTTCACGGTGATCGCCGGGCAATTCCAGCTGTGAGACTCGCCGCGGCGGCGCTGGCGCTTCTCGCGTCGCCGACCATCGCCAGCCCGAAATCCGACCGTGCGGCGATTCTGGGCACTGTTGTGCGCATGGAAGCGGCGTGGAACCGCGGCGATTTTCGCGGCTACATGGCCGGCTTCCAGAATCCGGACGTGGTGTTCGTGTCGGGCGGCAAATATCAGGACGGGTGGCAGGGCACGCTCGACCATTATGTCCGCGATTATGGCGGCTCGGCCGAGCGGCGCGGCCAGTTGCACTTCTACAAGATGAAGGTCGATTTGCTCGCCCCCGACGCGGCGATGCTAATCGGTCAGTATCGCCTGGTGCGCGGCCAACAGGTGACGGAAGGCGTTAATACGCGGCTGTTCCGCAAGGTCCGCGGCCGCTGGCTGATCAGCGTGAACCACGTCTCGGCTTACGACGTGCCGGCTCCGACCGCGCCAGAAGCGCGCTAAGATCGGCCTTCCAAAATTTCGCCCAGGTATGGGTGCCGTGGCCGTGGGTGTCGGCGCTCTCAGGGATCAGGCGGAAGCGCGCGGTCGGCATCCGCTTCAGCGCCTGTGCCGGGAACGGCAAATTGCGCGGATTGATGAAATCGTCGGCGGAATTCACCCACGTCAGCGGCGCTTTGATCTTCTCAAGATCCGGCCACGGATTGTAGGTCCGCGAAGAGTCGAGCTGGTAGATCAAATCGTTGGCATCGAGGTCGAGCATGGCAGTGCGGACGCGCTCCTCGGCAAACACGCTCGCCGAGGAATTGGTCGGGTATGCGGTTTGATAGTTGAGGGGCGCGGAACCCGCGACGAACAATAGCGACTGCGCCGTACGCAATCCGTCGATCGGCTGCGTCCGGTAGTTTCCGGCTTTCCACGCCGGGTCCGCCTCGATCCCGTTGATCGCCAGTTGCCGCCACATGCGGTTGAGGCCGGCGATCTCGATCGGCTCGCAGGCCATCGGCATCAGCGCGCTGGCGAAGTTCGGCCAAGTCTCGCCCCACATGAAGGCGTGCATGCAGCCCATCGACGTGCCGAAGACGAGCCGCAGGTGCGTCACGCCAAGCGCCTCGGTCAGCACCCGATGCTGCGCTTCGACCATGTCGTCATAATCGTATTTGGGGAAATTCATTTTGAACCCGTCGGACGGCTTCGACGATTTCCCGTGCCCGATATTGTCAGGGAGAATGATCCAGTAGCGGCGGATGTCGAGCGGCTGACCGGGGCCATAAAGTTCATCGGCGAACTGCGGGCGGAGGAACTGCTTGCCCGACCCGCCGGTGCCGTGAAGGACCATCACCGCATTGTCGATCGCGCCAACCGCATTGCGATGCGGCGTGCCCAGCGTCGTGTAGTGAATGTGCAGTTCGGGCAGGGATTCGCCTGAGCGAAAGCGGAAGTCCTTGAGCACCACGTCACCCTCGCGGGTCGGCCACACCTTGGTCGAGGCGGGCGCGGGAGCACCCCAGCCCGATGGCGTTGCGGCAGGTGCCTGAGCGACCAACGCGGCGAGGAACAAGAGCATCATCGGTCACCTTTGAGAATTTTGTCTTCCAGCGCATCGAGCAGCGGGAGTTGGCTTGGGAGCATCATCGCGCGGGCTTCGACGAGCGTCATCCACCGCGCCTCGACCACCTCGGGAAAGCTCTGGCGGCGGCCGCTGCGGGGCGGCCATTCGACTTCGAACAGGTTTGAATTGAGGGTCGAACAATCGAAATCGCCCTCGGCAGCGAAAGCCTCGACCCACTTGCCGCCGGCCTGCCGAACCCGCGCTAGGGGGAATGGCGTCATGGTCAGCCGCATCCCGGTTTCTTCCGCGAACTCGCGCAGCGCCGCGTCGGCAGGCGCCTCGCCCGTCTCGACCCCGCCCTTTGGGATCATCCAAGCGCCGACATCGCGGTTGATCCAATAGGGGCCGCCAGGGCGGATCAGCAGCACTTCGGTCACGCCGTCACGGTCGCGAAACAAAAGGACGCCGGCGCTATGCGGCGACGGCATTCATCGCGCCCTGCTCCGCCACCGTCTCGGCGATCCACCCGCCCCCGAGCAAGCGAGTGCCGTCATAGACCACTGCCGACTGGCCGGGCGCGACGCCATATTCCGCGCTATCGAAGCGGATCCATTCATCCTCGATCCGCGCCGGAACCGGCGGAGCGAGCGAGCGCACTTTGACGCTGACGTCGCGCTGTTCCTCGCCGATCCAGTTCCACTGCTCAATCCGCATCGCCTCGACCGCCAGCGCGCGCCGAGGTCCGACCACCAGCTGCCGCGTCTCAGGCTCGATCCGGACGACGTACAGGGGCTCGCTGTGGCCGCCGAGATCGATCCCACGGCGCTGGCCGACGGTGAAATGGACGACGCCGCGGTGCTGGCCGAGGACTGCGCCGCCGAGATCGACGATGTCGCCCGGCGCTTCGGTCTCCGGCCGCATGCGCTTGACCAATCCGGCGTAATCCCCGTCCGGAACGAAACAGATATCCTGGCTGTCGGGCTTGGCCGCGACTTCGAGCGCAAGGTCCGCGGCGATCGTACGGACGTCGTGCTTAGGCAGGTCGCCAAGCGGGAACCGCAAGAAATCGAGTTGCTCACCCGTCGTGCCGTAAAGGAAGTAGCTCTGGTCGCGGCGCGGGTCGGCACCCTTGTGCAGCTCGGCCCGGCCGTCGCGGACAACGCGGCGGACATAATGGCCGGTGGCGAGGCAATCCGCGCCCAACTCGCGGGCAAAGGCGATGAGGTCGGTGAACTTCACCCCCTGATTGCACAGCGAGCACGGAACCGGCGTGCGCCCCTTGGCATATTCGTCGACGAACTTGTCGATCACGCCGGTGCGGAAGCGGCTTTCATAGTCGAGCACGTAATGGGCGATGCCGAGCCGGTCGGCGACCTGCTTGGCATCGTAGATATCCTGGCCCGCGCAGCACGATCCAGAGCGCCGCACCGCCTCGCCATGGTCGTAGAGCTGGAGGGTCACGCCGATCACTTCGGCGCCGGTCTTCGCGGCGAGCGCGGCTGTGACCGAGCTGTCGACGCCGCCGGACATGGCGACGACGATCCGGGCCTGGCTCGGTGGCCGGTCAAGGTCAAAGCTGACGGACATCGGGCGGGTCTTTACTCGAATTTCACTCCTGCCCGCTAGACCAAGACCTGAGTTAGTTCTCGGGGGGATGATTTTGGCGCGTCACGAGCCGGATTTTCGAGCGTCTTCGGGTGGGCCGTTGAGCCTTGATGACCTGCTGGCGCTGCTCGGCGATGCCAGGGTCGATTCGGGTCGCGATCGCCAGGAGGCGATCGCTTGTTATCTCTCGGCCAGCGAGGGGTGGAGCGAAGCGGTTCAGCGCCTTGGCGGCGCCTTCGCCGCGGGGACGAAGGTTAAGGGAAAGTAAGACCGACTGAGGATGGAATTAACCAGCCCGTTTCAGAATTATTTCAACGAAGCGCGCTTAAAACGAACACATCGACAATGATTAAGCAGGTTTGACAGAATGCTTGAGAATCAGAAGATCCGTCCGGCCCAGGTCATTGGCCCGCTCGGCGAGCCGTTGACGCTCGACAGCCTGCCGCCTGCGCACACGACTCGCTGGGTCGTGCGCCGCAAGGCCGAGGTCGTCGCCGCCGTTGCCGGTGGGCTTCTGACCGTCGATGAAGCGTGCCAGCGCTACACGCTCAGTCTCGAAGAGTTCACCAGCTGGCAGCGCGCGGTCGATCGCAGCGGCATGCCGGGCCTGCGGGTGACGCGGATCAAGCAGTATCGCGACCAGTACGAGCGCCAGCAGCGCTACTGAGTTCCAGACGTTTCGGGCGCGTATTTGCCGAGCGTTACCGCGCCTCGCACAACCCGAATTAACCAAATTACTGGACAGCTCCTGCCGAATCCGGAACAAGAATCGCGCATCGCGCGTCTTGATGCCGGAACGGTCGCCGCGTGCCGCTGGCGGCCTGCGAAAAACAGGAGGGAATGCTCATGGGATTCATTATCTGGCTGATCGTCGGCGGTATCGTCGGCTGGCTCGCAAGCATCATTATGCGCACGGACGGACAGCAGGGAATCATTCTCAACGTTGTCGTCGGTATTGTTGGCGCGGTGATTGCCGGCCTCGTGCTCGGCAAAGGCAACATCAACGGTGGTTTGACCATCGAGACGTTCCTGTGGTCGCTGCTCGGTGCCGTAATCCTGCTCGCGGTCGTCAACCTCATTCGCCGGGGAAGCGTTCGCTAGCTCGACGAATCAATCGTAACCAGAAGGCCGCCGGGAGCAGTCCCGAGCGGCCTTCTTTTTGACTCCATTACTGAAGCTCGAACACCATCCCCAGCGTGACCTGGAGTTTTTGCTCGCCGGCATCGATCTTGCTGTCAGCGGCCCGCGCCTGCGCGGCCATGACATAGGGCATCGGCGGCGGCGGCGAGTAACCGCCTCCGCTCTCACTGACCGAAACCACCCGTGCGACGCGCATGCCTAGAGCGCGCGCGTAGAGCTCGGCGCGGGCGCGGCCGATCGCAACCGCATTGGCACGGGCCTCGTCGAGCGCAGCTTCGGGCTTGTCGATGGTCAAATTGGGTCCGTTGATCTGGTTCGCGCCTTCGCGCACCAGCGCGTCGATGATCTTCCCAGTCGCGCCGATATCGCGAAAGCGGACGCTGAGCTGATTGGTGGCGGTATAACCGGTTAGCTGCGGCGGCTGATTCTCTACGTAGCGATACTCCGGATTGAGGCTGAGATTGCTCGTCTGAATGTCGCGATCGGCAATGCCGGTCGCCTTGAGCGCGGAACGCACCCGCGCCATTCGGCTCGCCGCGTCCTGGATCGCCCCGCTGGCGGTCGGTGAGCGGGTCACGACCCCGGTGGAAATGATCGCCACATCGGGGACGCGCGTGGATTCACCGGTGACACTGAGGTCGAGCCGGGTTCCGGTGACTGTCTGATTGATTGCCGGCGCCTGCTGCGCAACCGCGGCGGCGGGCACCAAAGCGGCGTCAAGGAACAGCGCCGCGAGCCATGCTTGTTTCATTATGTTCGTCCTGCTTCCGGTCATGCGGCCACGCTCGCCCAGCGGCCATGGCTCAAACATGAACACGCCCGCGCTCGGGCTAATAGCGGCGGCGGGCGAACACCAAGCGATAGATGAGCAGGATGATGAACGCGCCGATGACCGCACCGATGAAGCCGGCCCGCTCGTTCGGCCCATAAAAGTGAAGCATGCGGCCGAGCCAGGTGCCAAGAAATGCACCGGCGATGCCGAGCAGGATGGTGATGATGCACCCGCCGGGGTCGCGGCCCGGCATCAGCAACTTCGCCAGAGCGCCAGCCAGAAGCCCGAGGATTATCGTAACCAGCCAACTGCTGCTGTCGCCAAACATTCCGCGTCCCTTTCGATCAATCCGCCCACTGCGTTCGTGGGCGGCAATGCGTCAATGCGCGCTCGCGGTGCAAGTGCCGCCGTTGGTCGAAAAACGCTGGTATTTACGGCCCCGAACACGCGTCTGTTGCGGAAGGTGACTTATTAGCTTAATACAGCTGCCATAGTGGGACTTTGGCAGATTCGCGAGACTGAGCAGGGAATGATGAACCGGGAAACCTCTTTCCACACCTCCGACACGTTGGTGGTAGTCGACCGCTCGCGCCAGCGGCGCTGGTTGATCATCGGCGCCGTGCTGATTGCCGTCATTATCGCCGTCACGATGTTCGTGATGCTGCGGGGCGGATCCGACAAAGCCGCCCAGACGGCCGGCGCGGGCCAGGTCCCGACCGTGACTGTCGTCGTTCCCGGCCGCAGCCAAATCGCGCGCACGATCAGCGCCAGCGGGCCGCTCGCCGCCAAGCGCGACCAACCAGTCGGCATTGCTGGCCAGGGCGGTCGCGTCGTGCGCGTGCTGGTGGATGCGGGCGCATGGGTACGCGCCGGGCAGACGCTGGCGGTCGTTGACCGGTCGGTTCAGGCGCAGCAGGCCGCGCAGCTGGCGGCCCAGGTCGTGGCCGCGAAAGCCGATGCCGCCCTCGCCCAATCCAATTACGAACGGGCCATTTCGCTTCAGGGGCGCGGCTTCGTGTCGAAGGCCGAAATCGATTCGAAGAAAGCGACCCGCGACGCCGCCTTCGCCCAAGTCAAGGTAGCGCAGGCGCAGCTCGCCGCGCAGCGCGCGCAGATTGGACAGCTCAACGTCATCGCTCCGGCGTCCGGCCTGATCCTCGCCCGCAGTGTCGAGGTCGGCCAAATTGTCAGTCCGGCGTCCCCAGCATTGTTCCGCCTGGCCGAAGGCGGTCAGTTGGAAATGCGCGCGCAACTGTCGCAGCAAGATCTCGCCTTGATTCATACCGGGATGATCGCGAGCGTGACTCCGGTCGGTGCAGCCCGCAGCTTCCAGGGACCGGTCTGGCAGGTTGCTCCCTCGATCGACCCGCAATCGCGTCTTGGCGATGTGCGAATCGCATTGTCCTACGACCCCGCGATCAAGCCCGGCGGTTTCGCCGAGGCGCGGATCGTCGCGGGCGAGACCACCGCACCCTTGCTGCCGCAAAGCGCGGTGCTGAGCGATGACAAGGGCAATTACGTCTACGTCATAAATGCGAAGAACGAAGTCGAGCGGCGCGACATCAAGATCGGAACCGTCGACGATAATGGCGTGACGATTGCCGAGGGATTGTCGGGCAACGAAGCGGTGGTCCTATCGGCCGGTCCATTCCTCAACCCCGGCCAGAAAGTGAACCCCAAGCGCCAAGCGGCGCGCTGACGCGCTAGAAGAGCAAACTGATGAATTTCCGGAACATCTCATCCTGGTGCATCCGCAATCCGGTTGGCCCGATCGTGCTGTTCGTCGGCCTGATGCTGGCCGGGCTGATCTCGTTCGCGCGAATGCAGGTGAACAATGCGCCGGACATCGACTTCCCAGCCGCGATCGTTTCGGTTTCTCAGCCCGGCGCCGCGCCCAACGAACTCGAAACCCAGGTCACTCAGCGAGTCGAATCGGCGGTGCGCGGCATCACCGGTGTCGAGGAGATCAGCAGCACCATCAGCGAAGGCAACAGCACGACCTTCGTGCAGTTCCAGCTCGGCACGCCAACCGACCGCGCGGTCAACGACGTTCGCAACGCCATTTCGCAGATTCGCGGCAACCTTCCGGAAGGCATTCTGGAGCCCCAGGTCACCCGCGTCGACGCCGAGGACGAGCCGTTTACCTATGTCGGCGCCCAGACCACCGACATGACGCTGGAGCAGCTCAGCTGGTACATCGACAATAACGTTGCCAAGCGCCTGTTGGGTGAGGAAGGCATCGCCGCCGTCAGCCGGCTCGGCGGCGTCAGTCGCGTCATCCGCGTCATCCTCGATCCCGCAGCGCTCCAGGCCCAGGGCATTACCGCCGCCCAGGTCAACGCGCAGCTGCGCCAAAGCAATATGAACGGCGCGGGTGGGCGCGCAGAGATCGCCGGGTCGGAGCAATCGGTTCGCGTGCTCGGCAATGCGCAGGATGCATACGCGCTGTCCCAGATCCAGATCGCCTTGCCCGGCGGCCGCATGGTGCGGCTGGCCGACCTCGGCCAGGTCCAGGACAGCAATTCGGAACAGCGCTCGATCGCCAAGATGAACGGCCGCCAGGTCGTTACCTTCTATGTGCAGCGCGCGAAGGGCTCGTCCGAAGTGACCGCCTATGACAACGCCTGGAAGGAATTGAAGGGGCTCGAGAAGGAAAATCCGCGGGTCCACTTCTCCGAGGTGTTCAACACGGTCGACTACACCAAGTCGCAGTACCGCTCGGCAATGGAAGGCCTGGTCGAGGGGGCGATCCTTGCGGTCCTCGTCGTGCTGCTGTTCCTGCGCGACATCCGCGCGACGCTGATTTCCGCGGTCTCCATTCCGCTGTCGGCCATCCCCGCCTTCTGGTTCATGAGCATGCTCGGCATTACCATGAACTTCATGTCGACCATGGCCATGGGGTTGGTCGCGGGCGTGCTGGTCGATGACGCAATTGTCGAGATTGAAAATATCGTGCGGCACATGCGCATGGGCAAGTCGGCCTATCAGGCCTCACTCGATGCGGCCGACGAGATCGGTCTCGCCGTGCTGGCGACGACCATGGCGATTGTCGCGGTGTTCTTCCCGGTCGCCCTGATGCCGGGCATCGCCGGCCAGTATTTCAAGGCGTTCGGCTTCACCGTGGTCGTGTCGGTGCTCATGAGCCTGTTCGTCGCGCGCATGATCACACCGCTAATCGCGGCCTATTTCCTCCGTTCGCACGGCGCCCAGCCGCACGCGAACTGGAAGTGGATGGATTTCTACCTCAAGGTGCTTACCTGGAGCCTCGACACGACCAAGGCGCACGCCCGGCGCGCCAAGATCGTGCGCATTCCGATCACTCTACCTTATTACGCGATACCGTTGGCGATCGCCGGCGGTCTTGCCGTCTTGAATGGGGCGATGGCGATCATGAAGGCGACGACGGACGCGCCACCCAACTACGCGTTGATCGTCATCGGGGGCATCTTCACATTCATTTTGCTTGGCATCGTTCTCATGGGACTGACGATTCTCGTCGGACTACTGGTCGGCGCCATCGTTGGTTTCGATCACAACCGCTTCGCCGCGTGGAGCCGATCATGCGTCAAGATCGCCTGGGCCAGCATGTTCGATCATCGCATGGCGATGGTCGGTGCGGGCATCGTGACGCTGCTGCTCAGCGTCGTGATGTTTGCCACCCTGCCGCAGTCCTTCTTTCCGCCCGAGAATTCGGACTACTCGCGGGTCAACATCACACTGCCTCCGGGAAGCACGCTCAAACAGACCGAGGCTGTTACGGATCGAGTCGCGGCGATCGTGTCCAAGAATCCCACCGTCGAGCGCGTGTTCGAGCGCGTCAACGTCGCCACCGGCCGCGTCAATGTCGTCCTCAAGAAGGACCGCGACATGACCAGCACCGAGTTCGAACGCAGCATGTCGCCGACGCTCGCCGCGTTCCCCGATGCCCGGGTCAGCTTCATGAGCCAAAACGGCGGCGGACCGGATAGCGACCAGCGCGACATTATGCTCTATCTCGGCGGCGACGATCCGGTCGAGCTAACCGCGGTCGCCAATCGCATCGCCAAGGAAATGGAGACGGTGCCCGGACTGCGCGCGCCGCGCGTCGGGAGCCAGCTGGCGCAGCCGGAAATCACCATCAAACCGCACTTCGACCTCGCCGCCGACCTCGGCGTTACGACCGCGGCGCTGAGCCAGACGATCCGCATCGCGACGCTGGGTGATATCGAACAGAACAGCGCGAAATTCTCATTGTCGGACCGGCAGGTGCCGATTCAGGTGTCGCTGTCGGAGAATGCCCGCCGCGATATCCAGACGCTCGAGAACCTTCCCGTGCCAACCTCGAATGGCGGTTCGGTGCCGTTGAAGTCGGTCGCGGACATTGGCTTTGGCTCGGGCCCGACCACGATCCAGCGTTCCAACCAGCTGCGCCGGCTGGCCGTCGGCGCCGACCTCGCGCCCGGCGTGGTCGAGGGCGACGTTTGGGCCAAAGTGAAGGCCCTGCCGAGCTACAAGAACCTACCGCAAGGGGTTCAGCAGATGAACCTCGGCAACCAGAAGTGGCAGTCCGAATTGCTGTTCAACTTCGCCGTGGCGCTGATTGCCGGCGTGCTGCTGGTGTTCGCGGTGCTAGTGCTCCTCTACCGCCGCTTCCTCGCCCCGTTCGTCAACATGGGGTCGCTACTGCTGGCCCCGCTCGGTGCGGCCATCGCCCTGCACATCGCCGGACAACCGATCTCGCTGTTCGTCCTGATCGGCATTTTGATGCTGTTCGGAATCGTCGCCAAAAACTCGATCCTGCTGGTCGATTTCGCGGTCGAGATGATGAACCACGGGATGCCCAAGAACCAGGCGATCTGGGAAGCCGGCCACAAACGCGCCCAGCCGATCGTCATGACCACCGTGGCAATGGTCGCGGGCATGCTGCCGACTGCGATCTCCATCAGCGGCGACAACAGCTGGCGCGCGCCGATGGGCATCACCGTGATCGGCGGCCTGATCTTCTCGACCTTACTGACGCTGGTGCTGGTGCCGTCCTATTTCTCGATCGCCATCTCGATCGAAAGCCGGATCGGCAAGCTGTTCCACCGGTTCGTCGGCCAGGAAGCGCATCGCGAAACGCAGGCCGTTCCGGCGGAGTGAACCGCGCCCGGTGAACCTCTCGCCCGGCTCGGCTATTGAGCAGTCATGAGCCGTAGATCGAACGGAGCGTTGGCGCGCTTTAACCCCGCCCAGCCCGGGGCCGCCGGAATGAAAGCGGCAGCGACCGGGCTGCTGGTGGTGATGGCCGGCGTGTTCGTCGCCGCGCGCATACTCCAACCGCAATATCCGTGGCTGGCTTACGTCAAGGCCTTCGCCGAAGCGGCGATGGTCGGCGGCCTCGCCGACTGGTTCGCGGTAACCGCTTTGTTTCGCCACCCGCTCGGGCTGCCGATCCCGCACACCGCGATCATTCCGCGCAACAAGGATCGAATCGGCGAAGCGCTAGCCAACTTCCTCAAGGAGAATTTCCTGATTCCGTCGGTGGTCGCACGGCGGATGCGCAACATCGACGTGGCTGGCGCGACCGGGCGCTTCCTCCAAACCCCGGCCGGCGAAGGCACGCGGATCCGCGCCGGCGCCTCGCGCCTGATCGCCGACATATTCGAGGGCCTCGACGACGAGCGGCTCGGTGGGCTCGTCAAGGGCGCGATTTCAACCCGGCTGCGCAAGGCGGAGGTCTCGCCGCTCCTCGGCCATGCGCTCGCCTCGGCGATCAACGAGGATCGCCACGTGCCGATGCTCGAGGCGACGATCCGCTGGACCGCCCGCACACTCGACGCCAACGAGGGCCTGATCCGCGACATCGTCCAGAAAAAAGCCAATTGGGCGCTCAAGCTGGCCGGTCTCGATACCCGGCTTGCCGACGCAATCATCAACGGCCTGCGCAAGTTGACCGTCGAGATGTCGACCGATCCCGCGCACCCGGTTCGACAGAAGATCGAGGAAGCGCTGGTGCAACTGGCCAACGACCTCCAGGCGCGGCCCGAAACCCGCGAGCGGGTCGAGGCGATCAAGGAGCAATTGCTCGACAACCAGTCGGTCAGTCTGTGGCTCGACACTTTGTGGCAAAAGGGCCGCGAGGCGGTGATCCGCGCGGCCCGGAATCCGGACGCGGTGCTGGCCGGCAAGCTCGGCGAAGTCCTCAAGTCGATGGGATCGACGCTCGAAAAAGACCCGCGCATCCACGTCGCGATCAACCGCCTCGCCCGCCGCGCCGCGGTCGGCATGTCGGCGAGTTACGGCAGCTCGATCGTCAAGCTGGTGTCGGAGACGGTCCGCGGGTGGGACGCGCGCACGGTCACCGGCCGGCTCGAAGCCGCGGTCGGCCGCGACCTCCAGTATATCCGGATCAACGGCACCCTCGTCGGCGGCCTGGTCGGGCTGATCCTCCACGCACTGGATACGCTGTGAGCGACCCACGCCTCGACCAGCTTGCGGACTCGGCCCGCAACCGCGGGCTCAAGCTGGTGCGATCGCGGGTGCGAAAGCCGGGCAAGGCGGGGTTCGGCGCGGTTGGCCTGACCGACCAAAGCGGCAAGGCCGTGTTCGGCATGGATGCAAATGGCCCGACGGCGAAGCCGGACGAGGTTGAGGATTACCTCCGCAATTTCGGCGCGAAGGATTGGGGGGCGTCGCTCGACGTTGCGGCGCTGCCGCGCAAGCGGAAACCAGACAAGGTTGAGAAGGCGCGGACGATCGCGGCGAACGATCGCGAACCCGCGCCAAAGCCCAAACTCGTCCCCAAGCCCGCGCCGCCGGCCAAACCCAAGCCTGAACCCAAGCCCCTGGTCCGTGCCGCCAGGCCCGGCGACGCTCCGGCTCTCACCGAATTGGTCAAATCACTCGGCCACGAGATCGACGAAAAAACCGTCCGCAAGAACATCGCCCAGCTCGCCAAGGCGGGCGAAGCGCCGCTGGTCGCGACATTGGACAAAGCGGTGATCGGCCTGTGCGGCATCCATCGCATGGTCACGATCCACCGGCCGGCCCCGGTCGGGCGCATCACGGTCCTGGTGGTTGCGGAGACTGCGCAAGACAAAGGCATCGGTCGAATGCTGGTCGAAGAGGCGGAGCGGCTGCTCAAGAAGGCCGGCTGCCAGATTGTCGAAGTGACCAGCAACGACCGCCTCGCCGCCGCGCATGCCTTCTACCGGCACATGGGCTACGAACGGACCAGCATTCGCTTCATGAAAAAGCTTTAGCCGGCGCTGCGGCGTTCGATTGTCGCACCGACGGCGGAAAGTTTTTCCTCGAGCCGCTCATACCCACGATCCAGGTGATAGACGCGCAGCACTTCGGTTTCACCTTCCGCCGCGAGTCCGGCGAGTACCAAACTCATCGAGGCGCGGAGGTCGGTCGCCATCACGCTGGCGCCGGTCAGCTTGCGCGGCCCATGCACGATCGCCGAGCGGCCGTGGACCTCGATGTCGGCCCCCATCCGGCGAAGTTCGGGAACGTGCATGTAGCGGTTCTCGAAGATGGTCTCCTCGAGGAAGCTTTGGCCGTCGGCGACGCACAGCATGGCCATCAACTGGGCCTGCATGTCGGTCGCAAAGCCGGGAAAGGGTGCCGTCGACACGGCTACCGGCCGGAGCGGCTGATGCGCGCTGACCTTCATGCCCCGGTCAGTAAACTCGATCGCCAGCCCCGCCTGGGCCAGGACATTGGTCGTCGCGAGCATTTCGTCGGCCCGGACGCCAATCAGGTGCAGCGAGCCTCCCGTGATGCCTGCCGCACACGCGTAGCTTCCCGCTTCGATGCGGTCGGGCATGACCTCATATTCGCAACCGCGCAGACCCTCGACGCCCTCGATGATGAGGTGACCGCTGCCAATCCCCTCGATCCTGGCGCCCATCGCCACCAGGAGATTGCATAGATCGACAATTTCGGGCTCGCGCGCAGCGTTGAACAGCTGCGTCTTTCCGGTCGCGAGCACCGCCGCCATCACCGCATTCTCGGTCGCGCCAACCGATACCACTGGAAAGCTGAAATCGCCGCCGGTCAGCCGGCCCCTGGGCGCGACCGCCTTCACATAGCCGGCGGCGAGCTCGATCTCTGCGCCCATGGCTTCGAGCGCCTTCAGGTGAAGGTCGATCGGTCGATCGCCGATCGCGCAACCACCGGGCAGCGACACGGTGGATTCCCCCATCCGCGCCAGCATCGGGCCGAGCACCAGGATCGACGCGCGCATTTTCCGGACCATGTCGTACGGCGCGACGGTCGATACGATGTCGTCAGCCTGGAGCGTCATGCGCCGACCGACTTCGCCCTTCTTGACGCCCGCGACCGACGTTGAGACCCCGAGGACATTTAACAAATGACCAAAGGTGTCGACGTCGGCGAGCCGCGGCAGGTTGGTCAGCGTCAGCTTCTCTTCGGTGAGCAGCGCGCAGGGAAGCAGCGTCAGCGCGGCATTCTTCGCGCCGCTGATCGGAATTTCGCCGTTGAGGCGCTGGCCGCCCTTGATCCAGATGCTATCCACCGCCGCGCTTTAACGCGTGATGGCAGCGTGACAAGCAGCGCTTAGGTCAGGCCTTCTCGAGCGTGCACTGCAGCGGATGCTGGTTCTCGCGAGCGAAGTCGATCACCTGGGTGACCTTGGTCTCGGCTACTTCGTAGGTGAATACGCCACACACGGCGACGCCCTTTTGATGGACCTGGAGCATCACCCGAGTCGCGTCTTCGATCCCCATGGCGAAGAATTGCTGGAGGACGAGCACAACGAACTCCATCGGCGTGTAATCGTCGTTGAGCATCAGCACTTTGTAATTGGACGGTTTCTTGGTCTTCGGCCGGGTACGTGTCGCAACGCCGGTCTCGATCTCGTCGAGGCCGTCGCCGTCTTCAGGGTCGTTCGCCATAGTCATCGGGCTTATGCTCATGTTGCTATAAAATATGGCAAGCCGGAAAAGTGCCGCAAGGCAAGTTTGGCCCGAGCCGAATAAAAAAAGGGCGGCCGCCCCTCAGTGAGGAACGGCCGCCAAGTCGCTGCCTAGACTAAGGAGGGGAGAGGGTCAGGCAACGAGGGTGTTGAAGCGCTCGGCATTGGCCGTGGCGCGACTCGAAAGCGGCTGGAACGCCTCACCGGCGAGCTTCACCATGGTTTCGGTCAGCTTCGAGCTCTCGGCGACCAGACGGTCGAACGAAGCGCGGGCGAAGTCGCCCTGAAGCTGGAGATATTCGGTCGGGCTCTTGGCCTCGGCGAGCGAGCGGATCGCGTCCGCGGCCTGCTCGAAGCTGTCGCGCTGCTTGGCAACCACGTCCTGGCCGATCGAACGGACGCCTTCGCTGGCGACGCGGCCGGCTTCAACCACCGCCTCGACATTGGCGCGAGCGAGATCGGCGAGCTCTTCGGCGACCTTCTGGCCCTTCTTGGCGAGGTCCTGGCCACGATCGCCGGCACCGGCGAAGATCGACTGGAACGGCGCGAACGCAGGAACGGCGTCAAAGCCCTTGAAGAAAGTGTTGTTGGTCATGGTTTTGGTCCTTTGCTTGGCCACCCGGACAGTTTTGCGGGCGGAATTGGTTGCCTTGCGGCGAGAAATCTTGGCGCGGCGGGTCGCGGCCTTGGGGGCAGCAACAGCCACGCGCTTGGCACGGCGGGCGGTCGCAACGCGGGCGCGCTTGACCGTCTTGGCGGTGTCCGTGGCGATCGTCGCCGCAGTCTCGGCCACAGCTTCCACGGCCTTGGCCGGAGCCTCGGCGGCGGCCTGCGCCTCAATTTTGGTTTCGTCTGCCATTTGAAAACTTCCTCTGAATATGTTGCAGTGCACAATATACATTGCGCCGCACCATTTCAAGGGCATTTTTGTGCAGTGCGTCATTCCGCCGCTTGACGGCCACCGCTCACCCGAAGCAAAGACGGACATGGACCCCGCATCCGACCAATCGTCCCGCCGCCGCCGCGGCTTGCTGATCGTCCTCTCTTCGCCATCGGGCGCCGGCAAAACCACGATTTCGCGGATGCTGCTCGAGGCGGACAATCAGATCACCATGTCGGTGTCGGCGACCACCCGGCCGCAGCGGCCGGGAGAGGTCAATGACCGGGACTATCATTTCATCGATGACGCCGAATTCGAGCGGTGGATTCAGACCGACCAATTCGCCGAATGGGCCTATGTGTTCGACCATCGCTATGGCAGCCCCAAGGAGCCCATCAAGGAAGCGCTGAAGGATGGCCGCGACATCCTGTTCGACATCGACTGGCAGGGGACGCAGCAGCTGCGCGGCGCGTTCGGGACCGACCTGGTTCGCATCTTCGTCCTGCCGCCATCAATGCAGGAATTGGAACGACGCCTCCGCGCGCGGGGCACGGATTCTGAGGACGTGATCGAAAGCCGGATGCGCCGTGCCGCGAGCGAGATCGGACATTGGGGCGAATATGACTACGTCCTGATCAACGAGGACATGGACCATTGCTTGGCGGAAGTGCGGGCGATTATCGATGCGGAACGGTTGCGCCGGGACCGCCGGCCGTATTTGTTCGACTTTGTCCGCCGACTGGTCGAACGACCAAATTACTGATCGAGCAATTCCAGGAAGCGCCCGCCGGCGAAGAAATCGCGGCGCCGCGTCTCCAGCGCCAGTTCGGCGTCCGCGTCCGATCCCCATTGTTCGAGCTGCCAGCGATCGTCGACGCTGACCGCCTCCCACGCCGCCTCCGGAGCAATCGCTTTCTCAAGCAAAGCCAGCGCGGCGAGCAGTGAGCCGCCGACCGTCACCAGCGGTGACAGGCCGGCAAGGCGGAAGGCATCGAGCGCCATCACCTCATGCGCCAACCGTTCGATGGTCGCGTCCGGCTGCGGAATATGCATCAGGCCCGATGTCGTCGAGAAATCAACGTCGAACCGTCGCCGCCCCCAGGCCAGTAGCGGGTCCCAACTCTCCGTCTGACGGTCGACCAGTTGCGGCGGCCATTCCGACCGGTAGCAAGCGAGATCGGCCTCGGCATAGCGGGCGAGCCCGCCGGCAAACTCCGCTTTGTCGCGGGTGATGTGATCGACCGCGGCATTGGCGAGACCAGTCAGCGGCATGGCGCGGGGATCGATTTCATCCGCGCGCCACTCCTCGGCAATCGCGTCGGCGAGCGGCCGGGACGGAACGACCAGCGGCGCGCGCGCCGGCGTCCGGACCGGCCTGCCATCGAGCGAGACGCCCCACCCGCCTTCGTCCTCCCGGACCTCCACATCCTTCCAGAAGCGCTTCACTGGCCGGGGTCTTGCCGGTCCTGCTGGTCCCAGCCTTTCTTGAGTAGCCGCGGGGCGAACACCGCGTCGATCGCACCCAGGATCGCGATGATCGCCCCCAGCCGCGGCCAGCCGCCGGGCCGGATGAGATCGGAAAATGCGATCGCCATGCCGAGGAAAAAGATCGCCAGCCCGCCCAGCCGAACGGCGGAATAGGAGAAGTAGCGGCGGCGCCAGCGATCCTCGTCAGCCATTGTCAGTCTCGCCGACCAACTCGCCGATGGCCTCGATGATGTCCTGCCGCCCCGCCGCGCGCTGACCCTCGACAGTCGCGGCCAGATCCTGCGGCTGCTTGTGCTGGTTGAACTTGCGGGTTCCGCGGAATGCGTCGGGGGTCACGGCAAAGCCGACGATCGCCCGGGTCATCGCCTCGAACTTACCCTCGCCCATTTTGGCCCGGGTCCACGGAAGTGCGCGTGAGTACCGCGTTTCCATTGCGTCGCTGAGCCGGTCGAGCAACTCGACCAGCTCGTCGGACGACAATTGCCGCGCCGGCCCCTCGATCTCGGCAGCTTCGTAATGCCACGTCGGCACCTGGTTCTCGGACACGTACCAATTGGCGCTTTGATACGCATCACGGCCGGCCACGCTGATCAGCACGCGCCCGTCCGCGACCTGATCGGCGATGCGGTTGCGTTTGGACACGTGAAACCAAATGCAGCCGTCGGTCACGAGCACCGGCACGTGCGCGACGAACAACCCCGCCTTTGACGACGTGAACACGTGCGCGAAGGCGCGCTTGGCGACAAAATCCAGGATCTCGCCCCCGTCGTCCCAGGCGAAGACGTGGTTCGGGTGCATCAGCGCTTGCCGCGGGGCTTGGGCGCAGAGCCGCGCGAGCGGCGCTCGCCCTTGCGCTCGCGCCGCCGGGTCTTGGCCGCGGCCGCGACGCGGCGTTGTTTGACCTCGGCCGACAGCGCCGGATTCTGATCGAGCGGCAAGGAATCCCCCGCCATCGGGTTGAACCCGAGCATCGCCAAGCTTTCCGAGAAATGCGTCGGCAGTTCAACGCTCACGTCGATCGAGCCGCCGCCTGGCGCCTCGATCTTCAGCCGCCGCGCATGCAGGTGCATCTTGCGGCTGATCCCGCCGGTCAGGAACGCCTCGACGCCGCCATATTTCGCATCGCCGACGATCGGGAAACCGATCGCCGCCAAATGTGCGCGCAGCTGGTGGGTGCGCCCGGTCAGCGGCTGCAGTTCGAGCCAGGCGGCGCGATTGCCGGCGCGGTCGATCATCCGCCAGCGCGTCTTCGCTGGCTGGCCGTGTTCGTGGTCAACCTGCATCTTTTCGCCGCCCGAGCCGGGCTGCTTGGCGAGCGGGGCATCGATCAGACCGCCCTCGCCCGGCGGGACACCAACGACCAGCGCCCAATAGACCTTGCGCGCGGTGCGGCCGGCAAAGGCCTTGGAGAAATGCCCGGCCGAGCGAGCGGTCTTCGCGACGAGCAGCGCGCCGGACGTGTCCTTGTCGAGCCGGTGCACGAGCTTGGGCCGGTCACCATCGTCGGAAAGACCGTCGAGCAAGCGGTCGAGATGTTTCGTAGTTTTGGTCCCACCCTGCGTCGCCAGTCCCGGCGGCTTGTTGAGGACGAAGGCGTGCGGGTCGTCGAAGATCACCATCTCGCGGACGAACTCGATTTCCTCCTCGGTCAGCGAATTTCGCCGCGGCTGCGCTCGCACCAGCCGCTGCGGCCCGTCGACCGAGGCCGGCATGCTGATCAGTTGGTCGGCTTCGATCCGGTCGCCGGGAATCGCCTTCTTGCCGTCGACCCGCAACTGGCCAGTCCGCGCCCAGCGCGAGACGATGTTGAAACTGACGTCGGGCATGTGCCGCTTGAACCAGCGATCGAGCCGGATGCCATCGTCATCCTCGCTGACGGTGAAGGTGCGGGTTTCGGTCATCGCAGCGCGATTAGCGAATGCTAGGCCTCGCGTCCCGCCCAAAACTCGAACGCCTGCCGTTGGAGCTTGCGGATCAGCTTGGCCGCCTTGGGGCCTTCCCACTGGCCGATGAAGCCGTGCTTCTTCGTCCCGCCGACCCACCAGCCCTGGCCGGGCAGACCGTCGGACTGCCGTACCACCAGCACCGCAAGCTCGGGTTCGCCGCGCTCCTCGGCTTCATGGTCGACATAAGACAGGACCTTGCACAGGGCGCGCATCTTTGGACGGGAGAAATGGTGACCGAGCAGTTCCAGTACTTCGCGGTAGGCGATAGGCTCACCCGCCCGCGCCGACGCCACCAAGATCGCGCGAACTTCCCGCGGATCCGCCAGCAATCCCGCTTCGCTCATTGCACCTGCGGCTGCAGTGCGACCGGGGTTAGCTCGAACACGTCAAGCTTGGACGTGCTCTGAGGCCAGGGGATGACCAGCCGCCATTTGAACGGGCCGATGCGGTCGAGCACGCCGGCCATATCGCGCCCGGGGTTGTCGCCGTAGGCCAAGGGTTGCTGCTCGTCGCCAAGCGCCAGGCTGCCGAGGAAGATCAGCCGCCGCGAATCGTCGTCTTCCCACAACCGGCCGGCCGGGCGCTGGCTGCCGGTCTGTTTGACGATCGTCAGCAGGTCGCCCTCGACTTCGACATAGCAGAAGAAGGGTTTGAAGCTCTCGTACGCTTTGCTCTTCGCGCTCGCCTTGCCGAGCTTGATCAGCCGGCAATAATAGCTGCCCGGGGTCGGCGCGGGCCGCGCGAGACCGGAGCGAGGGCGAAGCAGCACGCCCTCCTTGCGAATCTCATCGGCAAACCCTTTGCGGGCATCGGCGAGCGCTTCCTGCCAGGCGAGTCCGAGGCGCGCGATGCGATCCTCGTCGGCATCGGTCGCGACTTGCTTCCAGGCGAAGGACTTAAGCGGCGGTGCGGCCATGGCGGGTGTCGTGACCGTGGGCGGAAACTTCGTCTTGGGCACGCACCCCGCCGCAACGACGGCGAACGCCATCGTTCCAGCAGTGCGCGCGAAAAGGCGACCGAATCGAACCATTGCCCCCAAGCTTTTCAAGAACCGCCGCAAGAGTGGCAGCGACCCATGACAGATTCAACTAAGGCCGCATTCAACATGAGCTTTCACTGAACGCTGACCGCCGCTAGGCGCGCGCAAGATGAACGCGCCGAACCGTTCCCCTCAGGTCCAGCCCGGCACGGACGAGCGTCATCCGCGCGTCGGCTTTGCCCTGGGCCTCGCCGCTTACGCTTTATGGGGCATTCTCCCGCTCTATTTTAAGGCGCTCAGCGGTGTGGCAGCGGTCGATATCGTTGCGCACCGGGTGCTGTGGTCGTTGCCGTTTCTCGCGATCCTAATCACCATCGCCCGCGGCTGGCCGAGCGTTCGTGCCGTCGTCGGACAGCCGCGGACGCTCGGCGTGCTCACGCTGACGGCGCTGCTGATCGGTGGGAATTGGCTGCTCTACGTCTACGCCGTCACCAGCGGCCACATCCTCGCGGCGAGCTTCGGCTATTACCTCAACCCGCTCGCCAACATCCTGCTCGGCCGCTTCGTCCTGAAAGAGCATTTGGGCCGTTTGCAATGGGCCGCGGTCGCAATTGCCGCCGCCGGCATTTCGGTGCTGGCCGCCGGTGCCCTCGGCCAATTGTGGATCAGCCTTACCCTGTGCGCGAGCTTTGCGCTTTACGGGCTGCTGCGAAAGGTCGTCAGCGCGGACGCGGTGACCGGCCTCGGCGTCGAGACCGCCTTGCTGTTCCCGCTCGCGATCGTCTGGCTCGGTTGGCGTCTGGCCAGTGGCGCGCAGGTTTTCGGCCCGACCCAGCTGGACCACGGCCTACTGCTCGTCGCCGGCATCGTCTCGACCACGCCGCTGCTGTTGTTTACCGCCGCCGCCCGGCGACTGCCATATTCGACGCTCGGCATGCTGCAATTCCTCGCCCCAACCTTGCAGTTCCTGATCGCCGTCCTGCTCTACGGCGAACCGTTCACGCGCTCCCACGCCATCGCCTTCGTCGCGATCTGGACCGCGCTTGCGCTTTACGTTGTCGCTTTGCTGCGTGCGCCGAGCCTGCCGCAGCCTCCAGAATGATGTTAGGAGTCAGACTATGTTCAATCTTGCTTCGCTGATCATCGGCATCGTCGCGCTGCTCCTCGCGATCATCGCGTTCATTCCCTTGCTCGGCTGGGCCAATTGGTTCATCATTCCGCTGGCGATCATCGGCGCGGTGGTGGGGATGATTTCGCGCAGCACCGGCGGCCGCAACCTCAATCTGTTCGTGATCCTCGTCGGCATCGTCCGGCTGATGCTCGGCGGCGGCATCCTGTGAGCCGGGACCCACGCATCGATGCGTATATCGCCAAGGCCGCGCCGTTCGCGAAGCCGATTCTCGAGAAGGTGCGCGAGCGGGTGCATGGCGCGCTTCCCCAAGCCGAGGAAACGCTCAAGTGGAGCATGCCGGCCTACACGCAAAGCGGCAAAATCGTCCTAATCACCGCGGCATTCAAAGCGCATATGGCGCTCAACTTCTGGCGCGGCCAGGAGCTTCGGGGCGATTCGGCCAACGCCGATGCAATGGGTCAGTTCGGCAAGATCCGCTCGCTCGACGACCTGCCGCCAGACGCCGAGTTGGACGCGCTGATCCACGAGGCGGCGGCGCTGGCCCAAACAGCGACGGCGCCGCGCAAGGCCAAGCATGAACCCAAGCCCCCACCCGCAATGCATCCCGAGTTCGCGGCCGCGCTCGCCGAGGCGCCAGCGGCCAAGGCGACGCTCGACGGCTTTTCACCGTCGGCCCAGCGCGACTATCTCGAATGGGTCGGCGAAGCGAAGCAGGAAACCACCCGGGAAAAGCGAATCGCCGACGCCGTACGATGGCTATCCGAAGGAAAGAAGCGTCACTGGAAATACGAAAATTGCTGAGCGCTAGCGCGACATTCTGAGCGCGGGCCCAAAGCGGGTCTGCGCTTCGCCTTCGATCACAAACCCGCACCGTTGGTAAAAGCCAAGCGCCGCACCATTGGCAACGACCATGAGTGCGAGGCCGCGGCGGCGGGCCTCATGGGTCGCCGCTTCGACAAGCATCGCGCCGATTCCCTGTTTCCACAGCTTGGGTTCCACGAATAGGCCATCGAGTTCGATATGTGCGGCCTCGGGTACGACCGCGGCAAAGCCAGCAATGCCGCCATCGAACTCGGCGACCAACACCTGCCGCAGCTCGATCTGCTCGATCGGAAGGTGAATGGCATCAGGATGCGCTACGAGATGTGGGCGATCCGCCGGATTCGCGAGCGATGCCCGCCACTGCAGCGCTTCGAGCGCATCGCGTTCGTCCGGGCTAGCCAGCCTGATGTGCACGCGCTCAGCGCGCTTTGACATAGCTGCCTGGAGCGTCCTCGACCGCCTTGAGCTTACCTTTGCCCGGAACGCGCGCGCCCTTTGCGGCAACCGTTTCGGGATCCTGCTGCTTTAGCCATTCGAGCCAGTCGGGCCACCACGAGCCCTTGTGCTCGGTCGCCTTTGCGATGAACGTTTCGAGCGTCGCGCCGGGCTTTTCGTTGACCCAATATTGGTATTTCTGCGCGGCTGGCGGATTGACCACGCCGGCAATGTGCCCGGACCCGGCGAGCACGAACCGCTTGGGTCCGGCGAAATGGTCCATGATCTTCCACACGCTCTGCGGCGGCGCGATGTGGTCTTCGCGCCCGGCCTGGATGTAAGCGGGAGTCTTGACCGCACCGATATCGACCGGGGTTCCAGCGACTGAAATCCCACCTTTCTCGGCCAGCTTGTTCCCCTTGTAGAGCGTGTCGAGATAATCGTGGTGCCAGCCCGCCGGCAGGTTGGTCGTGTCCGAATTCCAGTGGAGCAGGTCGAACGGTGGCGGCTCCTCGCCGAGCAGATAATTGCTGACCACATAGCTCCAGACGAGGTCGCGGCCGCGCAACAGGTTGAAGGTGGCGGCCATGTAGCGGCCGTCGAGATAGCCCTTCTCGGCGGTCAGTTGCTGGAGCAGCCCCATGGTCTCGTCACCAAGAAATAGCTTGAGGTCGCCGGCCTCGCTGAAATCGACCTGAGCGGTGAAAAAGGTCGCCGACTTGACCTTATCCGCCTGCTTCTTCGCATCGAGGTAGGCGAGCGTCGCGGCCAGCGTCGTCCCGGCGACGCAATAGCCGATCGCGTGGACGCTCTCGACGCCGAGCACATCGCGGATGGTGTCGATCGCGTCAATCTGGCCCTTGAGCACATAATCGTCGAGCCGGGCATCGGCGATGCTTTCGTCGGCCGACTTCCAGCTGACCATGAACAACGAAATGCCCTGGTCGACACACCATTTGACGAAACTTTTTTCCGGGCTGAGGTCGAGAATGTAGAAGCGATTGATCCACGGCGGGAAAATCACCACCGGAGTCTTGAGCACCTGATCGGTCGTCGGGGTGTACTGAATCAGCTGGTACAGCGGGGTCTCGTGAATGACCTTGCCGGGGGTCGTCGCCAAGTTCTTGCCGACCTCGAACGCGCCCGCCTTGCTCTGCGTCATCTGCCCCGACGCGATGTCCTTGAGCATGTTGGCGAGGCCCTTGAGCAAATTCTCGCCGCGCGTGTCCAGCGTCCGCTTGAGCACCTGCGGATTGGTCAGCGCGAAGTTGGACGGGCTCATCGCATCGACGAAGCTGCGCGTGGCGAAGCGCAGCTTATGCCGCGTTGCCTCGTCGATACCGTCGAGGTCATCGACCGTGCCGAGCAATTGGTCGGACACCCGCAAATAGGTCTGGCGGATGGTGTCGAAGATCGGGTTGTCGCGCCATTCCGCGGCGGCGAAGCGGCGGTCCTTGCGCTCCTTTTCGTCGGCCGTGGGCGCCGCGGTCACCCCGCCGAGCATTTTGCCCCAGGTTTCGAGCCCCTTGGCCCAGGCTTGTGCCCCGGCACTCATCAGCGCCATCGGATCAGCCGGCGCAGCCTGCTCGCCGAACCCGAACGCCGGTATCGATCCGAGCGACTGGAAATTGGGCATTGGTTGATCGTTTTTCAGGCCCTCGGCCCAGAACTCCATTAGCATTTGCTGCGCCCGGCCCATCACCAGCGTCCAATGTTGCCAGTCCTCCAGCGTCGGGATTGCGCTCGTGCTGTTCGTTTCGTCGGCCATTGCGCTAATGTAGGCCTCATGTCCGTGTCGCCGCAAATTCCGTCAGCGCTGGAGTTGCTCGATTATTTCGGAATCGCCGTGTTCGCGGTTTCGGGCGCACTGCTCGCGGCCGAAAAGAAGCAGACCCTGGTCACCTTCATCTTTTTCGCGGTGGTCACCGGCGTCGGCGGCGGAACCTTGCGCGACCTCTTGATCGGGGCGCCCGTGTTCTGGATCCACACCAATGCGACCCTCCTCATCTGCATCGGCGCGGCACTGCTCGTCTGGCTGACCAGCGGGCGCCGGTTCGCTGGCCAGGCCCTGTTGTGGTTCGACGCGGCCGGCCTCGCCGCTTACGCGACCTACGGCGCCGCCAAGGCGCTGACATTTGGCGTGGCGCCGGTTCCGGCCTTCGCCATGGGCGTGATGACCGCCTGCCTCGGCGGCATCATCCGCGACGTACTCGCCGGAGAACCATCGATCCTGATGCGCCCCGAACTGTACGTCACCGCTGCGGCCCTTGCGGCAGGGCTGTACGTAGGCCTCAGCATCGCTGGCGCGTCGGCGCTGCTTGCGGCCCCTGCAGCCATCGTTGCGGGGTTCGGCCTGCGCGGTGCGGCAATCGCTCGCGGCTGGTCACTGCCCGCCTACAAGGATTAGGCTCTACGGGATGCGCGCACTGACTGCCTTGATGCTCCTGACGTTCAGCGGTTGCCTGGCGATCCACGCGACACGGGCGGAGGCGGGCACCCAGGCTGGCGTGGCGTTCGACCGGAATGGAGAAATCGCGAGCTATGCCGACGGCCTCGCCGATCGGCAGTCAGGCCGCCAGCTGACCGCGGACGACCCCGTGCGGGTTGCTTCCGTCAGCAAATTGGTCGTCGCCATCAGCGTTCTGAAGCTGGTCGAGCAAAGCCGGCTCGATCTCGACCGCGACGTTTCGCGCTATCTCGGTTGGACGCTGCGGAATCCGGCGTTTCCCGGCCGTCCAATTACGCTTCGAATGCTGCTGTCGCACACGGCCTCGATACGCGAGCACGACGATGATTATGTGATCCCCCTTGGCGGCTCGCTCAAGGAGGTCATGGCGGATCGGAAGAACTGGGATCAGCAGCACGGCCCTGGCGACAATTACTTCAGCTATGCGAATCTCAACTTTCCTATCGTCGGTTCGATTATCGAGCGCGTCACGCACGAGCGGTTCGATCGATGGATGCGGCGCCGGGTGCTGGCGCCCATGACGCTCGACGCCTGCTATAACTGGGCGACCTGCAGCGATGCTGGGATTGCCCGCGCGGTCGAGCTCGATTCGCCCGACGGCAAGACGCTGAAGGACGATCTTCACGGGCAGCGCCCGGCCTGTCCGGTGGCGACGAAGGACGACGGAACGTGCGACCTCAATCGCTGGAAGCCGGGTGAAAATGGCGCGTTGTTCTCGCCGCAGGGTGGGCTTCGAATCTCGGTGCGAGGCCTCGCGCGCATCGGCCGTATGCTGTTGAACCGCGGTACGCTCGACGGAGTGCGCATCCTCTCGGCCCGGTCGGTCGACATGATCGTGACCCCGATCTGGCGGTACGACGGCAAGAATGGCGCCCGTGACGGCGAAAGCACCACCATTTGCGCCTACGGGCTTTCCAGCCAGACTATTCCCAATCACCGACCGAGCTGTCCCGACGACCCCGGGACGAATGGTGCGACGTTGGTTGGCCATGCCGGCGACGCTTACGGCCTCCGTTCCGGGCTTTGGATCGACCGCTCCCGAGGCCTCGGCATCGCGTATTTCGTAACTGCAGTGCCCGAGGACCCGCCCGAGGCCAGCGCATTCGCCCCGGCGGAGACCGCCGCCTTCCAGCGAACGTACGCGCTCTTGCCGCACTGAAGCCACGCCGTCATTGAGCGGCGGATGGACGACGACTTCTACCGCATCCGCCGGCTTCCGCCCTACGTCTTCGCCGAAGTGAACGCGATGAAGGCCGCGGCGCGCGCGCGTGGCGAGGATGTGATCGACCTCGGCATGGGTAATCCCGACGGTGCGCCGCCCAAGCATGTGATCGACAAACTCGCCGAGGTTGCGGCCAAGTCGACCGCGCACCGCTACTCGGCAAGCCGCGGCATCCCGGGCCTGAGAAAGGCGCAGGCGGCTTATTACCAGCGCCGCTTCAACGTCACCCTCGATCCGGACAAGGAAGTGATCGTCTGCCTCGGCTCGAAGGAAGGCCTCGCCAACCTCGCCCAGGCGATCACCGCGCCCGGCGACGTCGTGCTCGCGCCCAACCCGTCCTACCCGATCCACAGCTTCGGCTTCATCATCGCCGGCGCCTCGGTCCGCTCGATCCCCGCGGCGCCGGGTGACGAATTCTTCGAGCGCCTGCGCAACGCGATGCGCTTCACCGTGCCGCGGCCCAAGGTGCTGGTGATCGGCTATCCATCCAACCCTACGGCCTATGTCGCCGACCTCGCTTTTTACGAGCGGCTGGTTGCCTTCGCCCGCGAGAATGACCTCATCGTCATTTCCGACCTCGCATATGCCGAAATCTATTTCGGCGACGTCCCCACTCCCTCGATCCTTCAGGTCGAGGGCGCGAAGGAGGTCGCGGTCGAGTTCACCTCGCTGTCCAAGACCTACTCGATGGCCGGCTGGCGGATCGGCTTTGCGGTCGGCAATGCTCGGCTGATCGAGGCGCTCGGACGCGTGAAATCCTACCTCGATTATGGCGCGTTCACGCCGATCCAGGCCGCCGCCTGCGCCGCGCTCAACGGGCCGCAGGACATCGTCGAGGCGAACCGCACCCTCTACCGCAAGCGCCGCGACGTGCTGGTCGAAAGCTTTGGCCGCGCCGGCTGGACCATCCCGCCGCCGGCCGCATCGATGTTCGCCTGGGCGCCGATCCCGGAGCGTTTCCATAATTTGGGCTCAATGGAATTCTCGAAGAAGCTCCTGACAGAAGCGCATGTCGCGGTCGCGCCGGGCGTCGGGTTTGGCGAGCAAGGCGAGGGTTTCGTGCGCATCGCGTTGGTCGAAAATGAGCAGCGCCTGCGTCAGGCCGCCCGCGGCGTGAAGAAGATGCTGAGCGAGCGCTAGGAACCAATCGTCCCGCCGCTCGGTTGCTTGGATATGGCGACACAGGCTGAAACAAATTTGGCGGACCGAGCGGCTGCGCGCGGCATTCGTGTTGCCGGTCTCGCGATCATCGCTTTGGGCGTTGGCGCTGCGCTGACGCCGGCCGGCAAAGCCCTCTCCGCCGACGTCATCGGGGCGCTGTTGATCGCCGCCGGACTGATCGAAACCATCGCTGGCTCGCTGCGCCGAGACGTGCGCTCCTACGCCATGGCCGCCGGCGGCGTCACTGCCTTTGCCGGACTGCTGTTCATCCTCAGCCCCGAAACAAATTTCATTCCGACCGTCACGCCAATCATTGCCTGGCTCCTGATCCGCAGCCTGATACTCGTTTATGCGGCGACCCACGTCCGCGGCTCGGTGCGGATGTGGATGGCGTTTTCGGGCGGGATGGACTTCGTGCTTGCGGCGCTGCTCATTGCCGGCCTGTCGATTACCTCGATCGTGGTCAGTGTGTTCGGCCCGACCCCGCAATTGATTGCCAGCTTCGCGTGGATCCTGGCTGCGAGCTTCGTCGTCAACGGACTGCTGCTGCTCGAAGTCGCAAGTTGCGAGCGCGCTAACCAGCCCCAACGCTAACATCCGCTGGAATTATCGGTCGCGGTTGATGCATAGCGTCGCGCATGTTCGAAAGCGTCCCCGGCTTCTCCGTCAACACCGTCGCCGAGACGGTACGTCTGGCGCTGGCGCCGGTGTTCCTGCTCAGCGGCATCGGCGCCTTCCTCAACGTGCTGGCAAATCGGCTATCACGGATCGTCGACCGATCGCGCGAGATCGAGCCGCAACTGCTCGCCAGCCGCGGCCGCGAGCACGATCGGTGGATCGCGGATCTCAAGACCGTCGATCGGCGGATGGCGCTGATCAATTGGGCGACCGGCTTGTCGGTGACCTCGGCGGTGCTGACCTGTCTGGTCGTCGTGCTGCTGTTCGCCGCCAACCTCAGCCGCACCCATCTCGGCTCGGAGATTGCCGGACTGTTCATCGCTTCGATGCTGGCGATCGGTATCGGGTTTGCCGTGTTCCTGATCGAAACCACCGTCGCCGCGCGCGCGGTGCGGGTCCGCACCGACTTGCTTCAGCATCGGGTGGACGAGGACGGCTAGCGACCGTATCGGCGGGCCGATGCCTGTAACGACAATTGCCATGCTCACCGCGGGTGGCCTTGCACCGTGCCTCTCGTCGGCTGTCGGCGGCCTGATCGAGCGCTACAGCGAAGTCGCGCCGGACGTGCAAATCATCGCCTATCGCAATGGCTACGCCGGGCTGCTCAAGGGCGACTCCGTTGAGGTTACACCCGAGCTGCGCGCGGTCGCCCATCGCCTCCACACGTTCGGCGGTACGCCGATCGGCAATAGCCGGGTCAAGCTGACCAACATCAGCGACTGCGTAAAGCGAAGCCTCGTCCAACCTGGGCAAGATCCCCTGCACGTGGCGGCAGAACAACTGACCCGTGACGGAGTCGACGTCCTGCACACGATCGGCGGTGACGATACCAACGGAACCGCTGCCGACCTCGCGACGTATCTGCGCGGCAACGGCTACGAGCTGACAGTGGTCGGCCTGCCCAAGACGATCGACAACGACATCGTGCCGATCAAGCAGTCGCTCGGCGCGTGGACCGCCGCCGAACAGGGTGCCCTCTTCGCCCGCAACATCATTGCCGAGCACTCGTCGAACCCACGGATGCTCATCGTCCACGAGGTGATGGGCCGCCATTGCGGGTGGCTTACCGCGGCGACCGCGCTCGCCCACCACCAATGGGTCCGCGAGGCGCCGTTCGCCGAATGGCTCGACAACAGCGCCGCTAGCTGGGACGTCCACGCCGTGTTTGTGCCCGAGCGGCCGTTCGACATCGCCGAGGAGGCCAAACGGCTTCGGGCGATCATGGCCGAGCAGGATTGCGTCAACTTGTTCATATCTGAGGGCGCCGGCATCAGCGAGATTGTCGCGGCGATGGAGGTTGCGGGCGAGGCCGTGCCGCGCGACCCGTTCGGCCACGTCCAGCTCGACAAGGTCAATCCCGGCCAATGGTTCGCCAAGCAATTCGCCGCCGCGCTCGGTGCCGACAAGGTGCTGGTCCAGAAGAGCGGCTATTTCGCGCGCTCAGCCGCCGCGAACGCCGCCGACCTCGCATTGATCCGGCAATGCTCGAACTTGGCGGTGGACGCGGCGTTGCGCGGTGAATCCGGGGTGGTCGGCCAGGACGAGGAACGGGGCGATGAGTTGCGTGTGATCGAGTTCGAGCGGATCGCCGGCGGGAAGACGTTCGACGTGTCGGTGCCGTGGTTCACCGATCTGCTGCGCGACCTCGGCCAGGCCTGAAGGCCCGGATGGCCGCCGCGTTCACCGTCGACCGATCGATCACCGGCCAGCCGTGGCGCTGGCGGCGCGAAGCTGAGCCCGGGCTCGAAATGGACGCACTGGTCGACGAATTGCTGCTCGCGCGCGGGGTCGCGCGCGAAGATCTGGCCCACCACCGCGAACCGAAAATCCGCGACTTCCTGCCTGACCCGTCCGTCTTTCAGGACATGGACAAGGGCGCCAACCGCCTCGCCGATGCGGTACAGAGCGGCGAGACGATCGCGATTTTCGGCGATTACGACGTCGACGGCGCGACCAGCGCAGCCTTGCTCGTCCTCCTGCTCCGCCGGCTGGGCGCCGACCCGATGGTCTACATCCCCGACCGGCTGATGGAGGGGTACGGACCGTCGGGGGCAGCCCTGGTCGAACTGAAGAACCGTGGTGCGACGCTGGCAATCACCGTCGACTGCGGCGCCCAGGCATTCGAGGCGCTCGACGAGGCCAAAGCCGCCGGGCTCGACGTCATCGTCGTCGACCACCATCAATGCGCCAGCCTCCTCCCGAACGCCTATGCGATGATCAACCCGAACCGCCTCGACGAGAGCGCGGCCGGCTCGGCGCACGGGCATCTCGCGGCGGTCGGCGTGGCATTCGTGCTCGGTGTGGCGTTGCTCCGCGAGCTTCGCAGTCGCGGGGCATTCGAAACGTCCGCCGAGCCGAAAATCCTCGACCTTCTCGACATCGTCGCGCTCGGCACCGTCGCCGACGTCGCGCGGCTAAAAGGCCTCAACCGCGCGTTCGTTACCCAGGGCCTCAAGGTCATGGCGGCGCGCGAAAATATCGGCCTGGTCGCACTGGCCGAAGCGGCGCGGCTGGTGAAACCGCCGTCGAGCCGCGATCTTGGTTTTGCGCTCGGCCCGCGCATCAACGCCGGCGGGCGCATCGGCAAATCCGATCTCGGCGTCCGCCTGCTCACTTCAACCGATCCGGAGGAAGCGCGCGGCATCGCTGGCGAGCTCGACCGGCTCAACGAGGACCGCCGGGCGATCGAAATGCTGGTGACCGACCAGGCCACGCTGCAAGCCTCGCGCCTCGACGGGCATTCGGTCCTGACGGTGATGAGCCCGGGCTGGCACCAAGGCGTGATCGGGATCGTCGCCGGCCGACTCAAGGAACGTTTCGGCCGCCCGGCGATCGTCATCGCCGAATGCGAGGACGGCACCGGCAAGGGTTCGGGACGGTCGATCTCGGGCGTCGACCTCGGCGCCGCGGTGCTCGCAGCCAAGGACAGCGGGTTGCTGATCGCTGGCGGCGGACATGCAATGGCGGCAGGCCTGACACTGCCGCCGGGCGGGCTCGGGGCGTTCCAGGCGTTCATCAACCAGCGCCTCGCCGCCGACGTCGAGAAATCCCGCGGTGATCGCGCGTTGCTGCTCGACGCCTTGCTGGCACCCGGCGGGGTCGCCGCGTCCCTGTGCGATGCGCTCGACGCAGCCGGTCCCTATGGCGCGGGCTGGCCGCAGCCGCGGGTCGCCGCCGGGCCGGCGCGATTGATCAAGACCGGTATCGTCGGCGATGGCCACGTCCGCGGCATCGCCTGCGGCGACGATGGCAAGAGCTTCAAATGGATCGCTTTCCGCAGCGCGACGACGCCGCTGGGCCAGGCGTTGCTCGAATCGTCCGCCGACGCGCGCTGGTGGCTGGCCGGGACGATCAAGCGCGACGAGTGGAATGGCGGCAATGCCGCCGAGATGCACCTCGAAGACGCGGCACTCGCTTGACCCTTTGGGGCCGCTCGCCTAACCGGCGAGCCGCCTCTCGCAGGCCCCATCGTCTAGCGGTCTAGGACGTCGCCCTTTCACGGCGAAAACACGGGTTCGAGTCCCGTTGGGGTCACCACATTCGCAACCAGGCGATTGCGATACTGGCAACCAGCGCGATCATGCTCGCACCAAGGGCGAGCGCGGCCGAATAACCTCGCGAGCGCGCATAGGCCAAAGTGAGGCCGAGCTTCACTGCCATATTGACCAGCGTCGTCCCGGCCAGCGCCAGCGCGGCGAGCGACGCGCTGATTGCTTTGGGATCGAGTCCGCCCAGAGTAATGATCGCGGTGTCGACGTCGGTCGAGCCGACGATCAACAACAGTCCCGCCAGCCCCTGTTCGCCGAACCGGCCCGCCGCCCACCGCGCGGCGACTGCCGCGATCGCGACAAAGGCCAGGAAACCCAGCGCCGGAACGATCGCGATCGGATTGCCCGGCGGCGTCGGGGCGGCGCATTTCGGTGCCTTGCGATAAAGCCACCAACCGGCCGCAGCGCTGACCAAGAACGCTGGCGCGACCAGGAGAGCAAACGGAACGAGAGCTCGCGTCGCAAGCAAACCCACAAGCAGGGTCACGCGCAGGTACATCACTGAGGTAGCGAGCGCGATCCCGGCCGGTTCGGCCCCACCGCGCTGATCGCTGCCGAGCCTCTGGGCGAGCGATTGGGTGACCGCGGTCGAGCTGTAGGCGCCGCCGATCAGCGCGGTGGCAATGGTCCCGTTGCGCTCGCCGAAGATGCGGTTGGCGACGTACCCCAGGAACGAGAAACCCGTGACCAGCACCACCACCAGCCACAGTTTCTGCGGGTTCCACGCGCCGAGCGGCCCGTAATGGCCGTTGGGCAGGAACGGCAGGATCGCCCCGGCAATCACCGCATAGCGCGCCAGCGCTTTGACATCCTCGGACTCGAGCCGGTCGACGAAGCCGTGCAGCTCGTTGCGCAAAGCGAGCAGCGCAACCGCGATGGCGGCGCAGGCAATCGCCAGTCCCGGGCTCCCGCTGCCGGCGAGAAACCCAATCGCGATCGTCACCAGGGCCGCAACTGCACTGGTCGAATCGCGGTGCGCCTTGAGCACGGGCGCGTAGGCGATGACCATCAGCGCCACCGCTCCGGTCGCCAATGCGCCCGCGACGATCGGCTGGCCCAGCGCGCCAAGCAGACCAGCGATGCCGCCGCCGAGCCCCAGCATCGAGAAGGTCCGGACACCGGCGACGCGGCTGCCGGGCTTCTGCTCCTTAAGCTTCCACCCGCGCTCAATCCCGATCAGCAGCCCGCATGCGAGGGCGGTCGCGATCGATAGCGCCTGCCAATACCAGACGGCGTTCAATGCGCCCGTCCAGGACTAGATCGACAGGCCGGGATCGCCCTCAAGGACGTGTTGCGCGAGTTGCGGGCGCTCGCCTGGCTGCCACAGCTTCGCCGTATGCGCGATGCGGTAACGAAGCGGGCCGCCATCGGGCGACTCGCTGCGCGTGACCGGCCGCGGAATGCAAACGAACTCCGTTCGCATTTCGTCACCCGTGATCCGAACCGTCGCATAACCATGCCCGCCAATATCCACGAACTTCAGGTGCGGTGCCACATCCGGGTTGGACAGCGCCAGCGCCTTCGTCCGATTGAAGCTCTTGGCATATTCGAAGCAGGACCGGACGCCATGCCGAAGCATCATGTTGTAGGTCGACTCCGGCCTCGCCGCGCCCGGCTTGTCGGCCAGAGATAGAAACCGAAACTTGTCGTCTTTCTTGATCACATATTCGTTCGCCTCGCCTCCGCCGACGCTCGACATGGAGCCGCCGGTGAAGCTCAGGCCGATGGGCTCAAACTTGCCGGGCGGCAATTGCGCGGCCGCATAACCGGCCCAGAAGCTGTGAAGATCGCCCGAAACGATGGCGAAACCCGTGATCTTTGCGTCACGAACCAGGTCGTAAATCTCGCTGCGTTCGACCCAGGCGCTGCCGAAGTCCCCGCCCTGTACGTTGGCGAACCGGCCCGCTGGCCATTTCTGCTTCGTCAACCCGGGCGGAAAGTTCTCCGGATCGGCGCGCTGCTCGAGGGTGCATTGCGAACTGGCCCAGATTTTCCAGGTCGCCCCCGAGCTACGTAAGCGATCCTTGAACCAAGCTTTCTGTTTCCCTCCGAGGATGGTTTGCGGCGGCTTGTCCTTGTTCGGATTGCCGACCCTCGCGCCGTTGAATTCCAGCTCAGCCGGCGGATTGCCGCCGTTGAACGCGCGACCGCCGTCCAAAACCTGGAGCAAGTCGTCCGGGAACATCCCGAAATCCGCCCAGTCGGCAAGCTTGTCTGTCGCCGACTCTTCAAATGGATTCGGTCCACGATAGCTGCGCTCATCGGTGAGCAGGAGGTCGAGGTGTCGGCCGTAGCGGAGTGCCCGGTAAATGATCAGGCTGTTGATCGCGGCGATATTGTTCGGCTCGAGGCCCAGACCGTCGTCGCCGAACTTCTCGATTTTGACGTTCTTCACTGGAACCATGCCGAACTGCTCGAGCGATCCGCTCGGCGCAGAGACCCGCGCTGGAATATTCTCGAACCAAACCTGGTTGGCGGCGACTTTGATTGTCTGCCCGGGCTGCTCGAACTTCGGATTTTTCAGGATGCTCTGCCATCCTTGCCACGAGAATTCGTGATTGTCCCAGATGCACACGAACGGCCAGCGGGCCCGCGCGTCCTGCAGGTCGGGATCGGCGAGATAGCCTCTCCAGACTGCTCGATATCCTTCGACAGTCGTCGGGATGTGGAAAATGGATACCTTCAGCGCGTCCGGAATCCGCGCAACCTCGTAGAGTTTCCGGTCGAAGCGGGGCTTCCCTTCATCCGGATACTGCACCACTTCGTAGATGAAATCGCCAAGGTGCAGGACGAAATCGAGCTGGTCCCCAGGCCGCGCCCGCTCATCTTCGAAGATCATACGCCGATAACCGTTGAGCTTGCTTTCGTTGACGTCCTGGCAGCTGACGAACGCGAAGTTGACGGGCCGCGGATCGTTCGGTTCGGGCGCGGTGATGGTGCGGCCGACGCGACTGCCGTTCCCATCGGCATCGGTGAAGCGGTACCAATAGACGTGGGCGGGCTTGAGGCGACCGACGAGCACGCGCGTCGTCCAGCCCGAAGCGGCTGAGACCGGCGCCGGCGCCTTGGCAACGACGCGGCGGAAGGCTTCGTCTTCGGCAACCTCGACTGTCAGCATATGACGGTCGCCGCTGTCGAACGGTCGCCGGGTCCACACGATCACGCTGTTCGGGTCGGGATCGCCAGAGGCAACTCCCTCGGGATAGAAATGACGAGCCTCGCGCCAGTTGGTGGCTGACGCCTGGGCCCTCCCGCTCCACGCAAGCGATGCGCCCATCGCCGCCGCCAGTTGAACGAATTCGCGGCGGCTGAGCGTCATCCCTTATCCCCTGCGCAATCTCTCCGCGTGCCAGCGCAAATGCTCGGCCATGAACGTAGAGATGAAATAATAACTGTGATCGTACCCCGCTTGCCGGCGCAGCGTCAGCGCGATCCCGGCATCGGCGCATGCTCGTTCGAGCAGTTCCGGCCGCAACTCGTTTTCGATGAACGGGTCTGCCGTTCCGACGTCGACCAGCAATTCTTCGACGGACGCACCGTCCTCGATCAGTGCGACCGCGTCATGCTTGCGCCACGCCGCGCGATCGTCGCCGAGATAGTTGGTCAGCGCTTTCTGCCCCCACGGCACCTGCCCAGGCGCGACGATCGGCGCGAAAGCCGAGACGCTGCGGAACCGCCCCGGATGGTTGAGCGCAACGGTCAGCGCGCCATGGCCGCCCATCGAATGGCCGGTGATCGCCTGTCGGCTCATGTCGACCGGATATTCGGCGGCGATGAGTTCCGGCAACTCATCGGTGACGTAGGGCCACATGCGGTAATGTTTCGACCACGGCTCCTGCGTCGCCTCGACGTAGAAACCCGCGCCCTTACCGAAATCCCATTCCTCGGCATCGGGCACATCCTCGCCGCGCGGGCTGGTGTCGGGCGCGACGAAGATCAGTCCGAGTTCGGCGCAGGCGGCGCGATACTCGCCCTTCTCGGTAACGTTGGCGTGGGTGCAGGTCAGGCCCGACAGATACCAGATCACTGGCAGTTTGGCCCCAGCCGCGGCTTGCGGCGGCAGGAAGATAGAAAAGGTCATGTCGGTCGAAGTCGCCGACGAGGCGTGGCGAACGACCAGCTGCCGCCCGCCGTGCGATTTGACCTCGGAGACAAGGTCCATCGTCACTCGACCGGATAGCGATACAAAGCGCAGAGCTTGTTGCCGTCCGGGTCGCGCAAATACGCGAGATAGAGCGGGCCGAACGTCCCTTGGCGAATGCCGGGCGGATCCTCAACCGACGTCCCGCCAGACGACACGCCCGCGGCATGCCACGCGTCGACCTGCTCGGGACTGTCGATGGACAGCCCGATGGTCGCGCCATTGGCATGTGTCGCCGCCTCGCCGTTGAGCGGTGGTCGGACCATCAGCAACGCGCCTTTGTAGGCGTAATTGACGCCTTTCTCGTCGCGCCGCCCGGGCTTGGCCCCGATCGCTCCGAACACGGCGTCGTAGAAGGTCTGCGAGCGCTCGACGTCGTTGGATCCGACCATTACGTGGCTGAACATTCCGCTTCCTCCGATGACTAGATTTCGACCGCGATCGTAGCGGTCTGCGGATTGCCCGTGTTGGGCATATCCTTCGGGTCCATCAGCAGCATTTTGACTTCGCCCTTACGTGCGCATGGGCGATGCTCCATTCCCCGTGGGACGACAATCAATTCGCCGGGACCGAGCGTCACCGTCCGGTCGCGAAGCTCCATCTCGAGCTCGCCGTCGAGGATCAGGAACAGCTCGTCGGTGTCGTCGTGCTGGTGCCAGACGAATTCGCCTTCGACCTTCACCAAGCGCACTTCATTGTCGTTGTATCGCGCCACGATCCGCGGCGCCCAGGTGTCGTTGAAGCTGGCGAACTTGTCGGCGATGTTGACCTTGTCGGCCATCAATAGACCACCACGGCGCGAATACTCTCGCCGGCGTGCATCAGGTCGAAACCCTTGTTGATCTCGTCGAGGGTCAGGACATGGGTGATCATCGGGTCGATCTCGATCTTGCCGTCCATGTACCAGTCGACGATCTTGGGCACGTCGGTCCGGCCCTTGGCACCGCCAAACGCCGTGCCGCGCCAGTTGCGCCCCGTCACAAGCTGGAACGGCCGGGTGGAAATTTCCTTGCCGGCCTCGGCGACGCCGATGATGATGCTGGTGCCCCAGCCGCGATGGCAGCATTCGAGCGCCGTACGCATCACCTCGGTATTACCGGTTGCGTCAAAACTGTAGTCGGCGCCGCCGTCGGTGATCGCGACGATCTCCGCGATCACCTGCGCACGGTCCTTGCCCCGCCCGTCGACGAAATCGGTCATGCCGAACTTCTTGCCCCATTCCTCGCGCGCCGG
>Ga0068858_100000069_pt1 | contig 105617 bp, 103 predicted proteins | sample KBSSwiS12_FD_66589 | JGI IMG/M metagenome (GOLD analysis project Ga0068858, IMG submission 66589) | Switchgrass rhizosphere microbial communities from Kellogg Biological Station, Michigan, USA - KBS Switchgrass S1-2 | ecosystem: Host-associated > Plants > Roots > Rhizosphere > Soil ...
AAGATCAAGGTCTTCAAATACAAGGCGAAGAAGGGCTACCGCCGCCGCGCCGGGCACCGCTCGGAGCTGACCCGGCTCGAGGTCACCGAGCTGAAACTGGGCGCCCGCAAAGCGGCGGCGAAACCAAAAGCCGAGGCCAAACCCAAAGCGGCTGCTAAAAAACCTGCGGCTAAAAAACCCGCTGCCAAAAAGGACTCCGACGATGGCTCATAAGAAAGGCCTTGGCTCCAGCCGCAACGGCCGCGAATCCAACCCCAACATGCTCGGGGTCAAGGTCTTCGCGGGCCAGAAGGTGACGGGCGGCGAGATCATCGTGCGCCAGCGCGGCACGCGGTTCTGGCCAGGCGACGGCGTCGGGCTCGGTCGCGATCACACGATCTTCGCGAAGCAGGCCGGGACCGTTCAGTTCAAGCCCTCGCGCAAGGGCCGCACGATCTCGGTTCTGGCTGACTAGCGGGGAGAAGGGGCAGGGTGTCCCTCTCGCTAGCTGGGTTTTTCGCCGCGTAGCGCCGGTGGCTGTCCGATAACGCCGTTGGGCGAAAAACAGGACGCCGCTGCGCGAGAGGGACACCCTGCCCCTTCTCGCGAAGCGTCGCAGAGCCTCGTGCGCGAGCTGACAGGAGGCCGGACCCCACCCTCACGTGACAAAAGGTTACACACAAAGAAGGCGGCCCCGAAGGGCCGCCTTCTCAAGAAAACGGGGTTGCCGTCGAACGCGACACCCTGAATTGACGCCATAAGTTTAGCGCGCCCGGCGGGAGTCGAACCCGCCAACCCCGTTTAGTCAATTCAGGGCCTGCGTCCGGCAGCGGGCGCGCGCCGCCGTAGCGGCATTCGGAATGTATTGGCTGAATTCGTGCCTGTGGACGGCATCGGGCAGAAATGACAGTTCTGTGATTGAAGATTTTGATTTCCGGGACGACTACGCTGCATTCGCGTGTACGACAAGGCGAAAATCTGGGTTGAGGGTGGGGCTGGTGGCAATGGGTGCGTGAGCTTCCGCAGGGAGGCGCACGTGCCTCGTGGCGGTCCCGATGGTGGGGATGGCGGGCATGGGGGGGATGTGGTGCTTGTCTGCGACTCGTCGCGCCGGGACTTGGGCGCGCTGCGCGGTAGCAAGCACTTCCGAGCTGGGCGTGGGAAGGGTGGCGAAGGGTCCAACCGGCACGGGGCTCGGGGGGAGGAGCTTTTGATTCCCGTGCCTGCCGGCACGCAGGCCGAAGCTGTCGATGGAAGCCGGATCGACCTCGTCGAGGCCGGTCAGCGGGCAGTGATTGCGCATGGCGGGCGTGGGGGGCACGGCAACAAGCGGTTCTCGACCTCCGTTCGGCAGGCGCCGCGATTTTCCGAGAAGGGGACTTCGGGCGAGGAGGGCTGGATCGAGGTTCGGTTGAAACTGCTCGCCGACGTTGGCCTGGTCGGGCTGCCCAGCGCCGGCAAGTCCTCGCTGCTGGGGCGGTTGACGCGGGCGGAGCCGAAGGTCGGGGACTACCCGTTCACGACGCTCTCGCCGGTGCTGGGGACGATCGAGGGGGAGGATCGGCAGGCGGTGGTTGCCGACATCCCCGGCCTTATCGAAGGGGCGGCGGAGGGAGCCGGGCTGGGCCACGAGTTCCTCGCCCACGTCGAGCGCTGCTCGATGCTCGTCCACCTCGTCGACCTGGCGCCGGCGGAGGGCGATCCCCAGGCCAACTACGAGGCGGTGCGGAGCGAGCTGTCCGCCTATGGCGCCGGTCTCGAGCAACTTCCCGAGGTCCTCCTTCTCTCGAAGCGGGACCTGCTCCCAGCCGAGCAGGTGGAGGAGGAGGTTGCCGAGTGGCGTCGGCGATTCGGCGACCGGGTGAAGGGCGTGCTGGCGGCCTCCGCCGCGACCGGCGAGGGCTTGGAAGAGCTGCGCGGGCTGATCCTCTCCGAGCTGCCCGAGGACGTTCCGGCGCGCCCCGAGCGCCGCGAGGCCGGCCCGGCCGAATTCGAGGTCGAGCACCGCGTCTACCGCCCGGTGGGCGAGGGCGGCTACTCGGTCGAGCGCGAGGACGACGGCGCCTTCCGCATCCTCGGCCGCGGCGTCGAGTTGCTCTTCGAGCGCCATGACCTCAAGAACGAGGAGGCGCTTGCATATCTCGAGCAGCGACTGAAGGAGATCGGCGTGATCGCCGCGTTGAAAGCCGCCGGCTTCGAAGCGGGGAACGACGTCCGTGTCGGCGAGCACGAGTTCGAGCTGCATCCATGAGCGAAGGAGGCAACGTTTTGAGCGCGACACAACAGCAGAAGGCCGATGCATTCTGTGCCCTGCACGAGGGCGAGCCGTTCGTCATTCCCAATCCTTGGGACGCCGGCTCCGCGCGGGTGATGGAGAACCTCGGGTTCAAGGCGCTGGCGACGACCAGCGGCGGGTTTGCCTTCACCCTGGGCCGTGAGGACGGTGAGGTCGGGCTCGAGGAGCTGGCCGAGCACGTGATCGCACTCGATCAAGCGACGAGCCTGCCGGTCTCGGTCGACCTCGAGAACGGCTTCGGCTCGGCTCCGGAGGACGCAGCCACGGCGATCGCCCATGCGGCCGCGGCGGGGGCGGTCGGCGGCTCGATCGAGGATTACGGCCACGAGGACGGGATCTACGCCCTCGATCACGCCGTCGAGCGAGTTGCCGCGGCGGCCGAGGCCGCACGAAATCTCGACTTCCCGTTCACTTTCACGGCGCGTGCCGAGAACCACATCCGCGGCAACCCCGACCTCGAAGAGACGATCGCGCGCCTGCAGGCGTTCGAGGCTGCCGGTGCCGACGTGCTTTACGCACCGGGGCTGCGCAGCGCGGACGAGGTTCGCGCGGTCTGCGAGGCGACGACGAAGCCGGTCAACGTCCTCGCCCACCCGGGGCTCTCGATGGCCGAGGTGGTCGTGGCGGGCGCCCAGCGCGTCAGCGTCGGCAGCAGCCTGGCCTGGGTTGCCGTCGAGGCGATGGCCGGCGCCGCCGAGCGGATTCGCGACGAGGGCGATTTCTCGGGGCTGAGGATTTCCGGCGCTCATAGACTTTCCCAATGACGCTGGTGGTCAAGCTCGGCTCCTCGATCGTCGCCGCCGACGACGGCGAGCTACGCGAGGACGTGCTCGACTCGGTCTGCGCCCAGGTCGCCGAGCTGGAGCAGGCCGGCGAGCGGGTCGCGATGGTCACCTCCGGCGCGATCGCCCGTGGCATCCGCTTGATGAGCCTGCCCGAGCGACCGCGGGCGATGGACGAGTTGCAGGCCGCCTCCGCCGTCGGCCAGGGCGATCTCTTTCGGGCCTACCAGTCAAGGCTCGCAAAGGGGGGAACTCGCTCCGCCCAGGTCCTGCTGACGGCGGGCGACATCGCCGCGCGTACCAACTACCTCAACGCCCGCCAGACGCTGCGCCGGCTGATCGAGTGGGGAGTCGTGCCGGTGGTCAACGAGAACGACACTACCGCGACCGACGAGATCACCTTCGGCGACAACGACTTCCTCGCCGCCCAAGTCGCGATCCTGCTCGGCGCGCGACTGCTCGTCCTGCTCTCCGACGTCGACGGGCTCTACGAGAGCGATCCGCGCAGCGACCCCGGAGCGGCAATGGTCGCCGAGGTCGGCAACTTCGCCGAGCTGAAGGGCATGGACATCGGCGACCGCACCTCGGCCTTCGGCTCGGGTGGGATGCGCAGCAAGGTCGCCGCCGCGGAGATGGCCGCCGAGTCTGGCATCCCGGCGACGATCTGCAACGGGACCACGCCGGGAACGCTGCTCTCCGCCGCCGGCGGAGGGACGGTCGGCACCCGCTTCGCCGCACAGGCCGGCGTGGCATCGAGCTTCAAGCTCTGGCTCAAGTACGCCAAGCCGGCAAAGGGGAAGATCGTGGTCGATGCGGGCGCCGCACGCGTGCTGCGTGAGAGCGGTTCGAGCCTGCTGCCGGTCGGCATCACTGCGGTCGATGGAAGCTTCGAGGTGGGCGATGCCGTCGAGGTCGTGACCGACGGCGCGGTGATCGGCAAGGGAATCGCCGACTACGCCGCTCACGAGTTAAACGGCGTGATCGGGATGAAGACCGAGCAGGTGCGTGAGCTGCTTCCGCATGCTGCCGACGAGGTCATCCACAGGGATCGGTTTGTGTTGGTTTGAGCGCCGGGTGTCCTTCCCAAAACGCTCGGCGGGAGCCTCGCTCGAGTGTTTTGGGGAGGACACCCGGCGCTCATGGCTACCCTTAGCGGTCCATGGCAGTTACGACCACCTCTGTTGCCGAAACGTGTGCCGCCGCCCAACGGGCGGCGCGTGAGCTTGGCGCCGCGCCGACCGAGACGAAGGACGCGGCGCTGGGCGCGATCGCACGACTGCTCGGCGAGCGGGTCGGCGAGGTGCTCGAGGCGAATGCCGCCGATCTGGCCGACGAGCGTGCGGAGGGACTGACTCCGGCGCTGAGGGACCGGTTGGCGCTGAGCGCTGAGCGGGTGGCGGCGATGGCCGACGGGGTGCGGGCGGTTGCGGGATTGGACGATCCGGTCGGGGAGGTGCTCGACCGCAAGACTTTGGAGAGCGGCGTTGAACTGACCAAGTTGCGCGTTCCCCTCGGGGTCGTCGCCGTCGTCTACGAGGCGCGGCCCAATGTGACGATCGATTGCGCCGCGCTGACGATCAAGAGCGGCAACGCGATCGTCCTGCGCGGCTCTCACTACGCCGAGCGCACCAACGGGGCGTTGGCGGCGATCGTCCGCGAGGCGCTCGAGGAGGCCGGCCTGCCGGCGGACGCGGCGGTGCTTTTGGCGGGTGGGGGCCACGAGGACTTGGCCGAGCTGGCGACCCAAGAGGAGACTGTCGATCTGCTGATCCCGCGCGGCGGGGAGGGCTTGAAGAACGCGCTCAAGGACGTCGCCACGGTGCCGGTGATCTTCGCCGCAGCCGGCAACTGCCACGTCTACGTCCATGCCGACGCCGATCTCGAGATGGCGCGGCGAATCGCGGTCAACGCGAAGACGCAGCGGCCCGGTGTCTGCAACGCGGCGGAGACGCTGCTGGTCGACGCTGTGGTCGCGGCCGAGTTCTTGCCAGGCGCGCTCGCCGAGCTGCGCGACGCCGGTGTCGAGCTGGTCGGCGACGAGCGCGCTCGGGCGGCTGCCGGGGGAGTCGAGGTCGGGCCGGCGGACGAAAAGGACTGGGACGACGAGTACCTCGACCTGAAGCTCGCTGTCGCCGTCGTCGACTCGCTCGAGGACGCGATCGATCACGTCAATCTCCACGGCACCCGTCACTCCGAGGCGATTGTCACCCGCTCCGACGATGCGGCCGCGCGCTTCTCCGCCGGGGTGGACGCCGCCGTCGTCTACACCAACGCCTCGACCCGCTTCACCGATGGCTTCGAGTTCGGGATGGGCGCGGAGATCGGCAACTCGACCCAGAAGCTGCACGCCCGCGGCCCGATTGGCCTACGCGAGCTGACCACCTACAAGTACGTCGTCCACGGCGACGGCCAAGTGCGTGAGTAACCCCCCCGGGACCGACAGCGCTCGTCCCGCGATCGGCGTCCTCGGCTCGGCCTTCAACCCGCCCCACCTGGGGCACCTGGCGCTCGCCCAGGAGGCGCTCTGGCAGCTCGGGCTCGACGAGGTCGTGCTGGTGCCGACCGGCGAGGCGCCGCACAAGCGGATACACGACGATCCCGGCCGGGAGCTGCGCTTGGCGATGACGCGGCTCGCCGCCGCCGACGACCCGCGCTTCACCGTCTCCACGCTCGAGGTCGAACGCGAAGGGCCGTCCTACACGTATGAGACCTTGGAATTGCTTGCACGCGAAAGGGAAGAGCCGGACTTGGTGTTCGTAATGGGGGCGGATGCCGCTGTCGGGTTCGAGAGCTGGCGTAAGCCCCAGCGGGTCGTCGAGCTGGCGCGGCTGGCGGTGGCGCGGCGCTCGGGCATATCCGAGGCCGACGTGGGCGCTGTGATGCGCGGCGTCAGCGCCGAGGGGAAGGCGACGATGCTCGAGATGCCCCAGTTCGGCGTCTCCTCCTCCGCCGTGCGCGAGCGGGCGGCGGCCGGCAGGCCGTTGCGCTATCTCGTGCCGGAGGCGGTCGCGCGGTTCATCGAGGAGAAGGGGATCTACTCGTGAGCGGGCTCGAGTCCGAGGCACTGGCCGGGCGGCTGGCCGCGCTGGCCGACTCGAAAGGTGCGACCGAGATCGTCGTCCTCGACATGCGCGGCCTCGCCGCCTACACGGACTTCCTGGCGATCTGCACGGCGCGCAACGAACGTCAGGCGCGGGCGATAGTCGACGAGGTCAAGTTGCGCCTCAAGGGGGAGCACGGGTTGCTGCCCGGCGGGGTCGACGGGGAGGGAGAAGCCGGTTGGATCGTGCTCGACTACCTCGACGCCGTCCTGCACGTCTTCACCGCCGAGGAAAGGGAGCGCTACCAGCTCGAGGACCTCTGGCGCGAGGCGCCGCGGCTTGAGTTGCAACTGCCACAGGATGGCGTCCGAGGGCACCTCTACGGTGCCGCGCATGGCTAGCTTCAAGCGGGCTCTATTCGGCTACAGCCGTAACGAAGTAGACGCGGCGATGTCGGCGCGCGACGCGGCGATCTCAGCCGTCGAGCACCACGCGTCCACCGCGGATTCCGAACTGGCCTCGCTCTCGGGAATGGTGATCGAGCGCGAGCGTGAGATCCGCAATCTGACCGAGCGCCTACAGGAAGCCGACGAGCGCCACGAGCGCAGCATCGTCTCCCTGCACGCAGTCTCCGATCGCCTCGAGACGATCGAGGCCCAGGCCCGCGGTCAGGCGACGCGGATCAGGATGAAGGCCCTGCGCGAGGCTGTCGAGGTAAGCCGCCGCACGCAGGACCTGGCCGAGATCCACGAGAGCTCGTCGAACGGCGCCGAGCCGGTAGCACCCGCTGGCGCCGAGGCCGCCTTGGGACAACTCTTCGAGGGCCTGATCAAGCTCGAGATCGGTCCGCTCGGCGACTTCTCACAGCTGGTCGGCTTCGAAAACGCGGTCGGCCGCCTCGGTGCTTCGGAGATCTCGGTCGAACGCTTCTCCGAGGGTCGCGCGACCCTCTCGATGCGGCTCGACGAGCCCGTCGACCTCCTCCGCGAGCTGGAAGAGAACGCCCCCTTCGACTTCAACATCCGCCGCACCGCCGACGACAACCTCGTCCTCGACGTCGACGACGATCAGGACCCCGAGCAGCGCGCCGCATAGCGGATCTGAGCCTGAGCCGCGGTAGACTTTTGCACGTTGTGCGCTTGGGGCTGTAGCTCAGTTGGAAGAGCGACGCGCTGGCAGCGCGTAGGTCACGGGTTCGAGTCCCGTCAGCTCCACTCCGCCCGCGGCAGAAGCCTCAGGCGACGACCTGTCCCGTGAACCAGAGGTCCAAGTCTTCGTCTGCCGAGACGAGCTGAAGGTCGGTGGCTCGCTCGCTGACCGTCAGGTAGTAGTTGCAAGGAGCGCCTTCGTCGCGGGTGAGCTCTCCGGTCACAAGTCGACGATCGCCCAACCGCGCTTCGTGTGGCGTCGCACCGCGTCCGCGGATGCGCAGATCGTCCAAGTCGAGCTCGATGGCCACGACATCAGGTGCGTCGGTGGGCTCGATCTCGAACAGGATGGTGTCCGCCCGGCGCCCGCGTACGTGCCCGCTGCCGCTGAACCGGAGCGGCTCGTCAACGCGAGCGGGTGCGAACGCGTCTGTCTCGATGGCCGAGAGCCGAACGAAAGGGGTCAACTGGGAGCCCTCCTTGGCGACCGTTGCCCCCCCGTCGGGAAGAGGGAACTTGTATCCGGTCGGGTAGGGGATGGTCAGTGCTCCGGCGAGATCGAGCGAAAGGCGACCGCTCTCTAGTCGGAAGGCGCCCGTCGCGATGTATGCGAAGGAGTCGGTTGGGGTGCGGGGCTCGATGTGCAGCAATGTCAGCATCAGGTCTTGGAAGAGGAACTTCCGTAGCACCGCGCCCCTGATCTCACCCGTCGCGATCTCGACGATTCCAACCGAGACCTTGTACGGATCAGTGTTGAGGCTGAGGTTGCGCTGATGGTAGAGCTGCTTGGGAAACGCCAGATCGCCGCGGAGGCCGACGAGCCCAGGGCGGGTTCCCGGCGGCAGCAACTCGAGCAGGGGCGCGAACTTCGGCTCGTAGGCGGCTGAGGGCGGGGAGAGACTCAGGCTGAACGGGGCAAAGCCGTCAACGATCTTGCCCAGCTGGACGACTGCGCCTCCGAACAGCGGACTCTGCGCGCGCGCCACCCCCCCGAGCTCAGTGCTCAGCACATCGAAGTCGTCTCCGAAGTAGGTCTCCTTGGGCCAACAGGTGAGCCGCAGCGTGCCGTTCTCGCGGTCCTCCAGCGCCGCGCCAATTGGCGACTTTCGCCAGCGCTTGCTTTCCTGCCGCGGGCCGATCGCCGGGCACTCGCGGCAGGCGAGGAAGATGAAGGGATGCAGTGAGGAGTTCCGGGCTGGGAAGTCGTCCTGACGGGACCTGGGCGAAGCCGACGCAGGCATCGTCAAGGGAGATTCCGGGAGCCCCTCTCCGAGCGGAAGGAACATCTGGGCGGCGAGCTTGAAGCACAGCGCTCCATCGTCGGTTGTCGTGAACCAGGCAAGCGCGTGTCCGCTGTGGGGCGTGCCTGGGAAGAGCAAAGGGGGCTCCTCGAGCGACGGGTTCAGTCCCAGGAGCGTGCGGATCGCCGTGTTGGTGAACCTACAGTTGAAGTGGAGGTTGAAGACCCTGCCGGTCGCGAGCTCGAGCGTGCCACGGGACTCGGGGTCGATCAGCGAGACCTCGTTTTCCGCGATCGGAAGCTCGTAGCCATCGGGTGCCGCCAGAATGCCCTCGTCACCGACCAGCCTCGACGAGCGTCCAACCGCGAACGGGATCCATCCATCGCGTGTCTTCCCAAAGTCGAGGACGAGCTCGCCGTGGAGTCTGGCCGCCGTCATCGCATGACCGCCCAGCAGCTGTTTGCCCGACCAGCCGAACGGCGGCATATCAGGCGCGAGTGGCGCCTCCCCCGGCTCGTCTATCACGCGAATGCAGTCGCCGAAGAAGGAGTCGCGGGGGTCCACCTCAAGGTGCAGCTTGCTGTCCTCGAGCTGGCACGCGTTGAGATCCACTGCATCGGGCGGGAGGCCATATGGCGGTATGCCGGCAACCGGGTCGAGGCCGGTGCGGCGTTGCAAGGGATCGAACAGCGGACCGGGGTAAAAGGTCTGAACGGGCGTCTCGGTGTGGATGTCGAATGCCATGCGGTCAGGTGTGGGTGTGGCGGGTGCTATTGCGCTCCGGTGAAAGCCGGCGCGTGTGCTGCGATGAACTCTTCGAGCGACTGGGGCTCGCTGCCTCCAACCTGCTTCACGATGTCCGTCGCCCTGTCGAACGCACCCCGCCTGAGGTCCTCTGCGGCAAGCGTCAAGTGTTCGACCAAGAACGGGGGCATGCCCATTCCTTCCGCCGCGGCGCTCCACGCCTCGCCCGGGACGTCCACGTAGGCAACCGGTCGCTCCAGAACACGGCTGAAGATCGCTGCGACCTCGGCCTGAGACAGCGTCGCCGGGCCGGTGACCTCATACCTGTGACTGCCACGGAAAGCGGGCCCCTGGAGAAGACCGGCGGCGACCCGTGCCACGTCCCTGCACGTCACCGGCGCGTGCCTGCCCTCGCCATAGGCAAGCGCAAAAGACCCATTGCTCGCGATGCTTGTGCCGGCCACAATCAAGTAGACCTCGCTGAAGAAGCTGCATCGCAGGTGGGCGGTGCCGGGGATCGCCCAATCGAATATTTGCTCCGCCAACCAGTGCTGGCGGGTCAGCACGCTCGGATGTCCCTCGCGAGCATGCAGCTGCGAGACGTTGACGAGCATCTCCAGGCCCACCTCACGTCCGACCAACGCGAAGTTGACGCTGGCCTCGAGCAGATCTTCGGCCGGCGGATAGCAGAAGTAGGCGCGCTTGACTCCCGCGAGAGCCTCCCGCAGTGACGCCAGATCGAAGAAGTCCCCCACTGATACATCGGCCCCGAGGGAGGCGATGCGGTCGGCTTTGTTCTCGTCGTGGACGAGGGCGTGCACCGGCAATCCACGGTCGCTCAGCTCCTCGACCAAGCGCAGCCCGGTCTTACCAGTTGCACCGGTTACGAGGATCTCGCCCGTATCCAACCCCATCGAAACTTCGCTCAGTCCGTTGCCAGGCGCTCGTTGACGGTGACCGTCGATATGACCGATTCGGTTGGGAGCAGTACGTTTTCGCGCAGCAGCTGCCCCACGATCACCAGGCTGCTCTGTCCCAGCGGCGCATCCGCGAGCGTGAACAGGCGACCCACCATGCCCGACCCCCGCTGGCCAGGGGTCAGTTCGAACGGGTTGTCGCGATCGACGTAGCCGGCGCGGCCGGTGCCGGTCTTATAGACGCCGACGCGATCACCGTGTGGCTGGCGCAGGGTGAGCAAGCTGGCGCTGGAATATGGGTAACGCTCGTCCTTCGAGCTGCCGGGCGTGAGCAGGTGATCCGTGAAGGCGTCACGAGTGGTGTCGTGGATCAGCTCGCCGGGGAGGGGTCGGGCTTTGGGGTCGCTCGTGATGAGGTAATCGCGGTCGTTGTAGAGGATCTCGAATATGAGGGTGTCGAAGACCACTGGCTCGGACTCCTTCTCATCTTGTTCCACCATCAGGTCGACGTTGAAGGGTTCTCCTCCCGGCACCTCACGATCGAGCACGAGCTCCTCGCCGGCGGCATCGAGATTGACGAACAGTCGCACCATGGGGTTGCCTCCCGTTTCACATAACCGCGACCGTGGAGCCGCGCGTGGACATTTCCTGGCCTATTGATTGAATAGTAGTAAGTAAAGTACTAAATATAAGTAAATCAAATAACTCGAGATCTGGATTTACGCTCTGTGGAAACGTTCACGCACACCCCGCAATCTGGGTCAGCTCACCGCGACGTTTGTGCCAGGAACGTGTCTAGCCTGCGTTCGTAGAGCCTCGGCGCTACGTTCCACGACTCGGTGTGACCGGCGCTCGGGACTCTGTAGTAGGTCACCCAATCGGGCAGCTCGGCGGCGAAGTCGTCGCTGGTCGAGATCGGCACGACCTTGTCGTCGGTGCCGTGGAAGAGCAGGATCGGCAGCTGGAAATCCTCCGGGTGGCGGAGGGCGTCGAGGCTGTCCCAGTCGGCGTCGATGCGGGCGTCGATCGCCCACTCGACCGGCAGCGCGCCGAGGGCCGGGAAGCCCAACCGGGTAGCGTTGAATTCGAGGATCCGCTTCCAGTCCAGGGCGGGCGCGTCGAGGACGAGACCGGCGACGCGTGAGGCCAGGGGGGAGTGCTGCATGAACTGCGTCACGATCGCGCCGCCCATCGAGTAGCCGACGAGCAGCAGGCGCCGCGCTCCGTGGGCGAGCGCGTAGCGAGCGGCGGCAGCCAGATCGCGCCACTCGGTCAGGCCCATGTGGTGGAGGCCGTCGGGGCTCGGCGGCGCGCCGAGGTCCTCGCGGTAGGAGATCAGCAGAGTCGGCAGCCCGGCCCGGTGCAGGGTCGGGACGAGGCGCAGCCCCTCCTGCGGGGTGCCGTTGATCCCGTGCACGACGATCGCCCAGGTATTGCCCCGGGCGGGAACCGACCAGGCCGGCATCGGGCCGAGCTCGTCGGGGACTCTCACTTCGTCGGAGCGAAGCCCAAATGCCCCTTCGGGATCCCCGGCGTAGACGTTCGCTTCGACCCCGATGTCCATTCCGGGCACCAGGTATCCGCGCACCGCCCGCAGACGGCGGGTCACCGTGTCGGCGCCGCCGGCGACGATCGCGCCGACGATCGCATGGCCGCCTGTCCAATCGAGCCCGTAGACGCCGGGGCGCTCCGAGTCTTCGTTGCGGGCAAGGACGATCCGACCGGCCGGCAGCGCTTCGACCCGCGTGCTTCTATTCCAGTCGGAGTGGTCCGGGACGAGCACGGCGTCCGAGAAATGCCAGCTGATCGCGGCAGCTATCAGGAGCAGGACGATCACGGGCGCAGCCTACTTCGCTCAATCGTCGCCCCTCGAGTGCCGATGATCAGGCGATGAGCGGCGCGAACCAGCACGTCTTCTCGCACGGCATGCAGGACACGCGGGACACCCTCGAGGCCTGGAACGGGCACCCGTGGGCCGTCCTGCGCGGCTGGCTGGCCCTCAGCCTGGCGATCGCGCTGTCGCTGCTGGGCGCGGTCTGGGTGGTCGCTGGACTGCTGACGCCCGACATCAGCCCGATTCACCTGCCGGGACTGACCGAACCGCAGGATCCCGGCGACCTGTTGCCGATTCTCTGGCGCAACTCGCTGGTCCTCGCCCTGCACGCGACCGCCTGCGTCGCCGGCTTCATCGCCGGCGCATCGATGCCGATCGCCGCCGCTCAGCGCAGCGGCCTTTCGCGCTGGGTGCATGTCAAGGCGGGCCAGTTCGCGATCCTCTTCGTCGCCGCCGTCACCCTCTTCTCGCTGCTCACCCAGTCCCTCTACCTCGGCTTCCAGGGCGCGACGGTCTCCTCCCAGCTCGACATCTCCCGCGCCGTCCTGATTCTCACCGTGCTTCCCCACGCGATCCCCGAGCTGACCGCCCTCTTCCTGCCCCTTGCCGCCTGGCTGATCGCCAGCCGCCGCGGCGAGTGGAACCAGCTCCTCGCGGCGACCTTCCTCACCGTCGCGATCGCGATCCCGACCCTCGTCGTCGCGGCGACGATCGAGGTCTACGTGTGGCCTCACATCCTCGAGGCGGTCTCGCCCGTCGTCTGACTCATAAGATCGCCGGTCAATGGCCGGTTACGACCCGAAGGCGATCGAGGCGAAGTGGCAGCGGACATGGGCCGAGGAGAAGACCTGGGAGGTCCCGAACCCTGGCCGGCCCGGGTTCGACGAGGCCAAGCCGAAGTCCTACGTGCTGGAGATGCTCCCCTATCCCTCGGGCGAGCCCCACGTCGGTCACCTCAAGTGCTACGCGGTCGGCGACGCGATCGCCCACTTCCGCCGCCGCCACGGCTTCGAGGTGATCCACCCGATGGGCTACGACGCCTTCGGCCTGCCGGCCGAGAACAACGCGATCAAGACCGGCGAGCCGCCGCGCGCGGCCACCGAGCGCTCGATCGAGTCCTTCCGCCGCCAGTTCCGCGAGTGGGGGATCTCGATCGACTGGTCGCGTGAGCTGGGCACCCACACGCCCGAGTACTACCGCTGGACCCAGTGGATCTTCCTGCGCCTGCTCGAGCGCGGCCTCGCCTACCGCGACGAGGCTCCGGTTCAGTGGTGCCCAAAGGACGCCACCGTGCTCGCCAACGAGCAGGTCGTCGACGGTCGCTGCGAGCGCTGCGGCACGCCGGTCGAACAGCGCCGGCTCGAGCAGTGGTTCTTCAGGATCACCGAGTACGCCGAGCGGCTGCTCGCCGACTTCGACCTGCTCGAGTCCTGGCCGGAGCACGTGGTCACCATGCAGCGCAACTGGATCGGCCGCTCGGAGGGAGCCGAGGTGACCTTCCGCTGCGAGGAGCTCGACCTCGACTTCCCCGTCTTCACCACCCGCCCCGACACGTTGTTCGGCGCGACCTTCTTCGTCCTTGCCCCCGAGCACCCCGAGCTCGAGCGCCTGATCGCCGGCACGGCGGCCGAGGAGGCGGTGCGCGAGTACGTCAACCAGGTCGCCCGCGAGTCGGTCGAGGACCGCGGCGACGAGGGCCGTGTAAAGACGGGCGTGCCGCTCGGTCGCAGCGTCGTCAACCCGGTCAACGGCGAGCGGATCCCGATGTTCGTCGCCGACTACGTGCTGATGGAGTACGGCACCGGCGCGATCATGGCGGTCCCGGGCCACGACAGCCGCGACTACGAGTTCGCCAAGACCTTCGACCTGCCGATCGAGCGGGTGATCGAAGGCTCCGACCCGGAGGTCGCCCGTGACGCCGCGGGGCTGCCGTATCCCGGCGACGGGCCGATGACCGCGTCGGGTCGCTTCGACGGCAAGCACAACCGCGAGGCCTACGAGGAGATCGTCGCCTGGCTCAACGAGGACGGTCGGGGCGAATCGGCGGTCAACTACCGCCTGCGCGACTGGCTCGTTTCGCGCCAGCGCTACTGGGGCGCGCCGATCCCGGTCGTCTACTGCGAGGGGTGCGGCATCGTCCCCGTCCCCGACGATCAGCTCCCGGTCGAGCTGCCCGAGGTCGACGACTACGCGCCGCAGGGCCGCAGTCCGCTTGCCGCCGCCGAGGACTGGGTCGCGACCGAGTGCCCGCGCTGCGGTGCCCCCGCCCGGCGCGAGACCGACACGATGGACACCTTCGTCGACTCCTCCTGGTACTTCATCCGCTACCTCGACCCGAGCAATGCGGAGGCAGCCTGGGACCGCGCCGCGGCCGACCACTGGCTGTCCGTCGATCAGTACATCGGCGGCGTCGAGCACGCGATCCTGCATCTGATGTACGCGCGCTTCTTCACCAAGGCGCTTGCCGACCTCGGATTCCTCTCGGTGCAGGAGCCGTTCGCCAATCTCTTCACCCAGGGGATGATCACCCGCGACGGCGCCAAGATGTCGAAGTCGAAGGGCAACACGGTCAGCCCGGCCGACTACGTCGAGCGCTACGGCGCCGATACCGCTCGCACCTACGTCTGCTTCATGGGCCCGCCGGAGCGCGGTGGCGATTGGTCCGACGAGGGGGTCGAGGGCGTCAACCGCTTCCTCTCTCGCCTCTGGCGCCTCTGCGGCGAGGTCGCGGAGCGGACCGGGGCGGGAGCACCCGGCGACGACGTGAAGGGCGCCGCGCGCGAGCTGCTCGCCAAGGCCCACTGGGCAATCGACAAGGTGGGCCGGGACTTCGAGCGCGGCTTCCAGTTCAACACCGCGATCGCCGCGGTGATGGAGCTGGTCAACGAGGCCTACCGGCTCAAGGACGGCCTCTACGGCGAGCCCGACGGCGAAGCGGCGGTGCGCTTTGCGACCGCGACGGCGGCCTCGCTGATCTTTCCCTTCGCCCCGCATCTCGGGGCCGACATCTGGGAGCGGCTGGAAGGGGGGCGCCTCTGGGAGAGCCCGTGGCCGCTCGCCGACCCCGACCTGCTGGTCAGCGACACGGTAACCCTCGTGGTCCAGGTCAACGGCAAGCTGCGCGACCGGATCGAGGCCGCCGCCGACGCCTCCGAGGCCGATCTGCTCGCGCTGGCCCGGGAGAGCGAGAAGGTGCGGCACCACCTCGAGGGCAAGGACGTCGTCAAGGAGATTGTCGTCCCGGGCAAGCTCGTGAACCTCGTAGTTCGCTGAGTTCTCACGGTTCGGGGCTCCTTTCTGGTACAAAGCCGCCGATGCTCGTCAGGCGCCTGTCAGAAGCTCCCGCCGAGGAGTGGCACCGGCTTCGCTACCACGCGTTGATGGACGCGGGTCAGCTCGGGGCTCGCAACATGTCGGTGACCTGGCTGGAGATTCCCGCCGGCACCGAGCAGACCCTGCGCTCCGACGAGGGCGCCGAGCAGGTCTACGTGGTCGTGCGCGGGGCGGGAACGATGTCCGTCGCCGGCGACACGCAGGGCGTGGGGGAGGGCGACCTGATCCTCGTCCCGCCCGCCACCGACCACTCGATCGCCAACGATGGCGAGGAGGGGCTGGCCTGCGTCTCGGTGCAGTCGCCCCCGGTTGCCGCGGCCGAGCTCTATAGCGACAAACTTGCGGAAGTCGCTGGCTACAACGACGACGAAGACCTTTGAGCCGCGCTCGCGGCTCAGTTGAGTTTCAGACTTTTTCGATTTAGCGCGCCACGCGTGCGCTTGGACCGGCGACGCTGCGGTCAATGCCAGAGCTTTCGCGGTCCCAGGTCCTCGTCTACGGCGCAGTCGCAATCGCCCTTCTGCTGGTCGGGGCGCGGGCGATTCGCGCTGAGGGCGATGGCGCGGCGGCATCCGCCTCTGTCGCTTCGAGCTCGAGCGACTCCGGCGACTTCAGCCTGAAGAGCGGCGGCGGTTCCGACATCGTGGTCGATGTCGCCGGCGCCGTTCAGCGGCCCGGGGTCTACCGGCTGCCCGCCGGCGCACGCGTCGTCGATGCGATCGAACGCGCCGGAGGAGCGGCCGGCGGCGCTCTGCTCGAAGGGATCAACCGCGCCGCGCGCCTCGCCGACGGGCAACAGGTCATGGTGCCGAAGCGAGGACCGGGTGGAGCGGTCGCGACTGTGGGCGTCGCGGCGGAAGACGGCCCGATCAGCCTCGGCAGTGCCAGCGTCGAGCAGCTCGACACGATCGACGGCATCGGCCCGGTGACCGCCGCCAAGATCGTCGAATACCGCGACCAGCACGGCGGTCTCGCCTCGGTCGATCAGCTCGACCAGGTGAGCGGCATCGGCCCCGCGACGATGGAATCGCTGCGGTCCCGACTGCAGCCCTAGCGGCCATGCGCGCCCGGGGCCTGTCAGTGCCGCTTTTGCTGGTCGCGGCGGCGGCAGCGCTGGCGCTTTCCCACAGCGGCGAGATCCGCGCTCGCGCCGAGGCGGCGCTCGGCCGGGGTATGCCGGCGCGGGAGGCGGCGCTGGCGCGTGGCTTCGTGCTCGGCGAGGACGAGGGGATCGATCAGGCGACGAAGGAAGACTTCCGCCGCGCGGGGCTGAGTCACCTGCTTGCCGTCTCAGGTCAGAACGTGGCGCTGCTCGTCCTGTTGGCGATGCCGGTGCTGGCTGCGCTCGGATTGCCGCTCCGCGCCCGCCTGCTCTGGGTGCTCGGCCTGATCGCCGTCTACGTGCCCTTGGCGGGCGCCGGCCCGTCGATTCAGCGCGCCGGGATCATGGGCGCACTGAGCGTGCTGGCGACTCTGAGCGGCCGCCGCGCCTCGCGCTTCTACGGATTGGTGTTCGCGGCGGCGGTTCTGCTCGTCCTCGAGCCCGGTATCGCGGCCGACGTCGGCTGGCAACTCAGCTTCGCGGCGGTTCTCGGCATCCTCCTGCTCGCCGCGCCGCTGCGGGCCGGGATCGCGGCGAGGATCGGCACACATGGCCCGCGCCGCGCTCTGGCCGAGGCGGCGGCGATGACGATCGCCGCCACGCTCGCCACGGCGCCGCTGATCGCCTTCCATTTCGAAGCGATCTCGACCGCGACGCTCGTCGCCAACCTGTTGGCGTTGCCCGCGGTGGCGCCGGCGATGTGGCTGGGGATGTTGGTCGCCGCCGCCGGCCAGGTGCCTGGCCTGCCGGTCGGAGCGCTCAACGCCGTCAACTCCCTTCTGCTCGCCTACGTCGCCCAGGTGGCCGCCTGGTGCGGCCGACCGAGCTGGGCCTACCTGCACGTACGGCTGGGGTTGGGCGGCTTGGCCGGTTCTTATCTAGGGATCGCAGCCGCGTCGGTGTTCGCAGCGCGCACGAGCCGACGTCGGCGGAGGCTGCGGTGGGCCAGGTCGGCGCTGGCGATCGGCCTGGTTGCGCTCGGACTGGCGTGGGCGTGGGAGGCGACTGCGGCGGACGGGGGCGCGGCCCTCGGTCCACCGGCGGGTTTGCGGATCTCCGTCCTCGACGTCGGGCAGGGCGACGCGATCCTGCTGCAGCCACGGGACGCAGCGGCGGTGCTGGTCGATGGCGGCCCGCCCGGGGACGGGCTCGCGGCGAAACTGCGCGACGCCGGGGTCGACCGGCTCGGCGCCGCTATCGTCACCCACGATCAGTCGGACCACGCGGGTGGGATCCGAGACCTGCTCGGTGTCTTCCCGATCGAGCGCCTCCTCTACGGGGTCTTGCAGGGGCAGACCCTGTCTGAGGTCGCCGCTGCGAGGGTTCCCCGTCGTCGCCTAGCCCGGGGAAGTGAGCTGCGATCGGGCGAGTTGCGGCTCGACGTGCTCTGGCCACCGGCCGAGTTGCTCGCCGGCCCGCACGCCGGGGAAGACCCAAACCAGCTGGCCCTGGTCATGCTTGCCCGCTGGCGCCGCTTCTCGATGCTGCTGACCGCCGACGCGGAGGCGGAAACGACCCCGATCGACCCCGGCCCCATAGACGTGCTCAAGGTTGCCCATCACGGTAGCGACGATGCCGGGCTGGGCGGCCTGCTCGACCGCACCCGGCCCCGCCTGGCGGTGATCTCGGTAGGTGCCGGCAACCCGTTCGGTCATCCGACCGCGGCGACTCTCGCGACGCTTGCCTCGCACGGCATTCCCACTCTGCGCACCGACCGCGATGGGACCGTCGTGCTCGAAGCGGTCGGCGACTCGGTTCGCGTGGAGGGCGAGGGCGGCTGAGCTTTTTCGGCGGCGAGCTCCCTCGCCCGGTCGCTGGACGAATCAACGAATCGATATTGGGGTTATGTCGCCGCCTCCTTGTCGATAGCCGCGGCGCGGTCGATGGACGTATCGGTGCTCTCCAAACATCGACAGCGGTCGCTGCGATCCGCCGCCAGGGCGAGCGTTCTCGGCGAGGGGCTGCTCGAGCGGACCCGCAGCACATCGCTGGCGTTGCTCGGCGCAACCGCCGCGATCGGCCTGACGATGATCGCCCTGGCGCTCAACCAAGGTTGGCCGCTGATCGCCGGCGCCCCGATTCCCGGCTTGGGGAGCGAGCATCAGGCTGTTGGCAAGGCCGCGGTGGTGGCGAAAGCGAAAGCCCGAGGTAGCAGCCCGGCGATCTCCGCCGCGACCAGGCAAGCCGGCCCAGGGGTCTCCTCGGGCAAGCCGAGCTCTCGCCCGGGTGGGACCGTCGCGCTGGCCGGATCGCAGGCCCCTCAGGCCGCGGGCCTCGTCGCCCATCCGACCCCGGCGAGCCCCGCCGGCGGCAGCCCGGCGGGCGAAGCGGTCCCGAATCCGACGCCTGTTGCCCAGCAACCCCCGCCCGCTGCCGCTCCGACGCCCGCGCCGGCGGCGGTGCCGGTTTCCAGCTCCACCCCCTCGCCCTCGGGCACGACGTCTGAAACGCCGGAGTCCCCGATTCCCTCGCAGGCCCGCCCGGCCGACAACGAAAGCGAGGAGCACGGTCATGGCCACACGAGTCATGGTCATGGCCACTCACACGGCGGGAGCGACTCGGACACCTCTGAGGCAAGCGAGAGCCCCGAAACTGCGCCCGACCCGAACGAAGCCCCAGCGCAAGAAACCGACGCCCCCGAGGAATCCGAAAGCGAGCAGTCGCACTCGTCGTCTTGGAGCCACGGCGGCGGCCATGGCCACGGCCACTGGTAGCGGCCGTTCCGGACCGACATCTAGACTCGGCCGATGGCCGAGGAGATGCGCCCCCTCTATCTGATCGCCGGCACCGACGGGGCCAAGATCGACGCGACGCGCTCGCGCCTGCGGGCGCGGGCGGAGCGCGACGGGGGAGTCGCCTCGTTGCAGGTCTTCGAGCCCGGCGAGGGTCGGGGCGCACCCGATCACGAGGCGCTGCTGGGCGCGATCCCGGCGATGTCGCTGACGGAGTCTCGCCGCTATCTGCTCGCCGACGGCGTCGAGCGCTGGCGCGACCGCCAGTTGGAAGCAGTCGCGGCGGCGCTCGCCGAGCTGCCCCCGGACCTCAGCGTCGTTCTGATCGCGCGGGCGAAGGCGCCGGCGAAGCTGGTCAAGGCGGTCAAGGCGGCGAAAGGAGAGATCCACGAGTTCGAGGCTCCCAAGGCGAGGGAGATGCCGCGCATGTTGATCGCCGACGCCGAGCGGCTCGGCTTCCGCCTCGACCCGGCGGCGGCGCGCATGCTGGTCGAGCGGATGGGGGCGAATCCACAGCGCCTCCACAACGAGCTGGAGCGCCTGGCGCTCTGGGCAGGAGAGGGCGGGGCGGTTGGCGCCGACGATCTCGGCGCGATGATCGCCGACACCTCGGAGGCGGTCGTCTGGGCGTTGTCCGACGCGCTGCTGGAGCGCGATGCGGCGGCCGCGCTGCGGATCGCCGAGCGGCTGATCTCGCAGGGCGAGAACGTCACCGGGTTGATCTACGGCCTCGCGTCGCGCCTGCGCAAAGCCTGCGCGGCGGCGGCAATGTTGGAAGAGGGGATGGCTCCGAAGCAGGTCGAGTCGAGCTTGGGCATGCATCCCTATGCGGCCAAGCAGCTGGTAGGCAGGCTTCGGAATGTCGACGCGAGCGATCTGCGGGAGGCGACGATCGCCCTCGCCGATCTAGAGGTCTGGTGCCGCGGTGGAGCCGATTACGGGGATGCGTTGGCGCTGACCCTGGCGCTGCGCGCCGCAGCCGGAGCTCCGGCCTGACTACTTGGTGGCTGCGATGCGCGCGGCTTTCGACTTCTTCCGCGCGGCGGTGTTCTTGTGGAAGGCGCCCTTTTGGACGGCCTTGTCGATGCGCGAGACGAGAGTGCGGTGCTCGGCCTCGATCACGGCCGTATCGCCGCCCTCTACAGCGCTTTCGAGCCGCCGGAAATAGGTCTTGACCGTGCTGGTCAGGAGCCGGTTCTCGGTTCGCTCGCGGTCGCTGCGTAGGATCCGCTTCTTTTGTGAGGCTATGTTGGCCATGAGTCGTGAGCCTCGAAGCGGCATCTGCCGGTCCCAGGCGGCCGCCGACTATAGCGACTGAGACCCAGCTTGGAGAAACCTAACGCACCTGAGGGAGACGATCGCGAGGAGGCAGCGGTCGCCGCCGATGCCGCTGTGCGCGCCGCGGAGGCCTTCGAGCCCGGCGAGGAAAGCTCCGGCGAGCCCGCTCCCGGCCTGCGATCGGGGCGCATCGCGCGCTCCACCGCGTTCTTCTCGATCGCGACCGCCGCCTCGCGCATCGCCGGCCTCGTCCGCGAGGTCGTCGCCGCCGGCTACTACGGCGTCAGCGGACCGATGTCCGCCTTCACGATCGCCTTTCAGGTTCCCAATCTGGTGCGCGCCCTATTCGCCGACGCGGCGCTGCAGCCGGCCTTCGTCCCCGTCTTCACCGAGCAGCTCGAGAAGAAGAACTACCGCGAGGCCTTCCGGCTCGCCTCGACCCTGCTGCTCCTGGTCACGCTCGTGCTGGGCGCGATCACGGCCCTGTTCGTCCTCCTGGCGCCGGTCATCATGCCGCTCTTCGCCCCGGGCTTCGAGGGGGCGATCCTCGATCTCACCGTCACGCTCTCCCAGGTCCTCTTCCCGATCCTGATCCTGCTCGGGCTGAGCGGCGTCGTCGTCGGCATCCTCAACAGCTACGACCGCTTCGGCGCCTTCGCGATCTCGCCGCTGTTCTGGAACCTGACGATCATCGCCGCGCTGGTCTTCCTGATCCCGGCCTTCCACGGGCAGAACCGGATCTACGCCTACGCGATCGGCATCCTCGCCGGCACCTTGGTTCAGCTCCTGATCCCGACCTGGGATCTGCGCAATACGCCCTTCAAGTTCGAATGGAGCTTCGAGTGGCGCAACCCGGACGTGCGCCGCGTCCTCCTGCTGATGCTGCCGGTGACGATCAGCCTCGGCCTGATCAACTTCAACCTGCTGATCAACAGCCTCTTCGGCAGCCTCGTCAGCGATCAATCGCCGGCGGCGATCGACAAGGCCTTCCGCATCTACCAGCTTCCCCAGGGCATCTTCTCGGTGGCGATCGCGACGGTGCTCTTCCCGACGCTCGCCCGCTTCGCCGCCCGCGGCGAGCACGACAACCTGCGAGCGACGATGGCCAACGGGATGCGCCAGATCCTCTTCGTCCTGCTGCCCGCTGCGGCCGCGGTGTTGGTCCTCTCCGAGCCGATGATCCGCCTGGTCTACCAGCGCGGTGAGTTCACCCCGCAGGAGACGACGTTGGTTGCCACCGCCCTCTTCTGGTTCGCCTTCTCGCTGCCGACCAACGGCCTCTACCTGTTGCAGACGCGGACCTTCTTCAGCCTGCAGCGACCGTGGATGGCGACCGGGCTGGCGGCGCTCGACCTGGTCGTCTCGGCGCTCGGCGCCCTGTTCCTCTACAAGCCCTTCGGCACCGGAGGGATCGTCGCCGGCACCGGCATCGGCACGACCGCCGCCGTGCTTGCGCAGGCGGTCGTCCTGCGTCGCGAGCTGGGGGGCCTCGAGCTGGGCAGGCTGCTCTCGACGGGGATCAAGATCACCATCGCCGCGGCCGCTCTGGCGGCAGTCTCGTTCGGCATCTGGGACCTGCTCGACAACGCCCTTGGCCGCAGCTTGGGAGGGCAGATCGTCTCGCTGGGCACGGCGCTGGCGCTTGGTGGCCTGGTCTACGTTGGCGCCGCCAAGCTCCTGCGCATCGCCGAGCTGGAGCAGATAACGCGGCTGGTCCGCCGCCGCTAGATGCTCGATCTGGTGCGTTACCTGCTGGGCGTTGCTGAGATTGCCTTGCTCGCCGGCTTCGCCGCGCTGGGAGCAGCAGCTATTCGCTCACGCCTGCTCCCGGGTTTCCGGGGTGCTCCTGCTCACTTGGCGACCGGGGTGGTCGCGCTTGCGCTCTTGATCTGGATCGCGGAGATCCTTGGCAGCTTCGGGGCGTTCGAGCCAGTTCCGTATCTCGTTGGCATGGGCGTGGTCGGCTTGGGACTTTGGCTGTGGGTTGGGGGAGGACGGGGGTATCCCCCTCGCTTGCTGGGTTTTTCGCCACGGGGTTTGGCGGCCGTCCGAGGAGGTGAGCGGGGCGAAAAAGAGGACGCCGCTGCGCGAGGGGGATACCCCCGTCCTCCCACTCGGAGTCGAATTCAAGGAACCGCGGGACTGGCGCCAACTCTGATCGCACTGGCGATCGCCGCTGTCGCGGTGATCAAGTTCGGAATCGACGTCAAGTCGAAGCTGTCCACGGGAATGACCGGGTTCGATTCAACCTGGTACCACGGGCCGTTCGCGGCCGGGTTCTTTCAAAGCGGCGACACGTGGAGCCTGCACTTCATCGCGCCGCAGTTCCTGGCCTGGTTCTACCCGGCCAACGCCGAAATCTTCCACGCCGCTGGGATGCTGGCGTTCGGCCGGGATTTGCTTTCGCCGTTGCTGAATCTCGGATGGTTTGTCGGCTGTCTGCTGGCCTGCTGGTGCATCGGAAAGCCGTACCGAGTTGCGCTGTGGTCACTTGCGCTGGGAGCTATCGCGCTGAGCTTGCCTGTGCTGTCGGATCAAGCCGGCGAAGCGCGCAACGACATCGTCGGGATCTTCTTCCTGCTTGCTGCAGTTGCGATTGCTCTCAATGCGTGGACGGTGCGGAGAGAGGGGAAAGCTGGCCTCTCCACGGGCGCTCTCGTTGTCACCGGTTTGGCAGCGGGTCTAGCCGCAGGCACCAAGCTCAACTTCCTCCTACCTGCTGCAGTTCTCATCCTTGGAATTGCGCTTGTCGCGCCAGCGGGGGCGAGGTGGCGAGCTCTCGCTGCAGCTGGCCTGGCAGCTCTCGCCGGCGGCGGCTATTGGTATCTGCGCAACTTGATCCACACCGGCAACCCATTGCCCTGGTTCGACCACCTCGGCCCGATCTCGTTGCCCGCCCCCGACCAGACGCTCGGCGGGCGCGAAGGCCACAGCGTGCTCGGCTACCTGACCGACAGCTCGGTCTGGTCGGACTGGTTCCTGCCGGGCTTGCACGGCGGCCTGACGATTCTCTGGCCGCTGCTCGTTGCTCTCGCCCTTGCAGGCCTTCTCCTGTCTCTTTTCCCAGTGCGGTCGAGCTTTGGATCGCCATCCGGACCTAACCTCGACCGCGATGGTGCGCTGGTGGTCGCCGGTGCTATCGGGCTTGCGGTGATCGTCGCCTGGCTGATCGCGCCGACCTCAGCTTCCGGCCCCGACGGCGTGGCCCGCGGCTTCGAATCCGGCCTCCGCTACCTGGCTCCAACCATCGTGCTTGGCCTCACGTTGCTTCCCGTCGTGCTGTCTCCACGGCTTCGAAGGGCGGGCGTGGGGGGTCCCCCGACGCAGCGGCGTCCTCTTTTTCGCCCCATCCGGGCTCTCGGACGGGCGCAACGTCATCAGGCGAAAAACCCAGCAAGGCGGGGGACACCCCACGCCCGCCCGGCTGCCTTGGCGCTCCTCCTCGCCGTGATCGCGATCGGCTACCCGGTCCAGCGCCACTACCTCGAGAACCGCTACGCGAACCCCACCTTTGCCACCCCTGGCCTCAACGCCGCCTTCAAATGGGCCAACGGCATCTCGGACGCCCGCATAGCCACCACCAGCACCCGCCAATACCCCCTCTTCGGCACCGACATCTCCAACCACGTCCAGTACATAGGCGAAGAAGCACCCCAAGGAGGCTTCGTAGCCCCATCGACCTGCCTGCAATGGCGCCATCTCCTCAACGAAGGGCACTACGACTACGTGGTGACCTCGCGAGACCGAGTAGAACAAGGCAAGCCCCCATACCCACCAACCACCCGCTGGACCGAAGGCCTGGGAGCAACCCCAATCTTGAAAACGCCGCCAACGGTCGTCTTCAAGCTGAGTGGCTCGCTGGATCCATCGGCGTGTGGGTAGGTCGGTCTTGCGAACGACGGCGGCCATCGAGTAGAGGGGCAGGGGGCGTCCGGGCGAGCAGCGGCGTCCTCTTTTCGCCCCACTAGCTCAGCGAGCGAGACCGACGCGGCTGGCGAAAACCCAGCAATCGCCCGGACGCCCCCTGCCCCTCCCCGACAAGCCCCGTCAACCAATCGCCATACTGGCGATCCGCCATGGACCACATCCGCAACTTCAGCATTATCGCCCACATAGACCACGGCAAGTCGACCCTGGCCGACCGCATCCTCGAGGTCACCGGCGCCGTCGACCCAAAGAAAATGCAGGCACAGATGCTCGACTCGATGGACCTCGAGCGCGAGCGCGGGATCACGATCAAGGCTCAGGCCGTGCGGGTCGAGTACAAGGCCTCCGACGGGCAGGTCTACCACCTGCATCTGATCGACACCCCCGGCCACGTCGATTTCTCCTACGAGGTCTCGCGCAGCCTCGCCGCCTGCGAGGGCGCCCTGCTCGTCGTCGACGCCGCCCAGGGGGTCGAGGCGCAGACCGTCGCCAACACGTATCTGGCGGTCGAGAACGGGCTGGAGCTGATCCCGGTGATCAACAAGGTCGACCTTCCCGGTGCCGAGCCCGACCGGGTCGCGCAAGAGATCGCCGACCTCACCGGGGGCGACCCGGAGGAAGCGCTGTGGATCTCGGCCAAGACGGGCGAGGGGGTGGTCGAGGTGCTGGAGGCGATCGTCGAGCGGATCCCGGCCCCCAAGGGCGAGCCGGAGGCTCCCACCAGAGCGCTGATCTTCGACTCCGAGTTCGACCAGTACCGCGGCGTGATCGCTTACGTGCGGATGGTCGACGGCTCCTTCCGCAAGCACGAGCGAATCCTGGCGATGCAGAACGGCACCGAGGCCGACATCGACGACATCGGCTTCTTCCGACCGGCGATGACGGGGGTGGAGGGGATGGACGCCGGCGACGTCGGCTACTTGATCACCGGCATCAAGGACGTCGCCAAGCTGCGCGTCGGCGACACGCTGACGGCACAGGAGCGGCCGGCGGCCGAGCCGCTCGAGGGCTACCGCGAGGTCCGCCCGATGGTCTTCTGCGGGCTCTTCCCGATCGACACCGACCGCTTCGAAGACCTGCGCGACGCGCTCGAGAAGCTCGCCCTCAACGACGCCGCGCTGTCCTGGGAGCCGGAGACCTCGGAGGCGCTCGGGTTCGGCTTCCGTTGCGGCTTCCTCGGGCTGCTCCACATGGAGATCGTGCGCGAGCGGCTGGAGCGCGAGTACGGCCTCGACCTGCTCTCGACGACCCCGAACGTGCGCTACGAGGTCCACATGACCAACGGAACCTCGAAGGAGGTACGCAGCCCCACCGAGCTGCCCGACCCGGGCACGATCGAGGCGATCGAAGAGCCCTTCATACGGGCCACGATCATCTCTCCGTCCGAGCAGGTTGGCGCCGTGATGGAGCTCTGTCAGGCGCGCCGCGGCACCCATGTCGACATGCACTACCTGAGCCCGCAGCGGGTGCAGATCCGCTACGACATGCCGCTGGCCGAGATCGTCCTCGACTTCTTCGACCTGCTCAAGTCCTCGACCCGCGGCTACGCCTCACTCGACTACGAGCCGATCGGCAACCAGGCGTCCGATCTGGTCAAGGTCGACATCCTGCTGGCCGGCGACAAGGTCGACGCGCTCTCGATCATCGTCCACCGCGAATTTTCCTACGAGCAGGGCAAGCGGTTGGTCGAGCGGCTGCGCAAGACGATCCCGCGCCAGCTCTTCGACGTGCCCGTTCAGGCTGCGATCGGCTCCAACATCCTCGCCCGCGAGACGGTCAAGGCGCTGCGCAAGGACGTCACCGCGAAGCTCTACGGCGGCGACGTCACCCGTAAGAACAAGCTGCTGAAGAAGCAGAAAGCGGGCAAGAAGCGGATGAAGCAGGTCGGGCGTGTCGAGGTGCCGCAGGAGGCGTTCCTGGCGGTGCTGCAGATCGACGAGTAAAGCTGTTGGGGAGGGAGGTGGGGTGCCCCTCTCGCTTGCTGGGTTTTTCGCCAGTCGCGCCCAGGCCGTCCGCGGTTGCGATTGGGGCGAAAAACAGGACGCCGCTGCGCGAGAGGCGCACCCCACCTCCCTCTCTCGAAAGGCTGAATAGACTGCCGCGTCATGACGCTTAAGACTGATGCTGTTGGCAAGGAATGGCCCGCCACGACTTATGAGGTGGGTAAGGAGAAGATTGGCGAGTACGCGCGGGTGATCGGGATCGAGAACCCGGTGCACTTCGACCGCGAGGCGGCCAAGGCCGCCGGCTACCGCGATGTCGTCGCGCCGCCGATGTTCTGCGTCGTCTACAGCGCGCCGGCGCTTGGCCCGGCGATGTTCGACCCCGAGGTGGCGATGAACTTCGCCGCGATGGTGCACGGCGGTCAGGAGTTCGTCTGGGGCGAGCCGGCCTGTTCGGGCGATGAGATCACGACCGGCGCCAAGTGCCTGCAGATCTTCGAGAAAGACGGCAAGGGCTTTTACGTATTCGAGACCGTCTCGACGAATCAGGACGGCGCCGAGGTCGTGCGCGGGACCTGGACCAACATCGTGAGGGGAGTCTGAGATGGCGGAGTTGAGCGCCGGCGAGCAGATCGCCGAGCTGAGGGTCACCCCCGACAAGTACCTGCCGCACCGCTACGCGGGCGCTTCGGGCGACTTCAACCCGATCCACATCGACCCGGAGTTCGCCAAGGCCGTCGGCCTGCCGAACACGATCCTGCACGGCCTCTACATGATGGGCCTCGTCGCCCGGGCAAGCGCCGAAGGGGCCGGTGGCGGCGATCCCCGCTCGCTGAAGCGGCTCTCGGTCCAGTTCCGTGGCATGGGCGCGCCGGAGACCGAGATCGTCGTGACTGGCACCGTCAAGTCGGTCGAGGGCGGCAGGGCCGTGATCGACGTCGTCGCCGCGCAGGGCGACAATCAGACGATTCGGAATGCCGAGGCGGAAGTAGCGCTGTAGGTGGGGGACGAGGGCCGGGTGCCCCCTCCCAAAACGCTCGGCGGGAGCCTCGCTTGAGTGTTTTGGGAGGGGGCACCCGGCCCTCGTCTTAGACTTCGTCGCGTGCTTTCCCAGCGACAAGAGTTGATTCTGCGGCTGGCCGTCGATGCGTATCTCGCGTCGGGAAAGCCTGTGCCTTCGAAGGCGATTGCGGAGAGTCGCGAGATTGAGTGGGGCCCTTCGACTGTGCGGGCTGAGCTGGCGGCGCTCGAGGCGGCTGGATTTCTGAACCACCCGCATACCTCTGCGGGGCGGGTTCCTACTGAGGTTGGATACCGCTACTACGTCGATCGGCTGATCGAGTCCGGAGTGCCTAAGGCCGACCCCGGGGTCGAGCTGGAGCTCTCGCGCCTGCGGCGGGAGGTCGACGAGGCGATGCGGGAGACGACGGCCGCGCTTGCCCAGATGACCGACCTGATGGCCCTCGCCACGGCCCCCGCGCCGGCCACCGCGACGATCCACCGGGTCGAGGTCCTGCGGCTGCAGCCGACCAAGGTGATGGCGATCGCGATCGCCTCGACCGGGGCCATCGCCAAGCGCGTCTTCGACTTCGACGGGCCGGTCGACCCCGGTCTGGTCGAGTGGGCCTCCAGCTACCTCAACGAGTCCCTCGCCGGGATGAGCGTCGGCGCCCGGATGATCGCCAACCGCTTGACCGACCCCGATCTCGGGCCGACCGAGTCGCGCTTCCTCGCCACGCTCGGGCCGGCCTTCACCGGGCTCGAGCAGGAAACCGGCGACAGCCTCTACATGGAGGGCGCCTCGCGGCTCCTCTCCGACGACCATCGCGGCGACCTGCCCCGCGCCGATCGGCTGATGACCGCGCTGGAGCGCCGCGCGGGTGTGCTCGGCATGCTGCGCTCCGCCCTCGACGAGCGCTCGGTCTTCCTCTGGATCGGCGGCGAGAATCCGCAGCCGGAGCTGCGCTCGGTCAGCGTCGTCGGCGCGAACTACGGCCTGGCTCACCGGAATCTCGGCTCGGTTGGCGTCGTCGGACCGCTGCGGATGGACTACGCGACCGCGATCGTCTCGGTGCGCGGCGCGGCGCGGGAGCTCTCGCGCTATTGCGAGTCGGTCTACGGCTGATGCCCGGCGACTATTACGAGATCCTCGGCGTCGGCCGCGACGCCAACAAAGCCGAGGTGAAGACCGCTTTCCGTCGCCTCGCTCGCGAGCTGCATCCGGACGTCAACGATCACGATCCCGAGGCGGAGGAGAAGTTCAAGGCGGCCGCGGAAGCCTACGAGGTGCTTTCCGACCCGGAGCGCCGCCGCGCCTACGACGCCTACGGCCACGAGGGCCTGCACGGTGCCGGCGCCGCGCCGGGCGGCTTCGGCTCGGTCGAGGACATCTTCCAGGCCTTCTTCAGCGGCAATTTCGGCTTCGAGGTGAGGCGCGGGCCGATGCGCGGCCAGGATCTGATCCACCAAGTTGAGATCTCGGCGATCGACGCGATGCTGGGGACCAAGATCAAGATCCCGAGCCACGAGGGCGAGCGCGAGATCGAGCTTCCGGCCGGCATCCAACCGGGCAGCCAGTTCGCCCTGCGCGGGCACGGCATGCCGGGCGCCAACGGCGGCCCATCGGGGGACATGGTGATTGCTGTGCAGGTGATCGTCCCGGAGCAGCTCTCTGAGGAGCAGCGCGAGATGGCGGAGAAGCTGGGTGAGACGATGGAGGCCCGCAACCTGCGCTCGCGGCACGGCGACGAGGGAAGCTTCTTCTCGCGCGTACGCAGAGCCTTCGGTTGATCCGGCTGGCGGTCCGCTGCGTTCCCGAGCTGGCCGAGCAGGTCCTGGCCGAGCTGACCGTCCTGGCGCCGAACGGGGTCGAGGAGGAGCGCGGGCCAGGCTACGTCGAGTACGCGATCTACGGTGGCGAGGGCGAGCTGCCGGAGTTGGGCGAGATCGAGGTCGCGGCGGGTGACGGCCTGGTCGAGCTGGTCGCGACCACGGTTCCCGACGACTGGGCGGACCGCTGGCAGGACTTCCACAAGCCGCTGCTGGTCGGAGAGCGGCTCTGGCTGCGGCCCTCCTGGGAGCAGCCGCGCGACGGCGCGATCGACCTCGTAGTCGACCCGGGTCGCGCCTTTGGCACCGGTGCCCACCCGACCACCCGCCTCTGCCTCGAGTTCCTGCTCGAGCTGGAGCAAGCCGGGGAAGCCGGCGGCCCACTGACAGATCTAGGCACCGGCTCCGGAGTCCTCGCAATCGCAGCGGCAAAGCTCGGCTGGGACCCAGTCTCAGCTTTTGACCACGAGCAAGCTTCGATCGAAGCGGCGGTCACCAACGCCGAGGCCAACGACGTCACGATCGACCTGGAGAAGCTCAACTTGCGCGAGGGACTCCCCAGCCTCGCACCGACCGTGGTGGCCAACCTGACAGCGCCCGTCCTCAAAACCGTCGCAAGTCAGCTGTGCGAACTCAGTGGAGGGAGCGGGGGGAGGGCTCGGCGGAGCCTCCACGCTGTTGCTCCGCCGAGTCCTCCCGCCGCTCCCTCCACCCTTGTCAGCTCCGGGCTGCTTCCCACGGAGTTAGACGAGATTACCGCCGCCTTCGCACCCACCGGCCTCGCCGAGGCCGATCGCCGCATCGACGGCGACTGGGCCGCGCTCCTGCTCCGTCGCCGCTAGCGGATATGTTTCCCGCGATGCTGGCAACGATCGTCGATCCCGGCTACAAGATCGCCCTCTTCCTGCACGTGCTCGCGGTCGTGCTCGCCTTCGGCCCGACCTTCGGCTACGCGCTCTTCTTCTCGGTCGCCCCGCAGTACCCGCGGGCGACCCCGGCGATCCTCGCCGGGGTGCAGAAGTGCGACAAGTACCTGGTCGGCCCGGGCATGCTCGTGATCATCATCGCCGCCTTCTACATGCAGATCGACGGCAACTGGGATGCCAGCGAGGCGTTCATCAGCGTCGGCTTCCTCGCCTGGGCGCTCTTGCTCGCGCTGCAGCACGCCTTCTTCACGCCCCAGGTACGCAAGGCCAAAGAGCTCGCGGAGCGCGACCTGAAGGTCGGCGACACGCTCAGCAGCGAGTTCGAATCGGTCGGCGATCGGATCGGCAAAGTCGGCACGTTCGCCGGGCTGGTCATCGTGGTGACCATCTTCTTCATGACGTACAAGCCATTCCTCTAAACGCCTCGCAGCCGATCGCGATGTTCGACTCGGGGGTCGGTGGCCTCACCGTCCTCCACGAGTGCCTGGTCTCCTTGCCCGAGGAGGACTACGTCTACCTCGGCGACACGGAGATGTTTCCCTACGGCACGCGCGATCCTGGGCTACTGCGGGAGCGGATCCGCGCGATCGCGACGTTGCTGCTGCGCGAAGGTAGGGGCACGAAGCTGCTGGTGATTGCCTGCAACACGGCCACCGCGATCGGCACCGATGTGGCCCGCGAGGTGGGCGACGAATTCGGCGTCGAGGTGGTGCCGGTGGTCGAGCCGCAGGCCGAGATCGCCGCGGCGATCACCGACAGCGGCCGGGTCGGCGTGCTGGCGACTCCGAATACGGTCGAGAGTGGCGCCTACCGGCGCGCCCTGGAGACCCAGGGAAGGGCGCTCGAAGTGACCGAAGTGGAGGCGCCCGACCTGGCCCCCTTCATCCAGGACGGCTCCCCCTTCGACCAGGGTGTGCTCAAGATGGCCCGCGCCTACTGCGCGCCGCTGAAGCGCGCCGAGGTCGACACGCTGATCCTCGGCTGCACGCACTACCCGCTGGTCGCGCCGATGCTGCAGCGCATCCTCGGTCGCGACGTGCGCCTGGTCAGCGGCGGTCACGCGGTCGCCGCGGCGGTCCAGCGGACACTCGAGTCGGCCGGATTGGCGCGCTCCCCCGACGGCGAAGGCGAGTACCGCTTCCTATGCAGCGGCGAGGTCGACTCCTTCTGCGATTTGGGCACTCGCTTTCTGCAGATGCCGCTCGGAGATATCGAGCAGATCGACATTCCGGTCTCTGGCTGACCTTCCGTACCAGAGAATTCTCAGAATTGGCACCTTCTCAACCCACCCGTGCGTCCTGGCCTGCGAGCGTCCAGACCCATGACGACTACAGCGATTCCATCTGGCAATACCGTATATACTCACCCTGTGGCCAAGGTGATGATCTCAATGCCCGACGACCTGCTCGACCGGCTCGACGCCCAGGCGCGCGCCAACCGGGAGACGCGCAGCGGCTTCCTGCGCCGCCTTGCTGAGCGCGAGCTCGAGGGGACCCTGGCGGCGGAACGTGATGAGGTCGAAGCGCTCCTGGCGAAGGCCTTGGTCCCCGAGGGGCTCGGGGGAGACGCGGCTCGGCTGATCCGCGAAGACCGCGAATCGCACTGACCATGCGCCTGGTGGACGCCAGCGTGTGGGTCGCGATCGCTGACCCCTTCGACAAATACCACGAGCCCGCGCACGCATTGGTCGCCGACGTCGAGCGTCCGCTTGCGGCTCTGGACCTGACGCTTTACGAGGTGGCCAATGCCCTGGGCGCGAAGAAGGGTCGGCCCGACGAGGGCCGCACCCTGACCAAGCTGATCGTGAGGCGGTGCCGGGAGGGCGTCCTGGCTGTCGATTCCGATCTGATCGAGTCAGCGCTGGAGATCGCGGCCGAGCACGGCCTCACGGCCTACGACGCCGCCTACGTCGCCGCCGCTCGCCGCCACGATTGGACCCTCATCAGCGCCGATATCGCCGATCTGGTTTCAAAGGGGTTGGCGGTGGCGCCCGACGCCGCCAACTACCCTTAAGGAGATGAGCGTCCTCGAGCAGATTCAGGCGGATGTGCGCACCGCGATGAAAGCGGGCGAGCGCGAGCGTGCCTCCGCGTTGCGGATGGTCGTCGACTCGCTGCAGCAGGACGCCAAGCTGGGCAACGGCGACGAGGTCGCGGTCCTGCAGCGCGAGCGCAAGAAGCGGCTCGAGGCGGAGGAGGCCTACCGCGAGGCGGATCGCGCCGAGCAGGCGAGCGCCGAGCGTTTCGAGGCCGAGTTGATCGAGGCCTACCTGCCCGCGCAGCTCTCCGACGAGGAGCTGGCCGAGCTGGTCGGGGCGGCGGTCGCCGAGACCGGCGCGACCGAGCAGAAGCAGATGGGGCAGGTGATGTCGGCGCTGATGCCGAAGCTCGGCGGCCGAGCCGACGGCAAGCGGGTGAGCGCGGCGGTGCGAGAGAAACTTGGCTCGTAGGCAGCTGACCCTCGACAACACCGTGGCCGCCGAGCTGGCCGGCTCCGAGGACGCCGTCCTGCGGGCGCTGCGCGGCCGTCTCGATTGCGACTTCCACCTGCGCGGCAACGTCCTCACCCTCGACGGGGACTCGATCGATGTGCAGACAGCGGCCACCGTGGTCGACGAGCTGGTCGATCTGATCGAGCAGGGGCACGAGGTCGCCCCCGGGACGATCGAAGCGGTGACCGGTGCGCTCGACGCCGACGAGAGCCCGGCCGAGATCCTCGAGGATGTCGTCTGGCGGCACCGCAGCACCAAGGTGGCGCCGAAGACGCTCAACCAGAAACGCTACGTCGACTCGATCCGCCGCCACACGATCACCTTCGGCATCGGCCCGGCCGGAACCGGCAAGACCTTCCTCGCCGTGGCGATGGCGGCGCACGCCCTTGCCGAGAAGGAAGTGCAGCGGATCATCCTCACCCGGCCGGCGGTCGAGGCCGGCGAGCGGCTCGGCTTCCTGCCCGGCGACATTCAGGCCAAGGTGGATCCCTATCTGCGGCCCCTCTTCGACGCGCTCTACGACATGCTCGACCCGGACCGCGTCAACGGTTACTTCGAGCGCGGCGTGATCGAGGTGGCGCCGCTTGCGTTCATGCGCGGCCGCACCCTCAACGACTCCTTCGTCATCCTCGACGAGGCGCAGAACACCAGCCCCGAGCAGATGAAGATGTTCCTCACCCGGCTCGGCTTCAACTCGCGCATGGTCGTAACCGGCGACGTCACCCAGATCGATCTGCCGACCGACCAGCGCTCGGGCCTGGTGGTCGTCCGCGACATCCTCAGCGAGGTGCAGGACATCTCCTTCGTCCGCTTCGGTGGCGAGGACGTCGTCCGCCACAAGCTGGTGCAGCGGATCGTTGCCGCCTACGGCGAGCACGCCGAGCGCACGCAGAGCGGGCGGTCGGCGGATGGGGGTTGACCTCGCCGACGTGCCGGCCGAGCTGCGCGACGCGGTGGCGGCGGCGTTGGCGGGGGCGGGCGTCGCCGACGGGCACATCGCGGTCGAGCTGGTCGACGCCGAGCGGATCCGCGAGCTCAACCGCGTGCACCGGGCAAAGGACGCGCCCACCGACGTGCTCGCCTTCCCGCTCGATGGCATCGGGCCGACGGCCGGGCCGCGCGAGCTGGGCGACGTGGCGATCTGCCCGCAGCACTGCGCCGATGTCGTCGAAGCGGCGGTCCACGGCACCCTGCACCTCTGCGGGATGGACCACGAGGTCGACGATGGCGAGATGCTCGCCCTGCAGGGTCGCGTGATGGATGGGCTGAGATGACCCGCGCCGGTTTCGTCGGCCTCGCCGGGCGCCCGAACGTCGGCAAGTCGACCCTGGTCAACGCGATCGTCGGCAGTCGCGTCGCGATCGTCTCGATGCGCCCGCAGACGACGCGACGGGCGATTCGCGGCATCGCCACCGATGTCGAGGCGGGCTCCCAGCTCGTCCTCGTCGATCTGCCAGGGGTGCAGAAGCCGCGCGACGTGCTGACCGAGCGGATGCAGCACCGGGTCGAGCGCGAGCTGGCCGACTCCGACCTCGCCCTGCTCGTCGTCAACGGGCAGGAGGGGATCGGCGCCGGCGACCGCTTCATCGCCCGCGCCCTGGTCGAGGCGAACAGCAAGCTGCCGACGATCTGCGCGGTCAACAAGATCGACACGGTCGGCCCCAACCAGCTGGTGCCGGTACTGGCCGAGGCCGCCGGCCTGGAGGGCGTCGACGAGGTATTCCCGATCAGCGCTCGTGGCGGCAAAGGCCTCGACGTCCTGGTCCAGCGGTTGGCAGAGCTCGTTCCCGAGGGCCCCTACCTCTACCCGCCGGAGGATCACAGCGACCAGTCGAGCGAGACCATGCTCGCCGAGCTGATCCGCGAGCAGGTCCTCAACCGGACCCGCGACGAGATCCCGCACTCGGTCGAGGTAAGCGTCAAGGAGGTCGACGCCCGCGAGGACGGCTTGGTCACCGTGCGCGCCGAGGTGTGGGCGGAGACCGAGTCGCAGAAGGGCATCCTGATCGGCAAGGGCGGCAAGAAGATTGGCGAGGTCGGCACCGCGGCCCGCAGCTCGCTGGAGGCCGAGCTGGGCGCAAAGGTCCATCTCGACCTGAAGATCCGCGTGCGCAGCCATTGGCGCCGCGACGAGGGACTCTTGGATCGACTCGGCATCGAGTAACTACGATGCTCTGATGTTCGACGAGGTTCAGTTCGACGAGCGCGGCTTGGTGCCGTGTGTGGCCCAGGACGCCGACAGCGGCGAGGTGTTGACGCTGGCCTATGCCAACGAGGAGTCGTTGCGGCTCACGGTCGAGACCGGGGAGATGCACTTCTTCAGTCGCTCACGGGAGAAGATCTGGCGCAAAGGCGAAGAGTCGGGCAACGTTTTGAAGCTGCGGCAGCTGCGCTACGACTGCGACGGCGACGCGATCCTTGCCTTGGTCGAGCCGACCGGCCCTGCTTGTCACACGGGCGAGCGCTCTTGCTTCTACCGGGAGCTCGAGGGCGATGAGCCGGCTCCGGTCCCGTACGAGGCGCTCGCCGTCCTGCAGCGCACGCTGCGCAGCCGAGCGGCCGAGCGGCCTGAGGGCAGCTACACGGTAAAACTGCTCGACGATCCGAAGTTGATCGGCGAGAAGGTCGAGGAGGAGGCCGAGGAGGTCGTGCGGGCGGCGCGCGAGGAGTCCGACGAGCGTGTCGCCGAAGAGGCAGCCGATCTGCTCTACCACCTCAGCGTGCTGCTGGCCTCGCGCGAGGTCTCCCAGGCAGACGTGATGGAGGTCCTCAATGGCCGTCGCGGCTAGTGAGTCTCGTGAGGTAGCGGTGGCAATCTGATGATGTCCGCTGCCTCACGAGCGCGAACGCGGTATTCCTCCGCCGAGCTGCGCATCGAGCCCAGCCTCGACGAGGCCCGGGGGCTCGCCGGCGAGGGCAACGTCGTCCCTGTCCGCACACGCTTCGTCGACGACTGCGAGACGCCGGTCTCCGCCTTCCTCAAGCTCCGCGCCGGGGAGCCCGAGGGGGCGCCCTGCTTCCTGCTCGAGTCGGCCGAGCAGGGCCAGGTCGGTCGCTACTCCTTCGTCGGCATCCGCCCTCGTTCCGTGCTGCGTTGGGACGACGGTGTCCTGAGCGAGACAGGCGGAGAGGATCGTGAGGCCGCCGATCCCTACGCCGCCGTCGCCGAGAGCCTAGCCCGCTTCCGGCTCGCCCCGGTCGAGGGCCTGCCGCCCTTCGCCGGCGGCGCCGTGGGTTTCTTCGGCTACGACCTGGTGCGCACGGTGGAGCCGCTCGCCGAGCCCAACCCCGACCCGCTGGGGCTGCCCGACATGGCGTTGATGATCACCGACGTACTGCTCGTCTTCGACCACCTGAGCCACGAGCTGACGATCATGTCCTGTGCCTTCGCCGACGACGAGGGCGGGATCGACGCCGCCTACGAGCGCTCGGTGGCGACGATCGCCGAGGTGCGCGAGCGCCTGCGCGGCGCCGTGCCGGTCCCGGCGAGCCCCGCGGTCGCCGAGCCCCCGCGCTTCGTCTCCGGCATGGAGCGCGAGGAGTTCGAAGCGGCGGTGGAGCGGATCGTCGAGTACGTCCACGCCGGCGACGCCTTCCAGGTCGTCCCCTCCCAGCGCTTCTCCGCTCCCGCCCCCGTCGAGGCCTTCTCGGTCTATCGCGGCCTACGCGCGGTCAACCCTTCCCCCTACATGTACTTCCTCGAGTTCGGCGACTTCCAGATCGCCGGCGCCTCGCCCGAGCCGCTGGTCAAGGTGCAGGGTCGGCGGGTGGAGACGCGGCCGATCGCCGGCACCTACCCGCGCGGCAGCGACGAGGAGGAGGACCGTCGCCTCGCCGAGAAGCTCGTCAACGACCCCAAGGAGCGGGCCGAGCACGTGATGCTGGTCGACCTCGGCCGCAACGACCTCGGCCGGGTCTGCGAGTACGGCTCGGTCGGCGTCGACGAGCTGATGGTCGTCGAGACCTACTCGCACGTCCTCCACATCGTCAGCCAGGTCTCGGGGACGCTGCGCGAGGGGATCGGGGCGATGGACGTGCTGCGCTCGGCGCTGCCCGCTGGCACGCTCTCCGGCGCGCCCAAGGTGCGGGCGATGCAGATCATCGACGAGCTCGAGCCGGTCAAGCGCTGCTCCTACGGTGGCGCGATCGGCTACCTCTCCTGGAACGGCGACCTCGACACGGCTATCCACATCCGCACCGTCGTCGTCAAGGACGGCCAGGTCCACGTGCAGGCAGGAGGCGGCACCGTCGCGGACGCCAAGCCGGCCTACGAGTACAACGAGTCCGTCAACAAGGCCAAGGCGGTCTTCCGCGCGGTCGCGCTTGCCTGCGAACAACCGGATTGGCCGTGACCGTGCGCGTCCTCGTCATCGACAACTACGACAGCTTCACCTACAACCTCGTCCAGTACCTGGGCGAGCTGGGGGCGGAGATCGAGGTGGTCCGCAACGACCGCGCCGAGGTCGACGAGCTGGTCGAGCGCGGTGCCGATCGCCTCGTCGTCTCGCCGGGGCCCTGCACGCCGGCCGAGGCGGGCATCTCCGTCGAGGCGATCCGCCGCTTCGCGGAAGCCGGCACACCCGTGCTGGGCGTCTGCCTTGGGCACCAGTCGTTGGTCGAGGCCTTCGGCGGCCGGACCGTGCAGGGTGAGCCGATCCACGGCAAGGAGGCCGAGGTCAGTCACGACGGCAGGACGATCTTCTCGGGAGTTCCCAGCCCGCTGGTCGCCGGCCGTTACCACTCGCTGGTCGCCGACCCCGACCTGCCCGACGAGCTCGAGCTGAGCGCCAGCCTCGGCGACGTCGTGATGGGCGCCCGCCACCGCGAGCTGCCGGCCGAGGGCGTCCAGTTCCACCCCGAGTCCGTTCTCACCCCGCAGGGCAAGCACCTGCTGGCGAACTTCCTCGGCAAGGATTCGTAGACATGCCCAACGACGTCGTCAGCCGGGCGATCGACGCGGTTTGCGCCGGCGACCACCTGACCACCGATCACGCCGCCGCGGTGCTGGCCGAGATCATGGAGGGGCGGACCGACGAGGTTCAGACCGGCGCCTTCCTGATCGCCCTGCGGGCGAAGGGCGAGACGGTGCCCGAGCTGGTCGGCCTGGCGCGGACGATGCGCTCGCTCTCGGCCGCGGTCGAGACCTCGCGCGAAGACCTCGTCGACACCGCCGGCACCGGCGGCGGCCCCTCGACCTTCAACGTCTCGACCACGGCGGCGCTGGTCGCGGCGGCGGCGGGTTGCGCCGTCGCCAAGCACGGCAACCGCTCGAGCACCAGCCGCTGCGGCTCCGCCGACCTCTTGGAAGCGCTCGGCGTGAACATCGAGCTCGACGCGGCGAAGGTCGGTCAGTGCATCGACGAGGTTGGTTTCGGTTTCATGTTCGCTCCCCGCCACCACGGCGCGATGGCGAACGTCATACCGGCGCGCAAAGCTCTTGGCGTACGCACGATCTTCAACTTCCTCGGACCTCTGACCAACCCGGCAGGCGCCGAACGACAGCTGCTCGGCGTCTCCGACCGCCACTATCAGGAGACGATCGCCGAGGCGCTCGTCGGCCTTGGCAGCGCGCGGGCGATGGTCGTAGCCGCGGAGGACGGCGTCGACGAGCTCTCGATCTCGGCTCGCACGCGGGTCATCGAGGTCGCCGAGGGACGCACCGCGGAGTGGTTCGTCGAACCGGGCGAATTCGGCCTGGGCACGGCGGAGCTGGAGCAGGTCGCCGGCGGCAGCCCCGAGGAGAACGCGGCCGTCTCCCGGTCGGTCCTGGCCGGCGAGGGCGGTGCCCGCCGCGACCTGGTCGTGCTCAACGCCGGCGCCGCGATCTACGTCGGCGGCCTGGCGGCCGGCCTCGGTGAGGGCGTCGAGAAGGCGGCCGCGGCGATCGACAGCGGCGCTGCCCGCGATCTGCTCGAGCGCTTGGTTGCAACGACCACCCGCCTGGCCCTCTAGGCTTCGTCGCTCACGTGGGAATGATCGAGCAGCTGATCGCCGCGGCGCGGGCCGGGGTGGAGGAACGCCGTAGCAGCACGTCTCAGGCGGAACTCGAGTCGAGGCTTACCGGCCGCGGCGAGGACCGGCCGTTCAGCGAGGCGCTGGTTCGTCCCGGCCTTTCGCTGATCGCCGAGTTCAAGCGGCGCTCGCCGAGCGCCGGGGAGATCTCGGCGACCGCGACCGTCGCCGGCCAGGTCGGCGCCTACGAGCGCGGCGGCGCGGCGGCGCTCTCGGTGCTGACCGACGAACTGCACTTCGGCGGCTCGCTCGAGGACCTTCGCGCCGCCCGCGCGGCCTGCAGCCTGCCGATCCTTCGCAAGGACTTCATCGTCGACCCCTACCAGCTCTTCGAGGCCGCGGTCAACGGGGCCGACGCGGTGCTACTGATCGTCAGGGCACTCGACGACGACGCGCTGCGGGAGATGTACGACAGGGCCCGGGGTCTGGACCTCGACTGCCTGGTCGAGGTCCACGACGAGGAGGAGTTGGAGCGAGCGCTGCAGCTCGACGTCGACGTGATCGGGATCAACAACCGCAATCTGGAGGAGGGGACCGTCGATGTCTCCACCACCTACGAGCTGATGCCCGACGTGCCCGCCGGGAAGACCGTTGTCGCCGAGAGCGGGATCTCCACCCGCGCCGAGCTGGAAGAGCTCGAGCGGGTCGGCGTCGACGCGGTGCTGATCGGCTCGGCGCTGATGAGCTCCGCTGAGCCGGAGGCGCTTGCCCGCGCTCTGACCGGTGCCGATGAGGGCACCCGCGAGCACCACCTGCCCTGAGCCCCGGGGCCCTCTTCACTTTTTAGAAGAACTTTGGGGACGTTCCGGATCATCGTTCCCAATGAAGAACTTTCTGCGCAGCTCATTCGGTTCTGCCCTTCTCGGCGGCGTCGTCGTCGCCGCTTTCGGCTGGGTGGCGATCGCCGCCGGCTGGATCAACGCCGACAGCAGCGGCTCGACCGTCACGGTCGCCGAACCGCTGTCCGCTCCGGTCGATGCCAGCGAAGCAAGCGACGAAAGCAATCGCGTCAATCAGATATACCGTCGCGACGGGCAGGGAGTCGCTTTCATCTCCTCTCAGCTGAAGCCGGAAGAATCCTCCGGGCTCAGCCCGTTCGGGGAATCCGAAGGTGGCGGGGTCGCGACCGGCTCGGGAATACTGATCGATACCGAAGGCCACGTCCTCACCAACAACCACGTGGTCGAAGGCGCCGACAAAGTCGAGGTCAAACTCGGCTCCTCGGACACGACCTACACCGCCGAAGTCGTCGGCACCGACCCGGCAACCGACGTGGCGCTGCTCAAGGTCGAAGCGCCGGCGAGCAGTCTCCACCCGCTCGCGCTGGGCGATTCCTCGAATGTCGAGGTGGGCGAACCGGTCGTCGCGATCGGCAACCCGTTCGGCCTCGACCGGACCGTTACGGCGGGCATCGTCTCCGCCATTCAGCGCCAGATCCAGGCGCCCAACGGGTTCTCGATCTCGCATGTGATCCAGACCGACGCGGCGATCAACCCCGGCAACTCCGGCGGGCCCCTGATCGAATCCGAAGGAAAGGTGATCGGGATCAACTCCCAGATCCAGACCGGCGGCAGCGGCGACGGCAACGTCGGCATCGGCTTTGCGGTGCCGATCAACACCGCGCGCGAAGTCGTCCAGCAGATCGAGGAACACGGCGAAATCAAGCACGCCTACCTGGGCATCAGCGGCGGCAGCATTACGCCCGACCTGGCCAAAGCGCTGAAGCTGCCCGAGGAAGAGGGAGTGCTCGTCAACGAAGTCGTCAAGGGCGGTCCGGCCGACGAAGCGGGGATCAAGGGTGGCGACACCTCGGCGACGATCGAAGGCGCCAGCTTCAGGCTCGGCGGCGACGTGATCACAGAAGTCAACGGCAAGAAGATCACCGGCATGGAAGACGTGATCAACGCGGTCAACGCCGCCTCGCCGGGAGACAAGATGGAACTTACGGTCGATCGCGACGGGAAGCCGCAGACGATCGACGTGACTCTTGGGGTGCGTCCCGCGTCGGCTGAAGAAGTGCCGTCGCGGTAGGTGGTGTCGGCCGAGGGTCGGGTATCCCCCGCTGCAACCCGCCGCCGGGAGCTCCGCGAGGGCGCGGACGCCAGGTTGGCTCACAAGTTGCCGCGGGGGACACCCGACCCTCGGCCTGAGCACGCCTAGCGTTCGCTTGAGCTTTCCCGCTTCAAGGGTCGCGTACTCTCAGGTCATGCGCGTGAAGATCTGTGGGGTCACGAATTTGGACGACGCTGCCGAGGCTGTGCGGCTTGGGGCTTGGGCTATTGGGCTGATCCACTTCGCTGAGAGTCCGAGGGCTTGTTCGGCCGAGGAAGCGGTGCGGATTTCTGCTGCTTTTCGCAGGAAGTGCGAGGTGGTGGGGGTTTTTGTGAATCCCGAGCTGGATGAGGTTGCCAAGGCGGTTGAGGATGCCGGGTTGACGATGGTGCAGCTGAACGGGGAAGAGGGGCCTTCGTTCTGCGGCGAGGTGGCGCGGAAAACCGGGGTCAAGGTGATCAAGGCGGTTCATGTGTCCAGCGCCGCCGATGTTCATGCGGCGGAGGCGTTCCGGACCGACTTCCATCTCTTCGACAAGGGCACGCAAGGGCTCTGGGGCGGTACGGGCGAGAGCTTCGATTGGGGTCTGCTGGGCGAGCGTCGCTCCGACATACCGGCGATCGTCGCCGGTGGTCTGCGTCCCGAAAACGTCGCCGAGGCGATCGCCGTCACCCGTCCCTGGGCGGTCGACGTCGCCAGTGGCGTCGAGGCCGAGCCCGGCCGCAAGGACCACGCCGCGATGACCGCCTTCTTCGAGGCGGCGCAGACGGCTAGCGTTAGCGCTCGATGAGCCCGGCCATAGAGGAGAGATTCGGCCCCTACGGGGGGCGCTACGTGCCCGAGACGCTGATCCCTGCGCTCGACGAGCTGACCGCCGCCTGGGCGGCGGCGAGCGGCGACGAGGACTTCCGCGTGCGCCTTGCCTCGCTGCGGCGCGACTTCATCGGCCGCCCTACGCCGCTCTACCTCGCCGAGCAGCTCTCCGAGCGCGCCGGGCGGCGGGTCTACCTGAAGCGCGAGGACCTCGCCCATACCGGCGCCCACAAGATCAACAACGCCGTCGGTCAGGTGCTGCTGGCGCAGCGCATGGGCAAGCCGCGGATCATCGCCGAGACCGGCGCCGGACAGCACGGCGTCGCGACCGCGACCGCGTGCGCGCTGCTCGGCCTCGAGTGCGTCGTCTACATGGGCACCGAGGACATCCGCCGCCAGGCGCCGAACGTCGAGCGGATGAAGCTCCTCGGAGCCGAGGTCGCGCCGGTCGAGGCCGGGGCGCGCACGCTCAAGGAGGCCGTCAGCGCCGCGATCCGCGACTGGGTCGCCAACGTCGAGACGACCCATTACGTGATCGGCTCGGCGGTCGGGCCGGCGCCGTTCCCGGCCCTCGTTCGCGACCTGCAACGGGTGATCGGCGACGAGGCGCGCGAGCAGGCGCTCGCCGCCGAGGAGGCTCTGCCGTCACGGGTGATCGCCTGCGTTGGCGGCGGCTCGAACTCGATCGGCATCTTCACGCCTTTCATCGCCGACGCCGCGGTCGAGCTGATCGGCGTCGAGGCGGCCGGCGAGGGGCTCGACAGCGGGCGCCACGGCGCCTCGCTGGGGGCGGGGAGCACCGGCGTCCTGCACGGCTCGCTCTCGGCGGTGATCGCCGACGACGAGGGCCAGATCCTCGAGGCCCACTCGGTCTCGGCGGGCCTCGACTATCCCGGCGTCGGTCCTGAGCACGCCCAACTGCGCGACACCGGCCGCGCCACCTACACCGCCGTCACCGATGCTGCGGCCCTGGCGGCCTTCGGGGAGCTGGCACGGCTCGAGGGGATCATCCCTGCGCTCGAGTCGTCCCATGCAATCGCTTGGGCTCTGGAGAACGGTGGGGGGGACGGCTATGACGTTCTGTGCCTCTCGGGGCGTGGCGACAAGGACCTGGCGGAGGTTGTGGAGCGGACTAGTGGGAAAGGGCCCGGGGGGTGACCCGCCGGAGCAACAGCATGGAGGCTCCGTCGGGTCACCCCCCGGGCCCTTCCGATGCGGGGGCTCCGACTGGCGAGGAGCGGATCGGCCTGGCCTTTGAGAAAGCTGTCGAGGAAGGGCGGGCTGCCCTTATGCCCTACATGATGGGTGGCTTTCCTGATCAGGCGTCTTCGCTCGCGATAGCTGCCGCCTATGTCGACGCCGGGGCGGATCTGATCGAGCTCGGGGTGCCTTTTTCCGATCCGCTTGCCGATGGGCCGACCATCCACGCGGCTGCAACCGAGGCTCTGGCCGCTGGTGCGACTTTGGAGAGCACGCTCGAGATTTGCGCTTCGGTTTCGGAGCGGATTCCGGTCGTCCTGATGGTCTACTCGAACATGGTGCTGGCGCATGGGGGTGCGGCTGAGTTCGCGCGCCGGGCTGCCGCTGCGGGGGCAGCTGGGGCGATCGTTCCGGACCTGCCGCTGGATGAGGCCGATGAGATTCGCGAGGCGCTTTCCGGAGCCGGGCTGGCACTCGTCCCGCTGCTGGCGCCGACCACGCCAGCCGAGCGCCGCGCTCGCATTTGTGCCGCAGCCGAGGGCTTCGTCTACGTGGTTTCGACGGTTGGGACCACGGGCGAGCGGCAGCAGCTCCCGCAGGGTCTCGCCGAGCTTGTAGTCGCAACCAAAGCAGGGGCCGAGGTACCGGTCGCTGTCGGCTTCGGCATAGGCACCCCCGAGCAGGTCGCCGAAGTCGGCGAAATTGCCGACGGCGTAATCGTCGGCAGTCGCCTGGTCCGTGCTGTGGGTGAGGCTGGCTCAGCTCAATCTGCCGCGCAGGCGGTCGGCGAATTCCTGCGTGACTCCCTTGTTGCGCTCGCCGCGTAGACCGCGGCTTCTACTAGGATTCCGGCCGCATGGGACTCGTAGTCAGCCTCTTCCTCGCCATCGGCGCCACGACTGTTGCTTACGCCTGGCTCGGCCAGGGCGGTGGCGTTGCCGGCCTGATCTTCTTCGGCGTCCTGCTGATCGGGGCGACGATCAGGGTCTTCAAGCCAAGCAGTTCCTGACGGCCCGCTCGGCTCAGGCCCGCGTAGCAATCACCTCGAGGTACTCCGCCTCGAGCACGAGCGCTCTGTCGCCGGCCGTGTTCGCCTGCTCCAGGTAGGCGCGCAGGTCGCTCTCGAGCGCCTCTTCTCCCTCGCTGCCCACCCGTTCGAAGGCGACCTTGACCGGGCCGAAGTAGGTGCGGAAGAAGTCGAGGTAGTGATCGGCCGAGCGGAAGGGCTGGCGCGAGATGCGGCGCTCGATGCGCAGGTCGGAGATCCCGTCGCCGAACAGCCCGCGGAGCCGATCCTCGGTTCCCCAGAGCAGGGGCGGGTTGAGGCCGGGGGGTGGAGGGGCGTGCTTTGCGACCGTCATGAACATGCCTCCGACGCTGCCGCCCGGCGTCCAGTTGCCCATTCCGATCCGGCCGCCCGGCTTGCAGACGCGCAGCAGCTCCGCTGCCGTCTTCTCTTGGTCCGGGGCGAACATCGCCCCGAATACGGAGGTGACCACGTCAAACTCGGCCTCGCCGAAAGGCAGCTCGGCGGCGTCGCCCTCGACGAACTCGACGTCGAGGCGCTCCGTCGCTGCCCGTTCCCGGCCGCGCTCGAGCAGCGCCGGGACGAAGTCGACTCCGACGACGTCACCCCAGGAGCGCCGCGCGGCCGCAAGCGCGGCATTGCCGCTGCCGCAGGCGACATCGAGAACGCGCTCGCCGGGAACGATCTCCAGCGACTCGGCGAGCTGTTCGGAGGGCATCATCACGAGGTTTGCGACCATCGCGAAATCGCCCTCGGACCAGGTCTGTTGCTGGGCTTTCCTGACTGCGTCCAGATCGACTGCGTCGTTCATATCGCTCCTTCTGTCGCCTGCGTAAGCTGAAGAGTAATGCGGATTGGCGTGCTCACCGGCGGGGGCGACTGCCCTGGACTCAACGCGGTGATCCGGGCCATCGTCCGCAAGGGCGTCGAACACCTGGATCACGAGTTCGTCGGCTACCGCGACGGCTGGCACGGGCCGTTGACACGCGACAGTCGACCGCTCGGGGTGCCCGAGGTGCGCGGCATACTGCCGCGCGGCGGGACGATCCTCGGCTCGTCGCGGACCAACCCCTTCAAGGAAGACGGCGGGGCCGAGCGGATCGTCGAGAACATCGCGAGCGAAGGGGTCGAAGGCCTGATCGCGATCGGCGGCGAGGACACGCTCGGCGTCGCTGCCCGGCTGCACGAGGAGCACGGCGTGCGGGTGGTGGGCGTGCCGAAGACGATCGACAACGACCTCAGCGCCACCGACTATACCTTCGGCTTCGACACCGCCGTCAACATCGCGATGGAGGCGATCGACCGCCTCCACACCACCGCCGACAGCCACCACCGCGTGCTGATCGTCGAGGTGATGGGCCGCCACGCCGGCTGGATCGCCTTTCACGCCGGCCTCGCCGGCGGCGCCAACGTCATCCTGATCCCCGAGGAGCCCTTCGACCTGGACGAGGTCTGCGGGCTGGTCGGGCGGCGCCTGGAGGCCCGCTTCGCGCCGATCGTCGTCGTCTCCGAGGGGGCGCAGCCGAAGGGCGGCATGCCCGAGGCCGGCGACAAAGGGCTCGATGCCTTCGGTCACGTCCGACTGGGCGGCATCGCGCACTGGCTCGAGCACGAGATCGAGGAGCGGACCGGCAAGGAGACGCGGGCGACCGTGCTCGGCCACGTGCAGCGGGGCGGCACGCCAACGGCCTTCGACCGCGTGCTCGCGACCCGCTTCGGCCTGCACGCGATCGACGCCGCCCACAACGGCAGCTGGGGCATGATGACGGCGCTGCGCGGCACCGATATCCAGTTGGTTGAGATCAGCGAGGCGACCGCTGAGCTGAAGACGGTTCCCAAGGAGCTTTACGAAGAGGCTGAGGTTTTCTTTGGGTGAGCAGGCGAGGGACGGGTATCCCCTTGCCGGAACCCGCGTCGAATTCCTTGCCAGGGCTCCATTCCGGGCGGCTCACAAGTTCCTGCAAGGGGATACCCGTCCCTCGCCGCGTCGGCCAATTGCCGCGCTCATAGCTGTTTGCGCCTTGCTGGCTGGAGCTGGTTGTGGGGAAGGCGAAGGGGTGGCCAGCGGGGCGACTGTGAGTGCTTATGTGGCTGCGTCTCTTTGCGCTGAAGCTAAAAGTGAGCTTGCTCGGGATGGGGGGCGAGCTGGTGACGTTCATGTTCGTGTTATCTGTTTGCCAAGCGCTGAAAGCTCCCAAAAGCTCGACCTCGCACAGATCGGAGCCAACGCTCGTCGCGCCACCGAGGACGCGAGCGCCGTCGGCTACATAGGCGAACCGACCCGCGCCGCTTCCCGGTTCTCGGAACCGATCCTGGAAACCGCCGGAATCGCCCAGCTCTCCCAAACCTCGGGGACCGCAGCGATGAAGAAGCTCCTCCAAGCCGTGGACGAAGCCGGCGGCTCAGGCAGCTTGCGCGAATCCGTCCTGAGCAAGCTGGAATAGCTCATTTCGAGGGGAGGGGACGGGGTGTCCCCCTGCCGGAACTTGTGAGCCGGTGAGGCAAGAGCCCTAACAACGGGATTCGACGCGGGTTCCGCCAGGGGGACACCCCGTCCCCTCCCTACAGCAGGTTCTTAAGCGCCCCGTCGATCTCCGGGTACCGAAACTCGTAGCCAAGGTCGAGCGCCCGCCGCGGCATCACCCGCTGCCCCCCTCGCAAGACCCTCCCGAACTCGCCTCCGAATTTGAGGTCGAGCACGAAGCCCGGCACCGGAACCGACGCCGGTCGGCCAAGCGCCCGGCCGATCGCATGGGAGAACTCTCGGTTGGTGACCGGGTTGGGCGCGGTCGAGTTGACCGTGCCGCTCACCTTCTCGTTGTCGAGCGCCCAGAGCAGGATCCCGACCTCGTCATCGATGTGGATCCAGGATATGTACTGGCGCCCGCCGGCGATCGGTCCGCCGACTCCCAGCTTGAAAGGGGTCAGCAGCTCGCCGAGCAGGCCGCCACGGGAGTCGAGCACGTGCCCGGTGCGGACGATCGCGAGGCGCACGCCGATGCCCTCGGCCTCGCTCGCCGCCGCCTCCCACTCGCGTACGACCTCGGCGTCGTAGCCCTCGCCAGGCTCGGCCGACTCGTCGACCATGGCGTCGCCGCGGTCGCCGTAGAAGCCGATCGCCGACTGGTTGACGAGGACCCTGGGCTTTTTCTCGAGGCCGGCGATCGCCGCGATCAGGTTGCGGGTGCCCGTGCGGCGGCTCTCCATGATCCGTTGCTTCGCGTCGTCGGTCCAGCGCTGGTTGATCTTCTCTCCCTCGAGGTTGATCGCCCCGTCGACGTTCTCGAACGCGGTCGCCGGCGGTCGTTCGAGGGTCGGCTCCCAGCCGTGCCAAACGACCCTCGGGTTCGTGGCACGGGCGCGCTGCGGGTCGCGCGAGAGGCCGACGACCGTGTCACCGCGGGCGAGCAGCGCATCGCACAGCGCCGAGCCGATGAAGCCGCTCGCTCCGGTGACCAAGACCCTCACCTAGTCAACCGACCTCCACCGTGGAGAAGGTGCCGGTCTCCTCGCTGAAGCGGGCCAGGCCCTCGCGCTTGGCCTCCTCGACGACCGCCTTCGCCACCAGCGGCGCGACCTCGCGGTTGAAGACGCTGGGGATCACGTAGTCCTCGGAGAGGTCGTCCTCGTCGACGACTTCGGCGATGCCGCGGGCGGCCGCCAGCTTCATCTCCTCGGTGATGTTGGGCGAGCCGGCGTCGAGGGCGCCGCGGAAGATTCCCGGGAAGCAGAGCACGTTGTTGATCTGGTTCGGGTAGTCGGAGCGCCCGGTGGCCATGATCCGCACGTAGGGGGCCGCATCCTCGGGCATCACCTCGGGAGTCGGGTTGGCCATCGCGAAGACGATCGCGTCGTCGTTCATCTTGTCCAGCGCCTCGGCCGAGATGATGCCGGGGCCGGAGAGGCCGACGAAGAGATCCATGCCCTCGATCGCGTCGGCGGGCTGGCCACTGAGCTTCTCCGGGTTCGAGTTCTCCGCGTACCAGCGCTTGATCCCGCTCATCTCGCCGGATTGGTAGTCCGCCCGCTCGGTCGAGAGCGCGCCCTGCCGATCGCAGCCGACGACGTGGGTCACTCCCGAGGCGAGCATCATCTTGGTCACCGCTACCCCCGCGGCGCCGAGGCCAACCACCAGCACGCGCAGCTGCTCGATCGGCTTGCCGACGATCTTCAAGGCATTGAACAGCGCCGCCATCGTCACAACGGCGGTGCCGTGCTGGTCGTCGTGGAAGACCGGGATGTCGAGCGTCTCCTTGAGCCTGTCCTCGATCTCGAAGCAGCGCGGCGCAGAGATGTCCTCGAGGTTGATCCCGCCGAAGGTGGGGGCGATCAGTTCGACCGCCTTGATGATCTCCTCGGTGTCCTGGGTGTCGAGGCAGATCGGGAAGGCGTCCACCTGGGCGAACTCCTTGAACAGCATCGCCTTGCCCTCCATCACCGGCATCGCCGCCTCGGGACCGATGTTGCCCAGCCCGAGCACGGCGCTGCCATCGGAGACCACGGCGACGGTGTTCTTCTTGATCGTGTACTCGAAGGCCTTGGCGCGGTCGGCGGCGATGTCCTGGCAGACGCGGGCTACGCCAGGCGTGTAGGCCATCGAGAGGTCGTCGCGCGTCTTCAGCGGGTACTTGTTCTCGACCGAGATCTTGCCGCCACGGTGCATTTGCATCGTGCGGTCGACGTAGTCGAGGACTTTGGCGCCGCGAGTCGAGCCGATCCCACGCAGGATCCGCTCCCAGTGCTCGCGATCCTGGGCGTCGATCGTGAACTCGCGCACGCGTTTGCCTTCGCCGCCGGCGCCCGGGACCAGGTCGACGCCCTGCAGTTGCCCGCCCGCCTCGGCGATCGCCGCGGTCAACTTGCCCAGGGGCTCCTGACGCGCGTCGAGCTCGACCCGGATCGTGACGCTGTATTGAGCGCTGACAGCCATGGCCGCGCATCATAAGCCCCCCCAAGTAACGCTTCGCGCGCTCGTTGCGGACACTTCAAGGCTCTGTCGGGGGAGAACCAGCAACGCTTGGCGACTTGGTCGCAATATGTGCGACCAAGTCGCCAAGCCCGATGTCGTCGTGGCTGAAATTGCCGCTCGACAGCATGGCGTCGTATCGGTCGCGCAGTTGCGAGCGGCAGGGCTTGGCAAGCACCACGTACGCCATCGTCTACGGACGGGCAGGCTGCACCGAGTCCATCGCGGTGTGTATGCACTCGGCCATGCGGGGAGCTCAGCGATGGGGCGATGGATGGCGGCGGTTTTAGCGTGTGGAACGGCGAGGGGGAATCGCCATGGGACGGCCGGGGGCGGCAATGGAATTGGTACGACGACATCCGTGCTCGATTACTGGAGCTCGGCTCTCAGCCACCTCGCCGCCGCCTCGTTATGGGAGTTATTGCCACAGAGGGACGGGCCGGTAGACGTCTCCACTCGCCGATCCGGTGGCAGGGCCAGGCGTGCCGGCATCCGTCTCCATCGCTCCGGGACGCTACTGCCTGCCTCTGTGACGCTTCGGAGTGGCATTCCGGTCACGACGCCGTCCAGGACGATCGCGGACCTTCGGCAAGCGTCGGTGGGGAAGACTCGGCTGATCTCGCCAAAGGAGCTTCGCCGTGCTGTTCGCCAGGCGAACTTCCTCGGTCTGCCTATCGGGGAGGACGATCGTCGCGACCGAAACCGCAGCGACCTCGAGGAAGGCTTTCAGAGGCTGTGCCGGAAACGCGGCCTACCGGCGCCAGAGATCAACGTGCGCGTCGGGCCCCATCTGGTCGACTTTCTCTGGCGAGACGAGAACCTGGTCGTGGAAACGGACGGCTACATCTCTCATCGCGGGCGCGCGGCCTTCGAGGATGATCGTGGGCGTGACCTCGATCTACGCACGAGGGGCTTCGACGTGATTCATCTCGCCGAAAAGCAGGTTGACGACGAACCAAGCCGGGTCGCGGAGGTCGTCGGCGCTGCCCTTAGAGTTGGCGCCGATGTCTCCTGACCCAGCAGCTGCGGCCACCAAGCCCGAGCTCTTCCTGATCGACGGCAACTCGCTTGCCTACCGTGCCTTCTTCGCCCTGCCCGAGTCGATCGGGACGAGCGACGGGCGGCCGACCAACGCGATCTATGGGTTGGCTTCGATGCTGGTCAAGATCATCGACGAGCACCACCCGGCGGGCGTGGTCGTTGCCTGGGACGCCGGCATGTCGGGGCGCGAGGTCACCTACGACCTCTACAAGGCGCAGCGCAAACCGCGACCCGACCTGCTGCGCGAGCAGTGGCCGAACCTGATGCCGCTGGTCGAGGCCTTCGGCTACACCAACGTCAAGGTCGAGGGCTTCGAGGCCGACGACGTGATCGCCTCGCTGACCCGTCAGGCTCGCGAGGAGGGGATCCCGGTGATGGTCGTGACCGGGGACCGCGACGCCTACCAGCTGGTCGGCCCCGGCGTGCGGGTGATGAGCACCTCGCGCGGCATCACCGAGACCAAGATCTACGACGAGGCAGCCGTGCAGGAGCGCTATGGCGTGCCGCCGGATCTGATCACCGACCTGATGGGCCTGCGCGGCGACACCTCCGACAACATTCCCGGCGTCCCGGGGATCGGCGAGAAAACCGCGACCCAGCTGCTGCAGCAGTTCGGCACGCTGGAGCGGGTTCTGGCCAGCGTCGACGAGATCTCCGGCGCCAAACGCAAGCAGAACCTGGTCGAGCACGCCGACGACGCGCGCATGTCGAAGCAGCTGGCGACGCTGCAGTACGAGATCGACACCGGCGTCGACCTCGCCGCGGCGATGGGCTCCGAGCCCGACCGCGCCGCCCTGCGCGACTTCATGCGCGAGTTCGAGCTGCGGGCGGTGCTGGAGCGGCTCGAAGAAGCGCTGCCCGAAGGCGAGGCCGTTCCCGGCCGCAGCGTCGAGAAGGAGCTGGCGGTAGAGGCGGAGGAGGGGGCGCCCGGCGACCTCGATCCCGGGCCGGCGGCACTGGCGATCGCCGGCGATCGCTGGGCCGCCGCCCAGGGCGAGCGGATCCTTGTCGGATCGTCGACTCTCGACGAGCTCGCGGTCGCCTTGGTTGGCCACCCGATCGCCGGCCACGATCTCAAGTCGCTCGGCGGCGGTCGCCACGGCCTGCTCGCCGCCACCGCTCGCGAGGGGGTCGAGCCGGCGCTCGACCACGACACGCTGTTGGCCGCCTACCTGCTCGAGCCCCAGCGCCGCACCTACGAGCTGACCGAGCTGGCCGCGGACGCCGGCATCGGCCTCGCCGAGGGCGCTGCCGCCGGAGAGGCGGGCACCGATGCCGAGGAGGATGGCCAGCTGGCGCTGGGCGAGGAGGTCGAGGCGGGCCTCGACCCCGCCGAGGAAGCGCGCCTCGTCGCAGCTCTCGCCGAGGCGCAGCGCCCGCGACTCGAGCAGTTCGAGCTGGTGTCGCTGCTGCGCGAGGTCGAGCTGCCGCTCGTCCACGTCCTCGCCGCGATGGAGCGTGAAGGGCTGAAGCTCGACGCGGAGCGGCTGGCCGAGGTCGGCGCCGGCTTCGGCGAGCGGATCGAGACCCTGGAGAAGGAGATATTCGAGCTGGCCGAGGGGGAGTTCACGATCGGCTCGCCGCAGCAGGTCGGCCGCATCCTCTTCGAGAAGCTCGGGCTCTCACGGAAACGGCGCGGCAAAACCGGCTTCTCGACCGACGCCCGCGTCCTCGCCCAGATTCGCGAGGAGCACCCGATCGTCGAGAAGATCGAGCAGTGGCGCGAGCTGACCAAGCTCAAGAACACCTACCTCGACTCCCTGCCCGACCTGATCGATCCCGCCACCGGCCGCGTCCACACCACCTTCAACCAGGCTTCGACCACCACCGGCCGCCTCTCCAGCACCAATCCCAACCTGCAGAACATCCCGATCCGCACCGAGATCGGCCGCCCGGTGCGGGCCTGCTTCGTCGCCGAGCGCGGCGCCCACCTGCTCTCCGCCGACTACAGCCAGGTCGAGCTGCGCGTGCTCGCCCACGTCGCCGACGAGGAGGTGCTGAAGGAGATCTTCCGCGCCGGCGAAGACGTCCACGCCGCGACCGCCGCCGAGGTCTTCGATATCTCGCGCGAGGAGGTCGACGTCGGCCAGCGCTCGAAGGCGAAGATGGTCAACTTCGGCATCGTCTACGGGCTGACCGGCTTTGGCCTTGCCGACCGGCTCAACATCCCGCGCAAAGAGGGCGAGGAGTTCGTCGCCCGCTACCTGGAGCGCTTCCCCGCGGTGCGGGCTTTCCGCGAGCGGGTCGTCGAGCAGGCCCAGGAGGAGGGCTACGTGCGGACGCTGATGGGTCGGCGCCGCTCGATTCCCGAGCTGCGCTCCGGCAATCCGAACACCCGGAAACTGGGCGAGCGGCTGGCGGTCAACACGGTCATCCAGGGCACCGCCGCCGACATCATCAAGGTGGCGATGGTGCGCTGCCAGGGCGCCCTGGGCGAGGCGGGAGGGAAGACCCGCCTGGTGCTGCAGATCCACGACGAGCTGCTCTTCGAGGGTCCGCCGGGGGAGATGGAGGACGCGACCGAGCTGGTGCGGCGCGAGATGTGTGCCGCCTACCAGCTCGATCCGCCACTCGAGGTGGACATAGGCGTCGGCGTGGACTGGCTCGACGCCAAGTAGCCGGGCTCAGCCGGCCAGCTCGACCTCGTCCCAGGTGGCGCCGCCGTGCTCGATCTCGAGCTCGGCATCCGTCACGACCGCGCCGACGATCAGGTCCGACGTGGTGCAGTTGGCGCCGGTGCCGTTGTCGTCGTGGCCGCTCGGACCGCTGCCGGTGGAGTTCGAGTTACCGGGGCCGGAGTTATCCCCGCCACCGTTGTCGTCGCCGGCCTCTTCACCGTGCCCGCCGCGATCGTCACCCGGCTCTTCCTCGCCGTGGCGGAGGTGGGTGCGAGAGGCGGTGACGTCGGGCGAGTGCTCGTCCTCGCACTTGATCCGGGTCCGGTCGGTGACCAGGCCGCTGACGGTTTCTTCGTTGAGGAGCATGATCGTCAGCCTGCCGGTTGCGGTGTCGAAGGACTGGATCGTCCCGCTCGGCTGGTGATGATGGCGACCATGGTGGCCGTGGCGCTTGTCGGAGCGGTGGTGTCCGTCCTTGGCCACGGCGATGCCGGCGAGTGCTCCGACCGCCGCAAGCAGTCCCATCGCGACTGCCAGCGTCAGCGCGGCGGCGGCGCGGTATCGGTTTCTACGGGGGCGGTTCATGGTTCCTCCTTGGGTTGACAAGTGACTCCTTCACCTGCTCAACCCGAGCGAAGGACGAAGATCACGAAGCAGCTTCGGACAAATCTCCGCCGCCGCTCGACCCGGAGCCGGAACCGCTTCCCGAGCTGGAGCCGGAGTCGCCGGAGCTCGAGCCCGAGCCGGAGCCGCTGGAATCGTCGTCGAGGGTCGGTTCTTCGCTCGGTTCGGGCCCGCCGCCGCTCGAGCTCTCGCTCGACCCGGATCCGTCGTCGCCGGACCCCGACGATCCCGAGCCCCTTGAACCCGAGCTCCCACTGGATCCCGAGCCGCCGTGGCCTGAGCCCCCGTCGTGGCCGGAACCGGAATCGTCCCCGGATCCGGAGCTACCGCCGTGTCCGGATCCGCCCGAAGAGCCGGAACGATCGTCACCGCCGGGGCCCGAGCTTCCGCCATGCCTTCCGGACGATCCATCCTGGCCGCCACGGTCGTCGCCGGGCTCCGCGCCGTCGTGGCCGCCGTGACCCCTGTGGTCGTCGACCAGCTCGTGTTCTCCGCCACGGTCGTCGCCGGGCTCCGCGCCGCGTTGACCGCCACGGTCATCCCCCGGCTCCGCCTCTCCGGAGCCCCGACCGTGACGATCTCCTCCGGCTCCCTCGGCTCCTCCCCGGCCAGAGCTCGTGTCTTGTGAAGGAGCGGGCGCAAACGTTTGGCTCGTGTCGCTCTGGGAAACCCGTGCCGGCGCCGCCTTGGCGGCGCTGCTGGGCGGATTGTCCTTGAGGGCAACGCCCGCGCCGACGGCGCCCGCCACCAGGATGGTCGCCGCGCCGGCCTTGAGCGCGATTCCGGCGCCTGCGGCCCCGCCGACGCCCGCCGCGCTCATCCCGGCGGCGCCGGCGGTTTCGGCCACGCCGGAGCCGCCGGCGGCGAGCAGCGCCTGCAGGAGCGGCAGGGGGATGAGCATTCCCGCGCCGTCGCGCAGCGCCTGCCGAGCTCTGTAGATCGCCTGTCGGGCGCCGCCGCCGGTCAGGCCCAGCGCCGCCGCGATCTCCTCATGTCCCAGCCCCTCCAGCTCTCGCATGACGATTGCCGCGCGCTGTGGCTCGGGCAGCGCCTGCAGGCGCTTCATCAGGTCGGCGAGCTCCTCGCGGCGCTCCAGCTCCTCCGCCGGGTTGGCGCCGCCGGCGAGTGCCTCGGCCAGGACCTCGGGCGAGGGCGGGCTGTCGCGCAGGTCGTTGAGTGCCGTGTTGCGCACGATCCGGAACAGCCACGGCCGCAACTCGATCTCGGCGTCGTCGCGGCGCAGCGCCAACAGCGCCTTCGAGAAGGCGTCCTGGGTCACGTCCTCCGATCGCCCGCCGACGATCGAGGCCGCGTAGCGCGAAAGCGGCTTGCCGTAGCGGCGGACTATCTCCTCGAAAGCGGTCTCGTATCCCTCGCGGACGAGCGTGACCAGCCGCCGGTCCGGCTGCGTGCGCAGGGCTGGGCCCAGGAAGAGGCGGGAGGCGAATCCCTCGGCTGGCGGTGGCATCTGCGGTTCGATAGTCCTTTCGGGTTACTGATATGACAGCACGGCGGTTCAACCGCCACGGACCTCTGTCCCATGCAACCCGCGCGCTCACCGAAAATCACGCTTCCCTCGGATCGGCCCCATGGATAAGAGCCTGGCGGTCGTCCTCACCGCCCTCGCCGGTGGCCTGATCGCGCTGCAGGCGCCGATCAACGCCGGGCTCGGCAGGGGGACCGGCAGCCTGCCCGCGGCGCTCGTCTCCTTCGGCGTCGGCACTATCGCCCTCGCCGCGATCGTCGTCCTCAGCGGCAAGGCCGGCGGCCTCGGCTCGACCTTCGACGTCAGCTGGTACTACCTGCTCGGTGGACTGCTCGGTGCCGTCTACGTCACCAACGCGCTGATCGCGGTCTCCGTCGTCGGCGCCGGCGGAGTTGCGGCGGCGACGATCGCGGGGCAGCTGACCGCCTCGGTGGCGATCGACCGGCTAGGCCTGTTCGGCCTCGACCAGGTCCCGCTCAGCCCCGAGCGGATCGTCGGCATCGCCTTGCTGATGGCGGGCACCGTTCTCGTCGTTCGCTGAGGCCGGCGGCGGCGCGATCCGCAGGTAGTGCTCGAAGGACCAGTCGACGAAGCGCTTCGAGCCCAGCAGGCGGATCATCGGGCCCAGCAGGCGCGGCGGGATTCGCGGCACGAGCCGCTGCACACGCAGCATCCAGCGGAACTTCCACTCGTGCGAGTCGTGGAACTCCGTGTAGCGGGATGCCGCGCGGTCGCGGTCTTGGCCGCCCTCGTAGACCTCGCGCAGCTCGCGCCCGAGCGCGACGCCGAAGTAGAGGGCGGTCCTGATCCCCTCGGCGGTCAGCGGCAGGCAGTGCCCGGCGGAGTCGCCGACGAAGAAGACGCCGCCCTCGGTGGCGCGGCGCAGCTTGTGCGGGATCCAGTTGCCCTGGTAGCGGACGCGATCGCTGCCGAGGTCTTCGGCCAGCAGCTCGGTCGTCTTGCGGACGTGAAAGCGCGGGTCGAAGGAGCCGACGCCGATCCGCAGCTCGTCATGGGCTGGGAACGACCAGCCGTAGCCCGCGGGGACGTAGCGGCGATCGATCCAGACCTCGAGGTCCTCGCTGCTGCCGCTCGGGTGCACCTCCAGCCCGCGCGAGAGCGGCGCGTCGGGGGGCTGGAAGCCGTCGCCGGAGGCGAGCATGCGGCGCCAGCCGAGCGCGTCGACGACGAGCGGCGCCGAGAGCACGCCGCGGTCGGTCTCGACCGCGATCGCGCCGGCGCCGTTCGCGGCCGCGGCGCGGCCGTTTACCTTCGCCGTCTCGAAGCGGGCATCGCACTGGTCCCAGAGCAGCTCGCAGAGCGTCCGGTAGTCGAAGGTCGAGAAGGTCCAGGGAAGCTCGTAGCGCCTGCCGCCGTGGGGCGTGTGGATCATCAGCGAGCTGAAGCGCTGTCGCTCGGCGCCGATCAACCCTGTTGTCCGCAGCCACTCGGTCGGGATGCCGCAGGCCGAGGTCTGGCGCTCGCCGATCTCGTAGCGATCGACGATCAGCACGTCGGCGCCGGAGCCGGCCAGCTCGCGGGCGACCGCAAGACCGGCGAAGCTGGCACCGCAGATCAGCACGTCGTGGCTGCCGGAGAGGGGACCGCGTTCGTCCCCGCGTTTCGTGGCGCGGATCGGCACGACGTGGAGCGTACTTACTTTGCAATGATGCCCCGCGGTGTCCTCTGTGTCCTTGACCGATACGACCTTGACTCCTGATGCTCCGACCGGTTCCCCGGTCGAGGGCTCCAACGGCTTGCTGGTCGAAATCGACGGCAAGATCGTCCCCAACTACGCGGCGACGATGGTCTCCTTCGACGAGGGCGACGTCGTCAAAGGCAAAGTCGTGCGGATCGACAAAGACGAGGTTCTCGTCGACATCGGCTACAAGTCGGAGGGGGTCATCCCCTCGACCGAGCTCTCGATCCGCAAGTCGGTGGACCCGGCCGACGAGGTCGAGCTGGGCGAGGAGATCGACGCGCTCGTGCTCACCAAAGAGGACGCCGAGGGCCGCCTCGTCCTCTCCAAGAAGCGGGCCCGCTTCGAGAAGGCCTGGCGTCGCATCGAGGCCGCCGCCGAGTCCGGCGAACCGGTCGAAGGCAGCGTCATCGAGGTCGTCAAGGGCGGCCTCATCCTCGACCTCGGCGTGCGCGGCTTCCTGCCCGCTTCGCTGGTCGACATCCGCCGCGTCCACAACCTCGACGAGTTCCTCGGCCAGACGCTCGAGTGCAAAGTGATCGAGCTGAACCGCAGCCGCAACAACGTCGTGCTCTCGCGGCGCGCCGTGCTCGAGGAAGAGCGCAAGGAGGTTCGCGAGCAGATCCTCGGCCGGCTCGAGCCCGGCCAGGTGGTCGAGGGCAAGATCTCCAACATCGTCGACTTCGGCGCTTTCGTCGACCTCGACGGGATCGATGGCCTGATCCACATCTCCGAGCTTTCCTGGAGCCACGTCAACCATCCCTCCGAGGTCGTCTCGATCGGCGACACGGTGCGGATCAAAGTGCTCGACATCGACCGTGACCGCCAGCGCATCTCGCTCGGCCTCAAGCAGACCCAGGAGGACCCGTGGCAGCGGGTGATCAGCACCCACCGTCCCGGCGACGTGCTCGAGGGCACGGTGACCAAGGTCGTCGCCTTCGGCGCCTTCGTCGAGATCCTGCCCGGCGTCGAGGGCCTGGTCCACATTTCCGAGCTCGCCGACCACCACGTCGAGAGCCCGAGCGAGGTGGTCGAGCCCAACTCCACACTGAACGTGAAGATCCTCGAGATCGACGAGGAGCGCCGGCGTCTCTCGCTGAGCATCAAGCGGGTCGAGGGCCAGAACATGCCGATGGGCGACCTTGGCGAGCAGTTGGAAGCGGCAGAGTCCGGAGCGGATGCTTCTGACGACGAGGGTTCAGATGCCTCAGCCGCGGGTCCTGTCGCGGGGCAGGAGTCTCCGGCTCACCCGCCGGAGACCCCAGACCCCACGCCACCCACGGACGAGGTGCCTGAGGAGCCGGCGGCCGAGGCGCTGGCGGAGGAGCCTGCTGCCGAGGTCGTTGTCGAGGAGGCTGAGGAGTCCGTGGCCGAGGAGGCGACCGCTCCGGCCGACGAGGTGGTGGCTGAGCAGCCTGAGGCTGAAGAGCCGGCTGCCGAGGAGGCCGAGGCGCCTGAAGCTGAGGCTGAGGCTCCAGAGCCGGAGCCAGAGGCTGAGGAGCCTCCGGCTGCCGAGTCGACTGAGGCTCCGCCCGAGTCCTGAGCTGGGCTGTGGCCCGGCCGCTTACGATCGGGCTCACTGGAGGGATCGCGGCTGGGAAGTCCGAGGCGCTTGCCGCCTTCGAGCGGCTGGGGGCCGAGACGATTTCCAGCGACGCGGTGGTCCACGAGCTGCTCGAGTCCGAGCCGCTGCTGCCGCGACTGGTCGAGCGCTGGGGGCGCAAGGTCGCTCCCGCGGGCAAAGTCGACCGCGACCGGATCGGCTCGATCGTCTTCGCCGACACCGACGAGCTCAAGTGGCTCGAGGGGCAGATCCATCCCCTGGTGGGAGAACGGATCGGCACCTGGCTGACATCGCTTCCGGACGAGGCCGATGTCGCCGTGGTCGAGGTGCCGCTGCTCTTCGAGGCGGGCATGGAGGGGGCCTTCGACACGACGGTCGCGGTGATCGCCTCGGACGGCGTCCGCGGCGAGCGCGCCCGGGCACGCGGTCATGCATTGGTCGACGAGCGCGAGGCGCGCCAGCTTGCCCAAGCGGAAAAGGCGTCCCGCGCGGCGCACGTCATCGAGAACGACGGCAGCGTCGAGGATCTCGAGCGGGAGCTGTCCGCCCTTGTCGAGAAGCTGCGTGCATGAGGAAGAAGGCGAGGCGGCGGCGCCTCTTCGTCGGAGGCGCTGCGGTCGCGGCCGGTGTCGCCGTGGGCTTGGCGCTGGGGCTTTTCGGCAAGTTCGACGACGTGATCCAAGAGTTGACCCTGCCGCTGCGCCACGAGGACATCATCCGCCAGCAGGCCAAGGAAAAGAACGTCGACGCGGCCCTGATCGCCGCCGTGATCTACGCCGAGTCCAAGTTCGACGACCGCACGTCGAGCGCCGGGGCGCGTGGGCTGATGCAGATCACGCCACAGGCGGCCAAGGACATCGAGCGCCACAGCGGCGGCACCACCTTCCATTTCGGCGATCTCGGCGATCCGGAAATCAACATTCGCTACGGCACCTACCTGCTGCGCGAACTCCTCGACCGCTATGAAGGGGATGTGGTCGCCGCCCTTGCCGCATACAACGCCGGCCCGGCCAACGTCGACAGTTGGGGAGGCAGCGATCTGAACGTAGCTGAAATTCCCTTCCCCGAAACCCGAGCCTACGTCGAAGACGTGCTCGACAAGCAGGGCGCCTATCGCGAGAAGTACGCGAAGGAGCTGGGGTATTGAGCCCGCCACGCCCTCGCCTGACCGCCCTCGCGGTCGCCGTCGCGCTCGTCCTCGCCGACTCCTCGATCGTCGTTCTGGCGCTGCCGCAGATCTACCGCGACCTGGACACCAGCGTCGCCGGCGTGACCTGGGTCCTGATCTCCTTCAACCTGGTCATGGCCCTGGCCGCGGTTCCCGCCGCGCACCTCGCGCGGCGCATCGGGCCGGGCCGGGCGGCGGCGATCGGCCTTGCCGTCTTTGCCGGCGCCGGGCTCGCCTGCGGTCTCTCGACCGAGCTGAGCACCCTGATCGCCGCCCGCTGTGTGCAGGCGCTCGGTGGCGCGCTGGCGGTCACCGCGGTCCTCGAGCTGCTGCCGGCCACGGTCGGCTCCGAGCGCCGCGCGGTTGCCATCTGGGCGACCGCCGGCGCCGCCGGCGCCGCCCTCGGCCCGGCGGTCGGCGGACTGCTGACGGAGCTCGTCTCCTGGCAGTCGATCTTCCTCCTCCAGGCACCGCTGGCGATCGCCGCCGGCGTTCCCGTCCTTGCCGTCGCCCGACATGAGGCGGCAACGGGTGTCATCTCGACCGAGCTGCGCCGCACCGGCCGCCCGCACCTGCTCGCCAACCTGGCCCTGGCGCTGGTCTCGGCGGCGATCGCCGCCGCGCTGTTCCTGCTCGTCCTCCTGCTGATCGAAGGCTGGCGCCTGAGCCCGATCGGCGCGGCGATCGTCGTCTCGGCGATGCCGTTGGCGGCTCTGCTCGGCGCTCGCGTGGGGCCCGCGATGGGAAGCGAGCGCGCCCGCGCCGCCGCGGGAGCGATCCTCGTCTCTGGCGGCCTCGGTGGCCTTGCCCTGCTGCCGCACGCGGAGGTCGCCCTGACCGTGCCGCCGCAGATCCTGGTCGGCCTCGGCCTCGCTCTGGTTCTCTCGGCGCTGACCGAGACGGCCTTGGCGGGGCGGGCGCCGCAGGCGATCCACGGTGGCTGGACGATCTCCGCCCGACACGCCGGCGTCGCGATCGGCCTGATCGTGCTGACGCCGCTGTTCACCGCCGATCTCGCCCAGCAGCGCAATGACGCGCTCGACGCCAGCACCGCGGTCGTGCTCGACTCGAAGGTCGAACCGCTGCTCAAGCTGCAGCTCGCGCAGCGGATCGAGGAGCGGCTCGAAGGCGAGCGGGGGAAAGTGCCGACGCTCGGGCCGGCGTTCGAGCCGCTGCCCGAAGATCCCGCCACCCGCGCCGACGTGATCCTCCTGCGCGAAGAACTGCAGGACCAGCTCGACCGCGCCGCCACCCACGCCTTCAGTCCCTCGTTCGGCCTCGGCGCCCTGATCGGTCTGCTGGCTCTGATCCCGATCGGCCTGGCACGGAGGGTGGACCTGTGAGTGGGGAGGGAAAAGGGCGGTTCCTGGTCGCCGCGGCGATCGCAGCCTCGTTGGCGCTCGTCGGCGCCTACCTCGCCGCTGGCGGGGCCTCCTACGAGCCGGCTAAGACGCAGGATCCCTGCAAGCCGCGTCCCTGGACCGAACCCGAAGGCCTGCAGGAGATAGCGCAGCAGTTCTCGCTCTCGGCGCTCGACGGCGCCGCCTGCGAGCTCGGCGTCAGCCGCGAGACGCTGGCTCGTGCGCTCGCCACCCCACAGTCGCGCGAACGCTTCATGCAACGCTACGGGATCGACGACGCCAAGTTGGCACGGGCCATTCGCGCCGGCCTGCTGCGCGCGATCAGCGACGCCGAACGCGCCGGAGCCCTCAACCCGCTCCTCGCCGCACCGCTGCGGGCGACCGTGCGCCAGATCCCGGTCGATCAGGCGATCGAACTGATCAAGGACGCCCGCTCGCTACTGAACAACCTAGAAAGCTTCTTAGGGCCCGCAGGGGGGCTGATCGAACAATTCCTGCCCTAGGAGCTACCCGGCAGGGGTGAAACGTCTTGTACTTTTTCGCCGAGGGCATCGGGCGTCAGCCCAATCACGTCCCACCGAAAAAGTTAAGTGAAACCCCTGCCGGGTAGCTCCTGGTGTCGCTATTTCTTGAAGAGGAACTTCTGACCTTTGACGCTCCAGGAGATGCCGGTGCACAGTTCTTCCGGCGTCACCTCGAGGGCACTGGAGAGCTTGATGATCGTGCCGAGCCGCGGCTCACGGCCGCCTCGCTCGAGCAGGGAGATCTCGGTGCGGTGCAAATCGCAGCGAAAACCGAGCTCCTCCTGGGAGATTTCGGCTTTCTGCCGGGCTTTGCGCAGACTGGTGGCGAAGCGATCGCGTGGTTTCATGGACAGGATTCTCTGCGTTTGCTGACAGAAGCTCTACAGACAGCAGGCTTCTAAACGGAACTCGCGCGTTTATCCTACTTGCGTCAGCTGCGAGTGGCGCGCCAGACCCAGAGCATCGCCAGCGGCTGCAGCGGCAATCGAGCCCACAGAGCCCAACGCGGGACGCGATCGAGGTCGAGTCCGCGCACCTGCTCGGGGTTGACCGCCATGTGGATGTTCGCCGGGAAGACGGCGAGCAGCAGGCCGAGCAACCACCAGCGGGCGAAGCGGCGCGTGTGGGCTGGGACGATGGCGGCGCCGCCGGCGATCTCGGCCAGGCCGCTGACGATCACCGCCTCGCGGTGACGTGGCAGCGAGGGAGGCATGATCGCCTCGAAGCTGCGCGGGATGACGAAGTGCATCGTGCCCATGAAGGCGAAGAAGCCTGCGAGCGCTTTCTGCGAGCGGGTCATTGGCCGCGCAGACTAGCCGCTTGGCGACTTAGCCCCCTACGAGGACGGAAAGTCGCCACGCTATGGTCACGCGGTGCCCGATTTCGAGCTCAACCCGGCCTACACGCCGACCGCGGACCAGCCCAAGGCGATCGCCGGGCTCGCCGAGGGGCTGGAACAGGGGGAGCGCTTCCAGACCCTGCTCGGCGCAACCGGCACCGGCAAGACCTTCGCGATGGCCGCGACGATCGCCGCCGTCCAGCGCCCCAGCCTGGTGATCGCCCACAACAAGACGCTGGCCGCACAGCTCTGCAACGAGTTCCGCGAGTTCTTCCCGGAGAACTCGGTCGAGTACTTCGTCTCCTACTACGACTACTACCAACCCGAGGCCTACGTCCCCGCCCAGGACCTCTACATCGAGAAGGACTCCTCGATCAACGACGAGATCGACCGCCTGCGCCACGCGGCGACGGCGGCGCTGTTCGCCCGCCGCGACGTAATCATCGTCGCCTCGGTCTCATGCATCTACGGGATCGGCTCGCCCCAGGTCTACAACGAAAAAATGCAGCTCTTCAAAGTCGGCGAGCGGATCGACCGCGACGAGGTCCTGCGCAAGCTGGTGAAAATGCAATACCAGCGCAACGACGCGGTCCTCGGTCGCGGCTCCTTCCGGGTGCGCGGCGAGGTGCTGGAGATCATGCCCTCCTACGCCGAGTCGGCCTATCGGATCTCGCTCTTCGGCGAGGAGATCGAGTCGATCCAGCACTTCGATCCGCTGACCGGCGAGATCCTCGACACGATCGACCACGTCTCGGTCTGGCCGGCCTCGCACTACGTCACCCGCGACGAGACGCTGGAGCGCGCGGTCGAGGAGATCCGCCACGAACTGAACAGCCGCACCGCCGAGCTCGAGGACGAGGGCAAGCAGCTGGAGGCGCACCGGCTGCGGCAGCGGACCGCCTACGACATCGAGATGCTCAAGGAGCTCGGCTTCACGTCGGGGATCGAGAACTACTCGCGCATCCTCGACGGTCGCCCGCCCGGCAGCCCGCCGCATACGCTGATCGACTATTTCCCAGACGACTTCGTCGTCTTCGTCGACGAGTCCCACCAGACGATCCCGCAGATCGGCGGGATGTACGAGGGGGATAGATCGCGGAAGACGACCCTGATCGATTACGGCTTTCGTCTGCCCTCGGCGATCGACAACCGGCCGCTCAAGTTCGACGAGTTCCTCGAGCGGGTCGACCAGTTGGTGATGGTCTCGGCGACGCCCGGGCCCTTCGAGCGCGCCGAAGCGACGCGGACGGTCGAGCAGATCGTGCGACCGACCGGAATCATCGACCCGGAGATCGAGCTGCGCGCCACCAAGAACCAGATCGACGACCTGATGAACGAGATCAAGGTCGTCGCCGACACCGGGGACCGGGTCCTGGTCACGACGCTGACCAAGAAGATGGCCGAGGACCTGACCAACTACCTGCTCGAGTATGGAATCAAGGTCCGTTACCTGCACTCGGAGATCGACACCCTGGAACGAATCCAGATCGTCCGCGACCTGCGCCTCGGCGAGTACGACGTGCTGGTCGGGGTCAATCTCCTGCGCGAGGGCCTGGACCTGCCCGAGGTCTCGCTGGTGGCGATCCTCGACGCCGACAAGGAGGGCTTCCTGCGCGGCGAGACCAGCCTCGTGCAGACGATCGGCCGTGCCGCCCGCAACGTCAACGGGCGGGTGTTGATGTACGCGGACAAGGAGACCGACGCGATGCGCGCGGCGATGAGCGAGACCGACCGCCGCCGGGCGATCCAGCTCGCTTACAACGAGGAGCACGGGATCACCCCCGAGACCGTCCGCAAGGGGATCTCCGAGATGTCCGAGTTCCTCGCGATGGAGGACAGGGCGCCGAAGAAACGACGCCGCAAGGCCGGCGGCGAGTTCGCCGACCCGGCCGAGCTCGAGCGCACGATCGTCGCGCTCGAGGAGGAAATGCTCGCCGCCGCCGACGATCTGCGCTTCGAGGAGGCCGGTCGCCTGCGCGACGAGCTCAAAGAGCTACGCCGCGACCTCGACGGGATGACGGCGGGCGCGTAGGCATGGCGGTCGACGTTACCGAGGCGACCTTCGAGCAGGAGGTTGTCGAGCGCTCCAGGCAGGTTCCGGTCGTGGTCGATTTCTGGGCGGAGTGGTGTGGGCCCTGTCGCACGTTGACCCCGGCGCTGGAGGCGGCCGAGGCGGCTCGCGGCGGCAAGGTGGTGCTGGCCAAGGTCGACGTCGACGCGAATCAGGCGCTGGCGGCGCGCTATCGCGTGCAGGGGATACCGGCCGTGAAGGCCTTCCGCGACGGCGAGGTCGCCGGCGAGTTCGTCGGCGCCGTGCCCAAAGCGAAAGTCGAAGAGCTGTTCGATTCGCTGCTTCCTTCCCGAGCCGACGAGCTGCTGGCCAAGGGCGACGAGCTGTCGCTGCGCGAGGCGGCCGAGCTGGAGCCGCGCCGCGCCGACATCGGCGTGGCCCTCGCCAGGGCCCGGCTGGAGCGTGGGGCGGGAGAGGAGGCTCTCGAAGCGGTCGAGTCGCACGAGGGAGATTTCGCCGCCGAAGGGATCGCCGCTCGGGTGCGCCTGGCGAAGGAGGGAATCGGGGCGGAGGCTTTCGCCACTCTCGACCGCGGCCATCGCGAGGCAGCGCTCGATGCTCTGCTGGGGGAGCTCGATAGCGCCGACGAGGACACCCGCGAGGATCTGCGTCGCGCCATCGTCGGCATCCTCAGCGAGCTCGACCCCGCCGATCCGGTGGCCCGCGAGCACCGTAGGCGTCTTGCCACTGCGCTCTATTAGGGCCCGGCCACAGGAGGCGGCCGCCGCGGTCGCGAAGATAGGCGTAGATGAGCGTGCCGCCGCCCCGCAAGCCTCGTCCGCCCCTGCCCGCGGGGCCGTTTCTGGTCGTCGGGCTTGCCCGTTCGGGCTGCGCGGCGGCGCGTTTTCTGATCGGGCGTGGGGAGGAGGTCGTCGGAGTCGATTCCGGGCATCCGGACGGGGCGGCAGGGTTGGCGGGGGAGGGCGTCGAAGTTGCCCTGGATACGAGTGGATTGGCTCAGCTGGATGGCATGCGAACCGTCGTCAAGAGCCCGGGTGTGCCCCGGGAGGCGCCGGTGATCGCCGCTGCGCTGGAGCGTGGCCTCGACGTGGTCGGCGAGCTCGAGCTCGCCTGGCGGGCGATTCCCAACCGCTTCCTCGCCGTCACCGGGACCAACGGCAAGACGACCACGGTCGAGCTGCTCGGCCACGTCTACCGCACGGCCGCTGAGCCGGTCGCGGTCGCCGGCAACGTCGGCACGCCGCTCTCCTCGCTGGTGGGGTCCGTCGATCCCGCCGCCACCGTCGTCTGCGAGGCCTCCAGCTTCCAGCTCGAGGACACGACCGCCTTTGCCCCGGAGTGCGCCGTCTTCCTCAACCTCGCTCCCGACCACCTCGACCGCCACGCGGACCTCGACGCCTATCTGGCCGCGAAGCTGCGCATCTTCGCCGGCCAGGGCAACGACGACGTCGCCGTCTACAACGCCGACGACCCCGCGCTCGCCGGCACCGACCTCGGCGGCTGCGCCCGCCGCATCGCCTTCTGCCGCGGCGCCGCCCCCGAGTGCGAGGTGGCGCTGGCCGAGGGGACGATCTTCTACGACGGCGAGCCCCTGCTCGCGACCGACGAGCTGGGCCTGTTCGGCGAGCACAACGTCGCCAACGCGCTTGCCGCGGCAAGCGCAGCGCTGGCGATGGGGCTCGATCGCGATGCCGTCCGCGAGGGCCTGCGCAGCTTTGCCGGTGTGCCGCATCGGCTGGAGCAGGTCGCCGAGATCGGCGGCGTCCGCTTCGTCAACGACTCCAAGGCGACCAACGTCGCCTCCGCGGTGGTCGGGATCGACGCCTTCGAGGCCGGCGTCCACGCGATCCTCGGCGGCAGCGAGAAGAACGAACCGTTCGCACCGCTGCTCGACCCGCTGCGCGAGCGCGCCGCCGCTTGCTACCTGACCGGCGCCACCGCCGACCGGCTCGCCGTCGAGCTGGCTCCTCTTTCCGCAGCGGGCATCGAGCTGCACCGCTGTGCCGACCTCGAGGGGGCCGTGCGGCGCGCGGCCGCAGCGGCGCGCCCGGGCGAGGTCATCCTGCTTTCGCCCGCCTGCGCCAGCTTCGACGCTTTCGAGAACTTCGAACGCCGCGGCGATCGCTTCCGCGAGATCGTCGGGGAGTTGACATGAGTGCGCGTGCCCTCTCCCTTCCTCGTCTCTGGGGCTCGAAGGCCAAGAAGGGCAAGGCGAAGAAGAAACGCCGCGCCGCCAGCCTTCCTGCCGAGTACAACATGCTGCTCACCGCGACCCTCTGCCTGCTCGCCTTCGGCGCGGTGATGGTCTTCTCGGCCAGCTCGACGACGCGGATCCTCAGCAACGGCGGCCTCTCCGACAGCGCCTTCTACCTGAAGCGCACCCTGCTCTTCGGCGCGATCGGCCTGGGGATCATGCATCTGGCCGCGCGCCATGGACTGGAGACGGTCCGCCGGCTGACGCCGGCGATCCTCGGCCTCTCGCTCTTCCTGCTCTTCGCGGTGCTCTTTGGGGGCAACACGGTCAACGGCTCCAGCCGTTGGATCGGGCCCAGCTTCATCCAGCTGCAGCCCTCCGAGCTGGCCAAGGTCGCGCTGATCCTCTACGGCGCCGACCTGCTGGCGCGCAAGCCGAAACGCGCCCGCACGCTGCAGGGCCTGATGCCGTTTCTGGTCGTCGTAGGCGTCGCCACCCTGTTGATCGTCGCCGAGCCCGACCTGGGCACGGCGATGGTCATCTCCTTCGCCGTCGCTGCGACCCTGGTCGCCGCCGGCATGCGCATCCGCGACCTCGCCCTGATCGGCGCCGCACTCGCCTTCTTCGCCCTCCTGATGACCGTGGTCGAGCCCTACCGGATGGCCAGGCTGACGGGCTTTCTCAATCCCGGCGCCGACGCCGGCGGGGCCGGCTTCCAGGCGGCGCAGGCGAAGATCGCGCTCGGCTCCGGCGGTCTCTTTGGGGTCGGCATCGGCAACGGCGTGCAGAAGGCCTTCTACCTGCCCGAGGCGCACACGGACATGATCTCGGCCGTGATCGGCGAGGAGCTGGGGCTGGTCGGGATCCTCGGCGTCGTCGGCCTCTTCTCCCTCTTCGGCTACGCCGGCCTGCAGGTCGCCAAGAAAGCCAAGGACAGCTACGGGAAGCTGCTCGTCGCCGGGCTCACCTCGCTTGTCCTCGTGCAGGCGACGATCAATCTCTTCGCGGTGATGGGCCTGGCCCCGCTGACCGGCGTGCCGCTTCCCTTCGTCTCCTACGGCAACAGCAGCCTGATGGCGACGCTGTTCGCCGTCGGGCTGATCCTCAACGTCGCCCGCGGGGGGACCGCCCGCGCCGGCAAACTGCGCGTCGTCGAAGGCGGGCGCAAGCCCGCGCGCGGAAGGAGTCGATCGAGCAGTGCCAGAAGCCGTAAAAGTAGTGGTGGCAGCCGGGGGAACGGCCGGTCACGTAGTGCCGGCCATGGCGGTCGCCGACGAGCTTCGGGCTAGCGGTGCCGAGGTCTCCTTCCTCGGCACCCGCGAGCGGATCGAGGCCGACCTTGTTCCGGCCGCCGGCTATGAGATCGACTTCGTCAAGGTGCGCGGGATCGACCGCGGCAACCGCCTACGCGCCGCCGCGGCCGGCGTCGAGGCGATCGGCGCCGCCGGAACGGCGCTGCGCGTGCTCTGGCGGCGGCGCCCCGACGTGGTGATGGGCGGCGGCGGCTTCGTCGCCGGGCCGGCCGGCCTCGCGGCGGTGCTCGCCCGCGTCCCCCTGGTCCTCACCGAGGCCGACAGCCATCTTGGCCTCGCCAACCGCCTGCTCGCCCGTCAAGCACGGCGCGTCTGCCTCGCCTTTCCGATCGCCGGGCGCGAGGGAGAGCGCTACCTGGTCACCGGGCGGCCGGTGCCGGAGGCGGTGCTGGTGGCCGATCGCGGGGCTGCGCGCGACCGCTTCGCTATATCTCCGGGGGCCCGCTGTCTTCTGGTGATGGGTGGCAGTCAGGGGGCCCGCTCGATCAACGAGTGCGCGCTCGCGGCGCTGGCCGAGCGGGATGGCCGCGATTTCGACGTCATCCACCTCGCCGGCAAGCGTGACTTCACGCAGCTCGAGCAGCGCCTCGCGGCCGCGTCGCACGGCGATCGCTACACGCTGCTCGCCTACGAGCCCGACCTCGGCGACTGCCTCGCCGCCTGCGATCTGGTGCTGGGCCGTGCCGGTGGGTCGATCTTCGAGCTGACCGCGGCGGGCCGACCGGCGGTGCTCGTCCCCTACCCGTTCGCTGCCGGGGGGCACCAGGACAGCAACGCCGCCTGGATGGCCGAGGCCGGCGCCGCGACCGTGATCCGCGACAGCGAGCTCGACGCCGGGCGCCTCGCCGCCGAGCTGGGCGGCCTTCTCCACGATGAGCAACGGTTGGCGGCGATGACGAAAGCCTCCGCTGCCCTGGCGATGCCCGACGCGGCTCGCCGGATCGCCGACGAGGTTCTGGAGGCGGCGCGATGAGCCCCGGCTGCGCCGAGACCGCAAAAACCCTCCCTGAAGAAGGGTTTTTGCGGTCTCGCGGGGGATCCCTCGGATGAGCGCGTGGACCGGCCGGCGGTTGCACTTCATCGGCATCGGCGGCGCCGGGATGAGCGGCTTGGCGCTGGTTTGCCGGGAGCTTGGCGCGAGCGTGAGCGGCAGCGACCGCGCCGACTCCTCCTATATGAAGCGGCTGCGCGCCGTGGGCCTCGATCCCATCGTGGGCCATGACGCGGCCAACCTGCCCGACGGGGCCGAGGTGGTCGTCTCGACCGCGATCGATGACGACAACCCCGAGCTGCGGCTCGCCCGCGAGCGGGGCCAGGCCGTGTGCCGGCGCGGGGAGCTGCTCGCTGAGCTCTGCGCCGAGAAGCGGTTGATCGCGATCGCCGGGACCCACGGCAAGACGACGACGACCGCGATGCTCGTCTGGGCGCTGCGCGAGATCGGTGCGGGCCCGGCCTTCTTCGTCGGCGGCGAGGTCCCTGGCCTGGGGCCGGGGGGAACGGTCGGCAACGCCGGTTGGGGCGAGGGCGAGTGGGTGATCGCCGAGGCCGACGAGAGCGACGCCAGCTTCCTCGAGTTGGCGCCCGAGATCGCCGTGATCACCAACATCGAGATGGACCACCACTCGCGCTGGGGGTCGATGGCCGAGCTGAGGGCGGCATTCGACCGTTTCGCCGCCGATTCCAAGGTCGCCCGCTTCGCCGCCGACTCGCCGGGCCCGGCGCGACTTTCGCTGGCCGTGCCGGGCGCGCACAACGTGCTCAACGCTCGCGCCGCGCTGGCCGCGGCTGAGCTCGCCGGCTTCGAGCTCGACGCCGTTGCCGCGGCGCTCGCGAGCTTTCCCGGCGTCCACCGCCGGCTTGAGCTCAAGGGCGAGCGCGAGGGCGCCCGCATATACGACGACTACGCCCATCACCCGACCGAGGTGCGGGCGGCGCTCGGGGCCCTGCGGGAGATGTCGCCGACGCGGCTGATCGCCGTGTTCCAGCCGCACCTGTACTCGCGCACCAAGGCGCTGGCCGAGCAGTTCGGCGCGGCGCTGGCGCTGGCAGACGAAGTCGCAGTGCTCGACGTCTACCCGGCCCGGGAGCAACCGGTTGGGGAGCTCGCCGGCGTCAGCGGCCTCGACGTCGCTCGCTCGGCTGCCGACCGGATGGGCGGCAGGCGGGTCTTCTGGACGCCGACCGCGGCCCAGGCCGAGGCGGCGCTTGGGCCGCGCCTGGAGCCCGGATCGGTGCTGGTCACGATCGGCGCCGGCGACGTCTTCAAGCTCGGCGAGGCGCTGGTCGAGGGCGGGGGAGAGGGATGAGCGCCCCGCCCGCAGGAACCGCGCAGGACTACTCGCTTGCCCGTTTGACCACTGTGCGCACCGGCGGTGCGGCCGATTGGTTCGCACTGCCTGAAACTGAAGGCGGGCTGCTGCGTCTGCTCGTGTGGGCGGATGAGGAGGATCTCGCGATTGGAGTGGTTGGTTCAGGCTCTAACCTGTTGGTCGCCGATGAGGGCTTCCGCGGTTTGGTGCTGAAACTGGCCGGTGATCTCGCGACGATTCAACCGCACGACCACCAGTTCTACTGCGGCGGCGGGGTTCGCCTGCCATCGGCTGCGACCAGGGCAGCCAACCTGGGCTTGTCCGGCCTCGAGTTCGGAGTCAACATCCCCGGCACGGTCGGTGGGGCGGTACGCATGAACGCCAATGCCTACGGCGGGGAGCTGGCGCAGGTATTGGAGTGGGTCGGCATTGCCAGCGCCGCTGCCGGACTGTCGAAAAGGACGCCTGAGAAGCTTGGCTTCGCCTATCGCAGCTCGAACTTGACAGACGGCGAGGTCGTCACCCGCGCTTCGTTCAGGCTGACGCCGGGAGATTCCGAGACGATCAAGGCGACCATGGCTGGAATGAGGAAACGGCGGCACTTGGCGCAACCGTCAGGGATCAAGACCTTCGGCTCGACCTTCGTGAATCCGGACGACAAGCGTGCCGAAGGACGCACCGCAGGGCAGCTGCTCGAGGCCGCCGGCTGTCGCGGCCTCGCGATCGGCGGCGCCCGCTTTTCGCCGAAGCACGCCAACTTCGTCGAGAACACCGGCGAGGCAAGCACCGCCGACGTGCTCGAGTTGATGGCGGCCGGCCGTCGCCGTGTCCACGAGCGCTTCGGCATCGTCCTGGAGCCGGAGGTGCAGCTGCTTGGCGAGGTGCGCTGGCCGGAGAGCTGGAAGCTGTGAGGCGTTGGCTGATTGCGCTGGGGCTGGTCTTCGTGGCCCTGCTCTGCGCTTACTGGTTCGGGGTCCGCGACTCGACCGTCGAGCCTCACCTGAAGTCCCCGCAGCCCGTGGCGACGATCGGAACCGGCTCCGACGCGGTCGCGGTTGGCGCGGACGGTCAGATCCTCGCCTGGTTGCCGCTCTCCGAAGAACAACTCCTCCCATCCCTGCCGCTCTCGGAACCGCCCAAAGGGGGCAAGTTGGCGGGCCCGGTGCTGCAGCAGGCGCGTGTTCTCGGCGCTGCCCCCGCGGCGCTGCGCCCGTACCTGGAGAGCAGCTACTACGGCGAAACCGGCGTCGACGTGAAGCTGCGCTCCGGGATCGAACTGCGCTTTGGCGATGCATCCCAGGCCGGCGCCAAGTGGAAGGCGGCCGCCGCGGTGCTCGCCGACCCATCGATCACGGCGCTCGATTATGTAGACCTGCACGCGCCTGGGCGTCCAGCGGTGGGCGGCTCTGGGCATACGCTTCCGTCGGTCGAATGAACCCTCGACCACAGGGTTAGACTGGGTAAAGCCTCAAGTAAGCCTTGAGACTCGTGCCTTGCAGGATGTCTCCCGAGGGTTTGACAGAACCCCGAGAATGCCCTACGTTGAGCGCAATTTCCGCGGTTCAGGAGTAGGCTTGAACCCTTAAGGCTCACTGAAGCGTCGGACGGAACGAAGGCTCAACTCAACTCCAGTCCTCACGGACTGGGCATATCCAGCCCCAATCGGGGCCGGGCTTGGAGAAATCGGGAGATGGAATCCACTTACCTGGCGGTGATCAAGGTCGTCGGTGCCGGCGGCGGCGGTACGAATGCCGTCAGTCGCATGGTCGACGCCGGAATTCGCGGCGTCGAGTTCGTCGCGGTCAACACCGACGCGCAGGCGCTGCAGGCATGCGACGCCGACATCAAGCTCTCGATCGGGCAGGAGCTGACTCGGGGGCTCGGCGCCGGCGGCAACCCCGAGGTCGGGGCGGGCGCCGCTGCGGAGAGCCGCGACGAGATCAAGGAGGCGCTGAAGGGCGCCGACATGGTCTTCGTCACCGCGGGCGAGGGCGGCGGCACCGGAACCGGCTCGGCGCCGGTCATCGCCGAGATCGCCAAGGAAGAGATCGGCGCCCTCACCGTTGGCGCAGTGACCAAGCCTTTCGAGTTCGAGGGCAAACGGCGGATGCAGCAGGCGCTCGAGGGAATCGAGAAACTGCGCAACAACGTCGACACCCTGATCATCGTCCCCAACGAGAAGCTGTTGCAGGCCGTGGAGCGGCGGACGTCGGTTCTGGAGGCCTTCCGTCAAGCCGACGACATCCTGCGCCAGGGCGTGCAGGGCATCACCGACCTGATCACGATTCCCGGCTTGATCAACCTCGACTTCGCCGACGTGCGCACGATCATGCGCGACGCCGGCTCGGCGCTGATGGGCGTCGGCTCCGCCTCGGGCGAGTCCCGCGCGGTCGACGCCGCCAAGGCCGCCGTCACCTCGCCGCTGATCGAGGAGTCGATCAAGGGCGCGACGGGCATGCTGCTGAACATCACCGGCCCCGAGGACCTCGGCCTGTTCGAGGTCAACGAGGCGGCCCAACTGGTCCAGGCAGAAGCCGACGACAACGCCAACATCATCTTCGGCTCGGTAGTCGACCAGTCGATGCGCGACGAGGTTCGCGTGACCGTGATCGCCACCGGCTTCGAGGGCTTCGAGCTGCTGGCCCGCTCGCCGCAGCGGGTCCGTCGCCGCTACGAGAGCCGCGGTCCGCGGATCTCGGCGGAGGACACCGACATCCGCAAATTGCGGGTCTCAGACGACGACATCGACGTGCCTGGGTTCCTCAAGGAATGAGACCGGGGGAGGGCCTGGCGCCCCTCCCCCAGAAGCCGTCGCGCAGCCGATCGCTTGCAAGGGTGCGGCGCGCGGTTCCGTGAGCTTCTGTGGGAGGGGCGCCGGGCCCTCTTGCCCTGGCTCAGAGGTCGATTTCGTAATAGAGCATTCGCGGGCCGTCGGGGGCGCCTTCGCGGTTGGTGAGGTTGAAGCTCTCGTATAGGCCGCGGGCTTCCTTGTCGTCTTCTCCCGTGGTCAGCTCGAAATGGTCGGCGCCTGCTTCGCGCGCGGCATCGATGGCTGCCTGTAGAAGTGCCTTGCCGATGCCCTTGCCTCGCTGCTCCGGGATGACGTAGAGCTCTTCCAGGTAGGCGTCGGCGGCCTGTGACCAGAGCGATGGCCTTATGCGGAGCGCCGCCAGGCCGGTTGGCGGTCGGTCCGCCAGCAGTACGACGATCGCCTCCTCTGCAAGCAGCTCGGCGACGCGCTCGGCGAGGACCGGGACCGCCGGCGTCGGGTCGTCGTATTCGGTGTTGAAGTCGTGGAGGAGCTGTGCGACGTCGCTGGCGTCCTCGACGCCTGCCCCGCGGATCCGATGGCTGCCGTTCGCGCTCATCTCCGCGAGGGAGCTTGCCAGAGCTCTCCAATACGCTGCCGCGCGTGAGCGACACCGACCAGTTGCGACGCACTCCTCTCTACGGGTGCCACGCCGAGCTCGGCGCCAAGCTGGTGCCCTTCGCCGGCTGGGAGATGCCGGTCACCTACGAGGGCGTGCGCGAGGAGCACATGGCCGTGCGCACCCACGCCGGCATGTTCGACGTCTCGCACATGGGCGAGGTCGAGGTCGAGGGACCTGGCGCGTTCGCCTTCCTCCAGCGCGTCCTCTCCAACGACGTCGCCGCGGTCGCCCTCGGCGGCGCCCAGTACTCGTGCCTCTGCGCGGAGGACGGCGGCGTGCTCGACGACCTCTTCGCCTACCGGCTCGGCGGCGACCGCTACCTGCTCGTCACCAACTCGGCCAACCACGACGCCGACCTGGCCTGGCTCGGGCGCTGGAGCCGCGGCTTCGACGTTTCCGTGCGCGACGTCGCCGACCGCTATGCGATGCTCGCCGTGCAGGGCCCGCACGCCCGCGCGATCGCCGGGTCGGCATTGGGAATCGACCTGCCGCCGCGAATGCACGTGGCGCACGCGCGCGTCGGCAACCGCCCGGCGCTCGTCTGCGGCACCGGCTACACCGGCGAGGACGGGGTCGAGCTGCTGATCGACCCCCAGATCGCGCCGGCGATCTGGGTGGAGCTGCTCGACGCCGGTGTCGTCCCCTGTGGGCTCGGCGCCCGCGACACGCTGCGCCTCGAGGCTTGCTTCCACCTGCACGGCAACGACCTCAGCCCCGAGCGCAACCCGATCGAGGCCGGGCTCGGCTGGTGCTGCAAGGAGGCGACCGGGTTCGTCGGTGCCGAGGCGGTGGCGTGGGCGCGCGCCGAGGGCACCGCCGAGCGCCTCGTCCCCTTCAAGATCGAGGCGGCGGGAATCCCGCGTCAGGGCAATCCCGTCCTCGCCGGCGGCGAGGCGGCCGGCATCGTCACCAGCGGCAGCTTCTCGCCCTCGCTGGAGATCGGCATCGGCATGGCCTACCTGCGCAGCGACCTCGCCGAGCCCGGCACCGAGATCGAGATCGACGTGCGCGGCAAGCACCGCGCGGCGCGAGTAGCGTCCAAGCCCCTCTACACGAGTCCCTCATCCCGGAAGGAGAAGTGACCTTGGCCGACGCAAACTATCCCGAGGATCTGCTGTACCACGACCAGCACGACTGGGCCCGCTTGGAGGGAGACGACCACGCCGTCTTCGGGATCACCTGGTACGCGCAGGACAGCCTCGGCGAGGTCGTCTTCTACGACCCGCCCGAAGCCGGCACGGCGATCCACAAAGACTCCTCCTACGCCGAGGTCGAGTCGGTGAAGGCGGTCTCGGACGTGATCGCGCCGATGTCCGGTGAGATCGTCGAGGTCAACGAAGCACTCGCCGACGCCCCCGAGCGGATCAACGAGGACCCCTACGGCGAGGGCTGGCTGGTCAAAGTCAAGCTGACCGCCGCGGCGGAGGCCGAGGCCCTGCTCGGCGCCGACGAATACCGCAAGCTGCTGGAAAACAGCTAGCGAAGCCCCGCCCCTCGCTTCCGTAGCCTTACCTCGGTGACCCGCTACACCTCAGCGACGCCCGACGATCGGGCCGAGATGCTCGCCGCGATAGGCGTCGAGTCGACCGCCGATCTCTTCGCGCAGATCCCCGAGCCGCTGCGCCTCGGTCGCCCGCTGGCCTTGCCGGCGGGGATGAGCGAGGCCGAGGTCTACGAGCGGCTGGCGGCCCTCGCCGCGCGCAACGCCGACTGCGAAGAGCAGGTCTGCTTCCTCGGCGCGGGGATGTACGACCACTACGTGCCGGCGATCGTCGACGCGATCACCCAGCGCAGCGAGTTCCTCACCCCGTACACGCCCTACCAGCCGGAGATCTCGCAGGGCGGCCTGCAGGCGATGTTCGAGTTCCAGACCGCGATGTCGGAGCTGACTGCGCTGCCGGTCGCCAACGCCGGCCTCTACGAGGGTCCGTCCTCGGTCGCCTCCGCCGCCTACCTGGCGCTCGGCGCGACCAAGGGCCGGCGTCGCTTCGTCGTCTCGCGCGGCGTCCACCCGCACAGCCGCGAGACGCTGACCACCTACTCCGAGGGCTATGGAGCCGAGATCGAGGAGGTCGGGCTGGATGGCGGTGTCACCGATGCCGCCGCGTTGGCCACGGCGGTCGACGGCGATACCGCCGCCGTCTTCCTGCAGAGCCCCAACTTCCTCGGCGCGGTCGAGGACGTCGAGGCGCTCGGCGCCGCCGCGAAGGAGCACGGAGCGCTGCTCGTCGTCGCGGTCGACCCGATGACGCTCGGCGTGCTCAGGCCGCCCGGCGAGTGCGGGGCCGACATCGCCCTCGGCGAGGGCCAGCCGCTCGGCAACAGGCTCGACTTCGGCGGTCCCTCCTTCGGCTTCTTCTGCGGCACGGAGGAGTTGATCCGCAAGATGCCGGGGCGGATCGCCGGCGAGACCGACGACGTCGACGGGCGCCGCGGCTTCGTCCTCGCCCTGCAGACCCGCGAGCAGCACATCCGTCGAGAGAAGGCGACCCACAACATCTGCACCGCCCAGGCCCTGAACGCGCTGGCGGCGACGATCCACCTCGCCTGGCTCGGCCGCGAGGGCTTCCGCGAGCTGGGCGAGCTGCTGGTTCGGCGCACCGCCTACGCGCGCGAGCGGCTCGCCGCGGTGCGAGGGGTGGATCTGCTGCACGAGGCGCCCGTCGCGCGCGAGTTCGCCGTGCGGCTCGATGCGCCGGTGGACCGTGTGCTCGAGCGCTGCGCCGAGCGCGGCATCGCCGCCGGCTACCCGCTCGGCCGTGAGTATCCGGAGTACGAGGACGGGCTCTTGGTGGCGATCACCGAGCGCCGCACCCGCGCGCAGATCGATGCTCTCGCCGACACGCTGGGGGCCGCAATTCAGGCCGAGCGTGGCGAGTTGGTCGTAAATAGTGCGACTAAGTCGCCAGGGGGACCCTGATGGCGATCGCGGAGAGCCCGATGCAGCGCGAACGGGCGGAAACGATCTTCGAGAAATCTAAGCCCGGCCGTCGCGCCGCGGTTCTGCCCGCCGCCGAAGTGCCCGAGCCGCCGCTGGAGGAGCTGATCCCGGCGAGCCTGCTGCGGACCGAGCCGGCGCGCCTGCCGGAGGTCGCCGAGCCGGAGATCGTCCGTCACTACAACCGCCTCTCGCGCCGCAACTTCGACCTCGACACCGGCTTCTACCCGCTCGGCTCCTGCACGATGAAGCACAACCCGCGCCTGAACGAGCGGGTCGCGGCGCTGCCTGGCCACGCGCGCCTGCACCCGGCCCAGGACCCGAAGCGCGCCCAGGGCGCGCTGGAGCTGATGTGGCTTCTGCAGGAGTCCCTGGCCGAGATCTGCGGCCTCCCACACGTCAGCCTCCAGCCCTCGGCGGGGTCGCACGGCGAGCTCGCCGGCCTCCTGCTCACCCGCGCCTTCCACGCCGACCGCGGCGAAGCGCGGACCAAGGTGCTGGCCCCCGACACCTCGCACGGCACCAACCCGGCCTCGGTGACGATGGCCGGCTACGAGATCGTCAAAGTCGCCACCGACGAGCGCGGCGGCGTCGATATGGACGACCTGCGGGCCAAGGTCGACGACGAGGTCGCCTGCCTGATGCTGACCAACCCCAACACGCTCGGCCTCTTCGACGAGAACATCGCCGAGATGGCGGCGATGATCCACGCGGTGGGGGGGACGCTCTACTACGACGGCGCCAACCTCAACGCCGTGATGGGCCAGTCGCGCCCCGGCGACATGGGCTTCGACATCGTCCACGTCAACCTGCACAAGTCGTTCAGCCAGCCGCACGGCGGTGGTGGCCCCGGGGCGGGGCCGATCGCCGTATCCGAGCGGATCGAGCCCTTCCTGCCGCGGCCGCAGGTGGTGCGGCGCGAGAGCGGCAACGGCAGTGGCCCCAGCTTCGACCTCGACCACGAGCGGCCCAAGTCGATCGGCCGCCTGCGCGGCTTCCAGGGCAACTTCGGCGTCTTCGTCCGCTCCTACGCCTACATCCTCAGCCTCGGCGCCGACGGGCTCGCCGAGGCGTCGGAGACCGCGGTGCTGAACGCCAACTACCTCAAGGCTCGCTTGAGCCAGGGGCGCGCTGGCAAGTACACGCCGATTGCTTTCGACCGCCACTGCATGCACGAGTTCGTCCTCTCCGGCAAGCCGATGAAGAAGGAGCTGGGCATCGCCACGCTCGACCTCGCCAAGCGCCTGCTCGACTTCGGCTTCCACCCGCCGACCATCTACTTCCCGCTCCTGGTCGAGGAGGCGCTGATGATCGAGCCGACCGAGACGGAGACCAAGGAGAGCCTCGACGCCTTCGCCGACGCCATAGAGCAGATCCTCGCCGAGGCCGAGACCGACCCCGAGAAGGCCAAACAGGCCCCCTACACGACCCCGGTCCGCCGTCTGGACGAGGTCAAGGCGACCCGCAAGCCGGTCGTGCGCCAGTCCTTGGACTAGCGCTCACACGGTTCTGCCGCTGCTCTACAACAACTCCCTGATCGCTTCGTCGAAGACCTGGGGTTCCTCGAAGGAGAAGTGGAGCAGCGGCCGCGCTTCGCCGCCCGTCAGCCCGATCAAGAACGAGGGGGTGCTTATCAACCCCTTTCTTTCATGCAGGAATTCGTCGGATTCGATCTTCCCCGCGCCGCCATCGGATTCGCGGTCTTCTTCCCAGCGCAACAGATCCACGCCCGTTTGCCGGGCGATCCCTTCGAGGAAAGCATCGCCCGCGTAGCGGGTGAACTCTCGGCGTTGCTCACGGTAGAAGAGGTCGATGAAGGTCCACATCTTGCCCTGCCGCCCCGCCCCAAGCGCTGCCACCTGCTGCCTGATGAATTCAGTCGAATCGGTGGTGTCGGTTTTGAACGAGCGGAACAGAACGCGCAGCTTGCCGCCGCGAACCCAGTGGCGGATCAGGAATGGGAGAGCCCCCAGCATCACGCGCCGCGAATCCAGGCACTGTAGATCGCCGAAGAACTGGAGCGTGACCGGAGCCTTGGGGTTTCCGAGGACAGCGCCATGCTGGGGGATCCCATCGAGTAGAGCTTCGGTCCGTTTGATGGCCCTCGTTTCCAGCGGCGAGGCGGTTGCCTTCCCGGCGGGCGAATAGTCGCTGTTGAGCACCACGACGAGCAGAGCGGCGACGGCAAGGGCCAGTACCAAGGGCAGATAGCTCAGCTTGTCTTCCCGCAACCCTTGCATTTTCCCAAGCATACTCCTATAGTCTACAAATGGTCAAGGATTCCTATCTATACGACACAGGCTGATCCGATGACCCTGCGGGCCAGAGTTCTCGTCGTTTGCTTCCTCGCCCTCCTCGCTCTAGCCGGCCTTACCGCCACCTATGCTCTCGCCTGCCCGTTCGAAGCTCCGCTCAACGAACAGGAAATGTGGGGAGAAGAAAACGAAGCCACCAACGAATACCTCTCCAACTGCTTCCAGGGCGAACCGATCGACTGTGCCACCGGCAATCAGACCGAGGAACAGACCGACTTTGTCATGGGAGGCCGCGGTCCGGCGCTGCACCTCACCCGCACCTACAACTCCCAAGCCGCCGCCGAAGCCAAAGAAGCTGGCCCCTGGGGCTACGGCTGGTCTGGTCCCTACAGCGCCCACCTGGAATTCAACAAAGAATCTGGCGCCGTCACCGTCGTGCAGGAAAACGGCGCAACTGCTCTCTTCAACCTCCAGGAAGGCAAATACGTCCCCGGCGCGTGGATCCAGGCCACCCTGGTCAAAGAAGGGGAAAGCTACATCTTTACGCTGCCAAATCAGGAAAAGCTCAAGTTCGACACCGAAGGCAAGTTGATCGAACAGAAGGACCGCAACGGTAACGCCCTCACCATGACTTACGAAGCGGGCAAGCTAACTCTCGTTAAAGACGCCGCTGGCCGCGCAATTTCCTTCCTCTACTTCGGCGGTCCCCAGGTGACAACCGTCTGGGATCCGATGATTCATGCAATCAAATTTGAATACGAATCGGGAAACCTCGTTTCGGTGACGCGGGCCAAAGAAGAAACTCCGCTCTGGAAATTCAAATACGACACCTCTCACCAGCTAACCGAAATGACCGACGGCCGCGGCGGGGTCACCAAAACCGAATACGACGAAAAACATCGGGTCAAAAAACAGACCGATCCCCTGGAACGGGTAATCAAATTCGCATACGGCGAATCCGAAAGCCACAAGACGACGACGATCACCGAGCCGAACGGTTCGACGACCTTCGAGAAGTTCAACGCAGCCGGCGAGCCCCTGGAAGTGATCAAGGCCAAAGGGGTCACCGGTCTCGAACGGAAAACGACCGAGGAATACAACGCCGCCTATGAGCCCGTCAAAGCGACCGACGCCCTCGGTCACTCGACGACCTTCGAATACAACGCCGCCAGCGACATGACGCTCGAAAAAGACGCCGAAGGCGACGAAACCAAATGGACTTACAACGCCACCCATGACGTCGAAACCGAAACGACGCCAAAGGGCGAGAAAACGACCTACAAACGCGACTCCCACGGCAACGTCGAAGCGCTCGAACGCCCCGCACCGGGCGAAACGACTCAGAAAACGAGCTTCAAACATGCCGCCAACGGCGATCTGGAATCGATCACCGATCCGCTCGGGCACGAAACCAAATTCGAATACGACACCTACGGCGACCTCAAAGCCGAAACCGACCCCGCGGGCGACAAGACGACCTGGACCTACGACAAAGATGGCCAACAGCTGACCGAAGTCAGCCCGCGCGGCAACGAAGAAGGCGCCAAAGCCGAAGAATTCGAAACGAAAACCGAACGCGACGCCCAGGAGCGCCCGATCAAGGTCACCGACCCGCTCGGCCACGAAACCAAACTCGCCTACGACAAAGACGGCAACGTCGAATCGGTAACCGACGCCCTCGGCCACACGACCAAATACATCTACGACGCCGACAACGAGAAAACCAAGGTCGAAAAGGCCAACGGCACCACCACGGAAGCCGCCTATGACAGCATGGGCGAAGTCAAAAGCCGCACCGACGGCAACGCCCATACGACGAAATACGAACACAACGCGCTTGAGCATCTGACCGAAACGATCGACCCGCTGGAACGCAAAACGAAACGGGAATACGACGCGGCGGGCAATCTCAAAAAAGCCGAAGACGCCTTGGGCCGCTCGATCTCATATGGCTACGACGCTGCCAATCGGCTCAAAGAAATCAACTACTCCGAAGAAGCCACCCACGATGTCACCTTCAAATACGACAAAGACGGCAACGTGGTCGAAATGGTCGACGGCACCGGGACGACCACCAAGGAATACGATCAGCTCGAGCGGCTGACCGAAGTCAAAAACGGGGCCAAAGAAGTCGTCAAATACAAGTACGACCTGGGCAACGAGGAGACGGAAATCACCTATCCCAACGGCGAAACGGTCAAACACGCCTTCGACAAAGCCGGGCGCCTGGAAAAGGTCACCGACTGGCTCGGTAAGGAAACCACGTTCGGATACAACCGGGACTCGCAAGTCAAAGCGATGACCTTTCCCGCAACGACCTCCAATGTGGACGAATACGCCTACAACAAAGCCGACCAGCTGACCGAAGTCTCGATGAAGAAGAAAGCCGAAGTCCTGGCGTCGATGTCCTACACGCGGGACAAACTCGGTCAGGTCGAAAAATCCACCGAGACCGGATTCCCCGAAGTCCCCGAATACACCTACGAATACGACGCCGGGAACCGCCTGCTGAAAAGTAACGGCTCGCTCTTCGAATATGACAAAGCGGGCAACGTCACCAAGATCTCCCCGACGACCTACACCTACGACAAAGGGAGCCAAATCGCGACGGCGAGCAACGCGACCTTCGAATACAACAAACTCGGCCAGCGGGTCAAAGAAGCGCCTTCCGGCGGATCGGCCACCACCTATTCCTACGACCAGGCCGGCAACCTGATCTCAAGCAAAGGCCCGGAAAGCGAAAATACGTTTCAATATGATGGCACCGGGCTGCGCGCGAAAGAAACGAAGGGCGCATCGACCTACCCGATGAACTGGGACCTCTCGTCGGGACTTCCGCTGATGATCCGTGGCGGAAACGACTACTTCATCTACGGCCCGGAAGGCCTGCCGATAGAGCAGATCACCTCTGGCTCGGCGACCTATCTGCATCACGATCAGCTGGGCTCGATCCGCGTCCTGACGAATTCGAGTGGGGAAATCTCAGGTACCTACCGATACGGCCCGAACGGAGCTTTCTGGAAACACACCGGGGCGGGAACCAGCCTGATGGGGTTCGCTGGTCAGTACCGAATGCACACGGGGAACCAGCTAATTTATCTACGAGCCCGGACCTACGATCCGGTGACGGCGCAGTTCCTCAGTGTGGATCCGGCGGTGGGTGTGACCGGAGAACCGTACAGCTATGCCGGAGATAATCCTGTCAATGGGGTTGATCCAAGTGGCCTGGAAGAAGATGCATGCGGATGCCCCCACCCGCCTTGCCCGAGCAACAACATCAAGCCGCAGTCTGCCGATGGCGCGGCAACTCCGAAGTATGACTCGATGAAGGATTATCCGACGATCGGTGCTCTGCGCTGGTACAACTACCCCATCGTTAGCAAGTTAGTGCCAATTATGGTCGGAGTCGGGATTGGAGTAGTCACTAAAAACCCGTTTGCTGCTGGGTCGGAGATGCTGTTCGGTGAGGGCGCTGCGGCTGAGTTTGCGACCGAGGCTGCGAGCGGTTGGGCATCCGGAGACGCTGAGGCCCTTACTAAGTCGAGGTTTACCGGGGACTCCGTTAATCTCGTAGAGTCTGGCGTGACCGGATTGGGTACCAATCTTATGGGAAGTGCTTTCGGATATGTGCTTTCACCGATAGGACCTAAGGGTGCAAAGGTTGGAGGGGACGTGTTCGGTGAGGTTGTCGGCAGTGCCTACGAGCATGGGCAGGAGGAGAATGGCAACAGTCTTATGCTCAAGTAGGTGTTTTGTTACGGTAGGCGTGGCACTGGACTGAGCCGGACCGGGTCGACGGAGTCTCCGTGAAACAGTGAGGATCACTCTCAGAGTTCCGGCAGCTCCTGCTCCAGCTCCAGTACCGGTGCAAAGAGGTCGCCGTGCTGCTCGATGCGCTCGAGGACTTCGCCCGCCTCGAAGACGAGCGATGAGCCGTCGCCGCTGTTCGCGACTGCTTCGACCTCTTTCCAGGTGACTGGGGTCGAGGCGGTCGGGCGTTCGCGGGCGCGCAGCGAGTAGACGGCGATCGTCGTTTTGCGCTGGTGGTTCTGGGACCAGTCGACGAAGACCTTGCCCTCGCGTTCGACCTTCTTCATCTTCGAGACCACTCGATCGGGAGTCTGCTTCTCGAGCAGCTGGGCGATCGCTTTGGCGAACGGTTTGGTCTGCTCGTAGGCCGCTTTCTGGTTGAGCGGCACGTAGACCTGCAGTCCCTTCGAGCCGGAGGTCTTGGCGAACGACTGGACGTCGAAGTGGCCGAAGAGGTCGCGCAGGCGCAGGCCGACCCGGCAGCAGTCGACGATGTCCGCCGGCGGACCGGGGTCGAGGTCGAAGGCCAGCACGGTCGGCCGTTTCGGCGCCCGCGAGAGCGAGAGTGAGGGATGCAGCTCGATCGCCGCCAGCTGCGCCATCCAGACCAGCGTCGGCAGGCTGTCGCAGACGCAGAAGTCGATGTTGCCGGTGCTGGCCGAGACCGGCGTCGTCTTGACCCATTTCGGCCGGTGCTTGGGGCAGCGCTTCTCGAAGAAGGCGGCGTCGAGATCGTCGACGCCTTCGGGGAAACGGCGCAGCGTCACCGCCCGCCCGGTCAGATGGGGGACGATCGCCGGGGCGACCTTGGCGTAGTAGTCAACCACCTCGCCCTTGGTGAAGCCGGCCTCCGGGTAGAGCACCTTGTCGAGGTTGGTGAGCTTCAGCTCACGGCCGTCGACCTCGACCTGGCGACTGGTCGCCACGGCCTACTTCGAGGCTTTGGCTTTTTTGCCGGAGGAGCGTTTCTTCGGCGCGGCCTTAGGCGCTTTCTTTGCTCCGGGTTTTGCCGCTTTGGGCTGCGCCTTCGCTTTTTTGCCCTTGCCGCGGTCCTTGACCGCGGCGATGCTCTCCTCGAGCGCGCTCATCAGGTCCGGGGCGGCGGTCGCCTTCGGCTCCTCGGTCGCCGGCGCGGTGAGGACGTCCTTGCCCTCGGCCTTGCGTTCGATCAGCGAGAGCAGCTCCTCGCGGTACTCGTCGCGGTAGGCGCCCGGGTCGAACTCAGTCGTCAGCGAGTCGATCAGCTGTTCGGCCATCTCGACCTCCTTGGCCGCAACCTTCGCCTGCTTCTGCGGCAGCACGTCCTCGAGGTCGGAGGGCGCGATCACCTCGTCGGCGAAGCGCATCGTGGTCAGGGTCAACACGCCGTCGCCGGGTCGCAGCGCCGCCAGGTGCTCCTTGTTGCGGAAGACGAAGCGGGCGATGGCGACCTTGCCGGATTCCTGCATCGCTTTGGCGAGCAGCGAATAGGCTTTTTCGGCGCCGTCGGCGGGCCCCAGGTAATAGGGGCTGTCGAAGTAGATCGGGTCGATCTGGTCGAGGTCGACGAAGTCCTGAACCTCTATGGCCCGCGTCTTCTCCGGTGCCAGGGCCGACATCTCGTCCTTGCTCAGCGGCACGTAGCGGTCGGGCGTCACCTCGAAGGCCTTAACGATCTCGCCGTATGGGACCTCCTCGTCGGTGCCTTCGGCGACGCGGCGGTGGCGGATGCGGGCGCCGTCGGACTCGCGGATCTCGCGCAGCGAGATGCTGCGGCGCGCGACCGCGCTGTAGAGCTTGACGGGCACGTTGAGTAGCCCGAAGCTGATCGTTCCGCTCCAAATCGCTCTTGGCATCAGCGAATCACCTACCCGGATTCTGGCAGTCGCGCACCGAGCGGCACAGGACGCGGGGCTCGGCGAGAGGCTTCTTGCGTGCGGTGCGGGATCATGCGGCGGTGCTATTCGAGCTTCGCGATGTCAGCCTCGCCCGTGGCGACCGCCTGGTCCTCGACGCGGTCAGCGCCGAGATCCACGCGGGGGCGACCGCGATCGTCGGGCCTTCCGGCAGCGGCAAGTCGACGCTGCTGCGGCTGCTCAACCGGCTTGCCGATCCCGACGAGGGGGCGATCTCCTATAAGGGGGAGGCCCTGACCGGGTACGACCCGCTGGTCCTGCGGCGCGAGGTATCGCTGGTGCCGCAGTTGCCCTCCCTGTTGGAGGGCACGGTCGAGTCGAACCTTCGCTATGCCGCCGACCTGGCCGGCGTGGAGCTCGACGCGGCGCGCTGCCTCGGTCACGCCGGGCTGGACCCGGGCTTTGCCGAGCGCGACGTCGGCAAGCTCTCTGTCGGCGAGCAGCAGCGGGCAATGCTCGCCCGCGCGCTCGCCCAGGGCCCCGGGGTGCTCTTGCTCGACGAGCCGACCTCGGCGCTCGACCATGACGCTCGCGACGCGATCGAGGCGACCCTGGCGAGCTTGCGTGCCGAGCTGGACATCTCGCTGATCCTCGTCAGCCACGACCCCGAGCAGGCGCGGCGGCTCGCCGAGCGAGCCGTGAGGCTGAAGGCGGGTCGGGTCGCCGCATGCGGTTCGCTCGCGGAGGCTCTGGGGTGAGCCCGTCGATCAGCGTCTCCCTTGGCCAGGTCGCGGCGGCCCTCGCGCTGGTCGCCCTCGCCGTGGGCATCTCCTTCTGGCGTCGCACCGACCTCGAGCGCGACATCGTCGTCGCGACGGTCCGCTCCTTCGTCCAGCTGACCGCGATCGGCTACGCGATCAAGCTGATCTTCGAAGCCGACACGATCTGGCTGGTCGTTGCGCTGCTCTCGGTGATGGTCCTGTTCGGCGCGCTCACCGCGCGCAGCCGCGCAAAGAAGGTCCCCGGTGCCTTCTGGCCACTGCTGATCGGCCTCGCGATCGCCGCCGCATCGACCCTGGGCCTGGTCGTCGCGCTGGGCATATTCGAAGCGACGCCGCGCTATCTCGTCCCGGTCGGCGGGATGATGATCGGCAACGCGATGACCGCCTCCGCGGTGGCGCTGAATCGGCTCGGCGACGAAGTCACCGACTCGCGGGCGGCGATCGAGGCGACCCTCGCGCTGGGCGCGACTGCCCGCGAGGCGGCGGCGCCCTTCGTTCGCCGTGCCCTGCGTTCGGGCACGATCACCCTGGTCGACTCGACCAAGACGACCGGCCTGATCTTCTTTCCGGGAACGATGGTCGGGATGCTGCTCGCCGGCGCCGAACCGACCGACGCCGTTCGCCTCCAGTTGATCCTCCTCTACCTGCTGCTCGGCAGCACCGCGATCGCCGCCCTCGTCGCCACCGGACTCGCCTACCGCAACTTCTTCACTCCCGCCCAGCAGCTGCGCGAGCCGGCCGCCTAAACTCGGCCTGTGTCCCGCCGGCAGCTCCTCACGCTGGTCGCGACGATCCTCGGCTCGACGGTCGTCTTCCTCGACTCGACCGTGGTCAACGTGGCGCTGCCGAACGTCGCCGACGACCTGAACGCGGGCCTCGCGGGGCAGCAGTGGGTGGTCGAGGCCTACATGCTCACGCTGGTCTCGCTGCTCCTCGTCGGCGGCTCGCTCGGCGACCAGCTCGGCCGCAAGCGAATGTTCATCTTCGGCCTGATCGGGTTCGGCGCCACCTCGATCCTCTGCGCGCTGGCGCCGACCGTCGAGTTCCTCGTCGGCGCCCGCGCCCTGCAGGGGATTGCCGGCGCTCTGCTCGTTCCCGGCTCGCTGGCGATCGTCGCCGCCACGTTCGAGGGGGCGGCGCGCGGCAAGGCTGTCGGCACCTGGACCGCTTGGACCGGGATCGCGACCGTGCTCGGCCCGGCGGGGGGCGGCGCGCTGGTCGAGGCGCTCTCCTGGCGGGCCGTCTTCTGGGTCAACATCCCCCTGATCGCGGTCACCGTGGCGCTGACCATGCACTCGGTCGAGGAGAGCCGCGACCCCGATGCCTTTCGCGGCATCGACTGGCTTGGAATCCTGCTCTCGGCGGCCGGCCTGGCCGGCCCCGTCTTCGCCCTGATCGAGCAACCGACCCATGGCTGGGGGGACCCGATGGTCTGGGTGCCGATGATCGCGGGGATCGCCTGCTTCGTCCTCTTCGTTGTCCGCGAGGCGCGCGCTCGCCACCCGATGCTCGACCTTGCCCTGTTCAAGATCCGCAACTTCTGGGTCGCCAACCTGACCACGCTCAGCGCCTACGCGGGGCTGATCGGCGGACTCTTCTTCGTCGGCCTCTTCCTGCAGCAGGTCGGCGGCTACTCGCCGGTGGAGGCGGGCCTGGCGACGACGCCGATCTCGCTGATCCTCTTCTTCCTCTCGCCGCGCTGGGGCAAGCTCGCCTCGGGGACCGGACCGCGACTGCCGATGTGCGGTGGGCCGATCGTCGGCGGGGTCGGCTTGATCCTGCTACTCAGAGTCGACGCAAGCGCCGACTACCTGACCGAGGTGCTACCGGCGATCCTGATCTTCGGCCTCGGCCTCTCGGCGACCGTGGCGCCGCTGACCGCGACCGTGCTCGACTCGGTCGAGGAACGCCACGTCGGCATCGCCTCCGGCGTCAATAACGGCGTCGCGCGCGTCGCCGGACTGCTGGCGATCGCGGTGCTCGGCGCGGTGATCTCGGCCAGCTTCGGCTCGACCCTCGACGCCAACCTCGGCAACCGCCCGCTCGGCCCGCGGGCAAGTCACGCGATAACCGAGGCGAAGAAGCAGCCGCTGGCGGTCCCCGCCACCGGAAAGCTCCCCCCACCGGCTGCGGAGCGCGTCCGGACCGCCTCCTCCGACGCATCGACCTCAGCCTTCCACCTCGGCGTCCTGATCGCCGGCCTGCTGATGATCGCCGGCGGCATCGTCGCCGGCTTCGGGATCGAAAACCCGAAACGCAAAGTCGAAGCCGTAGCCAGCCGCGGCTCCGCCCAGGCGGGCGAGTGCGGCCACGGCGCCGACGCCGACTGCCAAGACCAAAAGCAGCTTCCCCAAACCGGTGAGGCGGAGCCAGAACCGGTTTAAGCGAGGGGCACCCCGTCCGTGGCCCCCCAATAGGCTCCGACCCATGAGCGCCCCGATCATCTTCAGCGGCATCCAGCCGACCGGCCGCAAGCACCTCGGCAACTACATCGGTGCGATCCGCCAGTACGTCGAGGGCCAGGAGCGGGGCGAGCCGGCGATCTTCTGCATCGTCGACCTGCACGCGCTCTCGGTCGCCTACGACCCGGTCGAGCTGCGCGAACGCGTCTACGACACGACCGCGATCTTGCTCGCCGCCGGCCTCGATCCGGAGCGCTGCATCCTCTTCCGCCAGTCCGACGTGCGTGAGCACACCGAGCTGACCTGGCTGCTCTCGGCGGTCACCGCCCACGGCGACCTCGACCGCATGCACCAGTTCAAGGAAAAGTCGGGCCGCCAGCGCGAGCTGGCCTCGGCGGCGCTCTTCTACTACCCGGTGCTGATGGCCGCCGATGTGCTCGCCTACCGGGCGACTGAGGTGCCGGTCGGCGATGACCAGCGCCAGCACGTCGAGCTGATGCGGGAGATCGCCCGCCGCTTCAACGGCCGCTTCGGCGAGGCCCTGATCGTGCCGGAGCTGGTCGTGCCGGAGGTCGGGGCGCGGATCATGGACCTGCAGGAGCCGGAGCAGAAGATGTCGACGACCGTCGGAACCGAGGCGGGCACGGTCTACGTCCTCGACGAGCCCGGCGCGATCCGCAAGAAGCTCGGCAGCGCCGTCACGGACTCGGGACGGGAGATCGTCCGTGCCAAGGACAAGCCCGGCGTGACCAACCTGATCGACATCCTCGCCGTCGCCCGCGGCGTCGATCCGACCGAGATCGAGCGCGAGTTCGAGGGGGCCGGCTACGGCGACTTCAAGGCCGACGTCGCCGAGGGCGTGATCGAGATGCTGGCTCCGCTGTGCGAGGGCTACGCGGAGTTGCGCCCCGACCAGGCGGCGCTGGAGAAGGCGCTCTCCGTTGGCGCCGGGAAGGCACGCGCGATCGCCGCGCCGACGCTGGCCGAGGTGCGCGGGCGCATGGGCGTCGGCACTCCGGCTTACCCTTAGGTCGATGGCCGTCGCCGACCTCGATCTGGAGCTCGACGTCTTCGCCGGGCCGTTCGATCTGCTGATCGCGGTCCTGTTGCGCGAGGAGGTCGACCTGCTCGAGGTCGAACTGGCCGAGGTCGTAGTCGCTTACATCGAGCACCTCGAGGGCGAAGGCGAGCTCGAGCTCGAGGTGGCGACCGAGTTCCTCGTCCTGATCGCCTCCCTGCTGGAGCTGAAGTCGCGGCTGATGCTGCCTGGGGCCGACCCGGAGCTGGAGGAGCTGGGGCCGGAGGAGGCGGTCGAGGAGCTGCTGGCGCGCCTGCTCGAGTACCGCCGCTACCGCGCCGCCGCGACGACGCTGTCGGAGCGCTTCGAGGCGGCGCGCGGCTATCTGTACCGCTCGGCATCGTTGCCGCCGAGCCTGCGCCGCGTGGCTGTCGACGCCGCGGTCGCCGCCTATGACCCGGAACGGCTCGGCGCCGCGCTCGGCGACCTGCTGGAAATACCGCCTCCAGTCGACATCAGCCATATCCGCCCGACGGTCTCGCTGGAGCGACGGCTGCGCGCCCTGCGCGACGCGCTCTCCGGTCGCACCAGCATCGACTTCGACGAGCAGTTCGGCGGCGAGGACCGGCTGACGCAGGCGGTGACCCTGTTTGCCCTGCTCGAGCTCTACCGCAAAGGCGAGGTGACCTGGCAGCAGAGCGAACCGCTCGGCCCGATCGAGATTCGCAGGCAGGGGGCCGGTGCGCCATGAGCGACCTGAGCCGCACGATCGAGGCTCTGCTCTTCCTCTCGCCGCAGGCGGTCTCGCTGCCAGATCTGGTCGAGGCCACCGAGGCGACCGAGGGCCAAGTCGCCGAGGCGATCGACCTGCTGCGCGAGGATCTCGCCGAGGGCCGCCGCGGCGTCGTCCTGCGCGAGGTCTCCGGTGGCTTTGCCCTGGCCAGCGATCCCTCGAGTGAGGACGCGGCGCGGCGGCTGCTGGCAAAGCCGCGCACGCCGCCGCTGACCCAGGCGCAGGCGGAGACGCTCGCGATCGTCGCCTACCTGCAACCGGTCTCGCGGCCGGAGGTGGCGCGGATCCGCGGTGTCTCCTCGGAGTCGGCGGTGCAGACGCTGGCCGAGCGCGGGCTGATCGAGGAGTCCGGCCGCTCGCAGTTCGGCGCCGCGCTGTTCAAGACGACGGAGCTGTTCGAACGCCTCTTCGGGCTCACCGGCCTCGACCAGTTGCCCGATCCGTCGCAGTTCGACCCGACCCCCGAGGACGAGCGTGAGCTGCGCGAGCGACTGCTCAAGGCCGGGGAACAACGTGCGGAGTCCTGAGGGCGGGAGTCGGGGGAGGACTCGCCGGAGCAACAGCATGGAGGCTCCGCCGAGTCCTCCCCCGACTCCCGCCTCGTGAGGCTGGCGAAGTTCCTCGCCCACGGAGGGGTGGCTTCGAGGAGAAAAGCTGAGGTGATTGTTGCTGCCGGGCGCGTGACGGTCGGCGGGGAGGTTGTGCGGGATCCCGCCCGGGATGTAGGGGAGGGCGACGAGGTGCGCGTGGATGGGAGCTTGGTGGGAGCTGAGGCGCGTGAGGTCTGGGCGGTCAACAAGCCGGCCGGGGTCGTCTCGACCGCGCGTGAGCCGGGCAGCCGTCCCGCGGTGGTCGAGCTGGTCGACTCTCCGGCCCGGCTCTATCCGGTCGGTCGCCTCGACGTCGACTCGACCGGGCTGTTGTTGTTGACCAACGACGGCGCGTTGGCCAACCGGCTGACGCACCCTCGCTACGAAGTGCGGAAGGCCTACCGGGTGCAGCTGCGCCGCCCGCCCGCCGAAGGCGATCTGTGCCGCCTCGCGGGTGGGGTCCAGCTGGAGGACGGGCCGACGGCACCGGCCGAGGTGCGGCGCCTCGGCGAGCGTGAGATCGAGGTCGTCCTGCGCGAGGGCCGCAATCGCCAGGTGCGCCGCATGGCCGAAGCGATCGGGAACGACGTCGTGGCGCTGCGGCGCGTCCGCTTCGGCCCGATCGAGCTGGGCGATCTCCCGGTGGGCAAGGCCCGCCTTCTCTCGGCCGCGGAGCTGGCCGCGCTGTCAAGCGCCGGCAGCGACTGAGCGCCGGCTCAGCCGACCGAGGTGAAGCGGCGCCGTTTGGCCAGCGGCGAGGGCGCCACCGCCAGCATCAGGGTGAGGTTGATCGAGGCGATGCCGAGGGTGTGGGTGACGCCCGCCTGGCTGCCTTTCGCCGGTGCGATGTTCTGGTGGGCGATCTGCGGCGAGTCCGCCTGGTCGCCGTCCTCGGTCCAACCGGTCGCGGGAGTGGCAAGGGAGCCGTTGTCGTTGAAGACTCCGGAGAGCAGCAGGCATTCGTCGACGGTCGTGGTCAGCCCGTCGACGACGGCGTTTTTCGACGAGGCGTTTTCCCTGAAGCCGGCGCCGCTCTGCGCGTTGATCGGCGTTTTCGTTTCGGCCCCGGCGATCGCCTCGATCGCGCCCGAGCTGCGCCTGCTGCCGCCACCCCAGGCCAGCGAGTAGGAGGTCGTTTTGCCGTCCCAGTTGGGCAGGGCGAAGCAGACCGCGCGCCAGCCTTCGCTCGTCTGCCCCGTTTCTGCCAGGTTCGTCCAGCCCGAGAGCGCGAATTTGGCGGTGCCCGCCGACTCGATGTAGGCCCAGATCAGCAGCAGGTCGCCGGCCAGGGTGCCTTCCGGCACGGCAAAGGCCCGCGAGGTGCCGGTCGCACCGGCGAGCATCGTTTTCGTACGGACGGCGGGAGCGGCCACTACGGCACGGTGTACTCGATCACCACTGCCACCGAGAGGTTCTTGGGCGCGCCGCTGACGGCGGTGACGACCATCGCCAGTTTGTCGCCGTCGCCCAGTTCTTGGTCGCCCGGATCGGTGGTCTGGATTTCGGGTTTGGCTTCGATCCCGGTGAAGCCGGTCAGGTCGGTGCCGTTTTTCTGCAGCTTGAAGGTCGCCGAGGTGCCCGAGTTGAGGCGGTGGACGACCTTGGTCACCTTTGCCGTCTGGCCGGCGGTGAGCGAGATGAAGAAGGGCGGGATGAAGTCGATGTCGCCGGAGGGGACCTTGATTTCGTCGGGGATCGTGAAGACCTTGGTCTCCGACCATTTCGAGCCGCCCCCGCCGGCGCCGCCGGTCGAGCCGGTCACCGGCGCGCCCATCGCCTCGGCCACGGTCAGCACCTCGATGTCGCCCGACTCCTTCAGTTCGCCGATGTGGTCGACGATTTCCTCGAAGTCGGCGGTGGCGAACTCGGTTTCGGCGGCGGGCGTGGTGACGAGCTTGTGGAAGGTGAGGACCAGCCACTCGCCCCGCTGGGAGGCGGCGGTGATCGCTTCTTTGATCGCCGCCACGGTGTCGAAGCTGCTGTTGATCGACCAGCCGCGGACGATGTAGTCGTCGCGCGCGGGGTTCGTTTCCGGCCCCCGCGCGGTCACGCGCCCGCCGCCGTACTGGCTCTTGACTATCCGCCGCACTTCCGGGCCGGCGGCGCCCTTGGGGTAGGCGAAGGTGCGGCGCTGGAAGCCGTGTTCGTCCATCCAAGCGCGCAGCCCGTCGAGCTCCTCTTCGAGTTCTTCGCCTTCGAGGTCGTCGAGGCCGTTGGGTTTGTTGTGGGCTTCGACGGTCAGCGCGTGGCCGGCGATCTCCCAGTCGTGCTGGTCGCGCAGCGTGTAGAGGTCTTCGAGTTTGAGCTGTTCTTCGTGGCCGAGGATGTCGACGATCACGTAGCAGCTGGCCGGCAGCCGGTAGGGGGAGAGCTTGGGGAGCGCAATCGACCGGGTGCTCGCGTAGCCATCGTCGAAGGCGAGGCTGACCCGGCCGTTCGGCATCGTCGGCACCGTGTAGATGCCCGCGGCGTAGAGGGTGACTTTGCCGGTTTTGTTGTCGGTGACCAGCAGCTGGGCACGTTTGATCCCCGACCAGTTGATGCTGCCGGTGACAGCGAACTCTTCGCGTGGGATCGATTGCCGCTCGAAGGTCGAGCCGAGGATGACCGGGTCCTCGTCGGTTTCCCAGATCGTCGCCTCGGCGTAGTCGCTTTCGATGCTGCCGGAGGAGAGCTGCAGCTTCACCGTTTTCAGGTGGGAGCTGAAGCTGACCTCGGCGTGGACGACGACGTGCTTTTCGAACAGGTCGACCGGGCTGATTTCAGGGGAGGTCGCGATCGCGGCTTCTTCGTTGCCGTTGGTTTCGATCTTGAAGGAGCGATCGCCGTTCACGGCGAGTTCGCCGCCGGCGTCGGAGAAGCTGCCTTTTCCGTTGTCGGTCCAGCCGTGGCCGGCGGGGAACATGAAGAGCGGCAGCTCATGGCGGTCGAGGTGCTCTGCCATCGCGGGCGGCAGCCTAACCCAGCTTCCTGCCGAATCTGCTGCTCACTCTGGGAAGATTCGGCGAATGGACGAGAACGGAGCCGAGCGGCTGTTCGCTGTGCGGGGCGCAGTCCAGGCCGATGCCAACGAGGCGGAGGCGATCGTCGCGGCCACAACCGAGCTGGTGCGGGAGCTGCTCGAGCGCAACGAGCTCGCGCCCGATGCGATGGTCAGCTGCCTCTTCACGACCACCGACGACCTCGACGCCGAGTTCCCGGCCGTCGCCGCGCGCAACCTCGGGCTCGACTCGGTGCCGCTGCTCTGCTGCCGCGAGATCCCGGTTCCGGGCTCGATGCCGCGGGTGATCCGGGCGATGGTCCACTACTACGCGCCGGCCGGACACAGGACCGCGCACGCATATCTGGGGGCGACCCAGGACCTGCGCTCTGACCTCCACGCGGCCCAGTAGCGCCGCGCGCACGCCTGGCGGCGGCGGACCTGCGCGGTGCGGCGTCCTCAGTCGGCCAAATAGCGCTGCTATTCGGCCTCCCTGCGTCCTTGCCCCGCTTGGTCCGGCGCGCGCCAGCCGCACACGCGGATTTCGGGCAAACTCCTACCTATGACCGTCACCTTCGCCGAGAAGCTCGCTCGCATCCCGGGCTACCAGGCCGGCGTGCCGACCGGCCAGGCGCCCGAGGCAATCGCCGCCGGCGGGATCGCCCAGCTCGCCTCGAACGAGTCGCCCGTACCGCCGCACCCGAAGGTGGTCGAGGCGATCCGCGCGGCGGCGGGAGCGATGAACCGCTACCCGGATCCCGATGCGACCCTGCTGCGCCGACGCATCGCCGATCGCTACGAGGTCGAGCCCGGCCGGGTCGCCGTCGGCAACGGCTCCTGCGAGATCCTGCTCGCCGCGGCCGAGGCGCTCTGCGAGCCCGGCGCCGAGATCCTCTACGCCTGGCCGTCCTTCTCGATGTACCCGCACCTGGCGGCGCTGACCGGTGCGCGCGAGGTTCGCGTGCCGCTCGCCGAGGGCGAGGTCCACGACCTCGACGCGATGGCGGCCGAGGTCACCGCCGCGACCCAGCTGGCGATCGTCTGCAACCCCAACAACCCGACCGGCACCCACCTGTCGGCGGCGCAGGTCGCTGCCTTCTGCGAGCGGATCCCGGCGCACGTGACGATCGTCCTCGACGAGGCCTACATCGAGTTCCAAACGGTCGACGACCCCGACTCCACCGTCGACCTGCTCGCCGACTTTCCCAACCTGGTCGTCCTGCGCACCTTCAGCAAGGTCTATGGCCTCGCCGGCCTGCGGGTCGGCTTCGCGCTTGGCTCTGCCAAGTTCCGCGCTGCGGTGGACGCCGTGCGCCAGCCCTTCAGCGTCAACGCCCTTGCCCAGGCCGCGGCGGCCGAGGCGATCCTGCACCAGGACGACGTCGAGCAGCGGGTCGAGCGCACCCTGGTCGAGCGCGTCCGGGTCGAGGCAGGCCTGCGCGAGCTCGGCCTGAGCACGGCGGAGACCCAGACCAATTTCTCTTGGATCGACCTCGGGGAAGCCGACGAGCTAGAGGTCGTCGCCGGCCTGGCCGGGCGGTCGATAGCGGTCCGCCCCGGCGCCCCCCTCGGCGACGCGGGTCACATCCGGGTCAGCTACGGGACGCCGGCCGAGAACGACCGCTTCCTCGCGGCTCTCGGCGAGATCCTGAGCTGAATTGCAAGCTCGCAAACCCCTCGGCTGCCCGCCCCTGCGGCGATTATCGGACATATGAGAGCTTTTACTGGACACATGATGGGTCTATAATGGACACATGACCGCGTTGAGTGTCGTCGCGAAAGAGGTCGGCGTCAACGAGCGCACGCTGCGGCGAGCGGTGAACGAAGGAGCGTTGCGAGCGACGCGACCGTCGCCTCGGAAGCTCGTGTTGCCGTTCTCAGAGGGTCGATACGTGCGCGCGCACTGGCCCTTGATCGCCAGGCTGCGCGAGGCGCTGCGGACTGAGCACAACGTCCGTTTCGCGATGCTCTTCGGATCAGCCGCACGGGGTGACGACACCGAGCACAGCGACGTCGACGTGATCGCCGACCTGCGGGACTCAAGCTTCGATCGAGTGCTTGACCTCACCGTGAAGCTCGAGGGGGCCATTTGGAAATCAGTAGACGTTGTCCGCCTTGAGGACGCCGAAGACGATCCGACGTTCCTCGCAATGGCTCTCGAAGACGGTCGGGTGCTGATTGATCGTGAGGTCCTATGGCCGGATCTACGTGCTCGTGAGCCAACCCTGCGTCGGCGCGGACGCAGGAGGGACCAGAGGCGCAAGCGCGCCGCGCTTGCTTCGATTGACCGCTTTCTGGCGGAACGTCAGTGAGCCCAAGAGAACTTCGCAAAGCCGAGCGCGCACGCCTTCGGCGTGACATCGCCGACCACCTTGAGGACTTCGCCCGTCAATACTCCGCTCTGGAGTTTGCGATGCATGTGTTTGGAGATGATTTCGATCTAGCGAGGTTCAAGGCTGCCTTTAACACCAAGGATGATCTGGCGGCCTACCACGATGTGCAGGCTGTGGAACGGGCGATAGGGCGGGTTCAGAACTATGTCGGCGATCTGGCCAAGGCTGGGGTTCGTCTTGTGGACTTGCCAAGCCAACCTGAGGGTGGCGCCGGATTTCGCGCGAGGCAGGCTTTCGAAGCCTTGCGCGATACGGGAATCATCGACGCGGAGCTTTGCGGTGGGCTGGTTCAAGCACAAAGAGATCGATCAATGATCGAGCACGAATATGTGCGCTTGCCAGCCGGCAAGGTGCACGAGACTGCGGTGCTCGTGAAGGAAACCGCAGCCGATTTCATCGAACTCTTCCGCGCCTGGATCGAGCCGTACCTCGACTAATCCCGCCACGCCTGCTACAAACTCAAAGGAAGTGAAGCGAACAGGCGACACCGCTAGCAGCATGTGCGCGAGGCGCGCTGCGGTTGCCCCTGTCCCCCCTCTCTATACCTGGCGATTTAGCTAGGCGTCCGGCCTGGCGGCTTCGTGCCGCTTTCATAGAGCGTTTGGCCGGGCGCCGCAATGAGTTGGTTCGCGTGTTTCGCGATGCCCGCGCTCGCATGGCGAAATCCGCACGGAAAGTAGAGTCTCGGACGTGGAGAAAGGCGGCGACAGGATGATCATCGGAATGCGGCAGGAGGCGCGGGACCGGGTTCGCGACCAGCGGATCGAGCGGGTCGTCGAGCTGGTTCCGCCGGAAGCTTTGCTCGGCGACCTGCCGCTCGGCGACGAGCGCGAGCGGGTCGTGGTGCAGGGGCGCAAGGATGTCGAGAACGTGCTGGAGCGGGTCGACGACCGCTTGCTGGTCGTGGTCGGCCCCTGCAGCGTCCACGACGTCGAGGCGGCGCTCGAGTACGGCGGCCGCTTGGCCGAGCTCGCCGGCGAGCTGAGCGACGACCTGCTGGTGGCGATGCGCGTCTACTTCGAGAAGCCGCGGACGACGACCGGCTGGAAGGGCCTGATCAACGATCCCTACCTGGACGGTTCCTGCGACGTCAACGCCGGCCTGCGCATGGCGCGCACCCTGCTGCTGCAGGTGCTCGACCTCGGCCTGCCGATCGGCTGCGAGTTCCTCGACCCGATCACGCCGCAGTACATCTCCGACACGGTCGCCTGGGGGGCGATCGGCGCCCGCACGACCGAGAGCCAGATCCACCGCCAGCTCGGCTCCGGACTCTCGATGCCGATCGGCTTCAAGAACCGCACCGACGGCAACGTGCAGGTCGCGGTCGACGCGGTGCGCGCCGCGGCGGCTTCGCATGCCTTCGCCGGCATCGACGATGCCGGCCGGCCGGCGATCCTCCACACCGCCGGCAATCCGGATGGCCACGTCATCCTGCGCGGTGGCCGGGGCGGTCCCAACTGCGATCCCGAAGGGGTCGCCGGGGCGTTGGAGATGCTCTCCGCCGCCGGCCTCGCCGAGCGCCTGGTGATCGACGCCTCGCACGACAACAGCGCCAAGGACCCCGAAAAGCAGATGCTCGCCACGGCCGCGATCGGCGATCAGGTTGCCGCCGGCAACGCGGCGATCGTCGGCGTCATGCTCGAGTCCTTCCTGGTCGAGGGTCGCCAGGACCTCCGCGACGGCGAGTCGCTTACCTACGGACAGTCGATCACCGATCCCTGTATCGACTGGGATCACACCGTCACGGCGCTGGAGGGCTTGGCGGCAGCGGTCAGGGCGCGGCGCGGCTGATGCGGACGGCCGTCCTCGGGGTGGGCCTGATCGGGGGCTCGATCGGGCTCGCCGCGAAGGAGCGGCTCGGCAGCGAAGTCGCCGGCTGGGGGCCGAACCGACCCAGCGTCGATCGGGCGATCGAGCTGGGCGCGATCGACGAGCCGGCCGCTTCGATCGAGGCGGCGTGCGCCGGGGCCGAGGTCGTCTTCTGCGCCGGGCCGGTCTCGGTCCTGCCGGACCTGGTCGCGGCCGCGCTCGAGGCCAGTGGCGAGGACACGGTCGTCACCGACGCCGGCTCGACCAAGCGCCGGCTCGTCGCCGCGCTCGGCGAGGACGAGCGCTTCATCGGCGGGCACCCGTTGGCCGGCGCCGAGACCGCCGGGGTCGCCAACGCCCGCGCCGACCTCTTCGAGGGCGCCCGTTGGTACCTGACGCCGACAGAGCGCTCCAGTGGCATCCTCTACGACCGCCTGCAGCGGACGATCGCCGGGCTCGGCGCCCGCCCCCAGGCGATCGATGCAGAGGCGCACGACCGACTGATGGCGACGGTGAGCCACCTGCCTCACGTCCTCGCCAACGTCCTCGCCGGTCAGGCGGCGGCCGAGCTGACCCGCGACTCCGAGCGGCTGCCCGAGGTTGGCCCGAGCTTCCGCGACGCGACCCGGGTGGCCGGCTCGAACCCGTCGATCTGGGGCGACATCTTCAGCGGCAACAGCGACGCCGTGACGGCCGCGATCGACGACGCGATCGCCCGCTTGGGCGAGGCACGGGAGTTGATCGATGCGGGCGAGTCGGGCGCCATCGCCGCCTGGCATGCCCAGGCCGGTGCCGATCGGCGCGGCCTGCTCGAGGCCGACCTGGAGGGCGGCGACCTGCGCGAGCTGAGGGTCGTCGTCGCCAATCGTCCCGGCACCGTGGCCGAGTTGGCGCTGGCGCTGGGCGAGGCCGGGGTGAACATCGAGGACATGGCGCTGCATCCAGCGGCCGACATGAGGTCCGGTGCGATCTCACTGTGGGTGGCAGGCGAGGAGCAGGCCGAGCGCGCCGCGGCGCTGGTCCGCGAGCTGGGCCACAGCGCGACCGTGCTCGCCGGGGACTGACGGGCTCCTTGCCGACCCGCTTCGACCCATCGGGCCCGCTCCGCGGCAGCCTCAGGCCCCCGCCCGACAAGTCGGTCTCGCATCGGGCGGCGTTGATCGCCGCGATGGGCGAGGGGGAGACCGTGATCGAGAACTACCTCGATGCGGCCGACACGCGCTCGACTCTCGACGCGGTCAGGGCGCTCGGCGCCGAGGTCGAGGGAATGGCCGGGGATGAGATCGAGCCACGGCTGTGCCTGCGCGGCGTCGGCCTGCGGGCGGCCGCCTCGGCCACGATCGACGTCGGAAACGCCGGCACCCTGCTGCGGCTGTTGCCGGGCTGGCTTGCGGGTCAGGAGACCGGGGCCTGGACGCTCGACGGCGACGACTCGATCCGCCGCCGTCCCGTCGACCGGATTGCGGCGCCGCTGCGCCTGATGGGGGCGCGGCTCGAGTGCCGTCAGGATCGCCTGCCCCCGTTGCGGATCGAGTCCGCGCCGCTCGACGGCATCGAGTACGAGATGCCCGTCGCCAGCGCCCAGGTCAAGTCCTGCCTGCTGTTCGCCGGGCTGCTCGCTCGCGGCGAGACCCGGATCGTCGAGCCGCTGCCGAGCCGCGACCACAGCGAGCGGATGCTCGCCGCGGCGGGCGCCGAGATCGAGCGCGGCGAGGGCGTCGTCACCGTGCGGCCGGCGGCGCGCCTCGAGCCCGGCGAGATCGCCGTCCCGGCCGACTTCTCCTCCGCCGCCTTCTTCGTCGTCGCGGCCCTGCTCGTCCCGGGCAGCGACGTCGCCCTCGCCAGGGTCGGTCTCAACCCGACCCGCACCGGCCTGCTCCCGATCCTCGCGCGGATGGGTGCCGAGATCGAGGTCGAGCCCGAGGGCGAGCGCGGTGGAGAGCCGAGTGGACGGCTCCGTATCCGTCCCTCGCGACTGCACGGCGCCGATGTCGGCGGCGCCGATGTCCCCCTGGCGATCGACGAGCTGCCGCTGGTCGCGCTCGCCGCCTGCTTCGCCGAGGGCGAGACGACGATCCGCGACGCCGCCGAGCTGCGCCGCAAGGAGAGCGACCGGATCGACACCGTCAGCGAAGCCCTACGGGCGCTCGGCGCAGATGTCGAGACGAGCGAGGACGGGATGCGTATCCAAGGTGGGGCCGGCCTGCGCGGCGGCGCGATCGATTCGCACGGCGACCACCGGATCGCGATGCTCGGCGCGATCGCCGGCCTCGCCTCCACGGAGGGTGTCGAAGTCACCGGAATGGACGCAGCCGCTGTCAGCTACCCGGGCTTCGTGGCTGATCTCGCCTCGCTGGCCGGCCGCTGATCCGCGCTCGCGGATCGACGCGCATACGCTGCCGCCCATGGTCATCGCGATCGACGGTCCCGCCGGGGCCGGCAAGTCAACCGTCGCCCGCGCCGTAGCTGCGGCGCTCGGCTTCACCTACCTCGACTCCGGGGCGATGTATCGCTGTGTGGCACTGGCCGGAATCGAGCGTGGCGCCGACCTGGACGAGGCCGAGGCGATGGGCGCTCTGGCCCGATCGTTGCGGATCGAGCTCGACGGCGAGCGGGTCGAGCTCGACGGCCGCGACGTCAGCGCCGCGATCCGGGAGCCGCGGGTGACCGAGGCTTCATCGCGCGTCTCCGTCCATCCTTCCGTGCGGAAGGCGATGGTCACTTCACAGCGGCGGCTGATCGCCGCCGGGCGCTACGTCGCCGAGGGCCGGGACATCGGCACCGTGGTCAGCCCCGAGGCGCCGCTGAAGGTCTTCCTCACGGCATCGGCCGAGGAGCGGGCCCGCCGCCGCGCTGCCCAGACCGGCGAGGACGAATCCGCGGTGCTCGCGGCTCAGCGCGAGCGCGACGCCCGCGACGAGGGTCGGAAGCACAGCGCGCTGCGGGCGGCCGACAACGCGGTTGAGATCGACACCACCGGCCTGTCCCGAGAGCAGGTCGTCGAGCGAGTGGTCGGTCTCGCTCACGAGAGGGGACTCGCATGAGGCGAGTGGTCACTTTGCCACCGAATACGTGGGTCAACTGTCCACTGGAGGTTCTCCTATGAGCAAGCCCACTGTCGCCGTGGTCGGCTTCCCCAACGTCGGCAAGAGCACCCTCGTCAACCGGCTTGCCGGCGGTCGCGAGGCCGTGACCGACGCCGAGCCCGGTGTCACCCGTGATCGCAAGCGCGTTCCCTGCGAGTGGAACGGCGTCGCCTTCGACCTGCTCGACACCGGCGGCATCGATTTCGCCGACGAGAGCGAGCTGGCCGAGGACGTGCAGCGCCAGGCCCGGACCGGGATCGCCGAGGCCGAGGCCATCCTGCTCGTCGTCGACGGCCGCGCCGGAGTGAGGGGCGGAGACGCGGAGCTGGCGAAGACGCTGCGCGGCAGCGACGTTCCGGTCCTCGTCGTCGTCAACAAAGCCGACCGTCCCGACGACGAGCACATCGCCGCCGAGTTCCACCAGCTCGGCCTCGGCGATCCGATCGCGGTCTCGGCGACGCACGGGCTGGGCACCGGCGACCTGCTCGACCGGATGGTCGCGCTGCTGGGCGAGCTGCCTCCAGCGGCTCCCGGCGAGGAACCCGTCCACATCGCCGTCGTCGGTCGCCCCAACGCCGGCAAGTCCTCCTTGGTCAACGCTTTCCTCGGCAGCGAGCGGGTGATCGTCTCCGAGCGGGCCGGCACCACCCGTGACGCGATCGACACCGAGCTGGAGGTCGATGGGCGCGCCGTCCTGCTGGTCGATACCGCCGGCCTGCGCCGCCGCTCCAAGGTCGCCGGCACGGTCGACTACTACGCCCAGCTGCGCTCCGAGCTGGCGGTCGAGCGGGCCGATGTGGCAATCGTCGTCTGCGATGCAGCCGACGGGGTGACGGCGGAGGACCTGCGGATCGCCGAGATGGCGATGCGGGCCGGCTGCGCGACCCTGCTGGTCCTCAACAAGTGGGACATCGGCATGACCGACGTCGACGACGCCCGGGCGCGGGTCGAGCGCAAGCTGCGCCTGCGACCGGAGGTCGTCACCGGCTCGGCGCTATACGGCCGCAACGTCGCCAAGCTGCTGCCCAAGGCCCTGCGGCTCGCCGACCGAGCGGCCGAGCGGATCCCGACGCCGGAGCTGAACCGCTTCGTCGCCGACGTGGTCGCGACGACGCCGCCGCCCTCGCGGCGCGGCCGGCGCCTGCGCCTCTACTACTCGGCCCAGATCGGGGAGAGCCCACCGCGCTTCGCGATCCAGGTCAACGACCGCAAGCTGATCGTTCGCGACTGGGCCTACCACCTGGAGAACCGGATGCGCGAGACCTACGGCCTCGAGGGCATCCCGCTGATCATCGATTTCGTCCCGCACTCGGGCCGCCGCCGCTGACGCTCCCCGGGTACGCTTCCGCCTATGTCAGATATCCAGCCACTCGCCGCGGGCGAGTACCTCTTCACTTCCGAGTCGGTCACCGAGGGTCACCCGGACAAGGTCTGCGACGCGATCTCCGACACCATCCTCGACGCCGTCATGGCCGGCGATCCCGAGGGTCGCGTCGCCTGCGAGACGCTCGTCAACACCGGCATGGCGGTCGTATCCGGCGAGATCTCGACCGACGTCCACCTCGACGTGCCCGAGCTGGTCCGCGAGACGATCCGCGAGATCGGCTACGACCACGGCGATTACGGCTACAACTGCGACCACATCTCGGTCCTCGTCTCGCTCGACAAGCAGTCGCCCGATATCGCCCAGGGAGTCGACGCCTCGCACGAGACCCGCACCGGATCCTCGACCGACGACGAACTGCTGCTCGCCGGCGCCGGCGACCAGGGGATGATGTTCGGCTACGCGACCGACGAGACCGAGGCGCTGATGCCGATGCCGGTCCATCTCGCCCACCGGCTCGCCGAGCGGCTCGCCGCGGTGCGCAAGGACGGCACGCTCGAGTACCTCGGCCCCGACGGCAAGACCCAGGTGACGGTCCGTTACGCGAACGGTCGCCCGGTGCGTGTAGAGAAGCTGCTGATCTCGACCCAGCACGCCGAGGGCATCGACTCCGAGTCGACGATCAAGCCCGACCTCTGGCAACACGTCGTCGCGCCGGTGCTAGAGGCCGAGGCGAACGGGCTCTACGACGAGGGCGCGCTGCGCGAGGGCTTCCTCGTCAACCCGACCGGCAAGTTCGTGATCGGCGGCCCGGTCGGCGACGCCGGCCTCACCGGCCGCAAGATCATCGTCGACACCTACGGCGGCATGGCTCGCCACGGCGGCGGCGCCTTTTCCGGCAAGGACCCGTCCAAGGTCGATCGCTCCGCTGCCTACGCCGCCCGCCACGTCGCCAAGAACCTCGTCGCGGCCGATCTGGCCCAGCGCTGCGAGGTGCAGGTCGCCTACGCGATCGGCGTCGCCCACCCGGTCTCGCTGATGGTCGAGACCTTCGGCACCGGCAAGCTGCCCGACCTGGAGCTCTCGCGCTTGGTCGAAGCCGAGTTCGACCTGCGCCCCGGCGCCTTCCGCCGCTACCTCGATCTGCACCGGCCGATCTACCGCAAGACCGCGGCCTACGGTCACTTCGGCCGCTCTGAGGAGGCCTTCACTTGGGAGCGGACGGACCGAGTCGACTCTCTTAGGGCTGCAGTCGGGACTGCGGCCGCGCCTGCCTGAGCAGGGCGCGTGTGACACGGCGCATCTCTGCGTCCTCTGTCGCTCGCGTGCGGAGCACGCCACGCTCCCTGCGTCCTTGACCTGCTTGGTCACGCGCGCCCTTGCGTGGGACGACTTAGCTCGGAGGCTGAGCCTCTCCTAATCCGTGCGTGCCCGGCGCCCCGGCGCCGGTCGCCTGGTCGACCCGGTGGACGACGTCACTCGGGTCGGCGACGCCGACGAAGACGAAGTTGTAGTCGTCGGTCGCCGCGGTGTCGAAGTCGACGTCGCCGATCTGCATCAGCCGCTGGTAGACCGACTGGCGGTAGTTGACGTTCTGCACCCGCTCCAAGCGGGTCTCCTGGATCTCGCGCGAGACGATGCCGCGCTTGATGTTGAGGCGACGGCTGGTGATCGTGTAGGTCGTCGCGACGCGCTTGACGAAGCCGACGAGGACGGTGACGGCGATCGCGACGAGCACGATCAGGAAGACGGTCGCGCTGCCGGCACCGGCCAGCTTGGCGATCGCGCCGACGATCGCGGCGACCAGGATCCCTTTCAGGTAGAAGCCGAGGATTGCCCGCCACGAGGGGTGGCCCTGGAAGATCACCTGCTCTCCGGGACTGAGGTTTAGGGCCATCGCCGGGCAGGATATCCGGCCGTCCGCCTTTCTCCATAGCTTGCAGGTGATGGACCCCCCAACCCCGCACGCCTGGATGACGCGCGTGGCACTGCGCATCTCTGCGTCTTCGGGCTTGCCTTTGGCACCACCAAAGGCTGCGCCCTGCATCCTTGATCTGCTTGGCCACGCACGCCCCCAGTCGCACGTGGCTGGGGGGTCCATCACCTGGTGATCGCCAAGGTCGAGCCGCTGACCACCGCCCGCGCTCTGCGCGGGCCCTTCGACTACCGGCTGCCGGAAGCGATGGCGGATCTCGAGGTGGGCAGCGTGGTGCGCGTGCCCTTCGGGCGACGGCGGGCGCTGGGGGTCGTCGTCGATCTCGCCGAGACCTCCGAGCTGCCGCCGGAGCGCCTCGCCGAGCCCCTGGAGGCGCTCGAGGCCGGTGTCCCGGCGGAGCTCGTCCGCCTCGGGCTCTGGGTGGCCGGCGAGTACTGCTCGACGCCCTCGCGCGGTCTGCAGCTGGTCTTGCCGCCGGGCACGGGGGCCGGTGGGCAGCGGGTCCGCTCGCGAACCGAGCTGCGCGCCGAGATAACGGCCCTCGGCGAGGAAGCACTCGCCGGAGCGGGCCGGCTGGGTGCCAAGCAGCGGGCGGCCCTGGAGGCGCTGGGCGGGGGGGAGATGTCCGCCGGGGAGATGGCCGCCGCGGTCGGCGCCGACCGCCAGGTCCTGCGCCGGCTCGAGGGGCGCGGCCTGATCTCGACCCGCAGCTCGCGGGTGCGCCGTCGCCCGAGTGACTCCACCCTGGGCGGTGCAACCGGCCGCCCACGATTGCTTGATGAGCAGCAGCGCGCCGTCGCCGAGATCGTCGCCGCCCTCGACGGCGAGGCGGGCGCGCCGCGAAAGCTGCTCCTCCACGGCGTCACCGGTTCGGGCAAGACCGAGGTCTATCTGGCCGCGGTCGAGGCCGCGCTGGCGCGAGGGCGGGGGGCGATCGTCCTCGTCCCGGAGATCGGGCTCGCCCCGCAGGCTGTTGCGCGCTTCCGCGCCCGACTCGGCGATCGCTTCGCGGTCCTGCACTCGGCTCTCTCGCCCGGCGAGCGCTACGACGAGTGGCGGCGCTTGCGCAGCGGCGAGGCGAGCGTCTGTGTCGGGCCTCGCTCCGCCGTCTTCGCCCCGGTCCGCGACCTCGGCCTGATCGTGATCGACGAGGAGCACGACTCCTCCTACAAGCAGGAGGGCGACCCCTGCTACGACGCCCGCACCGTCGCCCGCCGCCGCGCCGACGAATGCGGCGCGATCCTCGCGGCGGGAACGGCGACGCCGCGGCCGGAGTCGTGGCTGGAGCTGCCGCGGCTCGAGCTGCCCCGCCGGGTCGACGGCCGGCCGATGCCACCGGTCGAAGTGCTCGACATGCGCGAGGCAGATCCGCGCTCGGGTCCCCTGCATCCGGCCACCTGGGAGGCGTTGGGGGAGGTGCGCGAGACGGGCGCCAAGGCGATCCTGATGGTCAACCGCCGCGGGTTCGCCCCCTGGCTCACCTGCCGCTCCTGCGGGCGGCACTGGGGCTGCCCCAACTGCGACGTCTCGCTGATCGTCCACCGCCACGCCGGCCGGCTCGTCTGCCATCACTGCGCCCATGCGGAGCCGCTGCCGCGCGCCTGTCCCGATTGCGACTCGACGACGCTCTCGCGCGCCGGCGCCGGGACCGAGCAGATCGAGGCGCTGCTCGCCGAGCAGCTCGACCCGATGCCGGTCTTCCGCCTCGACTCCGATACCGCCTCCGGTCGCGGTGCCCATGCCCGCATCCTCGCCGGCTTCGGCGAGGCGGAGAGCGCCGTGCTGGTCGGCACCCAGATGGTCGCCAAGGGCCACGACTTCCCCGAGGTGACCCTGAGCGCGATCCTCGACGCCGACGCGACCCTCCGCTTCCCCGACTTCCGCGCCGGCGAGCGCACCTTCGCGATGGTCGCCCAGCTCGCCGGGCGCAGCGGCCGCGGCGAGGCCGGGGGAGAGGTGATCGTCCAGACCCTGGCGCCGGAAGCGGCGAGCATCGCCCATGCCGCCCGCCACGACTCCGCAGCCTTCCTCGCCGAGGAGATCGAGCGCCGCCGGGCGCTCCGCTACCCGCCCTTCTCCCACTTGGTCCGGGTCGTGCTCAAGTCGGAGTCCGAGCCGCGATTAGATAAAGCCGCGGCGGTGCTGGCCACGCTCCTCGTCGAGACCCTGCCCCACGACACCGACCTGCTCGGCCCGGCGCCGATGTTCCGCGTCCGCAACAAGTACCGCCGCCGCCTCCTGACCAAGGCCCAAGACCGCGAGGCGACCGTCGCCGCGATCGGCGCCGCAGTCGAGCGCTTGGCCGCCGACCGCTCGCTCAAGGACGTCGCGATCGGTGTCGACGTCGACCCCCAGTAGCCATGGGTCGATCCATACAATCGGGTTCGTGAGCGACGAGGGTGCACTGAAGGACGAAACCGAGCGCGAACGGCTCGAAGTCGAAGTGCTGGAGCGGCGCGAAGCGGCGCTGGCGAACGTGATCAAGTTCGGCGACCCGGTGCTGAAGAGCAAGGCCTCGCCGGTGACTCGGTTCAGCCCCGAGCTGCGCGCCGAAGTCGACCGCATGATCGCGATCATGCGCGACGGGCTGGGGGTCGGCTTGGCCGCCACCCAGCTGGGCGTCCTGCGGCGGGTGTTGGTCTTCCAGGCGGGCTCCGACAGCACGCCCACCGGCCTGGTCAACCCGTCGATCGAGTGGCTCTCGGACGAGGCGGTTCTCGCCGAGGAGGGGTGCCTCAGCCTGCCGCGCGTGGCGATGGACGTCGAGCGGTCCCTGCACGTGCGGGTGGAGGGCTTGGACGTCGAAGGGCGGCCGATGACGATCGAGGCCTCCGGCCTCGAGGCCCGCGTC